>AMWB02093241.1_pt1 | contig 112030 bp, 101 predicted proteins | sample 200311 | NCBI WGS metagenome assembly AMWB02 (sample SAMN02737377, study PRJNA173069) | bioreactor metagenome | biome: anode biofilm in microbial fuel cells | place: USA: California | collected 2010-12-16 | reverse complement strand
CGCGTCTCGTCATTTTGAAAGAGGCTCAATCTGCCATGAAAAAATGATAAAAATTGTTTGTCATTTAAGGGGATTGCCTGGTGCTCGGCGGGTGAGATGCATCAATGTGGGCGCATGGCAAAAAGTGATTTGCATCAACGAGATGCGATTTTCATGAACAAACAGAGAAAGGGGGGGAAAATGAAATGGAGAATTTTTTGCTGTCTGCTGCTGGCAACGGCAATGGCCGCAAGCATCGCCTCTGCTGACGGCGGCGCGTTTTTCCGGCAGAAATGCGGCGCCTGTCATCAAAAAGGGGGACAGGCCGCACCGGTGAATCCGGCTGACAAGGCTGCCGTGGTCCGGGAGAAATTTTTCGACAGAAACCGGCACAGTGTCGATTTGTCCGGAGCGTTGGCTCCCGACGAGCTGGCCAGTGTTGTCGCATATCTGAAGCAATTCGCCGCCGACAGTGACCGTCCTGAAACAGCCGCAATTCCAAAGTAAAAGTGAAGGGAGATAAAGAGATGAAAAAATGCTTACTGACCGCCGGGGCGCTGCTGTTATGGACCGGAACGGTATGTGCCGGTGGAACCGGAGATACCGTTACCCTGCCCTCAGAAACCTATAATGCCATTCTGCAGAAGCTTGACGCTCTGCAGAAACGAGTTGACATGCTGGAGGAAAAACCGGCCGCGCCCGCTGCCGCGCCTGTTTCGGCTGTATCCCGCGAGGAATACGACAAGCTGGCAGGGGACGTCAATACTATTTATGACACTCTGGACGTGGTGGAAACCAAGGCGCTGCAGGACCGGATCAACTGGGGCGCTGAGCTGCGCACCAAGGTGAATAATTACAAGCTGTCCGATTTGTCGGCGGTGGACGCCATGATTCGCAGCACTGCAGGCTGTCCGGTATTGGTTATCCCGGGTGAAGAAGAAAATATGACGACAATAACTGGACCAACCGCGTCCGCCTCAATATGGATGCCAAAATCAACCCGACCTTGAGTTTCCACGGCCGGATGACCGTCTACAAGAACTGGGGTGATTCCGATATCACCACAACGTCCCTCTATAACGACATGAACCGCGCCCACCGGCCGGGTACCAGCGGGGTGAAGCTTGACCGCGCCTATATCGACTGGGTGCCGGATTTCATCCTGCCCATCGCCGTTACCATCGGCCGTCACCCGTCCACCGAGGGCCCGCCGGTGGAATACAAGGAAAACCGGCAGCGCCAGTCCACCTTCCGTCGCTGCTCTTTGACGCGGAAAACGACGGCATTGTCGTCACCCTGGGGCTTGAACGCTATACCGGCCTGAAAAATTCGGGCTGGCGGTTTGCCTACGGCAAGGGCTATCATTCCGATGACGATGATTCGTCCAATTTCTCCTTTTTTGACGATGACAACGCCGGTGACACCGACATGTACGCCACCTTTCTCGAAAGCGAGATCCCGGGGCTGAAAAACAGCCTGGTGGTGCTCAGTTACGCTCACATGACCGATCTCCCCAGCTCCTTCCTGGGGGAGGACGCCCCGGTGAGCCTGGGTGATATGGATCTCTACGGCGTCCATCTGCAGGCCTCCAGCCTGCTGGAGTCGAATTTTGATCTTTTCCTCTCCTGGGCGGGTAACAGGACGGATGGCGCCGGCGAATCGGTTGATTACTCTGCGGTATTTGCCGCGCCTCCGGGGACCGTGACCATGGGTCTCCTGTCCCCCGACGGCGAGGACGACCGTTCCGGTTCCAGTATTTACGCAGGTGTGCGCTACACCGTGCCCTATACGCCGCTCAAGAATCCGAAAATCGGCTTTGAGTACAACCACGGCTCCAAATACTGGATGAGCATGACCATGGCCAGCACCGAGATGTTCAACAAACTGGCCACCCGGGGCGATGCCTATGAGCTCTATTACATCCAGCCGGTCAATGAAAATCTCTTTTTCCGGGTTGGTTATACCATGATCAACTACGATTACACCGGCAGCGGCTCCCATCTGGGCCAGCCCCAGGAAACCGATGCCGAACTCAGCAACTACTATCTGTTGATGGATTGCCGTTTCTGATTTGTGCGGCAGCATGATTCCGCTATGAAAGACCGTTCATGTCGAGTGCGTGAACGGTCTTTTTTTTTCGTGGCCGCGGGAATAAAAAGAAAATGACGGGAATATTTGCTCCACTTTGTGGTGGAGATGCTGATTTTACCCATTTTGCCGGTGGAGTTTAACGAATGAAGAAAGAAAAGAAATCACGAAGATTTTCATTTCGCTGTAACTGTTCATTGAAACTGAAAATTCTTATCCCGTCGTTTATCATTATCTGTTTTCTGGTGGGCATCGCCGCCTTGAGTTTCAGGAATTTTCATTCCCTCGGCGGCACGGTTTCGGAAATCATCACCAGTTCGGAAAAGACCCTGAACTCGGAAACCAGGCTCACCGTGCTGATCGGTCAGACCCAGCAGACTGCGAGCCGCTATTTTTATTTTGCCCAGGAGGCGGACAAGCAAGAGGCAAAGGCAACCATTGCCGAGCTGAAGGCGCTTGAAACCATTGCCGCTGAAAAAAAAGTGATGACGGCCCTTGACCGGCTGGCGCAGCTCATTGATGCAGCCGGTGTTCGTTTTGACGCCCTTGCCAAGCAGCAGAAGAGTTCTCTCGACCTGATCAAGGAGATCCGCAGCGGTCTGACCTCGTCCATCACACCGGAAAAGACCCAGGAAATACTGGCATTTATCGATCTGGTCAGTGCGGACATGAAAAGCCCTGATCCGAAAGCAAAGGATGAAATAGAAAAAACATTTGAGCAGGCGGTGCAGGGGGTGGGGCAGGATCTGAAATACAGCCTGGAGGATTACTCTGACATCTGGGCCGGCTACAGTGCCGTTTCCCTGAAACTGCGCGATGACAGCACCCAGGCCCTGGAAGAAACCCTGAATGCCCTGCGCGTCTTTCAGGCGGATCATATCCGTTCCAGTCAGGAGAAGATGGCCCTGATCAAGCAACAGACCCTGAAGCAGATTGATTCCGCCGCCCTGGTGATGGGTATTGTCGGGTTGGCGGGAATTGTCATAAGCATTGTTTTGTCCGTAACTGTTGCGGTGTCGATCATCAAGCCGATTCTCTCCTGCGTTTCCATGGCCGACCGGGTGGCGCAGGGTGATGTGCGGGAAAATTTGAATCTGAAGCAGAATGATGAGGTGGGCGATCTGGGCAGAAGCATGGATCTGATGATCGTCGGCCTGCGGAAACGGGCGGAACTTGCTCAGGCCATTGCCGAGGGTGATCTCACCCGGGAGGTCAATGTCTATTCCGAGCATGATCTGCTCGGCAATTCCTTGAGTCGCATGGTGGAAAATCTGGCCGGCATGATCCGGCAGATTCAAGCCAATTCCGCCCGGCTTAACAATTCATCGGATCAATTGACCGATATCGTCAACCAGTTGGCCACCAGTTCCGACGGCATGATTGCCAATTCGGCCAAGGTAAATGACGCGACAAGCGAGATGAACCTCCAGGTTGAACAGGCCTCGTTGATTGCCGGCGACATGCTGCGCGACATGGAAATGGTGGTGGAATCATCCCAGCAGATGTCCTCGGCGGTCGGCGAAATAGGCAATCATGCCCGCCAAGGGGCGACCATCACCGAGTCGGCTCTCGATATGTCTGAGCAGGCGCGGCTGTCCATGGAAAAATTGCATGCGGGCACGGAAGAAATCGGCGAGATTACCAAGGTCATTCACGACATCACCGAGCAGACCAAGCTGCTGGCGCTGAATGCCACCATCGAGGCGGCGCGGGCAGGTGAAGCGGGCAAGGGTTTTGCCGTGGTGGCCGGCGAGGTGAAAGAGCTGGCCCAGCAGAGCGCCCAGGCGGCAAATCGGATTGCCGTTCAGATTACCGATGTGCAGAAAAATACCCAGGAGGCGGTGAAGGCCATTGCCGATGTGGCGGAAATCGTGCAGAAGGCGCATGCCTCATCAAGCACCATTTCCTCTTCGGTGGAAAGCCAGAGCCGGATGAACAGTGAAATAACCAGCAAGGTGTCGCAATCCCACTCCGGTGTCAAGCATGTTGCCGAAGCCATTCATCTTGTTTCTTCCGAGGCGGCGCAGGTGCGGGAAAATATCCGGCGCATTGATCAGGAGATCCAGGCCGGAGGCGCCGAGCTGCGGAAGATCAGCGAGTCAACCAGCGAACTTGTCGAGCTTGCCGCCAGTCTGCAGGAGCTGGTGGAAAAATTCAGGATTTCTTCTTGAGTTTGCCGCCCGGTTTTTGTTTGATTATCCCGAGAAAATCAGAAGTTTACCACGGAGTGCACAGAGCGAACTTCTTGTAACTGAAAACTCTGTGTCCTTCGTGTGCTCTGCGGTGAAAAAACAGACATTTTGCGACTTCATCTTTTTGCAGATATGCTTACTGTTCCGGATCGGCGCATGCCTCCCGGATGCGCAGGATCTCATCCATGTTATTCAGAAAGATGTCCAGTAATTCGGGGTCAAAGTGTTTTCCTCGGCCCTCGACGAGGATATCGACTGCCTTGTCGACCGGAATGGCGTCTTTGTAAACCCGGTTGGTGGTGAGGGCGTCAAAGACGTCGCAGATGGCGGCAATTCTTCCCTCAATCGGGATATCCTTTCCTTTTAGTTTTCTCGGATAACCGGATCCGTCATATTTTTCATGATGGGTATAGGCGATGGAGGCTCCCAGGCGGAGCAGTTCTGATTTTGCGTCGGCAAGAATGCGGTAGCCGATTTCCGGATGAAGCTGGATAGTGCGAAACTCTTCGTCGGTCAGGCGGCCCGGTTTGAGCAGGATGGTGTCTGAGATACCGATTTTGCCGATATCGTGCAGGGGGCTTGCCAGCCGGATCTTTTCGCATTCCTTTTCAAGCAGCCCTGATTTCCTTGCCAGCAGCCGGCAGTAATGGCTCATGCGCATGGTGTGCTGGGCCGTTTCATTGTCGCGGAACTCCGCCGCCTTGCCGAGGGTCATGATGGTTTCTTCCCGCGCCAGGTGCAATTCAAGAGTTCGCTCGGCAACCAGTTCCTCCAGTTGCTGATTATATCTGTTGTTGTCGATTTCCAGTTCCCGTCGATGGAGGGCATTGGCCACATTGATGACCAGTTCGTTCATCTGCACCGGTTTGATGATATAGCCGAATGCGCCCATTTCAAGACAGTTGATGGCGATTTCCCGGTCGTCTACCCCGCTTATCATGAGCACTGCCAGTTCGGGAAAGTTCTTCCGCGCACTCTCGAGCAGTTCGATGCCGCTCATCTCCGGCATGTTGATGTCGGACAGCATCAGGGAAAATTCCTGCTCTGCAAGAAGCGTGAGAGCCTCCCGGCCATTGTGGGCTGTCCGGCATTCATAGCCCGCGTAATTCAACAGTCGGGAGAAGGTATCGCAGATGATCTTTTCGTCATCAACCAGGAGGATTTGGTGGCGTGATTGGATTTCATTCATAGTGTTTTTAATTTATCAACGGCCGGAGTGAAATTCAAGCGAAATGAATGAATCGGTTCTATTACCGATTTTGAGGATCAGCTCGTCTTGCTCCTCTGCTGTCTGCGGGTGCGTATGGATATTCATTCGTTGCGAGCTTGACAAAAGTTTCTGATCCGCATACTTTGATGACTTAGCGCAGGTCCAGCCAAACCCTTTACAAAGAGAGGTTTTTGTGCTTAATACCAGTTTTTTCCGGAATGGAGCCGTTGCCCTTTTTCAGGACGTGGCCGGGTGATATTGTGGATTTGTTGTGTGAGAAATACAAAGAAAAAGTTGATTCCGACCAGGCGCGTTGTTCGCATCCGGTGGAATACTGCCGTTTCAGGACTTCATGCATGATCCATTTTGTGGAAAAGGAAAACGAGCGGGAAGAACGCCGGCGGAAACAGGAAGAAGAAAATGCTGAAACTCAAATTTGAAAAAGGCGGGGGGCTCTTGCCGGTAATCGCCCAGGATTTTCAGACGGGTGAAGTGCTGATGCTGGCTTACATCAATGCCCAGGCCTTTGCGGAAACGGTTGCCAGCGGCAAGGCCCATTACTGGAGCCGGTCGCGCAATAAATTGTGGTTGAAGGGTGAATCATCCGGGCATGTGCAGCTTGTCAAGGAAATCCTGGTCGACTGCGACGAGGATACGGTCATCTACAAGGTTGAACAGTTGGGTGGCGCGGCCTGTCATAAAGGATATCGCAGCTGTTTTTTCAGACGTTTACAGGGGGATGATTTCATTGTCATGGGTGAACCCGTGTTTAATCCCCGGGAGGTATATAAAAAATGAATCAATTGAAATTGGGCATTCCCAAAGGCAGCCTGGAAAAGGCCACCATTGAACTGTTTGCCAAGTCCGGCTGGCAGATCAAGCTTTCTTCCCGTAATTATTTTCCCGAGATTGATGATCCGGAGCTTTCCTGTTCCATCTGTCGGCCCCAGGAGATGTCCCGCTATATTGAAGCAGGTATTCTCGATGCCGGCATCACCGGCAAGGACTGGATTCTTGAAAACGAGTCCGATGTTGTTGTGGTGGAAGACCTGGTCTATTCCAAGGTCAGCCGGAAACCGACCAGATGGGTCATCGCCGTGCCGGGTGATTCCGATATCAAGACCATCGAGGATCTTAAGGACAAAAAGATCGCCACCGAACTGGTCAGTTATACCAGGCGTTTTTTTGCCTCGAAAAACATCAATGTGGAAATTGAATTTTCCTGGGGCGCCACCGAGGCGAAAGTGGTATCCGGGCTTGCCGATGCCATTGTCGAGGTGACGGAAACCGAATCCACCATCCGTGCCCACGGTCTGAAGATCATCCATGAGCTGATGAGTTCCAATACCCAACTGATTGTCAATAAGCAAGCCTGGACCGACCCGTGGAAAAGGGAAAAAATCGAAAATATCGCCATGCTGCTCCAGGGAGCCCTGCGGGCGGACAATATCGTCGGCCTCAAGATGAACGTGCCGGAGGAACAACTGGAGGCGGTGATCGGCATGCTGCCCAGCATGAAAGGCCCTACTGTGGCGCCGCTCTACAATACGAAGTGGTTCTCGGTTGAAACCGTTATTTCCGAGCATCAGGTGCGGGATCTGGTGCCGAAACTGCTGAAGGCCGGAGCGGAAGGTATTATCGAATACGCCTTGAACAAGGTTATCTGAGATGGCCCTTTTCCAGGACGTCGAGGCTTTTTTTGTCAAGAGTGTCTATAATACATCCCAGTTGCCGCCCGCGGATTTTGCCGAGATCGCCTTTGCCGGGCGCTCCAATGTCGGCAAATCGAGCCTGATCAACCGTCTCCTGAATCGTCGGAATCTGGTCAAGGTCAGTTCCCAGCCGGGCAAGACCCAGAGCCTGAATTTTTTTACCGCCGGCGAAAGGCTGTATCTGGTCGATCTTCCGGGCTACGGTTTTGCCAAGGTTCCCCGCAAGGTGCAGAATGACTGGAAGGGGCTGATTGCATCCTATATCCTCAATCGCCCGACGCTTCTTTGTGTTGTGGTGATCATTGATATCCGGCATGAGGTCAAAAGCCGGGATCTTGAACTGGTTACCTGGCTGAAAAGTGAAAATATCCCGTTGCTGCTGGTCTACACCAAACAGGATAAGCTGACCGGCAATAAAAAGGCGCAGCAGGCCGCCATCCTTGATGCCGGATTCGGTATCGGGCAAGACGACCGGGTGCTGTTTTCCGCAAAAACAGGAGAAGGAAGGGAAAATCTTATTTCCAGACTTGAACAGTTTGCCTGATAGTGGTTTATTGTCGGTTTATGGAAAGGATACGACCGTTGATGGAAAAATGACATAACAACTGATGATCGGCTGGACCCAATGAAGAGTAACTTTTTGGAGGAGAGGTGACAATGCTTGGACAGTTTGTGTTTACAGAGGTGGAGAGTATGTCGTCAGATTCTAAAGTCAGTTGCTGGAATATCATGCAATGTGACAATGAAAGGTGTTCCGCGCGTGAAAATGGCAAGGCCTGCTGGGAGGTGGCCGATGAACTGGATGATTACAGGTCTGCCTTAAATGTCTGTTCGGACTGCCTGGTGTATCTCAGTCAACATCAGAACAGCGTGCTCAGCCGGGAAGAAATCGAGGAGATTTTGCAGAAAAAAGGGGTCTGTCTTCTCATGGAAAAATGTCATAATCTGAAATAAATTTTAACAGGCGCACGCAGGTGTCAGCCGAGATCGGCTGACACCTGCGTGCGCTTTGTACGACTTCCTTCAGTTTCTTCCCTTCTCCGGCCGCCGCTCCATCCTGGAGCCGCATGCGGAGACGGCCGGTTTTCTGCCCATCCTCGGCTCGCCGCAGGCGTGGCCGCTGTTTTTTTCTTCCCCCCCATTTTCTCTCAGGCTTTCCTCCGGCATCCGCCGCTTAAGGCGATGCTGCACCGGTTATCGCTCGTCTGATTTCAGCACCGCCAGAAATGCGCTTTGGGGAATATCCACATTGCCCACGGTTTTCATTCGTTTTTTGCCGGCCTTCTGCTTTTCCAGCAGTTTTCGTTTTCTGGAGATGTCACCGCCGTAACATTTCGCCGTGACGTCTTTACGCAGGGCGGAAATGGTTTCACGGGCAATGACGGTGCCGCCGATAGCACCCTGGATGGCGATCTTGAACATCTGGCGCGGGATTTCCTCCTTCAGTCTTTCGCAGGCGTGCAGCGCCCTTTCGCGCGCCTTGGTGCGATGGACGAGTTGGGAAAGGGCATCCACCCTTTCACCGTTGACCAGGATATCAAGTTTGGTGAGATCGCTGGGCCGGTAATCGATCAGCGCATAGTCAAAGGAGCCGTACCCCTGGGTAATTGATTTGAGCCGGTCGTAAAAATCATAGATAACCTCGGCCAGGGGCAGTTCACAGGTGAATTCGATTCTGCCCGGCATGGGGTAATGGTAATGGGTGTTTTCTCCCCTGCGCTCCATGCACAAGGTCATAACGGCGCCCATGTAGCGTTCCGGAATGTGAATGGTTGCCTTGATAAAAGGCTCTTCGGTGCGGGTAATGGAGCCCGGGTCGGGGAAATATGTGGGGTTGTCCACCTCCTTCATGGTGCCGTCCTGCAGGTAGAAATGGTAACAGACCGAAGGGACGGTGAGAATAAGCGGGATGTCGAATTCCCTTTCCAGCCGTTCCTGGATGACCTCCAGGTGGAGCAGGCCGAGAAAGCCGCAGCGGAAGCCGAAGCCGAGGGCTGAAGATGAATCCTTCTGGTAGGAGAGCGAGGCATCGTTTAAGGTGAGTTTTTCCATGGCTGCGGCCAGGTTTTCATAGTCATCCGTGGTAATGGGGTAGATGGAAGAAAAGACGACCTGCTGGATTTCCTTGAAGCCGGGCAGCGGTTCGGCGCAGGGATTGTCTTTCAGGGTGATGGTGTCGCCCGGCCTGGTGTCGCTCACGGTTTTGATTCCTGCCAGGATATATCCTACCTGACCCGCCCGCAGTTCCTTCTGAGGTAAACGTTCAAGGTGGAAGAGGCCGACCTCGTCCACTCGGTAGGCCGCCTTGTTTGACATGAAGAGGATGGTGTCGCCGGCCTTGATCCTGCCGTTGATAATTCTGCAGGAGATGATGGTGCCGCGGAATGAATCATAATGGGCATCAAAAATAAGGGCCTGGAGCGGCGCATCCGGGTCACCTTCCGGAGCGGGCAGCAGGGTGACAATGGCTTCAAGTATTTCGTCGACCCCTTCGCCGGTTTTGGCCGAGCACTTTCGGATCGCTGCGCCGTCAAGTCCCAGGTCTTCCTCGATCTGTATGGCCACGGCATCCGGGTCGGCGGAGGGGAGATCAATCTTGTTGATCACGGGAATAATTTCCAGATCGTTTTCCATGGCCAGGTAAAGGTTGGCCAGGGTTTGCGCCTCAATGCCCTGGGCCGCGTCGATTAAGAGCAGGGCGCCTTCACAGGAGGAAAGGGCTCGGGATACCTCGTAGCTGAAGTCGACATGCCCGGGGGTGTCGACCAGATTAAGGCTGTATTCCTGTCCGTCCCTGGCCTTATAGGGGAGGCAGATGGTCTGGCTCTTAATGGTGATGCCCCGTTCTCGTTCGATGTCCATGTTGTCGAGCAGCTGGTCCTTGAATTCGCGATCGGTGACCATCCCGCATTTCTGGATGAGTCGATCGGCAAGGGTTGATTTGCCATGGTCGATATGGGCAATGATGCTGAAATTGCGTATATTTTTTTGCTGCATTGGTGGGTCGCTACCTCGTTTTTCTGGCGGAATTGACTATAATGAAGTACAATAAGTTGTTTTGAATATAAGTTTCGTGGAGAAAGGTGGACAATCTGCTAAAATAGGTGGATATATAGTGGCGGCTTCTGCTTGTCAAGAAAGAAACGGAAGCCTTCCATTCAGTCTATAAAGAGAATCATGACAGAAGAAACGGATATAAACAACTCTTTTGAGGATGAGGAGCAAACCTTCCATCCCCTGCTGGCCCTGCCGGATGACAAGCACCTGCCTGCTCTCAGTCACCCCGGCCTGCATCGATATCTGCAGGAAATCAACCAGCACCGGCTTCTTACCCGGGAAGAAACGGAAGAACTCGCCAAGCGTTTTCACGAAACCCAGGACCCGGAAGCCGCGTATCAGCTGGTGACGGCCAACCTGCGGCTTGTGGTCAAGGTGGCGATGGATTTTCAGAAATACTGGATGCAGAATTTTCTTGATCTTATTCAGGAAGGCAATGTCGGACTGGTGCAGGCGGTAAAAAAATTCGACCCCTACCGCGGCGTCAAGTTTTCCTATTATGCCGCCTACTGGATCCGGGCCTATATCCTGAAATTTATCATGGATAACTGGCGGCTGGTAAAAATCGGCACCACCCAGGCCCAGCGTAAACTTTTTTTCAGTCTCAACAAGGAAAAAAAACTGCTGGAATCCCAGGGGTTCAAGCCGGAAACAAAGCTGCTGGCGGAAAGGCTGGGGGTGAAGGAAAGCGAAGTCATCGAAATGTCCCAGCGGATGGATAACTGGGATGTGTCGCTGGAAAGTCCGGTGCGGGAGGATTCCGATGATGAGCAGAAGAGTTTTCTGCCGGCGACCGGGCCTTCCGTCGAGGAGACGGTGGCGGATATTGAGATCAAGGAACGTATGGGCGAGATTCTCGATAAGCTGCAGGATACCCTGAATGAAAAGGAGCAGACCATTCTGGCCGCCCGTCTGCTCAGTGATGAGCCTCTCACCCTGCAGGACATAGCGGATCAGTTCGGTATCTCTCGGGAGCGAGTGCGGCAGATCGAGGCGAATCTGCTCAAGAAGATGAAGAAGTACCTTGAACAGGAAGTGCCCGATATCGGCTTTTTTCTCGATCATGTCGATAAGCAGTGGCAGGTGTAACGCAGGAAAGGAAATCAGAATTCAGGAGACAGGAACGGCTGTTTTGCCCTTGAGATGTAATCTGAAACCAATAAACTTGAAACGTCGAATTGAAATTATGAATATACCCTTACTTGATCTGAAAGCGCAGCTTGATACACTCCATGACGAAATCATGACGGCCATTGGCGAAACGGTTCGTTCAACCTGTTATATCATGGGGCCGCAGATAGAGGCCCTTGAGAAAAATGTTGCCGCCTATTGCCGGACAAAGTCGGCTGTCGGCGTTTCCAGCGGCACGGATGCGCTGCTGGCAAGTCTCATGGCCCTTGGAATAAAAAACGACGATCTGGTGCTGACCACGCCCTACACCTTTTTCGCCACCATGGGCAGTATCCTCCGTCTCGGCGCCCAGCCTCTTTTTGTCGATATTGATCCGGTCAGCTATAACATTGATCCGGCCAAGGTTGCGGAGATTCTTGCGGACGCAAAAATTGCACCGAGAATAAAGGCGATGATGCCGGTGCATCTTTTTGGGCAGTGCGCTGATATGGCACCCTTGCTGGAGCTGGCGGCCAAGCATGACATCCCCGTGGTGGAGGATGCGGCCCAGGCCATCGGTTCCTCGTATCCCTTCCGGGTAAATGGCGCCATCGAATGGAAAAGGGCCGGCAGCATGGGAGATTGCGGCTGTTTTTCTTTTTTTCCCAGCAAGAATCTCGGCGGCATGGGCGACGGCGGCATGGTGGTAACCAACAGTGAAAAACTCGGCAATGACCTCCGGCTGGTCAGGGTTCACGGCGATATCGGCAAATACCAGCATGCGGTTGTCGGCGGCAATTTTCGTCTGGACGCCATTCAGGCGGCTATTCTGAATGTCAAGCTGAAGCATCTCCAGACATGGCATGCCGCGAGAAGACAGAATGCCACCCTGTACAATGCCCTTTTCAAGGAGGCGGGGTTGGTGGAAGAGGGGGCCATTCGTCTGCCTGAGGCCGTCTATGCTGATCTGGCCGCCGGCGAAAGCGGTGTTGATTATCACATTTACAATCAGTATGTTGTCCGTGCCGCGCGAAGGGATGAATTGCGTGATTTTCTGCTGAAGGAATCAATCGGGGTGGCGGTCTATTATCCGATTCCCCTGCACCGACAGAAATGCATCGCCGATCTGGCGTGCAGTCGTTGTTCCATGCCCGAGTCGGAGAGGGCTGCCGCCGAAACCCTGGCCTTGCCGATTTATCCTGAACTCACTTCGAAGATGCAGGAGCATGTTGTCGACCGGATTTGTGCATTTTATAAGAAATAGGAAGGGTGTTGAAAAAATTCCGGCCGGCAAGACGATTTTCTTTGTGCTGGGGTTGGTTCTTCATTTGTCCATTGATGTGTCCGCCGCATCTTCCCTGGAAGATTTTTTCGGCACGCCGCAGATTCCTCGGCAGGAAATAGGTGCGTCCTCGCCAAGCTCCGCCCCATGGCTGACAATCTGGCAGGAAGCTCGCCGGCACGCCGTTGCGGGAAACTATGCGGCCGCCCGCTCCGCTTATTCCCGGTTGCTTGAAATAAAAGGCGATCTGGTTGAGGCTCGTTGGGAATTTGCCGCGCTGCTTCTTTCCGGCAATGAATTTGATCAGGCTGCCGGGCTGCTGGAGATGCTGCTGGAGGAATTTCCGGAACGGGTCGAGTATTTGAACGGACTCGGTTATGTCATGCAGAAAAAAGGACATTTTGACCGGGCCGTGGAGCTTTTCGACCGTGCCGCCGGCCTTGACCCCGCCAACATTGTCGCACTGAGCGGAATCAGCGAGGGCCTGCTCGCCCTTGGCAATCTGGGCAGGGCATTACCCCGGCTCGAGGAACTGAACGAACGGCAGGTTGATGACGTCGTGCTGCAGAAACGGCTTGTCTGCCTTTATCTGGAGTTGCAACTTGCCTCCAAGGCACGGCCTTTGGCTGTTCGGCTGGCGGAAAGATCCGATGCCACGATTGAAGATTTCAGATGCGCGGCAAAATCCCATGATGAACCAGGGTTGAAACATCTTGCCGCCAAATATTGGCGAAAAGTGGTGGCCGCGGCGCCGGAAGACGTTTCCGCGCATGCCTGGCTGGCATCCTATCTGGAGGATGAGGGAAGTTGGCGTGAAGCGCTTCCCCACCTCCTTTTTTTGCTTGATCGGGACGAGCGGAACGGCGAACTGCTGCACCGTGTCGGCACGTGCTACCTTCAGCTCGACGAACCGGAAAAGGCGGTGCCTTTTTATGAAAGGTATCTTGTCTTTTTTCCGCAGGACAAGGATGTCATCCGGCAACTGGTCAGCATGTATGCCGGCCTCGGCGAAGAAAGGGAAACACTGACCGCTCTTGACCGTTATTTTGTCATCGAGCCTGATCCGTCTCCTGGAAACTTGCGGCAGGCCGCTCGTCTTTATGATGCGGCAGGCCGATACCATGACGCCATCCCACTTTATCGCCGCCTGCTGGAAATTACCCCCGATGACTCCGATATTCTTGCGACCCTGGCCCGTGATCTGCTTGCTGTCGGAGAAGATGACGGTGCATTGAAAATATGGGCCGACCTTGCCCGTATCTCTCCGGACAGCAAGGCTGTTTATCGTTCCATGATGGAGCTGCTGATCCGCCTTGATCGTCGGGAAGAGCTTGTTCATGTGCTTGCGCAAATTAATAAACAGGACCCGAACGATGTCGAAGTCGCCCTGCGGCTTTCCGCCGCGCTTCTTGCCGACGGCAAGGTGAAAGAGGCGGAGGATGTTTTTCTGCCTGTTGCCGCCAATGAAATAGCCGATCTTTCCCTTTTGGAGATGAGGGCGAAAATTTTTGAGGGGCTTCGCATGCCGGAGCATGCCTTGAAGGATTACATGGCAATTTCGGCAACCGGTGATGAAAGACCGGAGTTGCGACTTAAATGCCTGGAGATTGCCGCCGCCTTGGGTCGGAGACAATTGGCGGCCACATATCTGGATGTTTTTCTCAGCGGAAAGCCGGGTGTGGAGGAAATTCTCCGAGCCGCCAATGGTTTCAGGGACGGTTGTGATTATGATATGGCGCACTCTCTTTATCAGGAATTGCTCGAAAAGAGCACTGATCCTGAAATCCGCAGCCGAATTCTGTTGCAGTTTGCCGTGTCTTATGAACAGCAGAATCTTTCCTTTGAGGCGGAACAGGTTTTGCGGATAGCATTGCTGGAAAGTCCGGAGAAGCCTGTGGTGCTGGCGAGACTTGTTGATCTGCATCTGCGCGCAGGACACAAGGCCGATGCATCAGTTTGGCTGGCGCAGCTTGAGAGCTTCGTTCATTCTTCAGCGGCAAGCGAGGACGAAAAGAATTTGACTCGCTGGTTGCCGGAATTGCTGCAGGTTCGGTTGCTCAATGCCACCCGCAAATTTTCCGCTGCCCAGAAAAAAGCCCGGACACTGCAAAAAGAGATGGCCGCGCAAGGCGTGGGCGGGGCGGCTATCCATCAGGGAAAACCCTTGCAGTATCTGACGGGTCTTGAACTTGCAAGGGCCTCTCTGGGGCTGGAAGAATATGATGATGCTGAAAAACAGTGTCGGTTGTTGAAAGACCATGATGTCGACGGCCTGGACTGTCTGGTCCTTCTCCATCAGATTTATACGGCACAGGGCGATTTGGCCTCTGCCTCGGCACTTCATGAAAAGGCATTGGAGGAAGCGAGCCGGGATCTGGGGAGGATGTTCCTGCTTGCGGACGCATATCGGCAAGCAGGGATAAAGACGGCCATGGTCGGCGGTTCTGACGCCGCAACAGGCATGTCCGCTGATTCGTTTGCCGCTCTGTTCCGGCAGGCAAAGTTTCACGCAGCCGCGGGAGATTTACCTCGATCTTTTGCTATGTTGAAAAATCTTGACGCTGCCTATCCTGGGAATACGGCTGTCGAGGCGCTGATTGCCGAACTCGCTTTTACCATGGGCCTGGATGATGAGGCCTTGTCTTCTTGTGATGTCATATTGGCCCGTCAGCCCTATCGCGCGGACATCCAATTGCTGAAAGCCAGGATTTTCTGGCGGCAGCTTGAATGGGATGAATCCTTCAAGGTGTATGAGAATTATCTGATTCCGGAAGTTGACGACCTTTTAGCCGAACAGTCCGATGCCGTGGGAGTGGCTCTGCCGGAGGAGGAGGAAATCTCCGTCTGGCAGCGTCTGACCTTTGCCGCTCCGTTAAAGGACGGTTTTGTTGACAGGGCAATGACTCCTTCCTTTGTCATGGGGAAAGGGAACGAAGAGTTGAAGAAAATTGCCGCTTCGCTTTTTTCCCGCTATAAGTGGCAGCAGCGTTTTGCCGTTGAGTTGTCGGCCCGGCGTTTTGTTGCGCAGCGGGATGATTTTCAGGCGGTTAATCTGTTTTTGCAGTTGGTTGAGAGATATCCCGAAGATGAATCCCTTCTTTTTGATCTTGCCGGCGTTTACAGCAGGCTCGGCCAATTGGGCGATGAGGCGCTTCTTTATGAGCGTCTGGCGTCCATGGAGCCGAGCTTTCCCGGTCTGCGGGAGGCATTTGAAAGGAACAAGCTCAAGCGGCTGCCTCGGGTTATCGGCTCCTATCGCTATCAGACCGAGGATGGGAGGGACGGGTATAAATCCATCAAGAAAAATGCGGTGGATTTCGGCACGTGGGCCTCTTTGCACCCCGGCAATGATCTGGAGGTGATGCTCTCCGGAATCAGATACAGCTCCGCCGATGCGGATGAAACCGTCCGGGCGAAGCGGGCTTTTGCTTCTTATGAGGCGAGCCTGTTTACTAGATTTGATGTTGATTTTGGGGGTGGTGTGCAAAGCCTTGAAGGCGATTACGCCAACACCGCGCTTTTGGAGTGCGGCGTGACGGGTAAGTTGAGCGACAGGGTGCAGGGTGAAGTCAGGTATGAGCGGGATGTGGTGGAAGATACGGTGGCGAGTCTCAGTCGCAATATAGTGGCTGAAAATGTCCAGGCCGGACTTTTTCTCGGTGTTTTCCCCCGGGTGTTGACCGGTGGCGATTACGAGTACACAAATTATTCCGACGGCAACGATATGAAGGGGTATTCATTTTGGGCTTCGTATATTTTGTTGCCGGAACCCACTTATCTGCAATTCACCTTCAACTATGAGTTCAGAGATACAAGAGAAAGCGGAAGTACCTTGGGACCGATGCGTGACGACGGTTTTACCGACGACGATCATCCCTACTGGACCCCCAGGAATTATTGGAAAAACGGTTATTCGGTTTTATGGAAGCATAAATTATCCGCCGATACTCTTGAACGCGGGACGCCAAGTTATTATAGTGGCGAATATCTGGTTGAATATGATGCCGACGGACATATGCTCCAGACTCTCCGGGGTCTCTTTTTTCTTGAATTATCCCGGAACTGGATGCTCGAATCCTCACTCCGTCTGGTCGTGTCCGATGAGTATCGAGCAAAAGACCTCACCTTATCCGCCGTCTACCGCTGGTAAAGGCCCATTGACGGATTCATGTCCGCCTTTTTTTGCCTGGTGTCATTGCTGATGTTCTTTTTGTGTTTTTTGTTGAAGAGATCTCGGTTGGGGATCTCTCTTTTTTTTGTTTGGTTTGCTTCATTATTGATTCGCTCCGGTGATTCCGGGGCGGGAGGTTTTATAGATGATTGAAAGAGTGCCAATGTCGAAAAACGGTCATTCCCGTTTGCGGGATGAATTGATTCGCTTGCAGCGGGTGGATCGCATGGAGGTTATTAAGTCCATCGAGGTGGCCAGGGGGCATGGCGATTTGAAGGAAAACGCCGAGTATCATGCAGCCAAGGAGCGACAGGGCCATATTGAGGGGAGAATTCTCGAGTTGAAAGACAAGCTGGGGCGGGCCGAAATTATCGATTGTTCCGCTGTAAGCTGTGATCGGGTCGTTTTCGGAACGGTGGTGACCGTGGAAGATCTGGACAACGGCCAGGAGATTGTTTACCAGTTGCTCGGGCCGGAAGAAGCGGATGTGAAAAAAGGGAGCATTTCCGTGCTGTCGCCATGGGGGAAGGCCATGCTCGGCAAAATGATAGGCGATGAATTTGAGGTGAAGACTCCTTCCGGGGTCCGGCAGCTGGAAATAATTGATATCAAGAAAGGCCCCGAGGCATGAGATAGTTTTTCTGTTGTCGATTTCCGTCGGCGGTTTCAAGCTTGAAACCATCGACGGAAAACCGTTAGCGGAAAATCGTCAACACCCCGTCATTTCACCCTCAGTTGCTTCGCGCGATGAGTCCATTCAAAAAGATGTCGCTGATCTGTTTCGCGGTTTCCTCAAGGCTGTAGTGTGGTTTTGCCGACAGGGACCAGAGCCGCGACATTTCATCCAGCGCACCGAAAAAGGCACGTTTGACGATTCCCGGCATCACTTCCTTGCGGAAATGCCCTGACTCCTGACCCTTGTGGACGATATCGGAGACGATATCGATATATTCGATGAATTTGGTGTTGCGGTACTCCTTGATGAACTTGTTGCTCTGCCGGAGTTCCATCTGCAGTACCTCCACCAGTTCCTTCTGGTCATCCAGCAGGCTGAGATGATGGATGGCGTAGATTTCAAGCATTTTTACGGGGTCGGTTTCATTTTCCAGGAGTAATTTGACTTTAACAATGATTTTGCCGATTTCATCTTCAAAAAGCGATATGAGGATATCGTATTTGTTGTTGAAGTAGAGGTAGATTGTTCCATCCGCCACCTTGGCTTCTTTGGCAATGTCTGAAATCCTGGCGTTGAAGAAACCTTTGCGGGCAAATACCTTGACCGCTGCCTGGGTGATTTTTTGATGTTTATCTGAAACTCTCATCAGTAGTAAAATGTCGTATGTGTTGATATCTTTCGAGATGTTGCGCTCAGGTTCTGTTTTTGATAAGTGAATAAAATCAAAATGTTGATTCTTTTTTTTTGCGTAAATATATTTTGGTTCGGGAAAATAAAAGATATAATTGTTTAAAAAAACTATCGGGAAAAGTGGAAAGTGTGTAATTTTTGTGAATAATGATTCATTTTTTTCATGATAGATTTACCATACCGCTCTGTCAAGCGTAAATTTTGTTTTTTTAACTGTCAGGGAAAGTTTTTCAATGGGTTCGCATGCGATTAATGATGGTAAAAGTTCTTTGCCCATGCATATCAAAATCACGGAGAAGGAAAGATGAAAATTTTAGTTGTGGGTTCAGGCGGACGTGAGCACGCCTTGGTTTGGAAACTTGCCCGGAGCGAGAAGGTTGACAAGGTTTATTGCGCGCCCGGCAACGCCGGTATTGCTTCGCTGGCGGAATGTGTCGACATCAAAGTGTCGGATATAGATGCTTTGCTCGCCTTTGCCCATAAGGAAAAGGTTGATCTCACCGTTGTCGGCCCGGAAGAATCGCTCACCTTGGGCATTGTTGATCGTTTTTCCGCCGAGGGGTTGCGCATTTTCGGTCCTGACAGCAAGGGGGCGATTCTTGAGGGAAGCAAGGTTTTCACCAAAAATCTCATGCAAAAATATGATATTCCATCCGGTTTTTTCAGAGTATTTTCCGTTCGGGACCAGGCTCTGGCCTATCTTGACGAAGTGGGTGTGCCGGTGGTGGTCAAAGCGGACGGTCTGGCTGCCGGGAAAGGGGTTATTGTTGCGCACTCACTTGAAGAAGCGCGCAAGGCGGTTGACCTCATTCTAACCGACAAGGCTTTTGGCGCAGCGGGAAGCAAGGTGGTGATTGAAGAATTTCTCCAGGGTGAAGAGGCGTCATTTATTGCTTTTACCGATGGCGAAACCGTGCTTCCCCTGCCCACCTCCCAGGATCATAAGGCCATCTTCGATGGCGACAAGGGGCCGAATACGGGTGGAATGGGCGCCTATTCTCCTGCGCCGGTGGTAACCGATGAAATCCATCAGCAGGTGATGGAAAGGGTTATGCTGCCCACCGTGAAGGCCATGGCGGCTGAAGGTCGTCCATATAAAGGGATGCTTTATGCCGGACTGATGATTCATCAGGGGGTTGCCAAGGTGCTGGAGTTTAATTGCCGTTTCGGCGATCCGGAAGCGCAGCCGCTCTTGCTGCGCCTGAAAAATGATCTGGTCGACATTTTCCAGGCGGTGATTGATGGAAAACTTGCCGAGGTCACCCTTGATATCGATCCTCGCCCCACGGTTTGCGTGGTCATGGCTTCCGGCGGGTATCCCGGTTCCTATGAAAAAGGCAAAAAAATTAAAGGCCTGGATAAGGCGGCACAACAAAATGATGTGGTTGTTTTTCATGCCGGAACGGCAATGAAAAAAGGGGATTTTGTCAACAACGGCGGCAGGGTACTCGGTGTTACGGCCTTGGGAGATTCGCTTCGCGCCGCAATTGACAAGGCATACGCCACGGTGGATCTTATTTCCTGGAAACATTGTTATTACCGAAAGGATATCGGCATGAAAGCCCTGGGCCGCGAGCAGCGAAATATCAAAGTGGGCATTGTCATGGGCAGTGACTCGGATTTGCCGGTGATGAAGGCGGCAAGCGATTTTCTGAAGGAGATGGGTATCGGGTGCGAAATGACGGTGGCATCCGCCCATCGTACCCCTGAGCGGGCGGCGGAATACGCCTCCACGGCGCGGTCACGGGGATTGAAGGTGATTATTGCCGGCGCCGGCATGGCTGCCCATCTTGCCGGTGTGCTTGCCGCCCATACCACCCTGCCCGTTATCGGCGTGCCCATCGACTCATCTTCCCTGAAGGGCTTGGATTCACTGCTTTCCACTGTTCAGATGCCGCCGGGGATTCCGGTGGCTACCATGGCCATCGGCAAGGCAGGCGCGAAAAACGCCGCAATTCTGGCGACCCAGATTCTCTCGGTGGCGGAGGAAGAATTTGCCGTTAAAATGGACGCGTTCAAGAAGAAAATGGCCCGCGAAGTGGACGAGAAGGCCGCAAGGCTTGTTTATTGATGCAGGGGGGCTCTATGGCCTCTTTTGGCAGGCAGACTTCATGAAAAGGATGTAACGTGGGGAAAAATTTCAGGGAGTCTGCTTCCGATGTCGATAAGGCAGTTGACGTTATCCGCCGGGGAGGCATTGTCGCCTTTCCGACGGAAACGTATTACGGACTGGCCGTGAATCCTTTTGACAGGGTGGCGGTGGCCCGTTTATTCGCCTTGAAAAAAAGACCTTCAGCCAAGCCGCTTTTAATGCTGATTGCCGATGAAGCCCAGCTGCGCCGTCTCACCCCAGCCATTCCTTCCCTTTATATGCCCTTGTTGGATTTCTGGCCTGGGCCGCTGACTCTTGTTTTTCCGGCCCTTTCGACTCTTTCGCCCCTTGTTACCGGCGATACCGGAACAGTCGGGGCCCGTATCTCCTCCCACCCCCTTGCCCATCAGCTGGTCAGCCGCGTCGGCCATCCGATTACGGCGACAAGCGCCAATATTTCCGGTCGTCCTCCAACCACCAGCGCAGCCGAGGTGGCATCGGCTTTTGGTGCGGATGTCGATTTTATCCTTGACGGGGGGCAGACTCCGGGCGGGAAAGGTTCAACCCTGGTTGGGCTGCTGGGGCGGAAGCTTGTCCTGATACGCGATGGAATCATTGATTTTCGTGTACTCAATGAGCGGATCGCAAATAAGATTTTGTAAAAAATTGCTTCCTTCTTGTTTAATTTAATATAACGTATTCATGTAATTAATTATAATCTGGCGGAATGTGTATTTTTTTAATGCGAGGGGGGATATTTGATATGGCCGGCTTGCAATGGGATCGTTCCTTTGCCTTGGAACAGGTTGGGGATGATGAGGAGCTGTTGGACGAGTTGATCGACCTGTTTCACGATTCATGCGCGACTGATCTGGAAAAGATAAAAGTATGTGCCCTGGATAATGACCTGGAAGCCATGGCTGATGTTGCTCACAGTATCAAAGGCGCTTCGGCAAGCCTTGGCATAGAAGGCATTCGAGCAGTCTCCGCCGATCTGGAGAAGGCGGGGCGCAACCGAGACAGGGAAAAGGCGGAGTCTCTCATCCCCGGTCTTGAGATGTTGCTTGCCGAGTTTGAAGCCGTCAACCGGTAACCGTGATCATTTTGTGAAAAATAAATGTAACTCTATCCAGGTAGATAGGCTAAAGGCTGTAGGCTGTAGGAAAGGCATCGCAAAATATGAACTCATGCAGGACAAACAGCCCTATAGTCTTCAGTCTGTAGCCTTAACACCTGAGTAGTTACAAATAAATTTATTAAAGCTGTCGGGAAAAATCGCTGTAATCACAGAAATTTCTCCGTGATTTCGGCGTGCTCCGTGGTGAGTCGGGTGTTTGGCGAATTTATCAATCCTTGAACGGCAGCGTCATGACATATTATGCCCTCAGCGCAAAAGCTTGTAGATAAATTTAATGATTTAAAGACGTTACCCCATGTTGCCATCAGGGTGACGCAGATGGCCGGTTCCGAGACGGCCACCATGCAGGATTTTGAGGAAGTCATCAAACTCGATCCCGTGCTGGTTGTCCGTCTCCTGCGTCTGGTCAACAGTCCCTATTTCGGCTTGAGCAGCCATGTGGAATCCATTGCCAAGGCGGTTATTTTCATCGGGATGAAACATTTGCGCAACCTGGTGGCGGTTGAGGGATTGCGCAATTTGTTCAGGGAAAGGGCGGAGGAAACAATTTTTTCCCGCAAGAATCTGTGGACTCATTCGGCAACAGTGGCCATTCTTGCCCAGATGATTTCCCGGAGAATATTCGGAGAAGACGGTGAGGATGTTTTCCTGGCCGGCATTATCCATGATATCGGACTCATTGTCGAGGATCAGCTGTGCGGAGAAAAATTGCGACAGGTTTGTTCAATCTATTCGCAGGAGCAGGGCGAAGAGTCAATAACCGGGTTCGAGGACGGTCTCATCGGCACCAATCACTCCAAGATCGGCAGATTGCTGGCGATACAATGGCATCTTTCCGATGAGGTGGTCGAGGCAATTCGTTTTCACCACCGGCATGACAAGCAATTTCCCATCCCAAGCGTGATTGCCATTCTGCAACTTGCCGAGTTCATGGCCTGCAAGATGAATCAAGGGGTGGTGATTGGTCGCAGTGATCCCTTACCGGCATATCTGGCCGATCATCTGAAAAGCAAGATGGCTGAGTACAAGGTGCTTCTCAAGGCCCTGCCGGCGGAAATGGCGAAAGCCCGAGAATTGTATGACGCGGATCAGGAGCAGGCATGAACAGTCTGATCGATAATGTTTTTGCCGACTTTGCCGATGCCGACCAAGAGCTTCGAGATTTCCATCGGGTTCTGGCCGAAATCCTCCCGAGGACGGCTTTTGTTCTCTACGGCGACAATGGTACGGTCGTTGGCGGGCCAATTCCTGATGCAGATGCTGTTGCCGGGGAAGAGCGGCGCCAGGGACGAGCCGATGATACCTGTTTCCGCAGCGTCCCTCTTTCGGAAAAACGATGGATCCATTGTCTGCGGCTCAATGAATACAAGGCGTTTCTTTGTTTCAGCCATGAAGGACTTTGTGAAGAACTTGAGCAAAACGGTCAGCTTGCCCTTTTGTACCGCAATTCGATTCAATTCGCCCTGATGCGTCGGCATCATCAGGAAGCAATTATTGAAAATGAACAGTTGATCCGCAGGATGGGGGTGGTGAGTCACAAGCATACAAAGTTGCTGGACGAAAACCATCAGCAGTTTCTTCTTATCAGGGAGAAAGAACTTGAATATGCAAAAAGGCTGGAAAGCGAGATTGCCCGGAAGACAAAGAAATTGCGCGACGCCAACGAGCGTCTTGAACAGGCGAGCCGCCTGAAAAGTGAATTTCTTGCCAACATGAGTCATGAGCTGCGGACACCGATGAATGCGATTATCGGCTTCAGCGGACTTTTGCTGGAAACCGAGCTTACGGAAGAGCAGCAGGAGTTTACCGAAACGATCCGTAAATCTTCCGCCAGTTTGTTGGTTCTGATCAACGATATTCTTGATCTGGCCAAGATCGAGGCCGGAAAACTCGAACTTGACGCGGCGCCTTTTCAGCTTCATGGACTAGTTAAAAGTGTTGAAAGTATGTTTCGTTCCCAGGCGTTGCAGAAAAAAAACAGGCTGTTTTTCCAGATTGACGGCGCTCCCTCTGTGCGCTTTAGCGGCGATGAAAACCGTCTGCGTCAAATCCTTGTCAACCTGGTGGGGAATGCCATGAAGTTTACGGCAAACGGCGAGATTTGCATCAAAGTCGATACGGTGCGGGAAGATGAGAAAAACGCCTCACTTCGTTTTGCCGTGCGTGATACGGGTATCGGCATCCCACCCGAACGTCAGCAGGCTATTTTTGAGAAATTTACCCAGGCTGACGGGTCAACAACGCGAAAATACGGCGGCACCGGGTTGGGTCTTGCCATTACCAGCCAGCTGGTCGGCCTCATGAACGGCAGGGTGGAGCTGGAAAGCAAGCCCGGCAAGGGAAGCACCTTCAGTTTCGTCGTCACCTTACCCAAGGTTGACGATGCGGAAGTGAAAGAGGTAGCCGCTGGCCTGGAAAAAAGAGTGCCGAATGCCGAATCTTCCGGCCGGCAGGCTCGGCCCGTGGGAGAGGCGAAGGAGTCTGCCCCTGCCGCGTGTGATCTTCATATTCTCGTTGTTGAGGATAATCCGGTCAATCAGCGGCTGGCAACCCTTTTATTGAAAAAAGCCGGGTGTTCATCGGATATCGCCGGCGACGGCATAAAAGCGCTGGAAATGCTGAAAAAGAACCATTATGATCTTGTCTTGATGGATGTGCAGATGCCCACCATGGATGGGCATGCAGCCACCCGCAGAATAAGGGAAATAGAGGGGTCGTCGGAAAGGCGGGCGTATGTCGGTCTTTCGGGCCGGAATAATCGCCTTTATATTGTCGGACTGACCGCTCATGCGAGGAAAGAGGACAGGCTGGAGTGTCTTGATGCCGGCATGGATGATTTTCTCACCAAGCCGATTGTGAAGGAAAAACTTATGATGTTGATTGATAAAATAAGGGCGCAAAAGATATGACGGGGAAAAAAGTACGGGTTCTTGTGGTGGATGACACGGTTCTCTACCGCAAGGTGATAAGCGATGTCCTGGCCATGATTCCGGAAGTTGAGGTGGTCGGTACAGCCAACAACGGCAAGATAGCCCTGGCCAAGGTCGAACAGCTCACGCCTGATCTGATGACCCTTGATTTTGAAATGCCGGTAATGGACGGGCTTGCGACATTGCTTGAATTGAAAAGGATGAAGTCCGATGTCGCTGTGATCATGGTGAGCGCCCATACCAGTGAAGGCGCGGCAGTCACCATGAAGGCCCTTGAGCATGGTGCTTTTGATTTTATCGCCAAGCCGGATGGGGCATCGCTGGAAAAGAACCGGCAATCCTTGCTCAGCCAGTTGCGTCCGGTTGTGCAAACGGTTGCTACCAGGCGGATTCTGCGGCCGGCTTTGACAGGCATACCGCGCTCCGTTCCTCCGGTGCAACCGGTGTCTGCTGCTTCTCGCCCTGCAACCGCACCTGTCCGCCGTCAAGAAATGCCGCCGGCGACTTCGCCGGCTGCATCCGCGATCAGGCCCGTTCTGCCGTCCGGTCGAATTGCCGTTGTCGCCATCGGTATTTCAACCGGAGGCCCGAATGCACTGGCCGAGGTCATTCCTCGCTTGCCGAAAAATCTTCGCGTTCCGGTGGTTATTGTCCAGCACATGCCGCCGGTTTTCACCAAGGCGCTTGCCGATTCACTCAATCAGAAAAGTGCGGTGAATGTGATCGAGGCGCAGGGAGAGGAGCGTTTAGAGGCCGGTAATGTTTATATCGCCCCCGGCGGCAAGCAGATGAAGGTGGTGAAAAAAGCGACGGGTGAGTTTCTGCAACTGACCGATGATCCGCCGGAAAATCACTGCAAACCGGCGGTGGATTATCTTTTTCGTTCGGTTTCATCCATATACGGCAACAGGGCGCTTGGGGTCATCATGACCGGTATGGGGTCGGACGGCGTGAAGGGACTGCGTCTGATGAAACAGCAGGGATCTCAGGTCATTGCTCAGGATGAGACGAGTTGCGTCGTTTTCGGCATGCCCATGGAGGCGATCAAGGCAGGGGTTGCGGATGTTGTGGTGCCGCTGCATCAGATCTCGGCTGAAATCGTCAATCGGGTCAAGTAATGAATATTTCCCCTGATGAACTGCAGCGTTTTGCCAAATTTATCCATGATAAAAGCGGCATCGTGCTTGATTCCACCAAGGCCTACCTGGTGGAGTCACGCCTGTTGCCGCTTATCAGGGAAAAGAGGTTTTCCTCCTTCACGGATCTGCATAACCAGGCAAGCCGCGATCCCCTTCTTGCCAATAGAATCGTTGACGCGATCAGCACCAATGAAACCTCTTTTTTTCGGGATCAGAAACCCTTTGAGCTGCTCAAATATAAAATTCTTCCGGATGTCATTGACGCCAATTCATCTCGTCCGGGCGCTAACCGGACGATTTCCATCTGGAGCGCGGCCTGTTCCACCGGGCAGGAGGTTTACACGATAGCGGTGACTTTGCATGAGCTCCTCGGCAGCTCCATTTCGCAGTACAGGATCAAGATTACCGGCACGGATATTTCCGATACGGCAGTGATGCAGTCAAGCCGGGGCAGTTATTCCCAGTTTGAAATCGGCAGAGGGTTCCCGCGCCCGCTCATCAATAAGTATTTCGTTCCCGACGGCCAGAATCTGCGGGTCAAGGATGAATTGCGGGCCATGACCTTTTTCAGAAAAATAAACCTGATGGAGTCATTTTCCGCCATGGGGAAGTTCGACATTATCTTTTGCCGCAATGTTGCCATTTATTTCAGCATGCCGAACCGCAAATCTCTTTTTGAACGACTGGCGTCCCAGCTCCATCCCCATGGCGCGCTTCTCATCGGCGCCACCGAATCTCTTTTCGGCGTCACGGATCGTTTTGTGCGGCGGGAATATCACAATTCGGTCTTTTATTCATTAAAATAGGAAGCCGATCGAATGGAGACATGGGAAAAACGAAAACATCCGCGGGTTGATTTTTCAATTCAAGCCGTTTTTGAAACAGGCGAGCATGTTCGTACGGATCATCAATGCAAGGATATCAGCATGTCCGGTATTTTTCTCCGCACCCGGGAACCACTGCCGGTGGGCACGGAGGGGAATCTGTTTCTTCTTCTCCAGTGCGGAGAAGAGCGCATCGAGGTGCGGGCGCAATGTCGCGTCACTCGAGTCGTCGGCGTTGAGAGCGGCAGGCCTTTCGGCATGGGGCTTGAATATGTGACCTTGGATCCCGACAGTTCCATTGCTCTTTATAATGTTGTGAAATATCAAGGCGGTTACGCGAAGTAACCTTGAGGACTTATGGCACATATCAATCTGGATGATTTCCTGGCGGAACTGCGGCATGTCATTGCGGCAAACGACATTATCAAGGGCACCGTTCTCCTGAATCATTTTGATCAACTGGACGGCAAGGGGCAGAATCAGTTTATCGCGGTGCTGGCCGGTTCGGAAGGTGAAATCGTCATCACCATGCTGGCCCGTCTGGTTGTCAACGAGCAGGAATTCTTGATACCCAAACCTGTTATCCGCAATCTGCTGTTCAGCCGGGTCATGAAGAAGCCGGGGCATCTGCTGGTGCTGCTGAAAAGCGATCAGTTCCGCCATAAACAGATCCTGGTGGAGATTGCCGGTGAAATCCAGCTTGAAGAGGCGGTCCCTCTTATAGAAGAAATTCTGGCCGCAACCGAAGACCCCCAGGTAATGAAGACCTGTCTCGTTGCCTTGGGCAGCATCGGTGATCCCGGTCCGATAAATACTTTGAGCGATTTTCTTTATTCCGGAGATCGTGAACTGGTTATCGCCGCCATCAACGCCCTGTCAAACATCGACACGCCAACCTCGGTGCAGCGCCTGGTGGAACGAATGGGAACCGACAGTGATCTTGACATCATCATCATTGACGCCCTGGCCAATCTCCAGGACGCTCTTGCCCTGAAGCAGCTGAACCGGGAACTGGGCTCCTCTCATGCCTATATCCGCAACCATGTCAAGAGCCGGCTGACCAGAATCGGGGCAAAGGCGATCCCCATGCTGGTGGAGAATCTGAACAGCAACGATTCTGATCTGCTGGTTCATTCACTCAATGTCCTGGGCTATATCGGCGACATCAGCGCCGTGCGGGCGGTGCGCAAGCTGATTCACGATGAACCGGCCGATGCAAATGTCCGTTTTGCCGCCTATGAAGCACTGGGGATGATGCCGCTGTCCAAGGGCGCGTATGTGCTGGCTGAGGGGCTGTCCGACCGGGTCGATCAGGTTCGCATCGCCGCGGCAAAAGCGATTGAATGGAACTGCGATGATGTGTTGATTGCCGGTGTCCGTAATCTTGTCATGCAGGGCGGAATCGAAGCGGAATATGTGGTGGATGCCTTTTTGAATTCCGAATCCCATAAAGTTGTTTTCAGTATTATTGATCTGGATGTATTTCAGAATCTGGCGGTGAAATTCTTAAACTCCAAGGCCCATCCCGATCTGAAAAAACGGTATGAAGAGCTGTTCCGGCAGAAGGGGTACAATAAGCTTGCCGACAAGTTGGTTGCCAAAGAGGTGAGCAGCGAAGAGAAGAAGTTGCTGGTTTATGCGGTTGACGACTCCAGGATGATCCTGTCGATTTACAAGAACACCCTTTTTCAGCTCGGCATGGAGGTACAGCTCTTTGAGTTTCCGGCAGTTGCCATTGACAGGGCGACAAGCATGAAACCGGATGTCATCCTGACAGACCTCAATATGCCGGACATCACCGGCATCGAGTTGACCCGCCAGCTGCGAGGTCTTTATAGTGCGAATGAATTACCCATCATTATGGTGACAACCCAGAGCGAAAGTCCGGATCACCGGGAGGCCTTTGAGGTTGGCGTCAACATGATCCTGGCCAAGCCTTTTACCGCGGATCAGATCGGCGCCGCGATTCGCGAGGTATTACAAAAAAAGTGAAGTGTCTCATTCTCCCATCTTCAGCAGTTCATCGATATTGAGTATTGCCACCAGTTCCTTTTCCATCTTGTAGATGCCTTCAAAATAAATACCGGTGATGCCGCTGATATTGGACGGCGGCGGGGTGATATTCTTCCTGTCCGCCCAGATGACGTCGCGGACCCCGTCAACGAGAAAACCGATATTTTCCGATCCCTGCCTGACGACGACAATTTCCATTTTTTCCGGCGCATCGGAAGATTCCAAAGCGAATTTTTTCCGCAGATCAATGACGGTTGCGATTTCACCACGCAGATTGATGACCCCGGTGACATACTCCGGCGCCAGGTGAACTTTGGTAATCTGGGTATTTTTGATGATTTCCCGGACCCACGATGTGTCAAGGCCGCAGGCCATTTCATCTATTTGGAAAATAGCCAGTTCCTGGGTGCCTTCTGATGTTTTCTCAACGGATTTCTGCATGTTTTTACCGCGTTCCTCCCTGCTTTTTCATGTAAAGATCAATCTTGGAAGCAATCTGTTCCCGATCGAGTTTAATTAGATATTCGTCCACCCCTGCCTGGCGGCCTCGTTCTTCCGCTGCCTCGCCGGCGACGGATGTGACGGCGATGACCGGAATAGCCGACCACCTTGGTTCGCTCCTGATGCGCCTGGTGAGCTCCAATCCATCCATGTTGGGCATTTCAATGTCCGTTAAAATTAAATCTATTTTCTCTTCCTCGAGTACCTGTAGTGCCTCCATGCCGTCTTCAGCGGTAAAAATCTTATAGCCGGCTTCGGTGACAAAATTGACGAGCTGATTCATGAAAAATTTGGAGTCTTCGACAATAAGCACATTGGCGGCAACACCACCCGTTTCTTCGTATTGTGTCTTGGTGTAAACAGCCCACTCCGGCATGATGGCGGAAACGACGCCATAGAGATCGACCAGCAGGGTGATCTTGTCAAAAATGATCATGGAGCCGAGGATGCCGGTCTGGCGATGGGTGACATCATCAATTTTTATTGTTGCATCGAGGATGTCGACGATTTCGCCGACCATGATGCCGACTTCCCTGCCGGCTATGGGGAAAACGACGACATAGCAGGATGATCCCGTTTCATCGCGTAAACCGACATTGGCTACCTCTTCAACGCCGAAAAGCGAAAGGGTGCCTCCCCGGTACTGAATGTTCCGGCGGCCGGCGGTGACGATGATGTCGTCTGTTTGGATTTTCTCAATGCGCGAAATAAGTCCAAGGGGGATCGCCATCTGCTCATTGGGTGCGTTCATGACGATGAGCAGAGATTGCGAATCTTCAAGGCCTTCCTGTTTTTCTTTCAGCAACAAGGACTGTGATTTCGTCTTTTCGGCCACCCGGTTGAGTTTCATTTGCGCGCTGACGCCGACCACATCGAGGATAAGGGCAACACGGCCGTCTCCTTGAATAGTGGCTCCGGCGTAACATTTGCAATTTCTCAGATGCGAGCCGAGCGGTTTGACAACGATTTCTTCCGAATCAAGCAATTGATCGACGATCAGGCCGTAGTGAAAATCACCGGAAGAGAGAACGAGAATGTTGTAGGCGCTCATGGGGCTGGTGCGCCGATCATCCCCGCTTCTTTTTTCTTCGACGGCGCTTTGTTCGCTGCGCTCTTCCTCGAGTTTTTCCAGCCTTTTGCCGCCCCGGGGATCGCAGATGTTCGTGCGCCGGTCTGTTCTGGTTGTCTGGGTATCCGGGTCGAGATAGACGCAGTCCTTGATTCCCAAGGCGGTGCGTAAATGGACAAGGGGCAGGAGTTCGCCGCGCAGACGCATGACCATCGCATCGCCGATTTTCTCGATGCGTTCCTTGACCTGGCCGGCAGGGACCCGCACCAGCTCAACCAGATTGACTTGCGGTATGGCAAAACGTTCCTGCTGGCAGGTAACGATGAGACTGGGAATAATTGCCAGGGTCAGGGGAAGCTTGATGGAAATGGTTGTCCCCGCGCCCATGGCGGTTTCGATATCGATGACCCCGCCCAATTTGGAAAGATTGGTGTGCACGACGTCCATGCCGACTCCGCGGCCGGAAACATCCGTTACCTCCTTGGCGGTGGAAAGGCCCGGCAGGAAGATCAACTTGGCCAGTTCTTTCTGCGACATGGCTTCAAGCTGGGCCCTGTCGTGAAGGCCCATCTCCAGCACTTTTGCCTTGAGCTTTTCGGTATTGATGCCCGCGCCGTCGTCCTCGATTTCTATAATGACCTGACCGCCTTCATGGAAGGCGCTCAAGCGCAGCAATCCCATTTCCGGCTTGTTGCTTTTGGCGCGTTGCCCCGGAGTTTCGATACCGTGATCCACCGAGTTGCGCACCAGATGCGTCAGCGGATCGCCGATGGCCTCGATGATGGTTTTGTCAAGTTCAACTTCCTCGCCCTCAATGATCAGATTGACTTCCTTGCCGAGATCCTTGGAAAGATCACGGACAACCCTTTTGAACTTGTTGAAGATATTGCCCACCGGTTGCATGCGGGTGGACATGATTGCCTCCTGCAGTTCCGAGGTGACCAGGTCAAGGCGTTGGGAAACGGTGTCAACTCCCTGCTGGTTATGGGTGGAAACCGCCTGGACAAGCTGATTTCTCGTCAAGACAAGCTCACCGGCCAGGGTCATCAGGTTGTCGAGCATTTTCACGCTGACTCGCAAATTGGTTTCTGCCTTGATCTGCGGCGGCGCTTTGGCCCCGGAAACGGCGGAAGGAGGTGCCTCTTCTTTATTCGGCGGAGGGAGGGTCCGGTTTTCTCGGGAAGGAGCTGCCGCCGTTTCAGGAGGTGCCTCGTAAGCCGACGTTGACGCCGGCGGCGTCGGTGCTTTAACATCAGGAATCGTGGCGGCTGGTGGCGCCGGAGCGGTTGCGTCCGGTTTGTCAAATTCAACCGGGTGAATTTTCCCGGGATCCAGACCGAGAAAGCCGGTCAGCAGATCAATTTCCATGATAGTGGCGAAGAGGGCAAAGAAGGGAATCCGCATTGCTTCCAGGTCGGATTGGAGATCTCCCACCGATGCAATGTCCACTTTGCTGTCAACCAGCTCGCCCGTCTGCTGCAGTTCCCTGATGACGGCAAGGGGGGTTTTGCCCTGCTGTTCGATGTCGGTGATCAGGTCGTATTCCAGAATAAAAAGATTGTTGGCCCCCTTGCGAATCGTATTCAGCTCGAATTCCTTGATGGTGAAGAGATCAGGGTTATTTGCCGTCCCCAGCGAAACACTGTTTTCAAGGGTGGGCTTTTCTTCTTCGTCCAGGTTGTTGGAAACCGCGTTTTGCAGGGCCAGCAGATAGGAGGATATATCGACATCGTTGCTGGTGGAGGCGTTTTCAATCATGGTGCCGAGCAGGTCGGTGGCATCCAGCAGGGTGCTGACAATGGCAGGGGTCGGCACAAGTTCCTGGTTTCTGATCAGGTTCATCAGGTTTTCCGAGGCATGGGACAGTTCCTTCACCTTGTCAAGGCCGAGAAAACCCGCTCCTCCTTTCAGGGAGTGGACGGCACGGAAAACTTTATTGACCAGATCGGTATCAATATTGGCACCGGCCTCTTCAATGGCCAGAAGATCCGCCTCTATCCCATCCAGATGCTCTTTTGATTCCTCGATAAAGGCATGCAGGGTTTCATCATCTTCAATCAGGGGCATATACTATTCTCCTCGGCGTTTGGCGCAGCCGATCGCGATAGACGGCGAAGTCGGGCCGGCTCAGCCGCCCGGCCACTTATTAACGTATGGTAAAATGATTATCCAGCCGCATGACCTTGAAAAGCTGACGGAGATCATCAGACAGATGAATCAGTTCAATTTCGCCGCCGCCGTTATTGGCAAGACTGTTACGTATTGAAATGAGAAGGCCGATTCCCGATGAATCAATCATTTCCGTTTCGGAAAGATCGATTGAAATTTTTTTTTCGCCGCTGTTGATGATTTCCAGAAATTCCTTTTTCAGACCAACGCATTGAGAGGCGACGATATCGACTCCCGGCTTCATCGTGACAACGCCGTCTTTTCTTTCTATGTGGCTCATTGTTTTTTTACCTTGGTAGTGATTAAAGGGTTGGGTCTGGATTCTTCAATAATATTATATGATTTTTTTTGTTAAATAAAGGGTATTGCCCGATTCATTGTAGCTTACGGTAAATCCGTAATGTGACAAGGAATGGATGCCTCTGCCGGAGGAGGCGTCGGTCGGCACCTTTTTTTTCAGGAGATGGGCACGCCAGTCAAATCCCGCTCCCTGATCGCTGACCACGATGGAGAGTTTGTCATGCTCAAGGGCGACGGTGCATTCCACCTGTAATGCGTCATTATTTCGGTTGCCGTGAATGACCGCATTGTTGAGTGCCTCTCTCAGGATATAGATTAATTCAAAAAGATTACAGCAGATTTTTTTGTCAATGATAAATTTTTTGATCGCGTTGACCGATTTGTCGACATTCAACAGGGTTGAGGGAAAGATGCAGGTGATGGACGCGGGTCTTTCTTTGATAATAATATCCTGCATCTCAGACCTCTATTGCCATGATTACAATATCATCATCCGGGGCGCTTTTCCGGTCGCAGACTATATGTTTCAGTCCTTCCGCCGCCCGGCTCACGGGTATTTGCCTGAGCTCCTCCGCCAGAGGCAGCAGTTCGGAAGTCAGTGCCGTCCAGACCCGGCGGGAAACAGCCCGTTCCAGCAAGCCGTCGGAGTAAAAGTAAAAGCGATCTCCCGGCTTCACCTTGATGTCGCAGGCCTCGAAATAGGCGTCGGTTAAGATGCCGACCGGGGTACCCCGCACTGAAATGAATTGCGCCTTGTCGTCCACCGGCACATAAAGGACCGGCGGGTGCCCCGCATTGACCAGCGACATGACCAGGGTTTGTCTGTTCAGACGGCCATAAACCGCAGTCAGGTATTTGCCTTCCGGCAGGATGTCGATCAGGACACTGTTCATCATTTTCATACTGTCCGACGGACTGTATATCAGGGATGAGTTCTGCTGCAGAAGCGCCTTCACCGCGGCGGTGATAAAGCTTGTGCCGATGTCGTGGCCGGAAACATCGGCAACCATATAAACCGCGATGTTGTCGGAAACCTGGAGGACATCATAAAAATCACCTCCGGCTTCATGGAGGGATGAATAATGGATGCCGAAATTCGCTTTGGGCAGATCAGCGGGGTTGACCAGCATGGCGGCTTGGGCGTCATGGATCTGCTTCAATTTTTCAGTTTGTCGTTTCACCAGGGCCTTGGTGGCCAGACTCAATTTGAGATGGAGCCGGACGCGAGCAAGAACCTCGGTGGTATTGAAGGGTTTGATCACATAGTCAACGGCGCCGAGTTCGAAACCTTTTATTTTTGACGCGACATCATCATTGCCGGTGAGAAAGACAACCGGAATGGAGTTGGTTTTCGGATTGGCCTGCAGTTTTTCCAGGACCTCGAAGCCGCTTTCCTTGGGCATGATAATGTCCATCAGGATGAGGTCGGGAAGATGACGGACCGCGGTTTCCCTGGCTTCGACACCGTTTCGGGCGGTAAGGATCTGGTAGCCTTCCCGCGCAAGTGAAATCTGTAGAAGTTTCAGATTGATCGGCGTATCGTCGACTATGAGAATGGTGATTTCTTGTTTGTTTTCCATGTGCGGGACGAAATATAAAAGAAAAGGAGGTCTCGTTAATAAAAAATATTATTTGCTTTTCAGGAATGGAAAGTCAAATTTTTAATCCGGTAAAAAAGAGGGGAGTCGGGAAAGCATCTTGCCATGGGCAGTAAGCAGCAGGGAGCGGCATGTTGCGGAAACGGTGGAAATGAAGATGTCGAGGCGGTTGTCCGGCATGAGATACTCGAGTCGGTCCGGCCATTCGATGACGGTCAACCCGTTTCCATAGATATAATCTTCAAAGCCGAGTTCTTCAATTTCTTCGGCTGAACCGAGCCGGTAGAGATCCATATGGTAGAGGGGGATGCGGCCCGGATACTCATGGAGCAGGCTGAATGTGGGGCTTGTGATGTAATAGTCCGGCGGCACTTCAAGCCCTTGGCCAATGGCCTGGGTCAGTGTTGTTTTTCCCGCACCCAGGTCGCCGGACAGGGTGAATATGTCGCCCGGACTGGCCGTCCGGCCGAGATGACGGCCAAAACGGAGCGTGTCGTCAAGTGTGGGCAGGGAGATGGTGCGGGCTGCTGTCATCGGGCAGGACGTTTGTGGCAGAAAAGGCAGCGGTATTTGGGGGGGTGATCCACCGGCAGAGGCGCTTCCCCTTTGGGATTATGGCATTCTTCGCAGAATTTTTCAGCTTCCTTTTTATCCATGGGGTAGAACCGTTCATGGTTTTCGTCATGGGGAAGGAAGGCGGTGGTTTCCTGTGGCGCATTCCAGAGAAAGAGAAAGGCTCCGCCGCAGAAAAGGATGAAAACAAGATTGTAAACCAGGAGATTTTTTTTCTTTTTGTTGTCCATGAGTTGTTGAATCGGCACGTTGGTTGAATTGGTTGAATAGGGAATCCCTCTTCCGAAACCCCATCCACGGTCACGAATCCCCCATTTCCAGAGCATTGAAATGGAGCAGGCGCAGTCTGAGGGCTGTCACAAGAAATTCAAGAATGTATGTGGTCATGAATCTGTTTTTGCCGCATATGTCAAGCAAGCGGGTATGGGTGGAATGTTTCCTGATCAGACGTCGGAGCCGGCTGTCGTCGGCAGCGGGATCAAGGATTTTTGCGGCAACGGTCCGGCCCGAGCAGACGGCCGGGTAGATTCCCTCCCCGGTTAATCCTGAAGCAAGTCCGGCGGCATCACCGACCAGGAAAATGTTGCCGAACCGATAACCTCGAAAATCGAAATTGATGGCGGCGGCCTCGGGCTTGATGCCCTTTCTTTCTATACCATGTTTTTGCATCCAGGCGTGTAAATTTTCCTGAAGAAGCCGGGGGGAGATGTCGGCGCGGGCGGCGTAGGCTCCCACCGATGCCCTGCCGCGGTGGGGAAATATCCAGGCATACCCGGTGGAGAAAAGGGCGGGGTCAAGCTGCCAGATCATGTCGTCAAAGTCCCCGGGGATATGATATTGGATCCCGGTGCCGATGCGGGAGGTGGGGATTTTCAGAAACCGGCGAACCAGGGAATTGCTGCCGTCGGCGCCCACCAGGTAGTGGTAGGAAAAATGGCCGGCGTCAGTGATGACTTGCCGGTCGGTAATCGAAGTGACCCCGGCATCGGTCAGGATGGTCACTCCGGCGCGGGTCGCTTCCTCCGCCATCCAGCGGCCGAGATGTTCGCGGTTGATCGTCGAGATGATCGGGTCAGGAGCACTGACAACGGTTTGTTGCCGGGCCGAGCGCACATGCTGGCAATGAAATTCCTTTTCGATGAGATGCGGCGGGAGATGGCGGGCAAGCCCCGACCAGGTTACTCCTCCGGCGCACACTTTGGGGCCGATGGATTTGCGGCGCTCAAGCAGAAGAACTTCGGCGCCTTGCCTGCCGAGTTTTTCCGCGCAGCAAAGCCCTCCGGGGCCGGCGCCGATGATGATCGTGTGAAAATGAGTTTTCATGCCTACGGATAAGGTTGAAGCTGAATCCACGCAGGTGCGCCGGAACGCCGGACAGGATGCTCGAAAGGGGGTGCATCTCCGGATGCCGGACTGAATGTAACGAGTAATGTAACGTTAAAGAAACAGAGACGCAAAGGTTTTATTTTGATGGAGAACATGGTATGTTGACCGGGTTTTGCAAATTCGTGTTCAGTGTCTGTCTCGCAGGCGATTCTTTTTGCCGCCACGCAGTGGAACAACGGGAATGGGCGGCCCATCTTTTTTTTACGTTACTACTCGCTAAATGAAGGTTCAGGAGCTTTTATCATGTCAAAATCCTTAGGTGTGGATCGGGCAATCAACAGGAAATCGACTTTTTTCCTTTTTATTCCTTTTCTTTTGCTGGTTGCGGCGGCAGTTCTTCTTTTTCTGCTGCTTGAGTGGGAAAAACCCCGCATCGATATTGCCGGAAATATTGATCTCATCAGCAGTCAACGGCGGATTGCCTTTGAGGTCAACGATGAAAAAAGCGGCATACGCCATATTGGTACTGTTGTGCGTCAGGGAGGCGTGGAAAAACAGCTTCTGGCGCAAGATTATGAAAGGCAGGGGTATTTCAGGTCCGCCGGGCAACATACCGTCAAGACAGAGGTGACCGTTGACAGCAAGGTGTTGGGACTGAAGGACGGCCCGGCGGAAATTGTTTTCACCGCACGGGATTTTTCTTTCTGGAATTTTGCCCGCGGCAATGTTGTGCAGCTGATTTTCCCGGTGACCCTCGATACCCGGCCACCCCAGGTGAGTTTGGTTGATTCCTCCCGTTATATCAAGCCGGGCGGAGCCGGAATGATTACCTACAGGATCAGCGAACCGGTTGCCAAGCATGGCGTATTTCTCAACGATTCCTACCATCCCGGATTCCCCATTCCGGCCAAGGAAGGGCTTTATGGGGCAATAGTCGCCTTGGCGTTTGATGCGGACGAAATCCGTCAGGCGCGGATTGAGGCGGTTGATCAGGCGGGGAATGTCGGCAGTTCACCGTTCGGCATGGTGTTTAAAAAAGTCAATTTCAAGCACGATAAAATCAGTGTATCTGACGGTTTCCTGGATGCAAAGATTCCGGAATTTTCCCAGCATTACCCCGAGATGACCGGCAGCAAACTGGAACAGTATCTGTTTGTCAATAACAAGGTTCGTTTCGACAATAATCAGAAAATAATGGAACTGTGCCGGGCATCGGTGCCCGAGAAACTGTGGGATGGTCGTTTCGGGCGGATGGAGGGCAGCAACCGTGCCGGCTATGCCGATCATCGCACCTATTATTATCAGGACCAGGAGGTGGACAAGCAGGTGCATCTGGGAATCGATCTTGCCGCCACTGAGCGTTATCCGGTGCAGGCCGCCAACCGGGGCAAAGTGCTCTTTGCCGATTATCTCGGCATTTACGGGAATATGGTCATTCTCGATCACGGTCTGGGGGTGTCCAGTCTTTATTCGCATCTCAGTTCGATTAATGTGGCGGTCGGCGACATGGTGGAAAAAAATGCGGTGATAGGCGCCACCGGCACAACGGGAATGGCGGGCGGCGACCATCTCCATTTCAGCATGCTGGTAAACGGTATTCTGGTAAATCCCATTGAGTGGTGGGATCAAAGCTGGATGGATCTCTATATACATGCGTATTTGAAATAAGACAGGCAAAGGCGGGTGCTGCAGAGATCCAAGGAAATCGGATCAGCGGCTTCGTGGGTAACCGTTTGCGCGTGCGCCGTATATTGTATTTTCAGAACGCAACCAACTCAGAAAGTTGATGAACCATGTCCAAGATCAGAATTCTGCCGGAAAATCTGGCCAATCAGATTGCCGCGGGCGAGGTTGTGGAAAGACCGGCCTCCGTGGTCAAGGAGTTTGTGGAAAACAGCATTGATGCCGGGGCCGGCAGGATCCGGGTCGAGGTGGAAGGGGGAGGCAGCCGGCTGATCCGGGTTATTGACGACGGTTCCGGCATGGACCAGGACGACATGCTCCTTTGCCTTGAACGCCACGCCACCAGCAAACTGTGGAACGCCGAACAGCTTGCCGCGATCAATACCCTTGGTTTCAGGGGTGAGGCCATCCCGAGCATCGCTTCGGTGTCGCGGCTGACCATCACGTCCCGGCTCGTCGACGCGCCGTTGGGCAACCGGGCCGAGGTTCGTTTCGGGCAGCTCCATAAGGTTCATGAAATGGGTTGCGGTCCAGGGACCATCATGGAGGTTCATGATCTTTTCGGCAACGTCCCGGCCCGCAGGAAATTTCTCAAAACAACCCGCACCGAGCTTTCCCATATTGACGAAATCGTCATCAACAGTGCGCTTGCCTATCCGGCCATCGGCTTTACCTGTGCGGTTGACAACAAAGAGGTGCTTTCCTTTGCCGCCGGGTGTGAGAGCTTGGAGTGGCGGGTTCGCGAGATTATGGCCCCCCATCTGAAAAAAAATCTGATCCCTGTCGAGGGGCGGGAAGGGGAAATGGCACTTTCCGGTTTTCTGCTGCCCCCGGATGAGGGTGCGGCCCCTGCGGCGCGCCTGAAAATTTTCGTCAACCGGCGGCCGGTGCGGGATCGTGTGATCAGCCATGCGGTTGCCGAAGGGATGCATAATTTTCTCATGAAGGGCCGGAAGCCCGGCGGCGCCGTCTTTCTTGCCCTTGATCCGCGGCTGGTTGATGTCAATGTCCATCCCACCAAGCAGGAAATCCGCTTCCGCGATTCCCAGCATGTCCACCGCATGGTGGTTTATGCCGTGGGCCGGGCAATGGAAAATTATCAGAACGAGGTCCGGTTTTCTCTCTTCGGCAGGCCTGAAAAAAGTGAAAAGCAACCATTCTCAGGCCTGGCCGCAAGTTCTCCGGCAACACCCCGGCGCCGGGATACGCCCGATTCCTTGTCCGTCCCGGCGGTAAAGCTTTTTGTTGAGACGACCCGGCCGTCCGTTCCGGTGAACGCGCCGGCCGTTTTGACCGTTGCCGAACCTCCACCGCCCGGCGTTCATCCTCCACCATCGCAGGCGATGGACGCGGAGGACAAAAGCGTGCAACCGGAAAAAACGACAGGTCGACGACTTCGCTATGTCGGGCAGTTTTTTCAGTCGTATCTTCTCTGTGAAACCGATGGGGGCATCGCGGTGATCGACCAGCATGCCGCCCATGAACGACTGCTTTTCGAGAAGCTGAAAAATCAGTATCATGACATGCGGTTGCCTGGCCGGTCGCTGTTGTTCCCGGAGATCATCGAATGTACTCCGGCCCAGATCGAGGTCTTGACTGCCCATGCCGAGGAAATCAGGCGGCTCGGCGTGAACATCCAGGAATTCGGCGGTCAGAGTTATGCCGTCAAGGCGGTGCCTGCCATACTTGGCCATCTCGGCCCGCTTGAAATCATCAACGGTATTTTTGACTGTTTCCTCAACCGCGAAGGCAAAGAAAAAGTGACCGCCCGGCGGATTGATGATATTCTTGCCCTGATGGCATGCAAGGCGGCGGTCAAGGCCAATGATCCGTTGCTGCCCCAAGAGGGAGAAGAGCTTGTCCGGAGGATGGAGGAAGCGGGTATTTTTTCCCATTGCCCGCACGGACGGCCGGTGGTGAAATTTTTTAGCGAAGCCGACATAAAAAAATGGTTTTTTCGATGAAAGAAACGGTAAAGTGAGTTTGCGGCATCAGGAGTGGTTCGTGCTGTTTTCTGCAATTTCTAAATCAAAATAATATTCCAGCAAGCTGAGGTTTAACGATGAGTGCATCCCCGGTTACCAAAACCAATTTCCCGGATCTGAAATTAATCCATCGCGGTAAGGTTCGCGATCTCTACGAGGTTGAGGACAAGCTCCTCATGGTAGCAACCGACAGAATATCCGCCTTTGATGTTGTCATGGAAGATCCCATTGCCCATAAAGGCGAAGTGCTGACCCAGGTCTCTCTTTTCTGGTTCGACTATCTGGCCGACATTATCCCGAACCATCTCATTTCCGCCGATCCCGCCGAATATCCGGCGGTCTGCGCCCCTTACGCCGATCAACTCAGGGGACGCAGCATGCTGGTGAAAAAGGCCAAACCCCTGCCGGTGGAATGCATTGTCCGCGGTTATATTTCCGGCTCTTTCTGGAGCGCATATAAAGAAAACACCACGGTTTGCGGTTTCAAACTGCCTGATGGGTTGCGGGAGTCGGAGAAGTTGCCCGAGGTGCTCTTTACCCCTTCCACCAAGGCGGAGCTGGGGCTCCACGATGAAAACATTTCTTTGGAGAAAATGGAGGAGATCGTCGGCAGACAGGAAACAGCGGAGATTTCCCGGGTATGCGTCGAGCTGTATCGCAAGGCGGCCGATTATGCGCGCAGCCGGGGGATCATCATTGCCGACACGAAATTCGAGCTGGGCTGGCATGAGGGCAGGCTGATGCTCATCGATGAGGTGCTGACGCCGGATTCGTCCCGTTTCTGGCCGGAAGACGACTATCAGATCGGCCGGGGCCAGGCCAGTTTCGACAAGCAGTTTCTCCGGGATTATCTGTCTTCCCTTGACTGGCCGAAAACGCCGCCGGCACCGAAACTTCCGGCGGATATCATCAATAAAACCAGCGCCCGCTACCTTGAGGCACTGGAGAGAATTACCGGCAAAACCCTGGCCGGATGAAAGATGCGGGAGAAACCTCAATAAAATGAAAGGGCTTCTCCCCCGTAAGTCCGGCTGCGGCAGCTTCTTGTATTGCAGGAAGCTGCCGCAGCCTTTTTAAACCTTCCCTCACGCACCTCTCCTTTTCTGTTGTTGTCCGCATCATATCCCTATCGATTCCGTAAGTTTACCCAAGCGTTGGGGTAAATAACCCTGTGGCCCTGTTTTTTGGGGGGAAAGGACGCAATAATCCCGATCCCGGCGTTGTTGCGCCCGGTGTTTGTTTCGAAAATGCGGATATTATTACGAAAAAAATATTTACCACATCGTGGTATGGTGGATTTTTTCTTGCATGCAATCTTGGTTGAGGATCCGGGGGCGCAGCACATCCCGGTATAACGAAACAGTCAATGCCCGGTTATGCTGCGCCGGCCCGGCTCAGATGAAGAAAAGGGAAAAAAATGAAGAAAAAAATGATGAAGAGTCTGCCCCTGCTGGTGGTTCTGGCCATGCCTGGGGCGGCCGCGGCCCAGTTGACCTACAGTTTTTATGAGCAGTCGCCTCATAACGCAACCAGTTATATGAACTCGGATGGTTTCAGTTTCCGCGACTGCGGGAACTGCCATACGGATGACGGGGTCACGGGAAGCTGGTCCTTTTATTCCAATCGTTTTCTTTGCGCAAGCTGTCATGTCAATGAAAACGGGCCTCCCTACAGCCTGCATTCCGCACCGGCCATGGAATCGCATTCCGCCGCCGCACTCGGCAGCGACCCCAGGGGGACCTTGATCCGGGGCTGCGGTTCCTGCCATCACGGCCCCAGCCAGAATGCCGAATTTCATCCGCCGCAGATTGGTCATGTCAACCCGCTCCTTACCCCGGCAATTGCCGAGGGGACATATACCAGCGCCGGGGTTTGGGATCCGGCCATGGATACGACAACCTTCTCCGGGGTGCAGATGACGGTCAATGCGGTACAGTGGAACGATCTCGGCAGCTGGAATAAGAAAACAGGACCGGAACGCGGGCTGATGCTGGAGATTATTCGTGACCCAGGCAATCGCCCCCGTGTCTGGTACGGCGAAATTCTCGATGCCGCCACCAACCCTGACGGCACCAGCACGATTGTGATCAAGGGACAATTGAGAAATGATGTTTTCGAGCCGTACCCTCCTGGTGTGCTCAGGGTTTTTTACGGCCAGGAAATTTTGTCCCGAATCTATACCGATACGACGGCTCCATCCAGCTGGACCAGCTCTCCCGTGCGTTTTCTCGGCCGTCAGGATGCGGCTAAAAACGACGGGCTCGGGGCAGGAGGGACGGATTCCACCCCGGACGGCATTTGTCAGGTCTGTCACACCACGACCAATTACTGGCGGGCAGATGGTTCCGGTATTGAGCATAATGCGGGTCAGGATTGTCTGGCCTGTCATGAGCACAAGAACGGTTTTCTTCCCAGCTGCAATTCCTGCCATGACTATCCACCGGCACAAGGGGAAAATGACCGGCACGGGCGCCACACCCAGATCGGCTATGGCTGCCAGACCTGCCATTATGAGACGACCACGGATGGATCAAACATCAGCGCCAGCCATAACAACGGCACGGTCAATGTCGCGCCTGGCCCGACTTTTCCGGGGCGAAACGGAGACGGTGATCAGGCTCTGTCATTCACCTATACCCCGGCCGAGGGCGGCGGCAGCTGTTCGTCCAACTCCTGCCATGCATACTGGGGATATTCAGACCCGGTCAGATGGGAGAACTATGTTGAGATAAGCGTTGTGCCGCATGTCTCAGCCCTTTCTTCCCTTGACACGGACCGGACGGTGAGTTTTGACGCCAGCCGTTCCGCCTGCTACGAAACCGTCAATGGCGTGGCGCTAGCGCGCACCTGCAGCTACACCTGGGACTTCGGGGGAACCGGCAGCATCACGGGCGGCAACGGCAATGAGAGTATCGTTTACCAGTATGACAGCGAGGGGACCTATAGCGCGACACTGACCATGCGTGAATCGGTGAGCGGCAAAAGCGCGACCGCCGTGGTCAATGCCGCCGCGGTCTTGGTGGAATCGCAGGCCCCGGTCATCGATTTCACCACCGCGGTCAACGGCAGGACGGTAAGCCTGAATGCGGCTTTCCCGGAGAATGTGCAAAGGGCCTATGTCTACTGGGGTGATCGCCGCAGCACTGTGTACAGCAACCCGGCCGCTGCCGTCATGAGTCATGTCTATACCCTTGCCGGCAGAACCTACAATATCCGGGTGCAGACCATCGACGCCGCCTACAACAAGGTGGATTACACCCTCAGCGAGGATGCGGATCTGCAGGTGACCTTGCCCTGAGGAAGCGGTTCGGGTTTGAAGGGCTGAACGGGGAATTGTGCATTGCTCTGTTTTTCAGGAAAGCGCAATTCCCTGTGTTTTTTCCTGCCCCGTTCGTGTCTGGTTTGGGGAGGTTGCGAGGGGCGATTATTTCTGTTCCGGCTCAGGCTTCTTCGGAGCGGCCAGACCTTCCTTGGTCATGTCAAGGAGCGGTTTGATCTGGTAGTCGCTGACCGTGACATAAAAAGGCGAGGCCGACGACTTGATGACATGAAAATTGTCGTAATCCTTCCGGCCGCTGCCGATATCAACGGTGACGGTTTGGCCTTCCGCGACCAGGGTCAGGGTGGCCGCGTCAAGGGCGTCCGTTGGTTTGTCCTTGCCCAGGTATTCATGCAGGGTAAGGCGAGTCGCCCTTTGCAGCAGGGCGTCAACCGCATCCTCAGCAACGGCGGAGCTCGCTTCGTCGGCACCGGCCAGCCTCCAGTTGCCTTGCTCCCGTATCAGGGTCAAGGAGCCATGTCCGTTTGTCAGCCGTACTTCCTGTAATTTTTCCCGGTCAATCGCCACATATTCCTTGGCGATCCAGGAATCCTGCTCGGTAATCAGCTCCCAGGCGGAAATTCCCCTGGCCAGATACACATCATCGGAACCTTGCGCCCGAACATGGGTCGTCTGCTGGCCGGGGGTGGTGCCGAGAAAGAGGGTGCTGCTTTTATCCTTTTCGCCGCGCAGGGTGATCTTGCGGGAGAAAACGCGGTCATCCACCTGCAGACGGACATGGCTTGCCCTGGTGCGGGTCACCAGCCGCTGCGACTGAAGGGAGGTGAGCGAGGCGATGGTGCGTTCCATCTGTTTCCCGTCGGCGGGCAGCGGCAAAGGCGTCGCGCTGGTCACCTGCCATTGTCCGGCATTATCCTTTGCCAATGCAAGGGTTTTCCCCTCGTCGTCGGTAATGGTCAGTTCCCGCACCGATTCGGCGTTGAGGCCCGTGACAAGTTCGGTTGGCGCCGTTTTCTTTTCCTTGCCGGGCCAGTAGAAAATGGCGATCAGCGCCAGCTGGCCGATCAGCAGGATGGAAAGGATGCGATTTATGTTCTTTTTCATGATTTTTCCCCCACCAGCCGCATGGGTTGTTCCTTTCTTCGTCTCCCGGCGCCGTACATGCCAAGTCCGACAAGGGCTGCCATGGCGAGGCCGTAGTTCAGCCACTCCCAGAAGGTCTGTTCCTGCCGGCTCATGGGTTTCAGCAGCCTGGCGTGGGAGCCGCGGGAGCGGATGGTCAAGAGATCCTCATCCGCCACCGACCAGTCGATGATGTTCTGGACGAACTCAAGACTGTTGAGAAAGCGGTCCATTCCCATACCCTGGGACATGCTGAGCACCGTGTCGTTGACGAATTCGGATGAACCGACCACCACCAGCCGGGCGGTCCCGGGTGATTTGCGGAGCAGGGGGATGGGCGCCGCTTTGATCTCCTGATCCTCCTCGCCTTCAAGTGTCAGCGGCGATTCTTTGATTGCTTCGGACTCATCCTCTTCCATCTTCTCCGCCGGCTTTTCCAGTCTGGGGTCGGGACGATCGGCAAAGAAGCTGGTGAAGGCTCCACTGACCGCCACCGCGAGATTCTGCTGCGTAAAATCAGCGCCCGGAGCAAAGCCGCTGTTCGGATAACGATTGAAATCAGGCTCGATGGACGTTCCTTCATGAAGCCAGGATTCCGGGCTTGACTTGAGCAGCACGGCGACCTGCCTGCCCGCAAGCTTCGTGTCGTCGATCAGCACGGGGGAAGCCCAGTTCATGGTGACCGCGGGAAGACTTGCGGTTATCGGGTTGGTCTGCGCCATGTTTTCCGGCCGGACATCGACGAAAAAAGGGTAGTCGAGGCGCTGGATTTCCTGGATGACCAGCCCGCCGAGATCGCGGGTGACCGGAATGGGGAACGGCTCGTTCTGCTTGTCCATGACCAGCGTTTCATCCACCGTAATGCCGTGAAATGCGAGCAGTTCCGTCAGGCCGTCCTTGACCTTTTTGACTTGCAGGGTCTGGGCGGAAGGAGACAGGTCAAGCAGGTAATTCCCGGCCAGGGCCACCACCGCGCCACCCTGCATCATGAACTGGTCAACGGCCAGCAGGTCGATTGCCTTCATTTCCCGGGGCGCGGCCAGGAGCAGAACGTCGATGTCCCCCGGCACCCGTCCAGCGGCGAGCTCCACTTTTTTCAGGTTGTAATTTTCCTTCAGCAGCTGCTGAAGGATCTGGTAACTGTCCTCGGGGCCGTGCTGCAGCATGGGCTGATTTTCCGCATTCGCCGGGGTCCAGACACCCACGGTTTTGGTGAAACCGGTGCCGTTTCGTTTGATTGCCCCTTCGATTTCCCGGCGCACCTCTGCCTCGCCCATATCCGGAGTGAGATAGATGCGTTCCATGGTGTCAGCCGTTGTCAGCATCAGGTGAAGAAAAAATGTATCATCCGAGAAGAAAGATACCGTGATCGGCTCGATTCCGTATTTGCCGGCAACAGCGGCCCGGGCTTCCTCGGTCTGGCCGTCCAGGTTGATTTCCTCGACGTGAAGTCGGGTGCCGGACTCTTTTTCCAGTTTTTCCAGCACGGTGCTGATTGTGGCCGGCAGTTGCCGGAAAGGTTCGGGCAGGGAATCCGGGGTAACAATGGAAACAAGGTTGAATTTGTCCGGGTTTTCAGCGAGAACCGAGGCCAGGGACTGAAAACCGTAGACTACTTTCTTGATGGATTTCGTCAGGTCGTATTCCAGATTGCGCAAAGCGACATCGAGGGTGCCGTCGGCCTGGGGTTTGACTTCGATCAGGTCATTAAAACCCAGCACCGCATGCTGGTCGCCGTATTTGATCAGGATGTGGAAATAGGAATTGACCACCGATGCCTCATAGCGTCCGGCAACCTGAAAGGGAACAGGTTTGATGCCGTAGAGCTGGTTTGCTTCGCTTTCAAGTTCCTCGTCAAATTTCGGGTCCGCAAAAGAGACCTGCACCGTGCCCTTGGAAGCGTGCTGGTATTCGCTCATCAGATCCTTGATGCGGGGAACCAGAGGGGAAAGCAGGGGGTGGGTCTTGGCGCTGAAGTAGCCGCGCAGCACAAGCGGTTCCGGCAGATTGGCGATAATATCCCGGGTAGCCGGCGACAGGGAGTATATCTTCTGGCCGGTCAGGTCGACCCGGATCGTGTTGACCTGGGCCAGCCAGATGTTGGCGGCCAGAAGGTTTGCGCTGATCAGCAGAACGGCGGCAAGCGCCTTTTTGCGGTAGGCGGCGGTGGTGGCGCCGAAGCTCCATCTGGTTCGGTCAAGAAAGAAGATATTCAGGCAGAGAAAGAAAAGGGCGATGCTCAGGTAATAGACGATGTCGCGCAGATCGATGATTCCCCGTTCGATGCTGGTGAAACGGCTGCCGGTTCCGAGTGCGCGCAGGAAATCCGAGGCGCGGTTGCCGAAAAAATCGGTAATGCCGGTTGAACCGATCAGATAGAAAAAACCGGCCAGCAGCACGGTGAGCATGAGGGAGATGATCTGGCTGTCCGTGCGGGAGGAGACGAAAAGACCGATGCTGATGTAGGCAGCCGCCATGAGCAGGGCGCCGAGGTAACCGCCGATCACAGGGCCCCAGTCAAGATTGCCCATCATTGATACCGTGATTGGCAGGCCGACGGTGAGAAACAGGGCGCAGGCGGTGAGCAGCAGCACGGCAAGAAATTTGCCGATGACAAGCTGATGGATGCGCACCGGCAGGGTCAACAGCACCTCCAGGGTGCCCATTTTCTGCTCTTCGCTCCACTGGCGCATGGTGAGCGCGGCGGCAAGAAAGATCATGAGCAACGGCATCCAGGAAAACAGCGGCCGTATGTCGGCAATATTTCTGGCAAAAAATGTTTCCAGCCAAAAAAAGGAAAAAAGAGAGCAGAGGAGGAAAAAGCCGATGAAGATGGAGGCCATCGGCGTGCCGAAAGAGGTCTGCAGCTCCTTTCCGGTGATGGCGAGAATCTGCTTCATTGGACACCTCCGGCGGCAAGCTCGTTAAAAACCGACTCCAGGGTGCGGGTCTGCCGGTGCAGTTCGCAAAGGGGCCAATCCTTTTCCCGGGCAAGCCGGTACAGATCGGGACAAATATCCGTGTCGCCCACCGTCTTGATGAGATAGGAGCTGCGGCCGTTCGGCAGGCTGGTGCAGCTCACTTCCCGCACCTGCTCCAGGCGGCCGAGTTCCTTCAGGGGGCCTTGCGAGTCAGCAGTCGCCAGAATCAAACGGGCGCTGCTCGTTGCCGCAAGGTCGGAGAGTCGGGCATCGGCCTTGACTTCGCCCTTGATGATGATAATCGCCCTGTCGCAGGTGGCTTCCACTTCGGAGAGAATGTGGGTGGAAATCATCACCGTGCTGGTGCGGGCCAGTTTTTTAATCAGGTTGCGCACCAGGGCGATCTGGGTCGGGTCAAGTCCGTTGGTCGGTTCATCGAGAATGAGCAGGCGGGGATGATGGAGCATGGCCTGGGCCAGTCCCACCCGCTGCCGGTATCCTTTGCTCAGGGTGCCGATGGGCAGGGTAAGCCGTTCTTCAAGGCCGACGCCGCGAATGGCCTCGGAGAGTCGCGCCGGCTGGTCCTGTTCGGGAATCCGGCGCAGGTCGGCCATCATCCTGAGGTATGACTGCACGGTCAATTCCGGATAAAGCGGCGCATTTTCCGGCAGATAACCGATCATTTGCTGGACGGCGCCGCTTTCTTCCAGCACATCATGGCCGCCGATCCTGGCAGATCCGGCATCGGGCTGAAGATAGCCGGTGAGAATTTTCATCAGGGTGGTTTTCCCGGCGCCGTTAGGCCCGAGCAGGCCGATCACCTCGCCGTCCCGCACGGAAAACGTCACGTCGGACAGGGCGGCGACCTCATCGTAATTTTTGCTTAAATTGTTTACTTCAATCATGGCGAAAGAAATTGAAAAGGTTGATGGTCTCGTAAAAACTAAAAAAACAACCACGGAGACCACGGAGTGCACGGAGATAACTGACTGTAATTCAAGATATTTTCTCTGTGTCGTCTGCGCCCTCAGTGCTGAAAAAAAGACTTTTTACGAATCCATCAAGGTTGACGCGAAAAAAATGCGTGTCCGGTATTTGAAATTCATGAGACAACGGAGAAGGGAAAAGGTTTCATTTTTTTTGCGGCGGGCGAGAAAAATGGCGTTACAGATAAAGAATTTTTCCACTGGGTTGCCACCTGGCCTTTGTCGAAGGGCGAATGGGTTGATAACATTCAACATAGTCATCCAGTTTGGCCGCCTTGAAATCCCTTATTTTCAGACCCACCTGCTGACCGGGTGTCGCCCTGGTGACCACATTTTGTTCAATATGCAGTGACTCGATGACCCCGGAGTAGATGGGCCCCATGGCGGCGATGATCCGGAAACGGTCGCCGGTTTGCAGACGTCCCTGCTGTACCTGGCAGCCGAGAATGATGCCTTTACGGCTGCTTTTGAACAGGGCGATGACCCTGGCGCTGCCGAGGATTTTTTCCTCTTCTTCGCGGGGAAGGAGGCTTTCGGCAATCTCGGTAATATCCTTCTGCAGTTGATAGATGACCGAGTAAAGGCGGATTTCGACATCAAGCTCCCGGCAGAGTTCGTCTATTCTGGGATGAACGCCCACATTGAAACCCACCACCAGGCGGCTGCCGCTTGCCGCGGTCAGGACATCGTTTTTGCAGATGTCGCCCACGCCTTTGTGCAGAATTTCCATGTCAACCCCCGGCACGAGGTTTGCCGACAGGGTGCTGCAAACCGCTTCTTCGCAGCCGTCGGTATCACCCTTGACCACCAGGGCAAGAGTCAATGGTTTTTCCTCCAGCCGCTCGGCTCGGCGGGGAAGTTCGGCATGTTTTTCATGATGATGACGGGATTTGTGTCCCATGGCGCGGTCTCGAAGGGTCGTTACTTTCGGGAGAAGGCGATGTCGCCGTACCAGGCGGTGGCGCTTTCCCTGGTGTTGTCGGAGTCGGTCATGATGGCGATGCCGGAAATAAGCGGCGGCTCTTCGCCGAATGCCTGCCGATAATCGCTGACAATATCGCGTTTTTCATGGATCCACTGATTGATTTTTCCCGCGCCGCTTTCAATGACGATCATCTTGACCCGGTCGGTAAAGGGGTTGGGGGTGATCAGCTCCTGCGGCGCCTTGCTCGCCCAGATATAATTGATGGCATTGATGGGCGGATATTCTCCGTAGATGAATTTGACCGTGTTGAATTTCACCCGCTCCCAGAACCCGACCTTATCGGCATCATAGGCAAAGGTGATATAGATTCTGGCCGGGTAATCGTCGCCGTCCTTGCGGGTGACATCTCCTTTATCATAGATGTTCGACACCTTCCAGCTCCAGGAAAGGGTTGGATATTCTTGTGGATCGATGTTGATTTTACGGGTCAACCCGGATGAGGATGCCCGGCTTACGGCCTGAACCACGGTGGTGCCGTTGTCCTGGATCAGGCTGTATTCGGTATGGCTGGGGATGTCCTTGAAATGGAGGGGCTCCCATCCCGCGGGCAGCTGCTCGTCGGCTGTTGCACCGGAGAATTTGCCGGCATCCATGGTTTCCATGCCGCCTGCGGCCAGTGGGGCGGGCACAAAGGACGATAACAGGATAATTGAAAAAATATGTAATAATATCAAATGAATTTCTCGCGTGGTTGGCTTGATCCTTTTGCGTTTGCTGCGCGCTGTTTCTTTGATCATAAGCCCGGCAGGTTGCAGAGGTCAAATGATAAAAATCAGGTTTGTGAAAATGCAAGGCAACAGCCCGGTGGAAAGAGGACATACCCCTTGTCTGGGGGAAAAAACTTGACAATCCTTGGACAATGCAGCCTTTTAACAGGGAAGAAGGAATGGACGGATTGCTGCTTCACTTCGTTGTTTTTTGTGTTTCCCATGCATGTAATCTCAGGGAGGTTTGAGCCATTATGAAAATCGAATATGTGCCGATAGGAATTATCCATTCCCCCCACGCATCGCGGCAGGACATGCCCATTCAACCCGCCGGTGCATCCGGCATCAAGGGCCGGGTGGTGGTGTTTCCTGAGTACGCGGCAGGGTTGCAGGACCTTGAGGGCTTTTCCCATATTGTCCTCCTTTACCATTTTCACCGGAGTTCGGGTTTCCAGCTGACGGTTGTTCCCTTTCTCGATACCGTGCCGCGCGGGGTCTTTGCCACCCGCGCCCCACGTCGTCCCAACCCCATCGGCATGTCCGTGGTCAAGCTTCTCCGGGTTGCGGGATGTGTGCTTGAAATAGAGAATGTTGATATTCTTGACGGCACGCCGCTGCTCGATATCAAACCCCATGTGCCGGAATTTGACGGGCAGGCGGACATCCGTACCGGATGGCTTGAAGAAGCGGTGCAAGCCGTGAGGCGGCACAAGTCGGATGGAAGATTTGCTGATCCGGAAAAAAACGGCCCGCCCGGAGATGATTTTTAAGCTGGGCAGAATGATGGGAATGCGGTACATTGGCCGGTTTGCAATGAACCAATCTCCCGTCAACACATATCCGAGGTGCGAAGTATGAATTCGGAAGAGATGCGGCTGAAGGCCGTGGAACTTTTTACAAAACGGTTTCATTGAAGCCAGGCGATCCTTGCCGTGGGCCAGGAAAAAGCAGGGCGAGTGGACGAACAGTCCGTCAAGGCGGTGGGCGCTTTCGGCGGCGGCATCGCCGGTTCGGGCGGTGCCTGCGGTATTTTGCTCGGCGCCGTGGCGATGATCTCTTCGCTTTACAGCAGGAGCAGTCTGGAGGAAAAGGAAGATCCCCGCATGTGGCTCCTCAGTCATAAGTTTATGAAAAAATTCGATGAATTGACAAGAGACCACGGCAGCGTCAATTGCTGCGATATTGCCCGGGTGGACTGGAGAAACAGGGAAGAGGTCAAAAAATACTATGCCGACCCCGAGGGCCGCCGCCGGATCTGCGTTGAACTGGTGGGCGAGTCCGCCCAATACCTGGGGGATCTTCTCCAGGAGCAGGAAGGGAAATAGCCGGCATTCCCCGCATTCATGGAAAACTTCATTCTCACCATATCCTTTCTGCTGATCGGCATGGGTCTGCGGCGTCTGCCCCTGTTTCCGGACAACACCGCCCAGGTTTTGAACCTGTTTGTCATTTATGTCTCGCTGCCCGCCCTGGTGCTGATCAAGGTGCCTGAGCTGGTGTTTTCCCGGGAGCTCCTCGTCACCGCCCTGATGCCCTGGTTCATGCTCGTTTCTTCCGCCGCCCTGGTTTTCCTGTTCTCCCGCTGCTGCCGTTGGGATAACCGGACTCTGGGCGCCCTGCTGCTGCTCGTACCCCTCGGCAACACCTCGTTTCTCGGCATTCCCATGGTGCGGGCCTTTTTCGGGGAGCAGGGGATCCCGTACGCGGTGCTGTATGATCAGCTCGGTTCCTTTCTCTGCCTTGCCACCTACGGGTCGCTGATCATTGCTCTCTACGGACAGACAGGGGACAAGCCCACCGTGAGCTCGGTGGTCAAAAAAATCGCCACCTTCCCGGCGTTTCTTGCCCTGCTCGTTGCCTTTGCCCTGCGTTTTTTTTCCTATCCGGGTGCGGTGACCGCCCTGCTGCAGGCACTGGCCGCAACCCTGGTGCCGGTGGTCATGATTGCCGTGGGATATCAGCTGACCCTGCGCTTAAAGCCGGAGGTGCTGAAGCCGATGTCAGCCGGGCTGCTGATGAAACTGGTGCTGGCGCCCTTATTGGCTCTTGCCGTCTGCCGGCTCTTTGGTTTTGATAGCGAGGCGGCTCGGGTAGCCGTTTTTGAGGCGGGAATGCCGCCCATGGTTTCAGCCGGGGCACTTGCCATCATGGCGGGGCTTGCCCCGGAGCTGACCGCCGCCCTGGTGGGACTGGGGATCTTTCTTTCTTTTGTCACCCTGCCGCTGCTGTTTCAGCTTTTGTAATGAAGCGCCAGCCAGATGGTTTCCGTTTTCCCGTCAGTCCACTCGACCCGGTGGCGGCAACGGGCGGGCAGGAGAGTGTGATCCCCGGGACGCAGGACAATGAGTTCTTGTTGCCCATCAATGCGTAACGCCGCACCTCCGGCAAGCAGCAAGACCCACTCATCCCGATCCTGATCATACCACTGGCCGGGAGGAGTGGCATGCCCCCTGGAGATGATCCGTTCCAGCAGGAGTGCGTTGGTTTGGAGAACGGCCTCAAAATGTTCATCCTGAAGTTTCGCGGGGATATCGGCAAAAATATTTTTCGGTTTCATGGGAAGCGGTGATTTTTCTTGAATTACCGACAAGGCAGCATTTTGCCCCGGTTGCCGTCATGGTTTTCCATCACCTTGTGCAGCACCAGTTTGTCACCGTCCTGCCTGCCGGCTTCATACTCCCGGCGGGAAACGCCGGCCCCGGCATGGCTCCTGCGCGCCAGGCGGGGATGGCGCCTGCGGATGAAAAGGCTCAGCCCTCTGTCGGCTTCGCAGACCAGGGCGGAAATGTTTTGACCGGCGGCTGCCTTTGGAGTAACGGCGTTTTCCTGCTCCCCGGCCGTAAGTTTCGCGTCAAATCCATCCAGCAGTCCCAGGCAGTAGGATCGTTTCCTGTTGCCGCCGGTTTGGTTGCGGCGCCGGAACTCTTCCCAGAAGGACTCCATGCGGGAAAGAAGAAAATGATAGACGTATTCGGCGGTCAGCACGTTTTCCCGGGCGCCCAGGATTTCGATGGTTTTGTGGCTGCAGCAGAGATCCGGATCATAAAGATCGGCCAGCACGATACGGACAAAGAAATGGCGGCTCAAGACGGCGCAGATTCTCCGCTGGTAATTTTCGATCCGTTTCTTCTTGTGATTGATGATGATGCAGTCGTAACCGGTGTCATTTTCCGTGGTGACCCGGGCAAGGTTGTAGCGGGTGATGAGCTGGTTGGCCTTTTCCATGGCGAGCTGCGCTTCATGTTCATTGCTTGAGCGGGCCAGGGCCAGGATTTTTTCTATTTTCAGCAGCAGGGCGTGTTGCGGACTCTTTTGTGCTTTTTCGTGGATGGTCGGCAGGGAACGGGGCAGATCGCCGCCGGCTTCCCTGAAACCGTCCGGGACTCCCAGCATGTCGCAGGCCCTGGCAAAAAGGTCGCCGTGGCCTTCCCGGCTGTGGAAAAGCTCGCTTACCGCCTGATGGGCCATCTCGTGTTTGAGGACATTGATCACCACGTCCCAGGTGTGGAGTTCGATGAGCCGGGAAGAGATCCGGATGGCGCCGCCCGCCGACTGCCAGCTTCCCCAGTATGTCGAGGCCGCGCTGATTTCAATGATCGGCGTCGAAAGATGCAGCCGGTGCAGCAGGCTGATCTGCCGGTGTTCCCGGTAAAGTTGCAGCAGCCAGGCGCGTCTGCGCCCATTCATGTGATTTGCGTCTGTTTCTGAGTGCACTGGCGTCACGAAAAGGGTTGGGTTTTGCCGGCCTGGGCCGATTATGACTTTTTCAACCCTTGTAACACATGGAGCACAAAATCAATATCTTTTTCCGTGTGCAGGGCAGAGACCTGCACACGGATTTCCTCGTCGCTGACCCGTCCGCCGGTGATGAGTATTTTTTTTCATAAATTGCCGTCCCGGTTCCCCCCCTGACGAGAGCGGAAAGGAACCGGGCCGGTCAATCATCAAGCGGAATGATCAGGGTTCATCATGGCAGATGGAGCAATCCTGGGAAATGGTTTCCCCTGCGCTGTTGACGTGCTCTTCGTCGTGGCAGCGCCAGCAGCCGTATCCGTCATCAGCCCATTGGTGGCCGAGATGATCGCGATAGGTACCCCAGGCAACCTTCATTTCCGGCCAGACGTTGCCGAGGTATGCTTCCAGCAGGAAATCGCCGGCCTTGAGCAGATCATTTTTGTTTGTTTCCGCCATCCCGGCATCCCGTTGTTTTTGCAGGGAAATCAGGTCGTTGGTCATGGAAGCCTTTGCCTCCTCGCGGGATGCATACTCCTTGGTGATTACCTTGAGGCTGTCCTCGCGGATGCCGGGGATTTCAGGGTTGATTTTTTTACTGAGCAGACCGAAATCAACCCTTTCTTCCGGCATATTGTAAATGTGGGTGGGGCGGTTATGGCAGTCGATGCAGTCCATTACCCGCCAGTTTTCTTCCTCGGTTGCCGGGACTTCAATGTCGCCCTTGATAAATTCATCCGCGGTCCCGTCCGGTCGTTTCACCCTGACCTTGGCGATTTGCGTGCGTTTTTCGTCCGCCGCCAGATAGCTTACTTCCACCTCATGGCTGACATGCCAGTGGATTCCTTCAAAGACGTTCGTTTCGGGGTTGTGGCCGCCGATATGCAGGGCAACTTCGGTGATTTCCGGATTTGTTTGGTCATTGTTGCTGAAGGAAACAAATCTTTTTATCCTTTTGCCGTGAAATTTATCCGGCCAGTGGCACTGTTCGCAGGTATCCCTGGCCGGACGCAGCTCATGGACCGGGGCGGGAATGGGCCGGCTGTAGGTATTGCGCATAACGGCCGCCACCTGGCGCAATCCGGAAAGCTTGGCGCGGGCGTACCATTCCGCTCCCGGTCCGATGTGACATTCGACGCAGGCCACCCTGGAGTGGGGGGAACGCTTATAGGCCACATATTCCGGTTCCATCACCTGGTGGCAGACGACACCGCAGAAATAGGACGAATCGGTGAAATGATAGCCTTCATAACCGATGACCGCGAGAATAGCCACGTTGGTCACGGAAAGAACGATGAAGCCGATCAGGGCCAGACGGTGTTTGGGGTTACTCAGGTTGAGCTGCAGATGGTCGCGGTCGACACCGTATTTATGCCATTTCCGTCTGCGCAGGAAAGCGGCAAGGGGGATCAGGGCAAGGCCTATCAGCATGCCCACCGGCAGAATGGTGTATGTCACCAGGGATGCGTATGGGTTGTCGATCAGGCCGGTCATGTCGATGATGGTGCCGATCATCATCAGGGTGATGCTGATAGTGGTCAGCGCCACACCGAAAACGCCCAGGGGTGAGCGCCATAGCCCCTTCAGCAGGCGGTCAAAGGCTCCCTCGTGGTCATAATTTTTTGGATAGTCGTTTTCCTGGTCGTTATTTGGCTCATCATCTTTCATTGCAAACTACTCCGTCGGTATGTCGTTATTGTTTTGAATCAAGCCTGCCGGCGTTTACTTGGCGGCTTCTTCCTTGAGAATGCGCAGAACATCGGGCTGGGGTTCGTTTTCCGCCAGAATCACATGGCAACTGTCGCAATCATGGCTGATCACCTTGCCCTCTTCACTGACGTGCTCTCCCTTGTGACAACGGAAACAGCCGTTTCCGTCCTTGTGGCCGATAAAATTGTCATAGGTATTCCAGCCCACCTCCATATCGGGAAAGACGTTTTCCCGGTAGGCCTGCTGGATTCCAGCGACCGCCTTGTCAAGCAGATGTTTTTTGCTTGAGGTGAAATCCGGATAATTCTTTTCGTACCATTGGAACAGATCTTGTGAAATGGCTTCCAGTGCCTGTTCCACCGAATCATAGTGCCGGCTGACGATTTCAACCCCGTTTTTCTTGATAAAGGGGATGGTGCGGGGAATAACCCCCATGAGAATTTTTTCGTCCAATGCCTCTTCCGCGCTGAGAAAAACGTGGGTGGGCCGGTTATGGCAGTCCATGCAGTCCATTTTCCGGACAGTGCCACTCAACAGGGTTGCCGGTACCTGCTGCTGCAAGGCGGTTTTGCTGTAAATGGTTTTCTTGTTTCCGTTCTGCAGCCAGACCTGGGCGATTTCCTCCTGATGCAGATCGCTGTATTTGTAGAAAACCTGGTTGTCCTCGGAAACATGCCAGTGGATACCGTGGGCTTTTCTGCCGAGGTAGCCGCCCGATCCTATCCGCATAAGCAGCGCCGTCTGGACGTGGGTGTTGTCTTTGTCAGGTAAAAAACGGTCCTTGATATAGAGTTTGTCGCCGTGAAACATGTCTGGACGGTGACATTCCTCACAGGTAGCCCGTGTCGGGCGCAGGGTGTCGATGGGCTGACGGATGGGGCGGTGATAGGTGTCGAACATGACGGCAAAAAGCTGCTTGACACCGGAGAACTTGGTTTTGGTCATCCACCGGGAACCTTTGCCCATATGGCAATTGACGCAGGAAATCCGAGAGTGCGGGGAATTGGAGTGCGAGGTGAAAGCCGGCTCCATGACCGTATGGCAGAACTGGCCGCAGAATGCATTTGATTCCGTATAGTGAAAGCCGGTATAGGAAACAAGGGCGACCAGGAACAGGGTCACCAGGGTGAGGGTGACGCTGAAGTAAAGATGCCGCCGGATACGGCTGTAACGGCCGGGACGGGCGAGTTGTTCTTCGATGTATTCAAAGGTGAAGAGGCCGATGTCCTCCTTGCCCCTGGAGGTAATGATGCCGATAAAAAGCAGGATAATGCCTAAAAGAAACAGCGGTCCGAGAACAAGATAAATAAGAAAGCCGAAATAGGGATTATTGACGATGCCCTGAATGTCGAGAAAAACGGAGAGGCTGAGAATCGGGCTGACGAAGATGAGGAGAACCGCGCCGATAACGGAAAGTTTGCTGCGGGAAATTCGATTGACCGCCGCTTTCATGAAGCTGGGAGACGATTTGCTCATTTCTTTGGTTTCCTCGGCTCAACAGTGGCGGCTGAGACGAAGGTGATTTGCGTCGCAAACAGGGAAAAGCACGCGGCTCTGCCGCGTGCTTTTCTTGTCCATTCGTTGGCGGGACTCAGGGGGAGGGATTGTTTGTCTGTGCAGCATGCTCACTCTCGGGGCGGGTTTTACAGGCCGGTTATCGCCCTGAACCATCCGTAAGCCAATTCAACCGGGCCGCTGCTGAGAAGACCGCCGATGAAGCAGGCTGCAGCCCAGATGCCGATGATGGCGGAAATGCCGCCCATGACGGAGATGGTGCCTGTGGCAAACGTGTCAAGACCCGTCTGTGCCTGAATATGTTCACCTGTCCGTGCCTTGTTTTGTTTTTTTGTCAATGTTGCTTCTTTCATGGGGCACCTCCGTTGCATCAGTTGTCGTCGATTACATTCGGAATAAATTGCTTAAGGATCCTTACATGCCGCTTATTGCCGAAAACCAGCTTTTCACCATGCCGATGGGACCGCCGCTTGCAACGAGACCTCCGACAAAACAGGCGGCCGCCCAGATGCCGATCAGCGCCGGAGCTGTGCCCAGCGCAATGACAACGCCCTTGGAAACTTCAACCTTGGCCTGGATGTTTTCCGAACTTGAAACGGTGGAGCGTTTTTTTACCTGGGCCTTGGCTTCGGGGTTCGTTGCTTTCATTTGCTTCCTCCATGGTGCTGATGCTTTCTGTTTTGGATTATTTGTTTGTTGTGTCTCTTGCTTGTGTTTTATTGCCATTATCGTGCCAAAGGTATTTTTTGTGTTGTTCCGACATGTTGTGAGAAATGGCGGTCTTTTTTGTTGTCAAAATGGCATGCTGTTTTGTCATTTTGACAAAAGGGAGATTCCGGAAAGGGCTGGATGCCCTTGTTTGGGCTGTTCGGCGGGCGGAGATTTACGGAATAACTTTTGCAAGCAATACGTTGCCATTATATAGTATATTTTTGTGTCGATGATGTCGTGACCGTCAATCCACCTTAACGGAGTCTGCCGAGTTGACCCTTTTTATTCGTACGTTGTTTGCCGTTGTGGCCTTGATTGTCGTCGGCGGGATCGTTGCCGTCTTCTGGACTATTGAAAACCGTCTTCCGCCAATCAGTTACAACGAATTCCTTGAGACCCTGGAAAGAGGCGAAATAGCCGAGGTCCGCCTTGATCAGGGGCAAATTTCCCTTACCGATACATTTGGCCGCGAGTTTTCCTCGTTTGCCCCGGATGTCCCTTCCCTCTTGCCCAGGCTGCTTGCCAAGAATGTTGTTGTTCTGCCGGCGGAGAAAAAGGCGGCAATGCTGTGGCAGGTTGCCGAACTCGCCGTGCCGATGATGCTTATTCTCATTGTCTGGTTTTCCCTGCTGCGCAATCATGGGACCGGGGAAAACGAGGCGGATTTCGGCAGGGAGAAGCTTGCCCATTTTACTCCCCAGAAAAAGTATAAACAGGTGACGTTTCGTGATGTCGCCGGGGTACCGGAGGCCAAGGAGGAATTGCTGGAGGTGATTGATTTTCTTCAGCGGCCCAAAAAATACAGCAAACTCGGGGCGGTCATCCCGCGCGGCATCCTGTTTCAGGGCCCGCCGGGCACAGGCAAGACGTTGCTGGCCCGCGCCATCGCCGGAGAATCCGGCGTCCCCTTTTTTTCCATCAGCGGTTCGGATTTTGTCGAGATGTTTGTCGGCGTCGGCGCCTCCAGGGTGCGGGATCTCTTCAAGGAGGCGAAAAAAAATACGCCCTGCATTGTTTTTATTGATGAGATCGATGCGGTGGGAGGGCACCGAGGTGCGGGCAGCATGACCGGCGGGCAGGATGAGCGCGGCCAGACGCTCAACGCCCTGCTGGTTGAAATGGATGGTTTTTCCACTGAAGAGACGATCATTATTCTCGCCGCCACCAACCGGCCGGATATCCTTGATCCGGCCCTGCTGCGGCCGGGCCGTTTTGACCGGCAGATCAGTATTCTCCCACCCGATGTCAAAGGCAGGCTGCAGATTCTCCGGGTTTATGCCCAGAAACTGGCGCTTGCCGAGAACATGGATCTTGAAAATGTGGCGCGCAGCACCCCGGGATTCACCGGCGCCGAGCTTGCAAGCCTGATGAACGAAGCGGCTCTTATTGCCGGACGCATGGGCGACAGCGCCATCCGGCCGGAGCATATGGAAAAGGCCAAGGACCGGATCCTGATGGGGGTTGAACGAAAAGGGCTTGTCATCAGCGAGAAGGATCGCAAGACCATGGCCTACCATGAATCAGGCCATGCGGTGCTCGCCCGCCACCTGCCGGAAACCGATCCTGTCCATAAGATTACCATCATCCCCAGGGGAAAGGCGCTTGGTCATACCCAGCAATTGCCGTTGACTGATCGCCACGCCTATTCAAGGGAATACCTGCTCAGCCGCATCAAGATTCTCATGGGCGGTCGTGTGGCGGAGGAGATTTGCCTGTCACAGCAGACCACCGGTGCGGAGGACGATTTCCGTCAGGCCATCAGTCTTGCCACCAAGATGGTGTGCCAGTGGGGCATGAGTGAGGCAATCGGACCGCTGGCCTATCTGCAGAACGATGGGGGCTTTCTCGGGGAACAGCTGAACAGGTCCGCCTACAGTGAAGAAACGGGACAGCGGATAGACCGGGAGGTGAAAAGACTGGTTGAATCCTGCTACCAGGAGGCGCGGGAAATATTAACAGCGGAAAAGGACTTTGTCATTTATCTGGCCGATATGCTGCTGCTTAATGAGACCCTGGATCGGGAGGAAATGGAGATCGTCTATGAATGCACCTCGAAAAAGAGGATAGCCGGGGATTCCGCCCTCGCGCCTGACGACGGGCCGGCTTGCGCCGCAATCAAGGCCGCGCACGCGTTGTTTTCCCCGGCGGAGAAAAATGGATGATCAGGCGGCGTTGCACCGAATCGGGATGATTGGCTGATCACATCTCCCATCTGTCCAGTTTGCGGTACAGGGTGCGCAGGCCGATGCCGAGAATTTTCGCCGCCCGCACCTTGTCGCCTGCCGTTTTGTTGAGCACATCGGTGATAAGCTGACGCTCCATTTCATGCAGCGCCCCTTCCTTGCTTTCCGGTTCCGAACCATTTTCGGTATAGGTCAGGTATTCCGGTATGGAATCGATGGTCAGCGTGTCGCCCCGCGCCATGACCACCGAGCTCTCTATACAGTTCATCAATTCCCGAATGTTGCCCGGCCAGTTATACTGTTTGATCAGGTTCATAACCTCGTTCGACACCCGCTGAATCGGTTTGCCGTGCCGGTGGGAGAATTTCTTCAGAAAATTGTCCACCAGGGGAGGAATGTCTTCCCGTCTGTCCCGTAAAGGGGGCATCTCGATCTTGACCACCCGGAGGCGGTAATAAAGGTCTTCCCGGAAGGTCCCTTCCTTGATCATTTCCGTCAGGTTTCTGTTGGTGGCGGAGATAATCCGCACTTGCACCTTCAGGGTTTTTGTGCCGCCGACCCGCTCAAAGGTCTGCTCCTGGAGAAAGCGCAGCAGCTTGACCTGGATCGACTGGGGCATTTCTCCGATTTCATCGAGAAAAAGGGTGCCGTTGTCGGCCAGCTCGAAACGGCCTTTCTTCGCGGCCACGGCGCCGGTAAAGGCACCTTTTTCATGACCGAAAAGTTCCGATTCCAGCACGCCTTCGGCAAAGGCCGCGCAGTTGACTTTGATGAACGGACCGTGGGCCACCGGGCTGTTGTAGTGGATGATGTTGGTGATCAGTTCCTTGCCGGTGCCGCTTTCCCCTTCAATGAGCACGGTTGCGGTGGTGGAGGCCACCTGATGGGCCAGTGCCTTGACCTTTTGCATGACCGGGGAATCGCCGATAAGGGAAAGGTCGGGATAGTTTTCCTTTATCTTTTCCTTCAGCAGGATGTTTTCTTCCTTGAGTCGTTTATTTTCCAGGGTTTTTTCGATGATAAGACACAGGCGGTCGATGTTGATCGGCTTGGTGACATAGTCATAGGCGCCCAGTTTCATGGCCTGCACGGCGGTTTCGACCGTGCCCTGGCCGGTTATGAAAATGACCGGCGGCTTTTCCGGCAACTGATTGATTTGCTCAAGCAGCTCAATGCCGTTCATCCCCGGCATGAAAAGATCGGAAAGGACGATGTCGATTTCCTGCTCCCTGAGCGTTTCCAGGGCGGTTTTCCCGTCCTTGGCCGTCATGGTCTGATAATGATCCTCAAGAGCCAGGGAAAGCGTCTGCCGTGTCATTTTGTCATCATCGACAATCAGTATGGTGGTCTGCGGCATGGGTGCACCTTATATGATATCCTGACAGATTGCCTTTGTCGTTGTCGGAAGAATGATGGTGAATTCGGTCCCTTTTTCCACCTCGCTCCGGCAGGAAATGGAACCACGGTGATCTTCGATGATTCGCTGGACAATTGCAAGCCCAAAACCCAGGCCTCCGTCTTTTTTGGTGAAAAAGGGATCGAAGATGCGGTCAAGGTCGGCCGCTTCAATGCCCTGTCCGGTATCGATGATCGATATTTTCGTGCATGATTCCAGTTTTTTGCTTTCAATTTTCAAGGATCCGCCGTAGGGCATGGCCTGGATGGCATTCATGCAGAGATTGAGCAGAGCCTGAATCATCATCTTAGCATCAACCGGGCAGGTCTGTAAATTGTCATCAAGCTGAAGATCGATGCTGATGTCCGCCTCCCGTGCATTCTGGGTGACCATCTCCGCGATGTCGGTAAGTATTTTGTTGATATCGCTTTCTTTGATTTTCGGGGCGGGGAAACGGGCATATTTGACGAATTCTTCAATTATTTCATTGATTCTGCCGATTTCATTATTGATGATCTCGGTCAGACCGAGCATGCCCTGTTTCAGCGAGTCCCCTTCCATGGGGCACTGGTTTATCTTGCGAATGAGCAGTTGCAGATTCATGTACAGGACATTCAGCGGTGTTTTGATTTCGTGGTTGACCGAGGTGGCGATCTGGCCCAGGGTGGCGATTTTTTCCATCCTGACCAGTTCCGACTGGGTACGGGACAAAGACTCATTTGATTCGAGCAGTTCCCGGGTCCTTTCCTTTACCAGTTTTTCCAGCATCCGGTTGAAATCTTCCCGTTTTCGCTGATGTTCCTGCAGCTTTTCCGTCATTGCATTGAATGATTGATACAGAGTGCCGATTTCGGTTTCGGAATCGGTTGCAACCCGGATACCGAGATCGCCGCCGGAAATTCTGCGGGTCGCGGTGGCAAGATTGATGATCGGCTTGATCGTATGACGGCTTAACACCACATAGCCGACGCAGGAGGCGAGGATCCCCACCACCGAACAGGTCAGGTAGAGCAGCAGGATGAAAAACATCTTGTTGTAAGATTCCTTGACCAGGCCTGACACGACTTTGAAATGAACATCGTTGATGGACTGGGTCAGGTTCCGGGCGTGAAAGGCATATTTTTCCAGCAGTTTGAACCCGTTCTCATCCTGGGGCTCGGCAAGGGTGAGGTTGCGGTAAATTTCGGGCAGAAGGGTTTTGATGCCGCTGATATTGTCGTGAAGTTTCTCCAGGAGAATGAATTCCTCCTGCGTATGAAGATTGTGCCCGCTCTTTTCACTTCCCATATAGTCGAGCAGGTCTTTTTCCGCCTTGGCCATGGTGGCCATGATTTCATTTTCCGCTGTTTCATCATAATCAACGATGGAATTGTGAACCATGAAGACGGCATGCTGGATTTTGTTGTTCAGTCGGTAAATTGTGGAGACATTCCCGCTTTCCTTTTCCAGACGGGCGATATTCGTCACCATGTCTTTGACCATCAAGGTACAGATGCCGCCTACACTGAGGATGGCGAAAACATTGATGATAAACGCGCCGGCAATATAGCTGCTCAGTTTCTTTTTCATTTTACAGTGTGTTCATGGGGTTGTTTGCAGAAAGACCGTTTGTCGCCGGGATTGTACCACGGGGTGGTCGTTTGTCCCATTTCTTTTTCGGCAAAACGAGTTCGGCGCGAACAATTTTGTTCGGTTTGAGGAGAAGCGGCATGATAGCCGAGGGAGGAGATGGAAAAAGGCGGGAAGTGCTTCAAGTGCGCTTCACTTCGAAGGCCGGCTTGCACTCGAAAATGAAACTACCTGGTTTCTCCCCTTGTATTTGGCCGAATAAAGGGCCTGGTCGGCAATCATTGACTCGAAACGTCTTGCCATAGGATAAATTATCGCATGGGGCTGGGAGGGCAAAAAAAAACAGCAGCCGTCCATCATGCTGGAGGCTGCTGCCGTCGGAAAGAGGAGCGATTAAATCTAAACCGTGAGGTTGATATTATATGGTCCTGCAGCCATACCGCCCGCAGCGGATATCGGGCTTTCCTGCGCCGCTTTCTGGGCCGTATTCATGCTCTGCGGGGGCAGGGTCTGGATCGGGGGAGCAGCGGGCTCCGGGCGCTGGGTTGCGGTTGCAGGTGCCGTGCTCTCCGGGGCGGAGGGCGCTAAGGTATTTGGCGGCGCCGACGGGGCGGTTTGGCCGTTGCTGGTCGGTTCCGGTCGGCTTGCCGCCGTTTCCGAGGGCTGTTCGGGTGGCGCAGGGGGCTGATTCATCCGCATTGTCTGCTCTTGCGCGGTTCGGAGCTGGGCTGCGGTGTTGCTGCTGTTATCGGCAACATCCGCCGCATTTGTCCGCGCCCGCACCTGCGTCTGGTTCCGTGCCGGGGTGGTTGCGTCATAGGCGGCATTCTGGTTGTTGCTTAATGCCTTTGCCTCGCCGGAAATGGACAGCTTGTCCCCGGAGGCAAGGATTTGAGTCTGCTGCGTTTGTCCTGCCGCAGCCTGACGTGTTTGCAGCCTGTTCTGTCCGTCAACCTCGGCGGGAGTTTTGAAAGGAATATTGGATGGCTTGTTGTTGACCTGCATAACCGCCTCCCTGAATGGAAAAACATGAAGAAAAATTACTATATTTACTATTTTAATGATTCAGGGGGAAAATGTCAATCAGAGTCAAATTTATTCTGAAGCGATCAGTTCCGCCACGAAACTTCCCACCTTAACCTTGCTTGCTACCTTGACCAGCCGGCGGCTCCGGTCATCGGTAATCCAGAGCAACATGCTTGAATTCTTGTCTTTTTCGAAAACGCCACGCACCTTGGCGAGGTTTGGTTGAACGACGATAGTTTGAAAGATTCCGGCGGGAACATGGACTTCTTCGCGGCGCAGGATCTTTGCTTTGCCGATTTCGTTGTATTTTCCGTCTGTCACGGGACGCTCGATCAGTGGCCCGTGGTTGAAATCCGACTGGCGAATGAAATAAAGAGCGGCCAGGGGGTCGATGGTGCCCGGAGGAATGGGAATGGGTGTTTTCGGCTTGCCGAAGTTTGCATAGCGGGCCTGGTTTTTTTTCCAGTCAAAGGTGACGATGATATCCCGTTTTGTTTTGCCCTGTTGTTTCTTGATGTAGCGCAGGGAGTGGTGCATATCCTGGCTGGTGTAGGATTCAATCACGTCGCGCACCTTGTAAAAGGTGTCGATAAAAGGGGTTGTGCGGGTCGTCATGACAAAGTGGCTGGCCGTTTCTCCGTCTATTATTTCTCCTTGCCGCACCTCAAGGGTGGCGTGCCCGGCCAGCAGAAAACTCCAGCGTATCTGAAAGGTGAGTTTTTCTCCATGGGGAAAAAAAGGGGGTGGCGCGGTGCTGGATAGGGTCGGGAAAGCAAGGATGAAGAGTGCCTGCAGGAGCAGAACTCGAAGCGGCAAGGCCGGATTTTTCATGGCGGGCGATTTCATGCGTTTTTTTTGGGGCGTCAGTGGCCGGGCGGGCAGACAACCGGCGAAAGGAGTCGGATTTATATGCGCTCCATGTTTTCCGGTCCATTACCGGCAGGAAGAGGGTCGTCCGGCGTTTCGAGCTGTTCGAGCAAGTCGCGAAAATCTTCCAGGAATTTCTGCATGGTCTGAGCCGACATGTCTTTCATACTGCTGTATTCGTTTTGCATTTTTTTCAGAAATTGCCGCAGTTTTTCCTGTTTTTCCTCGGTCAGTTTTTCATAATTGATTTCTATCCACTCCGCAATATAGTCCACCACGGATTTGGCCAGTTTCATGCTGAGGGATGAAAGGTTGGTAAACAGTTGGCGGAAGTTCCGGCTGAGTTCCCGTGCGTCTTGCCGCAATTTTTCTTTGTCGGCATCAATGGTTGGCGGCAGGATCTGTTGCAGGGGCGCAGAGGGCGGCTCCGGCTCCGGCTCAACGGAATTTTCGCTTGCCGCGAAAAGGGGCGCTGCCTGGAAAAGAAGCGTGTACAGCAGGAAAAAGATTGCCGAGTATTTTTTCATACCATGTTCCTTCTTGTTTTTTGTCAGCAGGCAATGAGTTGCGCTGGTATCGGACAATGCAGTCCTTCGCCGATGGCGCGAAACAGTTCCGCCTCTTGCGAACTGATTCGGCCGTCCCTGGTGATACATTCCAGGCAGGCGGCAAGCAGATTTTTTCGGCTGCTTAGTCCCGTTTCCGCCAGGATCCGCAGGGCACGATCAAAATCCCGGAGGGGATGCAAGCGGGGATCGGCCAGAAAAATAATTCCGTCCCGCTTGCCTGCGGCAATGCGAGATACGGTCCTGTCAAAGGCGGCCCGTGCTTCTTGCCCGTCATTATTATAACTGTGTTTCGCCAGGAGGGTAAAGACGATCGAGCATGCCCAGGCAAAATTCCCCTTTGGTTCGTTTTGCCCATCATTTGGCTGGTGCGCGGCGAAATTCTGCTCCAGGTGGCTCACCAGGACACGATGCAGCATGTATTCAAAAAGATCGGTTTTCTGGTCGGCGTCGGCAAGGTGCTTTTCAAGTTTTCTGAATTCCCGGTATTGCTTTTCGTCGAGCAGTCTGAGGGCAGGCAGCGAGAGATCGATCAGCGGCAGCCGTGTTGATCTGGAAACAGTGGTTAATAGGGGGAAGAGTCTTTCCGTTTCCTTGACGAGTTTAAGGTCGGCAAAGTTTCTGACGAGTTCCCATTGCGCAGTCCGCACCGTTTCTTCCGGGCTGAAGAGGAGGTTCAGCACCACTGCCTGGGCACCGTAGTTGTCACGGCAGGCCTTGCGGACAATTTCCGGTATGGTCGCAAGCATTTTTCGTCGTTCCCGCATGTGATGGTCGATCACCTGTTCCGGGGTGTGGTTTGGCGATTGAGAATGCGGTTCCGCCGCGGCTGAAACATTGGCGGGAACCGCGGCCCCGGCAAGGTTTCCCGCGGACGCAATTGCCGACTGCGCCATCGGCGGCGGAGGCGCGGCCCTTTTCACGGCAACGGGTATCTCCTCGACAATCCGTTTGACTCGGGGAAATGTGCCGTCAAAGGCGGGATCAAGCAAAAGGATTCTTTTGGCAAGAGGCGGGTGGGTGGAGAAAATATCGAGCAGGCTGTCGCCCAGGCCGTTGCCGAAAAACATGTGGCTTGCCTCTTCAGCCAAGGGATGGCGCAGGTTTGATCCAAGCGTCAGGCCGCCGATCTTTTTCAGCGCCGAGGCAAGGCCGAGGGGATTTCTGGTAAACTGGACCGCCGAGGCATCGCTCAGGTATTCCCGCTGGCGTGATACGGCCATTTTGATCAGTTTGGCCAGCAGCCCGCCGATGAAGCCGAGAGCATAGAGGAGAAACCCGACCGCCATAATGATTGCCCCGTTTTGCCTTCGTTTGTTAAAAAGGTTTGTTTCAAAGCTCCGCAGGATAAACCCGCCGGCAAGATGAAGAAGCAGGATGCCGTGCACGATGCCGATGAGTCGAATATTGAGCAGCATGTCGCCGTTGCGGATATGGCTGAATTCATGGGCCACGACCCCTTGCAGTTCATCGCGGTTGAGCAGGGCCAGCGCGCCGTCGGTGACGGCAATGACCGCATCGGCCGGAGTAAAGCCCGCGGCAAAGGCATTGATGCCGCTTTCCCGGTCAAGCACATAAACAAGGGGAACCGGAAGTCCTGAGGCCAGGGCCATTTCCTCGACCACATGCAGCAACCGTTGTTCCCGTTGATCCCTTGTGTCCGGCAGGACGAGCCGGCCGCCGAGGCGCAGGGCGATATCGCTTCCACCCCGGCGCAGGGTGAAGAACTTATAGGCATTGCCGATAAAGATCAGGAGCAGGACGGATGGTATGGTGACAAGAGAGATGTCCGGGTCAGTCAACAGGCTGCCGAATGACTGTGCGGTCATGGCATAGCGCGGGGTAAAGAGCAGAAAAAGCGCGACGCTCCAGTGAACGACGCCGACGATCACCACCACTGCCAGAAAGAAAAGAAAAAGCAGAAGAAAGGTATTGCGGCGCGCGGACTCCTGGCGTTCAAAAAAATCAAGCATGGACGTGAATCGGTTTGCCTCAGGTGAAGGAGACTTTCGGGGCTTTCCTGGTTTCCGGCTCATCTGCTGCAAACAGCGGCGCTTCGGCAAAGCCGAACAGGATGGCAATGATATTCACCGGAATCTGTTCTCGCGCCGTGTTGTACTGCATGACCGAATCGTTGAATGCCTGACGGGCAAAGGCAACCCTGTTTTCCGTGGAGCTGAGCTCTTCATGAAGCTGCATCATGTTCTGGTTGGCCTTGAGGTCGGGATAGGATTCCACCAGGGCAAAAAGCCTGCTCAACGCTCCGGTCAGCAGGTTGTCGGCGGAAGACAGGCCCTGCATTGACGTGGCGTCGGCCGGGTCGGCAGATGCCCGGCGAACGGCCGAGGAGGCATTGTTGCGGGCGGTAATGACAGCCTCCAGCGTTTCTCGTTCATGCTTCATGTAGACCTTGGCGGTTTCGACCAGATTGGGGATCAGGTCATAACGGCGCTGCAGTTGCACGTCGATCTGGGAAAATGCGTTTTTGTAGCGGTTTCGTAAGGTTATCAGACGGTTGTAGAAGACGATAACCATGAGAACGGCTGAGGCAAGCAGGAGGAGTAAAATTCCGGTTTCCAGCATCGTTTTCTCCTTTTGGGTGAAATTTCCAGGCGTTGGGTGTTTGTTTCGCACTCTTTTCATGGTGCGTCGAAAAGGTGAAAAATGTCAAGATCCGCGGCACTGCCGGGCAGAGAAAAAACAGCAAGGAGAAGGGAAATGTTGCAGCGGCGAATTGCTGTCTCTTGGAAGGCAGTCCGTATTGTCGGTCTTGTTTGCGTGGAAGGAGCTGAGGGGCCGCCGGCTGATCGTTGCGCGGCCCTTGTTTTCACCGATGGTGTTAGGCTTTTCTGGTCGGCATGTCTTTCAGCTCATCCTTGCCTTGAAAAACAACGGTAAATTTCTCGGCGAGTATTTTTGATAAACTTTCGACGGCATTGATATTTTCCGGCAAAACCCTGACAGCCACCCTTTTAATGCCTTCCGGGGCATCTTCAAAGGAGGTCAGAACACTGATGACCCTGGCATTATTTTCGCGCAGGATCTTGACCACATGGGTGACGGCGCCCGGTTCATCCTTCAGGTCAAAGACATACTGCATGGCGCCGTCCTTGATACCCGTGCTGTGGATAAAACCGCGCAAGACATCGGTTTCACTGAGCAGACCGATGATCTGTCCTGCGTTGTCGACAACCGGTATCCCTGAAATTTTGCACTCAAGCATGATGACCGCCGCTTTTTCCAATGATTCATGTCCGTGCAGGACAATGGGATTGGACGTCATGATGTCCTTGACCTTCATTTCCGACATCAGATAGTACAGTTCATGCACATCAAGCGTCGTTGTTTTGGCTGGGGAAGCATCCTTCACGTCCCGGTCGGTGATGATGCCGACAAGATTGCCGTTCGAGACAACCGGCAGGCGGCGTATCGAATTTTCCTTCATTGTCCGGGTTGCCAGCATCAGTGATGTGTTTTCATCAACAGTGACAACCTGCTTTGCCATCCAGTCATGAATCAGCATGTGATTTCCTCCACGTTAAAAAAATGCTTCGTGCTATGAGCGGGAACTTATCTCTCACAAGATGTTTTTTTCTCAACCACCTCTACTCTGATTGCGCAGAGCTTGTATTCCGGGGTACGGGACAAACGATCCAGTGCATCCAGGGTAAGAAGGTTGACCGGCGTGTCATGGTAGTTGTAGGTGGTGAAAACGGTGCCCTGCTGGGTTCGATCGGTAATGGTCGCCTTGATGGTGACTGCGCCGCGCCGCGATGTCAGGCGCAATATGTCGCCTTCGTTGATTCCCATCTGTTCGGCGTCTTTCGGGTTGATCTCAGCCAGTGCCTCGGGCGCGATATCATCGATCTCCAGGGTTTTGCCGGTCATGCTGCTGAAGTTGTACCGGGCATAATGGCGGCCGGTGGTAAAGAGCAACGGGTACTCATCGTTTACCGGTTCCTGCGGCGGGATATAGTCCTCGGCAACAAATAAGCCCTTGCCCCGGGTGAAATTGCCGATATGCAACACCGGGGTGCCTGGATGGTCCGCATCAGGCACCGGCCACTGCAGACCGACGGTATCAAGCCGTTTATAGCTTATACCCCGGTATTGGGGGAGAATGGAAGCGATTTCCTGAAATATATGCTCAACGCTTTCGTACTCGAGGGGATAACCCATCTTACGGGACAGTTCGCAGAAGATCCGCCAGTCCGGTTTCGCATCACCGGGTGGATCCACCGCTTTGCGCACCCGCTGCACCCTCCGTTCGGTGGAGGCAAAGGTGCCGTCTTTCTCGGCGAAACAGGCGGCAGGAAACACCACGTCCGCTGCCTTGGCGGTTTCAGTGAGAAAAATATCCTGCACCACCAGGAAATCGACTTCCTCCAGTGCCTGACGCACATGACCGATATTGGCGTCGGCAATGGCCGGATCCTCCCCGAAGATGTAGAGGGCGCGGATGTCTCCCTTCATGATGTTGTCCCACACCTCGGTGGCGGGTTTGCCGGGACGCCGCGGCAGTTTGACATTCCAGAGTTTTTCGTAGCAATCGAACAGGTCGTCGTCATCCAGCCCGCCGTAGCCCGGCAGGGTGTTGAACAGGGCGCCCATGTCGCAGGCGCCCTGGACGTTGTTCTGTCCGCGCAGGGGGTTGCAGCCGCCGCCCTCCATCCCGACCTTGCCGCAGAGCATCGCCAGGTTGGCGATGGATTTAACTCGATCGGTGCCGGTGGTGTAATGGGTGATTCCCATCCCGTGGTATATGGCGTGCCGGCCCGGAGCGGCATACATGCGGGCCACACGGCGCAGTTGCTCAGCGGTGATGCCGGTGATGCGGGCCACCATCTCCGGCGGATATTTTTTCACCAGGGTGCGCAGCTCATCGAAATCTTCGGTACGCTCCGCGACAAACTCCTTGTCCCAGAGGTCCTCCTCGATGATGATGTGCATCAGTCCGTTCAGCATTGCCACATCGGTACCGGGAAGAATGCGCAGCCAATGATCGGCCCGCTCGGCAAGTTTTGTTTTGCGCGGATCGATGACGATCAGCTTGGCTCCTCGATCAACGGCCTGGTGGATGCGCAGGCCGATGGTGGGATGGCTGGTGTCGGGATTGCTGCCGATCATCAGAAAGAGATCGGTTTTGCCGTTGACTGCATCGGCAATGGAGTTTGTCATTGCGCCGCTGCCGAAAGTGATGGCCAGACTGGCCACGGTTGGCGCGTGTCAAAGTCGTGCACAATGATCGATATTGTTGGTGCCGATCGCTGTACGCATGAATTTCTGCATCAGATAATTTTCTTCGTTGGTTGCCCGGGCGCAGGAAAATCCGGCAATGGCGTCCGCGCCATACATCGCCTTGATATCAAAAAAACGTTTTGCCGCATGATTTAAGGCCTCTTCCCAGGAGGTCTCCACCAGCTGGCCGTTCCGCCTGATCAACGGGCGAGTCAGACGGTCCGGATGATGAATGAAGTTAAAGGCAAAGCGTCCCTTAACGCAGAGCGCGCCGTAATTGGGTGCCAGATCAGGCTCCGACTCCACCTCCATGATGGTATTGCCCTTCACCTTGAGCAGCATCTGGCAGCCGGCCCCGCAGTAAGGGCAGGTGGTGCGTATCTCCCGTGTCGCTTCGCCCGTGATCGGCACGGACATGTCTTTTTTGTTCAGGGCGCCGGTTGAGCAGCTGTCGACGCATTGGCCGCAGTGGGTGCATTTTTCATTGAAACGAAGACGTATTTCCTGGGGCCGGCCTTCGTTGTCAAGGGAGGCGGCTGACATCTCCAGGGCCCCGTATTGGCAGGAATTGACGCAGCGCCGGCAGAAGACGCACTTGTCGAGATCAACCGCAATGACAGGATGGGACAGATCCTTTTTGTAGCGCGGGGACGTCCCCATGCCGGTTTTGTTCGGATCAACGAAATTTTCGATGCACAGTCGCTTGAAATCGCACCGGTCAAAAGCGGTGCAGCCGCAGGAAAGGCATCGTGCCGCCTCCCGCCTGGCCATCTGTTCAGTGAAACCGAGTTTGACCTCGTCGAAATCCTGGATGCATCGCTCCGGCGGCCGTGACGGCATTTTTTCCCGCAATCGCACCTTGACCCCGTCGAAGTTGCGCATGTCAACGTCATCAAATGATCGGCCGCGGGAAAAATTAAAACGGCTGTCGGCCGGTTCTTTACTCACCGCCATAAGTGCGGCGTGGATGTTTTCCGCGGCTCGCCGGGCTGAAACAACGGCTTGGATGACGGATCGGGGGCCGCTTGTCGCATCGCCTGCGGCATAAACATCAGCAAGATTGGTAAGCGAGGTTCTCGGGTTGGCCTTGATAATGTTGCCGGGGGTGAATTCAAGGTCGTCCGCCTGCCGGTCACCGGGAATGCCCTCTTCCCCGCAGGCCGACTGTCCCAATGCATAGATTACCGTATCCACCTTGAGAATATTGGCGGATCCGGGGATGGCCACCGGCAGGCGGATTCCTCTGGCGTCAGCCTCTCCCAGTTTCATGCGGATCAGTTCCAGCTCGAGACCGCCGTCTTTTTCCATGATCTGAATGGGGGAGGCCATGAGTAGAAACTGAACTCCTTCCCTTTCCGCCTCACGGATGTTTCGCTGGTTGGCCGGCATCTCGAGCTGCGCCCGGGGATAGATGATGGTCACCTGGTCCACATTGTTGCGGAGCAGGCAGCGGGCCGTTTCCATGGCCACATTGTTGCCGCCTATCACAGCGGCTCTTCGGCCGTAATCCCTTCCCACCTCTTCATTGACCATGTGGAGAAACCGGGTAGCCGGCAGCACATTGTTCAGGGTTGCACCCGGAATTTCAAGAGGCTGGTCAACGGTGGTGCCGATGGTCAGCAGCACCGAGTCAAAACCTTGCTCATTCAGGCTTGCCAGGGTAAAGTCTCTCCCCCAGTGCTGGTTGAGCTGTACTGAGATTCCAAGGCGCAGAATGCTGCTGATTTCGTAATCCAGGATCTTTTTGGGAATCTTGTATTCCGGCAGGCCATAGCGCAGCATGCCGCCAAGTTTGTCATTGGCCTCAAACACCGTAACCGCGTGACCTTTTTCGGCCAGAAAGTAGGCGGCGGTGAGCCCCGCCGGGCCGCCGCCCACCACCGCCACTTTTTTTCCGGTCAGCGATCGGCGGCGGATTTTGAGATCAATCTTGTTCGCCATGCACCAGTCCGCGACAAATCGTTTCAGGTGGTTGATGGAAACAGGCTCATCAACCAGAATGCGCCGGCAGCGGGTTTCGCAGAAACGGGGGCAGACACGCCCCACTGAAAAGGGAAAGGGGTTGCGTTCCATGATCAGGCGAACCGCCTCTTCATACTGTCCTTTTGCGACATGGGCGATATAACCCTGGACATTAATCTGGCCGGGGCAGGTCAGATTGCAGGGAGCCTTGCAGTCGCCGAAATGGGTTGCCGCGAGGCGAGTCAGTTGCTTTTGCCGGTATTTCTTCACCGTTTCGGTGTCCGTGCGGATGACCATGCCGGCTGCAGCCTGCGTGCTGCATGCCCGAAGCAATTCTTCGCTGCCTTCGCATTCCACTGCGCAGATGCCGCAGTCTGCCTCGGATTTGTCCGCTACACGGCAAAGGGTTGGTATGGGTATGCCGATTTTTTCCGCGGCGTCCAGAATGGTGGTGCCGCCGGCTACCGTCAATTCGACTGCATTAATGGAAAAGGTAATTAGTTTCATTGCACACGGTTTCAGTTTGGTTGTATCGATTCTGGTTGGTTATTCTTCTTGCGCTTGCTGCTGGTGCGGTCGTTCAGAGACATCTGACCCGGATCTACTCTTACCTTTCATTGTTTATTATGTCAATATTGGCATATGTACCTATGGTAAATCACGGTCCGCTGGAAAAGTATTGATAAACAGGGTAAAAGGACGTGCAATATCACGGCTGATGCGGGAAAAAAAATTAAAACGGTGGGGGAATTTATGGCAGGTGAGCAGTTTATCATACGGTCAAAAATCTGGATCGAGGATGAAAAAGGGAAGGTGGTATTTGGACTTGGGCGTTACCGGATTCTCGATGCGGTGGCCCGCCATTCATCACTGCAGGCGGCGGCCAAGGAGCTGAAGATGGGCTACCGGGCCCTTTGGGGCCGCATCAAGGCCTCGGAGGAGAGATTGGGAAAAACCTTGGTGGTGCGGGAAGGAAAAGGGTCACGGTTGACGCCTTTTGCCCAAGAATTGATGGAGCAGTTCAAAAAACTTCACTCCCATATTCTCGAGGACTCAAACATTGTTTTTAGTAAATTGCTTGCCGGTTGTTTTGATAAATGAACCGTTTCTATCGATCTGCGGGGCGGTCCGGCGTGGCTGCGGCAGCTGTCACAATTTCATAGGCTGTCAGCAGGACGCGCGGATTGTCCGCCAGGCGTGGCTGCAACCTGTCCGGACCTGAACGTGGGTTGATTCTATGCCGGCCGGCCAAGGTTACCGCGTGACGCTTCAGCTGTTCGATGCTGAACAGTTCCGAACGCAGGAGCTCGGTATCCCGGTCGTTACGCAGCACATTCCGTGTGCGTTCTGAAAATCCAATTTTTTTATGACGATGACATACTCCCGGCTTAAATCCGAGGAAGTCGGCGGAACGGCTCACCTGTGAGACTCGGGGAATTTATACCGCCCGCTTTCAGCGCCATCAGTCAATTCTCTGTCGGGCATAATTTTACCCTGATGAGCTGTTTCGGCGGGTATTGATGGTCATCAGGGTAAAAAAAGGCAGAGTCCCGGAGTGAGTCAAATTCAGCTCGTCTTGTCAAAGGCAAAAAGCTTCTTCGATTCCTTCTTGGATTTCTTCGCAGCTTTCTTTTCTTTTGGACTCATAGCCGGTTTTTTTTTATCCGCCTTTATGTTTTTTTGTTCTTTACTCATGGTTTTGCTCCTCATAAGAGATGAATGTTCTTCAGGCCGGCGGCCGGACCTCGGCGTCGAGTCTGATTGGTGATGCCCGGATGAAAACTGTTCTGCCATGACTCTTGACGCGCCGAAATCCGTGATGCGACTAAAGAGCCATCGCCTGGCGAAGATTTGCGGGACAACAAACGTCAAGGAAGAGTAATCCGTCTTCCGGAAACCGTGGAGTACATTGCTTTCGCAGGGTTGCAGCCGGAAATGAAAATTGCTCCAGTCCTGTAAGCGAGAAAGTGCCGGTGCGGAGATGCACTTTGAATGATAAATTTCCCCAAAGAAATTCCCTCGGGGTATATAAAGAGATCAGTTCGCGGTTAAGCGACCGTCGGAAGATTCGGATAAATCGGGGTATATCCTCATGAAGGGCGGAAACTCACAAAGTGATGAAAAACGCGGATTCGACATCTGTGAGTGTTTCTGAGAAAACCCCCTCTAAAAGACGAAGCTGGTGAAGATAGTGAACAATTTTTATAATAGCACAAAAAAATAATAGCTTCACCTGATTTGTCCTTATTCGGTCACAGTGGGCAGCTTAAATCCGATTTTTGGAATTTTAATTGTCGCGGGAACGGGGAAAATAATTGCCGTTGATCACATGGTTATCCTCCTTCTTTTTTTGTCGAGAAAAATTAAGAAGATAACTATGGCCTATTTCTTTTAAAGTTTCATGCTTCGTTGTTCCCGTCCACGGGGATGGGGGTTAGCCGGAGACCGCCCGGGCAAAGTTGCGGCAGGTGATATCCTGCCAGTCGGCAAAACCCATATCCATGTTGACATACCAGGCATCTCTTTCGCCATGGCGATCGCAGCTCCACAACCATTTTCCCCGATCGGCAAAGGGGGTTGTTGCGGATTGCCAGGCCTCTTCGCGCAATAATGAGACGAGTTCGTTTACCGTGGGCAGCCGCCAGTTGTTTTTGCCGGCAAACGCTTGACTGTTGAGGGTTGCGACATAGTCCACGGCTGCCTGCCAGGACAGGCTGTATTGGTTGCAGTCATGCTGCCAGAAAAGCCCGGTTGCCTCGTCAAGGATGATGTCTTTTTCCGCATTGATGAAGTGGTTTGGAACGGCGTTGTCAGGGCGGTGCATTTCGTTCAGGCCGAAAAGGATCCGGGCCTTTTTCCCGCAGACGTTTTTCGGCTCCTTGCGCAGGATGATCCTTTTCTCGTTTTTCTTTTTTGGGTTTTGCAACGTCTGCTGCCTGGTGACGGTCTGCCAGTGGACATGGAGTCGATTCAAACCCTCCGCCATGTCGTCAGCCGTCTGGAAACGATTGTCGGGATGGAGGCTCAGCGACCTTGAAAAAAAATCGTCCCAGGCATTATCATAGAGGGGATTCACCCGGCTCAGGGAAAAACTGCGCATGCTCGGCAGTTCTCCGGTCAGCATGCGGTAAAGCAGCACCCCGGCTGAATAGAGGTCGGCCCGGCCGTCAACCCTGTCCGGATGACTCGCCTGTTCGGGGGCTGCATAGTAAGGTGACCCGATCTGCATTTTTTTTTGGTTCGGAAAAAGAAAATCCTTTTGAAAGCGCCATGCCGAAATCGCAGATCTTGGCCCGGTCTTCATCTGTTATCAGGATGTTGAACGGCTTGATATCCCGGTGGATAATCTGGTTGTGGTGCAGGCAGGCAAGACCATCGAGAATCTGCCTGCCATAGCTGAGGACCTTGTCCGGGTTGATGCGGCGGCAGGCCTTTTCCATCTGGAAGCTCTCGCCCGTCATATTGCCCAGGTTATTGCAGAAGAACTCCATGACAAAATAAGGCCGTCCCTGTTCGTCTTCTCCAAAGTCCCAGACATCGACCACCCCGGGATGGTGGAGGCCGGCCATCGTCACCGCCTCGAATGTGAAAATTTCCCGCAACCTTTCATTTCCAAGGAGGGCGACGAGCGTTTCAAAGGGGTCCAGGACTTTTATCGCCACCACCTTGTTGATGACCGGTACGACGGCCTTGTAGACCGAGCCCATTCCTCCTCTGCCGAGCTTGCGTAGAATGTGATAGCGACCTATTTTTTCCATGACCTGATTTCGCTCAAAGAAGCCTGATCGCGTTCGATGAGGGGAATTCGCGTTCCGCGAGCAGGGCAACCGTGGCTTGCACATCATAGCTCACGGCCCGCTGTTCAAAAAGCATCGTATCCATATGCCAGATGCCGTATTTGGCCTTGTTGTTGATTGTATCCCTGGGTTGCCCGACGCTGCCGGGGTTGATGATGTATCGGGCATCCGGCAGCAATGCAAATTCCCCCAGGCCGGCGTTTTCCGTGAAGCAGCGTTCCGCTCGCCTTTGAAAGCGGGAGAGATTGTGGGTATGGCCGAAAAAACAGATGGTTTCGGCATAACCGGCAAAGAGCCGCGACAGTCGCGTTTCGGTGGGGTTCCAGAGATAGGCGGTAATTGATGCGGGTGGGCAGCCGTGGACAAAACGGGTCTTGTGGCGGACCAGAAAGGGCGGCAGGGATATGGAGAATTGCAGGGACTCTTTTGTCATCAGTTGCCGGGTGAGTTCAAGGGAAAGGCGTGGACTCGCATTGAGTCGTTGCAAGGCGCTGGCGCTGGCCAGGCCGAGCTCGTGATTGCCCATGACCGAATCGATTTTTCGTTGCAGCAGGGTCTGCACCACCTCTTCCGGTTCCGGTCCATAGCCGATATTGTCACCCAGCGAGATGATATCATCCACGCCGATGGCGTCGATATCCCGCAAGACAGCCTGCAGGGCCCGGTAATTGCCGTGGATGTCGGAAATAATGGCCAGTCGCATGATTCCGTAAAAAAAGCTTCTTGCTGCAAGGGAAGAAAATTGTCGTGATTTCCATTATCATAACAACACTATTTTGACAAAATATCAACGGTCTCGTGTCACATCGTCTTGTCTGCTTGCGGTTTGCCCGCAATAAAAAACGGGAAACCATGCCCTGATGATTTCCCGTTTTCAGTACGCCTGCCCCGTTTTTAGCGGAAGTCAGGTTGTGTTTTTGTTTTCCTGCCGCAAGTGCAGCTGTATCAGCCGGCTTTTATTTCGATCTGCCGCGGTTTTGCCGCCTCTGATTTCGGCAGGTGGAGACGCAGGACGCCGTCTTTTAATTCCGCATTGACTTTGCCGACATCAATGGCCTGGGGCACGGAAAAGGTTCGTTGATACTCCACGTCGCTGAACTCCTCCCAGCCCGCAGCGCCGCTTGCCGTAATTTTGCGGATGGCGGAGAGGGCGAGTTTGCCGTTTTCTATATTGATGGTGATGTTGTTTTTTTCCACGCCCGGCATATCGGCGTAAAGCAGAATTTCATCCTCATTTTCATATATGTCGACAAGAGGCACAACTGCCGGCAACTCACGGCTTCTTTCCGGCATGGTTTCTTCTCTTTTCACAATATCGTTTCTATCGGTCATGGCAATTCTCCTTTTGTTTCGTCCGGGATATCAGTTGACGGTGATCTGTTTCGGTTTTGCCGCCTCTGATTTCGGTAATGCCAGAGTCAGCAGTCCATTCAGCAGCGTTGCCTTCACCTTGTCCGCATTGACATCCGCAGGCAGGGTGAAACTGCGGGTGAAGGACGTGGTGCCACGTTCCACCCGGTGGGCGGTGTATCCTTCCGGCGCATCCGCTTTTCTGGTGCCGCTTATCTCAAGATAGTTGCCCTGAATCTTGATGTTGAGGTCCTCTTTGGCAAGACCCGCAACTTCGACCTTGACTTCAAAATGGTCACCGGCATCGTAGAGATTTGTCCTGGGTCCGCTTTCCGTCACGCCCCAGCCGGCCGGCATTACCCGGAATCTGTCGTAATCAGGGAAAATCCGGTTCATTCTGGATTGCAGCAGATCCATGGCAGTAAACATGCGATCAATGTCATTCCACCGTGTCCACATAGTGTACCTCCTTTTTTTATTTTCATTTTTGGGATCAGACTTTTTTTGCTGCGCTTTTCTTTGATAAAAAAATAATTACATCAAGAGTGTTGTCAATGTCGCATATTTATTTTTTATGATTTTTTCTCATTAATTACTTTTTATGTAAAAATAAATATAGTAATATAAGATAACTGGTCCTGTGAGGGAGGTCATTATGGGAAAAACAAAAGACGGGGAAAATTCTTCCGAATATGCGGGATTGTTTATTTCCGCGGAAGGGCTCAAGGGAAAGCAGTCGGTGCGGGCCACCTTCAGGTTGCCGATCCATATCATTGACCTTCTGGGCATCGTTGCCGCGCATCTTAATCTCAAGCAGAAATCCCTGTTCGATCAGCTTGTCGAGGATGTGAGCGTGCTTGATAAAGTTGCGAAAAAGGCCCATGAGTACAGCCCGGAAAACGGGGAGCGGCGGCAGAAGACCTTTGTGCTCAGCAGGCGCTCCCTGGAGGTGCTGGACCTGGTTGCCCGGCAACGGAACATTCCGCGGGATGTGCTGGTGGAGGTTTCCATTCAGCGGCTGCTGCCGGTGATAGATGCGGAGCAGCAGAAGCAGAAGAACCGGGCCTTGTTGCATAAAGATATGGAGAGCTACCTGGCCCAAGGGGAAAACTTGCTGCGCAAAGCGCAAACTCTTCTGGGCGAGGATGATCAGGTTTCCGAAATGATGGCGGACATTGTCGGTATCTGCGCGAAAAAGGTTTCCGAGCTGGAAAGTATCATTGCCCGAGGGCAGTCCATGGAGCGTTTTGATGCCCATGGGAAATCCGGCCGGGAATTTTTTTGACTTTTTGCCCGGTGAATATGTAGGATTGATTCATCATGTCTGTGGAAGCGCGACCGGCAAAAAAGGAGACGCCAATGCCCCGGGAAAAACGCATATTCTTTTTATGGCAACCCGTGATCACCGTCATCATGGTCCTGCTCGGTCTGGCAACGGTGCATGCGAAAACCAGTCAGTACCACCTTGAAATTGCCTCTCAGGCTGTCGATATCACCGGCACGCCGACCACGGCGATGACCATCAACGGCTCCATTCCCGGTCCGGTATTACGGTTCCGGGAGGGGGATCTCGCCCGTATTCACGTCAGCAACAGAATGGCTGTCGAAACCTCTCTTCATTGGCACGGCATCCTGGTGCCCCCCGGCATGGACGGGGTTCCGTATGTCAGCTTTCCGCCAATCGCCCCGGGTACTACTTTTACCTATGAGTTTCCCATTCGGCAGAGCGGAACCTACTGGTATCACTCCCATACCGGTCTGCAGGAGCAACGCGGCGTGTACGGCGCCATTGTCATCGAGCCCACTGTTCCCCGTTTCCCGGCTGACCGTGATTATGTGATCCTGCTTTCCGACTGGGCCGATGAAGACCCGCACCAGATTATCCGCACCCTGAAACGCGGCAGCGAGTGGTTTGCCGTTGAAAAGGGCAGCGCGCAAAGTATAGTCGGCGCCATTCGTCTCGGCATGCTTGCCGATTATTTCAAGCGCGAGCTGGGGCGCATGCCGGCCATGGACATCGCCGATGTCGCCTATGACCGTTTTCTTGCCAACGGCAGCACGGAAATGCATCTTGACGCCCAACCGGGAGAAACAATCCGGTTGCGAATCATTGATGGCTCCTCCACCACCTTTTTTCACCTTGAATTCGCCGGCGGCCCCATGCGGATCATCGCGGCCGACGGTATCGATGTGGAACCGGTGGAAACGGAACGTTTGCTCATCGGCGTTGCGGAGACCTATGACGTGCTCATCACGGTTCCGCAAAAAGGCGCTTGCGAATTGCGGGCAACCGCCCACGATGGGTCGGGTTTCACCTCGGTGTGGCTCGGCACTGGTGATTCCCGTCCCGCGCCCGATGTGCCGAAACCGAATCTCTATCATGCCATGGGCGATCTCAGCCTGGGCACCCTGTTCGCTTTGAACCCGGCGGCCTCAATGGGCATGGATGATGATGCGGTCTCCGCCGGCATGTTCGACAAACCCGGCATGACGGCAATGGGCGGCATGGATGACATGGGTGACATGGGTCATGTGGGGCATGGCATGGACCGGATGGAGATGATGGAGAAACCGGTTATGCCCGGCATGGATCATGGCGCGGGTTCCCCGCATACGGGGCATGGTATGGAGAGTCATGCCGCCCCGACCACGGAAAGCAGGGGGGAAGGTGAAGCGGCGCAACCTGTTGTCAGCCACGCCGGTCATGACATGGGGGACATGGCGCCGCAACAGCAAAGGACAAGAGACCGGGGTGAACGGAACGGCAAAAAATACGGCGCTGATTTCCGGCCGATGGCTTCCGATGTTTCCTCGGCCGGCAGTCTTGCCATGGACGGCATGGATCAGAGCCGTCCATGGCCGCCTTATGAAAAATTGCGGGCCGTCTCCGCAACCGCCTTTGCCGGCAACAGGCCGGTGCGGGAAATCCGGCTAACCCTGGACGGGGATATGGAACGCTATGTCTGGTTTATGAACAACCAGGCGCTTTCCGAGACCGACGTCATTCCGGTGAGCCAGGGCGAGATTGTCCGTTTCATTATGATCAACCGCACCATGATGCATCATCCCATGCATCTGCACGGCCATTTTTTCCGGGTTGTCAATGGACAGGGCGATCATGCGCCGCTGAAACACACGGTCAATGTCGCTCCCATGTCCACCACGGTTATCGAATTTGACGCCAACGAAACCGGAGACTGGTTTTTTCACTGCCATCTCCTTTACCACATGGAAAGCGGCATGGCCCGCCTGCTTCACTACGATAATTTTGTGATGCCGGACGAGGTTGCCGCCATCCGTCCGCAACTTTACATTGATATGTGGCACTCCTGGGGCGAGGCTGCGTTGACAAGCAACATGGCCGAGGTTTTTTTAACGGCTGCCGGCACCCGCAACACCCTTTCAGCGGAATGGGAGTCGGGCTGGCAGCGTGTCGATAAAAATGAGTGGGAAGGATTTCTGTCCTGGGACAGGTATATCAATCGTTTTTTCACCGTGTTTGCCGGGTTCGATATGCTGGGGCAGGGCAGCGATACGGAACATTCCCGTGGAGTTGTGGGTGTCACCTGGCTGCTGCCGCTGCTGATTGAGTCCCGCTATTGGCTGGACAGCGACGGCGGCGGTCGTTTTTCCTTTGACAAGGAATTCGCCCTGACCCCGCGCCTGGCCCTGATCGGTGAAGCCGAATATGATACCCATGCCGCACAATGGGAAGGCAAGGCGGGCCTCACGTACATGCTGTCGAAAAGTTTTTCCCTGATCGGCCAATGGCATTCCGATTTCGGCTGGGGGGCCGGGGCGATCATTCGTTTTTAGGCTGGGTACATTTGTTTTTTTGTGTTGCGTCACAAAAGAAATTAAAAATATAAAAATGAATTACTGAGGAGTTTGATGTGGGAAAAGAAACGGATTCAGAGCTTATTGCTTTTATGAAGGAGTGGCAGGAAACGCCTGAAGGAAACCGAGATGTCTTTTGGCGTTTCAGGGAATACCTCGGTCGAAAAGAGGGAGTCTCCCTGGCATTCGTCCCCAGGCCGGGCCTCACCTATTCACTCCGGGCTGTCCATGCCGCGCAGAAAAAAAAAGGGCTTTTTGTCATGGTCGATGTGATTGAAGACAGCCCGCGCTGGCTTTCCGTGTGTTTTTACAGCGAAATGATAACCGACCCGGAAGAAAAAGGTGCTTTTGTTCCCGGTGGTCTGCTCGGTGAGGATGCCGTCTGCTTTGATATTGAACAGCGGGATGATGAACTTGTCCGCTACGTTGAAACCCGTCTTGATGAGGCCTGCCGCAGCGCTTCGAGCGAATAGTTTTTTTCCCGCGGCTTTTTGCGAGAATTCAGGAGGCTGGAGGCGGAATGGTTGATTTGATGATTCTTCATTCCGGCTTCCGCCCCCTGATTTTCAACGACGGCTCAAAATAACGTCAGATCACCCCATCGCCACGTTCGCCTGTTCGTATACGGACAGCCTCATCCACAGGGGAAATAAAAATTTTACCGTCTCCGGATTTTCCCGTGCGGGCGCTTTGCTCAAGAGTATTGACAATCGCCTCTGTTTGATTTTCCCGGCAAATAATTTCGATGCGCACTTGCGCCGGATACCCGAATGCAAAATCCGGACTGTTTTGCTGAACATACCGTTGAAATCCCCGTCCCATTCCACGGACTTCCGTCATGGTGGCGCCGGGAAAATCCTTAATCTGATGCAGGGCAAAAATAACGTCATCCAGCATAATGGGCTTGATGACGGCAACAATTCTTTTCATCGGATTTCCCTCCTTTTTTCATTGTAGTCTTCTATCCAGCTGTACACGGCAGGTATGACAAAAAGGGTGAGCATGGTGGAGGTGGTGAGCCCAAAGATAACAACAGAGGCCAGCGGACGCTGGATTTCAGCACCGATGCCTTGGGCGGCAAGCAGCGGCAGCAGGCCGAGAACTGTTGTGGCCGCAGTCATCAGCACCGGCCGCAAACGAAGCAATGCGCCATCCATCACCGCCTCGTGGATCGCTTTTCCTCGGTCTCGCAAGTCGTTGAAATAGCTCACCAGGACCATGCCGTTCTGCACGGCGATGCCGAAAAGGGCGATGAATCCGACAGAAGCGGGAACAGAGAGATATTCTTTCATGAGAAAGAGCCCGATTATGCCGCCGATAAGGGAAAGGGGGACATTGAAGATGATGATGAAGGCATGGCGGAATGTGCCGAATGTCATCCACAGCATGAGAAAAACGCTGCCGATGACAATGGGTACAATGAGGGCCAGCCGGGACATTGCCCGCTGCTGATTTTCAAATTGCCCGCCATATTCGATGGTGTATCCGGGCGGCAGAGTTATCGTTTCCGCAATCCTCTGTTGGATGTCCTCGACAACGCTTCCCATGTCCCGACCGCGAATATTTCCCTGAATAATCCAGCGGCGCTGATTTTTTTCCCGGTTGATCTGAATGGGGCCTGTCACCTGAAGCACTTCCGCAACCTGCCCGAGAGGGATAAGGTTATTGTCCGCCGTTGACAGCAAAATGTTTCGTATTTCCTGGGGGTTGTCGCGAAACTTCTCCTGATACCGTAAATGGATGCCGAAGCGTCGCGTGTTGAGATAAATATTGTCGATGACCTCTCCTCCAACCGCCATCTCCACCATCTCAAGAATCCGGCTGACGCTGACGCCGTATCGGGCACAGGCGGCGCGGTCCGCGACAACCTGAACCTGGGGCTGTCCAAAGCTCTGCTCAACGGACAGATCGACAAGCCCCGGGATATTGTCTATGGCTTTTTTGATTTCATCCGCTTTTGATCGGAGGATGTGCAGATCTTCGCCGTACAGCTTTACGGCAAGCTGTGCCTTGATTCCGGACAGAAGTTCGTCAAAAGCGTTCTGGATGGGCTGGGTAAAGTTCAATTGGACGCCCGGTACTTTCCGCAGTTCCTTATCCAGGGCCGCGATAAGCTCTTCCTTGCTGCTGAACCGCTTCCATTCGTCATGTGGTTTCAGGGTGATATGGACCTCCGCGTAATTGACGGGGTGTGGATGACTGCCTGCTTCCGGGCGTCCGACGCGTGATACCGTTTCCAGCACCTCGGGATACTTCAGGATTTTACGCTCGATTTCCATGACGGTTTCAGTGCCCTTTTCCAGGGAAATGGACGGCGCCATGGCAACACCTATCAAGATGGATCCCTCTTCCAGGGTCGGGATAAATTCCGTTCCCAGGTATTGCAGGGAGGCAAGGCTGAGGAGAAAGCAACCGGCGGAAAAGGCCACCACTGTTTTTTTGAAACGGAGTGCCATGGCAAGCAGGGGTCTGTATGCGTTTTTCAGCAGGACGATGAGGCGGAACTCTTTCTTCTCACGGTGTTGCAGAAGGAAAAGGGAAAGAACAGGCGCAAGAAGAAGAGCGGCGAATATCGATCCCAACAGGGCAAAGGACACGGTAAACGCCAGCGGGGAAAACATTTTTCCTTCAACGCCTTCCAGGGTAAAAATCGGCAGAAAAACAACGATAATAATTGCAATGGAAAAGACGATGGGCCTGCTCACTTCGCGTGCCGCTTTCCGGATAATCGTGAGTTTGGGTTCATTCAGCTCATTGCGTTCACCCATGTGGCGATAAATGTTTTCCACCATGACAATGGCGCCGTCACCAAGCATGCCGATGGCAATTGCAATGCCGCCCAGCGACATCAGGTTGGCTGAAATATCCTGCAAATCCATGAAGATGACCGCCAAAAGGGCGCATACGGGAAGGGACAGGGCAACTATGAATGCTGTCCGCCAGTTCCCGAGGAAAAGCAGCAGGACGAACAAAACCAGGATTCCTCCCTGCAGGAGGGCCGACTTGACGGTGCCTGTGGCGTTTTCAACAAGTTCGGACTGCTCGTAATAGGGAACGAGTTCCACACCCTCGGGCAGCGCCTTTGTCACCTCGGCCACCTTGGCATGCAGTCTTTTGATGACATCGGAGGTGTTTTCCCCATAGAGTTTCATGACGATGCCGGAAACGACTTCCTGGCGGCCGTCAAGTGTCACGGCGCCTCGACGGATTTCGTTGCCGTAATCGACATCAGCCACATCCTTGAGTAAAACCGGTGTGCCGTTGCTGACTTTGACCGGTATATTCTGCAATTCCTCAAGCTGCTCAATCAGTCCAACGCCGCGCACCAGATGCTCCTCCGAGCCGAGCACCAGAAACTGGCCGCCGACATTGCGGTTGTTTTCCTTGATGGCGGCCACCACGTCTTGCAGGGACAACCCATAGCGCCGGAGGGAATTCGGGTTTGCTTTCACCTGGTATTGCAGGACATGGCCACCCATCGAAAGGACCTCTGTAACCCCGGGAACCGTCTGCAGTTGAAATTTCACAACCCAGTCATTCAACTCCCGCAGCCAGGTGTTGACATCCTTGCCGTCTGTCCTGACTTTGTCGTGATCCGCCTTGAGATAATATATGAATATTTGCCCAAGACCTGTGGAAATAGGGCCCAGGGCGGGAGGTTCGTCCATTTCCGGTAATTCCGCCATGGCGCTGGTCAGACGTTCCGAAACAAGCTGACGGGCAAAATAGATATCAACATCGTCCTCGAAATAGACATAGACAACAGCCATGCCAAAGGCGGAGGTCGACTTTATCTGCGTGACTTTGGGCAGACCGTTCATGGCCGATTCAATGGGATAGGTAATCAGGCGTTCGATTTCCTCCGGCGCCATGCCGTGTCCTTCGGCAAATACCGGCACCATGACAGGGGAGATGTCCGGAAAGGCGTCCACCGGCATATGCTGGTATTTATAGATGCCGAGGGAAAGAACGGCGATGAGTCCGACGACGACCAGGCCGGGAAATTTGAGGGCAAACTCGACAAGTTTATTGATCATGCCGTCCTCCCTTAATGGCCGTGTCCGGCATGGGAATCCATGTCGTTGGTCTGGAGTATGGCTTTCAGCTCAAAGGCACCCTTTGTCACAATGCGCCGGCCGACCTGGAGTCCTGACAGAATTTCCACGTTGTCACGGTCATGGCGGCCGCTGACAACCGGAACATGGCGAAAGCCATGATCATCGGCCAGAAAAACGATCTCTTTTCCTTCAAAGCCCTGGACGGCATTACGCGGTATGACAAGCGGCAGGTTTTCGTCGGAAACACGGATGGATCCGGTGACAAAAGAGCCCGGCATCCAGTCGCCCCGGTGATTTTCCACGGCAATCCTTGCTGTTGCGGTACGGGTTTCGGCATCGACGACAGGACTGATTGCGGCGACCTTTCCCTCTGTTTTCAGCCCGTCCTGCGATTCAATGGCGACACTCATTCCCTGCTGAATGCTTGAGATATCGCGGGTCGGCACCTGCAGATCGACCCAGACCGTACTTAGATCGGCAATGGTGAAGACGGAGACGTCTTCTCCCACTTTTTCGCCGCGAGTAAGATGTTTTTCAATGATCGTGCCGCTTATCGGCGCGGTAATTTCGTATCGGGTTGTCCTTTCGACAAAGGCAAGGCTGTCGGCGAGAGGCTGGGGATGTGCCTGTTCATCGGTTGCGGGAAGGTAACGCGATTCAAACATCCTTGCTGCCTGAAGATATTTTTCTTTGCCCAGCTTCATGTAGAGATCCGCGGTTACCTGTTCAAAGCGATTGAGGGCTTCAAGGTAATCGTTCTGGCCGGCGATTTTTTCTTCATACAGTTTCCGTTTTCTTTCATATATTTTACGGCTTACCATGTATTCGGATATGGATTTGCCCAGTTCCGCGCTTTCAAGCACAGCCAGGACATCTCCTTTTTTCACCGTGTCCCCAAAGGTGAAATCGACCTGCACGGCCACACCGCTTACCCGGGGAACGATATGGGCGACGGCATCCTCATTCAGCATCAATTCTCCGGTCAAGGTAAGCTCCGAGTGGAGTTTCCCCGAGGATGCCGGTGCGGTTGCAATGCCTATTTCTTTTTTTTGCTCATCGGTGAGCAGCAACTCTTCTTCCTCGTGTTCGGCTTCCCCGTCGGATTTATCGACAGGTTCCGCGTGAGTGTCCTCTTCCTGGTCAACACGGCCGTCATGGTCGTCATGGGGTTCTGCGGCAGTGCCGTGTGGGGTTGCATGATTGTCGGAAATTTCCTCACGATCAGCGGGATGATCATGTCGTTCTTCCTGGGAAGCCAGCGGCAATGATACGAGCACACCGGCAAAAAATACGATGCTTAAGAAAACAATAATTTTGTTTCGCATGAGATATTCCTTACTCTGAAAGGGTCGGATGGTTCCGGGGAAATGATTCGGCAGCTTTTCCCGTGATCGCTTCGAGATCGGCCAACAGTTCTTGGTGTTCAGTCTGCAAAAGCAGATTTTGCCGTTTGACCTCAATCAGGGTTCGCTGCGAATCAAGAAGCTCGAGGTAATCCTTTTCTCCGGCTTGATAAGCCTTTGCGAGAGCTTCATATGCTTCCTGGGCGGCGGGGAGAATCGTCGTTGCCGTTGTTTCTAATTCCGCCGTGATAATTTGCAGGCGTTCACGCAGGACAGCCAGTTCCGCTCTCAGGCGATTGGCAGTGCCGTCGAGTTCTTTTTTGCCTGCCCGGATATGTTCCGAGGCTTCACGAATGCCGCCCTGGTTGCGGTCAAAAACCGGAATGGGTATGCTGAATCCTATGAAATAGGCGTGGTCGGAGGACTCATTAAAATATTTGACGCCCCCTTCGATTTCCAGGTCGGGAACGGCCTTTGCCTGGGCTAAGGCCAGTGATGCCTTGAACCGTTCGACCCGGATACGGTTGATTTCCATTTCAGGATGTCCCTGCGCCGCCCGCCAGAGTTCGTCTTCAGTTGGGAGAGGCTGTATTGCACGACCAACGGGTTCAACTTGATCGAAATGGACCTCCCTGCTGCCCCAGCTGGAAGCCAGCTCGATACGGGCCACTGCAAGCTCTCTCGCGGCCCGGGCCAGGGCGGATTTCGCCAAGGCGAGTTCAACAGTCGCTTTTCTTTCATCAAGCGGCGGGATATCCCCCAGGGCAATTTGCCTGATAATGACATCCTGGATATCCTGAAGCAGTGCGATGTTTTCATTTTCCAGGAGGAGCTGCTGTTCAAGGGAGTGGACGCGCTGAAATTTTTTCTTCACATCACGTGTCAGTGCCAGCATTTTTGCCTGCATTTGCAAGCCGGCGATAGTTGTTTCATATTCGGCGATGCGGACACGTTTGGCCCGTTTGCCGGCCAATGGTATTTCCTGGCTGATGCCGGCGCTGGCCCCGAGGGCATCAGCGTCCGAGAAGTTTCCCGATCCGCCGAATTCCTCGAACTCACTGAAAAATGTCGGGTTGGCGAACACTCCTTCCTGGAGCTGCGCGTTGTGACGCGCACTGATTTCGTGGGATGCCGCGGCAATGTCCGGATTGTTGGCCAACGCCGCTGCAATGGCATCAGCCAGGGTGATTTTGCCGGTCGGCTCGATGAATTTTCTTTGCTCTTTTGCCGCGGTATCGGCCATGGCCGCGGTAAATGGCGAAAGGCAGGATAAAATTAAAATGAAGACTATATGGATTGTATCCGGTTTCACAATGGACTCTCCTTTCTCATGTGATTGGTGCAAGACAACGAGTTGCGCCCATCCGTGGTGAAGGGCTGGGCTGCCTACTGATGACTTCCCTTATGTGCGGCAACCTGGATAACGGAGCCGGGAGGCGGGACGCTGTCGAGGTATGCGAGAAAGCGGGACGACCTGCCGTTTGAATGGGAATTTGCGGGGAGCAGAAGGGCTGTTGTTTGCCTTGTAAGAAGTTTGCCGTCCGGATCGATGACGTTGATGTCGACATGGCCTCGTATTCTGCCGCGGCTGCCTGATGCGCGGTTGACTGATCCGGACACGATAAGTTTGTCGTTTTTCTCGTAAACGTTCGCTGAGCCGACAACAATGCTGTTGCTCGCCGTGCGGAATTCCAGTTTCGCGGTATCTTCTTGCACCAAATTGCGGCCAAGAGGACTGCAACCGCCGGTCGAGAGTGCCATGCCGAGAGCGGCGAGCAATGAAATGCTTTTGTAGATATAGGGAATTGCCATGATGAAACCTCTCTTGTCGTTTTCAAAATTTCGGGTGTGTTAATAACCGGCCATTTCGTTGCCTTGGGGCGTGCGGCAAGACGAGCTCGCCTGCATTTGCATCACGCGATCTTTGCAGGGAAAGAGAGCCGCAGGGATCTTTTGTTTCACTTCAGCGGGTTGGATGAAGTGTGTTTGGGCAACGAAAATTGATTTTTTTGAGAAAAACGAGAGGAATCAAATAAGCAGAACAGTTGTCCGCAGGGAGGTGATGCTTTGGTCGATGACCGGTTTTTTTGCAGGGGGAGATGGATGGTCGGAATATGCGGCAGCAATGTGCGGCATGTCTGACTGTGAGCGGTACAAAGGGTTTTTTTCGAGGGTAAATTCGAATTTGTTTTGGCAGATGTGCTGGACTGCCGTGGTGAAAGACAGGGGAAAATCAATGCAGGAGCGGCACTCTTCCTCGCAGTGGTTCTCCTGCTCGATCCCGGGACCATGGCTGGTTTCTGTTGCGCTGTGAACCGGCAGAGAAGGGGTCGCGGTTGACTCAATGGCGACGTGCCCATCCTCGCCGATGCAAACAATGCCCGCATTTCCCAGACCGGGAAAGCTGCAGAGATACGCAGTAAGCGAAATGATCAGCGTCAGTGTTTTCAAGCCAAATTGCTTCATTGTGAATCGCACAGGGAGGCAGAAAAAGAAATTCGAGGAACGTGATTTGTTTATGTAACAAAAAAAATAATGCATATCTCCTTTTTTGTGACTCTTTTTTCCTGATTAAGTTCAAAAAAAATTCACGATGCGGCGGCAAGGAAAAAGAAAAGCCAGCTATCCTTGCCGGCAATCCGGTCAGTTTGCTTTTTTCCGGTTCAGGACATCCTGCAAATCGTTTTCATTGGTTATTTCGACGGCCGACTTTTCCCGGACCGAAGGGAACGTCTCACCAGGGGAACCCAGCCAGCAGAGGATGTCGTTCCAGACAACCTCCGCCTGCAGATCCCGCAGCAGCATGTGGTAGCCCTTTGGGTACACTAGGAGGCGCTGACGGTTTGCAAAACGCCCGTGCAGCCTTTGGGAGAAAACATCCGTCATCGGTTTTGGCGGGATGATCTCATCCCTGGCGCCATAAAGAAAAAGAACCTTCCTGTCAAACCGGGATGCTGCCGCGTAAGCCGCGTCCATCAGATTCGCCAGGCCGTATATCGCATCGATGCGTGACTCCTTGATGACCAGCGGATCGCGGCCCAGGGCGAGGAGCATTTCCTTGTTGTCGGAAGGAGTGATGTCGAGCCCTTTTCCTGACAACCGCAGCCAGGGCATGATCCGGACCCCCAGCCACAGCGCCCAGCGTTGATAAAAGGGCATGGTGTCACGCGACCAGACCGCCGGGGCCACCAGGATCACACCGTCCCCGGGCAGGGGATTTTCCGGTCTGTCCGCCGCCATGATCAGCGCGCCGCCCATGCTGTCGCCAAGCAGATAGAGCGGGATATCCGGATGGCGATTTTGGGCGAGTTGGAGAATGGTTCGGAGATCCCGGACCATGGCTTCGTGGCCGTGCCATTTGCCGGGGTGGGGAGCGCTGCCGAATCCCCGCTGGTCATAAGCATAAACACCGATACCCCTGTCATTGAAAAACGCGGCGGCATCCTTGATAAAATTGGAATAATCATTGTAGCCGTGCAGGGCGACCATGATTGCCTTGGGAGAAGCGGACGGCAGCCAGGTTTTGAGCGGCAGTTCGGTGCCGTCGAAGCTGATGAAAAGGGTGTCTGTCAGTCGCGGTTCCGTCATTGTTTTCCCCGGAATTGTGAAATGCGGCGCGCAGGCCCACAACAGGCAGCCTGACAGCAAAAGAAGCAATGATCTCGGGAAATTCATGTTTTTACGGTATGAGAAGTGACGATCCGGCCGGTTTTTTTATATTGGTGGGAGAATACCTTATTTGCTCGGACAATTCAGGAAATATCCGCACGGGTTTGCTTTTTTTCTTGCCCCTGATTTGAATTTTTTCACCGGCGGATCGTTAATGCATGTTGTTTTTCAGGCGGATTTGTTTTAATCATGGAGGAAACGGGCGTGTCGGAAGAGTTGCATTGCGGATGGTGCTCAGCAATGGTTGAACCAATCCGCAGGGCGGCGCCCCCGGTCAATGGAGAGGTGTCAGAGCGGCCGAATGAGCCGGATTCGAAATCCGGTGTACCCGTGAGGGTACCGTGGGTTCAAATCCCACCCTCTCCGCCAAATCAGCATCCAACAAGACCCAGCAACACACAGAAACCCGCTTCCAGAAAAGGAAAGCGGGTTTTTTGTTTCCTGTGCAGTCCGAAGAAAGCCATTAGCTCAAACGCAAAAAACTTGCGCCAAAGTCAACTTTTTGTTTATTATGGGAATATGACATTCAACCCGGCAGAAGAAATCGACAACGAAAAAGCACACTCCATCATCCGGGATATTGTTTCCGGCGGCGAGGTTATTGTCAGTAGCCACGCCAAGAAAAGGATGATAGAGCGCCGATATTCAATGCAGGATGTTGAGCATATCTTGACGCGGGGGAAAATTACGAGAAAGGAATTGAAAGATACGACACACAGTTGGGCCTACACGATAAAAGGCGATGATCTTGAAGGCGACGAGGGCGGAGTTGTTACTGTCATTGTCAGCCGTCAGGCTTGCGCCATAATAACCGTTTTGGGCTGAAAGGCGGACACGATGAATAAATGCTACTCATGCGGCGGGGAACTAAAGGTAATTAAAGACAAGCCATACCATTACGAGGAGTGCGGGCTTGATGTCGTCTTGCACGGCATAACGCAATATTCTTGCCCGTCATGCGGTGAAGGATACGCCTCAATCCCGAAGATGCAAAAACTGCATAGGCTCATAGGCGCGTATATCTGCCAGAAGAGAAAAGCACTGCTGCAACCTGAAGAGATAAAATTTTTACGAAAGGATTTGCACTTGAAAGCCAAAGAATTGGCGGCTCTGCTTGGCGTGACCGCCGCGACCGTTTCGCGATGGGAGAACGGGAAAAAGGAAATAGGCGAGGCCCACGACCGGCTTTTCCGGTCCGTCTATATGATGTATGCTTCGGAGCAGGCACAGCACATGATTTGCGGCGGTGTCCTGGATATGTTCAAGGAACTTCCCGCCAAAAGGAAAAAGATCAAACGGGCGAGGGGGCTTGAGTTCAATCCGCAAGAGTGGCTGAACGCCTTTCCGGATTTTTGCCCCGCATGATTTTACTACTCAAAAGGGCCTGCATTCAGTGCAGACCCTTTCTGCTTCCCGCATCTTTGGATAAAGTTCTTGCGTGAAAAAATAACCGTTGGTATGGAAAGAGCGAATAAGGTCAACCCATTCACCGGCGACACAAACGGGTAGGATAACGGGTAGAAATTTTAAACAAAACATAAAAATGCATTAATTTAAAGGTGTTGCGCTGCGGATTGGACAGCCACCCTCTCCGCCATTTATTGGAAATACCCCTGGTTCAATCTTTTTTCCCCTCACGGAGTGTCAGTATGATAGTGCTCGGAATATCAGGATCACCCGTCAAAAACAGTAACACGGATCGCGCGGTCAGGATGGTCATGGAGGCAACCATGGCCGGCAAACAGTGGTTTTATAAGCTGAGCGATTATACGATAAGTCCCTGCAATGCCTGCCTGGGCTGTGTAAAAACCAATCGTTGCATCATTGCTGATGATGGTGTCATGCTGGCGGAAAAGGCATTCAAGGCGGATATTGTCATTGTCGGCGGCTATACGCCGTATTCCTCGCTGGACAGTCGCACCAAGGCCTTCATGGAGCGGCTTTATGCCCTGCGGCATCGCCATGGGTTGATGGCCGGCAAGCCGGGAGCCGCGGTTGTCACCTGCGCTGTTCCGCCGGGCAGGGAAGGCATGCCGCCCGCCGGTGAAAACGGCCTTCAGGCCATTCGGTTTTGTATGATGGAGGAGGGGATGCGTTACGTGGGGGGAGTTTCCGTGCTTGGGAATGTGCCCTGCGTTAAATGCAAAAGCGGCAGCCAATGCCGGGTTTCAGGCGTCAAGATGATTCACGGCCCGGATGCCGCGGCGGAGAACGTGGGCATAAACACCCTGGAGCAAAATCCGGAAACCGTGGCGGCTCTCAGGAAGCTCGGACGGGATCTGGCTGCGGCTTATTACGGTGAGTAGGCGCGAACCTGCGGTCGCGCCACGTCATGTCGAATTTTGGAAAAAATCTGCCGGAATTTCCGGGGATGCTTTCCCGCTAGAATCGGCGGCCCCGTCGGGTAGGTTTCTTGCGTTGCGGTTCGGCCTGGATGACTTTGATGACACGGCCGTGAAGGGTGCTTTTGTTCAGGGACTTGATAACCACGTCAGCCTCTGAATTGTTCGGCATGTCGATGAAACCGAACCCCTTTGACTGACCGGAGAATCTGTCCTTGATAAGGTTGATACTTGCAACCTCGCCGTATTGTGAAAACATTACCTTCAGCTCATCTTCATTCACTGAAACGGGCAGGTTGCTGACATAAATATTCATTTGTTTTTTCCTCGGTAAGGTACGTTCATTGCACTAACGCCATCCCCCCAAACGCACAAAAATGATCGACAGCGGCACAGAGTACAGGGACTCTTCAATATGAAATATGTAAAAAGAACTCGCCCCATGTCAGGGAGGACAAGAGGGAAAATTCAATAAAAATTTTACGATAACACAGGTGGAAAAAAAAAGGACGCTTTTTTGCAAAGAAAACAGAGATGCCCTCCCGGCGTCACAGGGGCAGGGGCCATGGAGCTAACTTGTGCTGCAGACCAGAATCTTGCTTCCCTCTTTAAAGGTGACTTCTATTCTGGTGGAATTTATTTTTTTGGTCACCACCCCGAATCCGAAGGTGGGATGATTGAGCAGGTCGTTGGAGTTGAAATCGCCACTCATGCTGTAGGGTTTGGCCGTGGCGATGTCTTGGCCGGCCAGAATTTCATCAAACAGGGCCGCAGCCGTCATTCCTTTGGTCATGCGGGGCTTGGCGATTCGACCGCCGGCAACGATTTTCCCCGCGGAGCGGCGCAGGGTCGTGGCCTTTTCGACAATGGGTGGACGGTAGTTGTGGCGACTGCCGCAGGTGTTGCATTGCACCTTTGCAACCTGCCCGGCGATCATGGCGATGATGGTATGATTGGTGACGGCCTTGCATTTCAAGCAACGGGAATCAATATCGTCGCCGGCTGAAGTTTCATTGCTGGTTGTCACAGGGAGATTCTCCTTTCAGTGAGTACGTTAAATAATAGTCTCCGCCTGGGCGGCATTCTGGAAACCACTCCCATAAAGACGAACCTCTTTATTTAATATGAAATCCAGGAAAAAGCCAGATATATTTCATGAGCCGGCAAGGCGAGCCTTTTGAGGGCGGGAAACGTGTTCGTGAAATTATTATGTAAAATTATTCTGTTGCCATTATGAAATTATCGAGTTATAAATGCTGGAAATAATATTTGGAGTAAAAGCATATTCCTTTCACGTTATATTCCCGCCACGTTGTTGCATTTGCCTGGTTTGCTATCGTTAAAGTCGTCTGCCGACCACTTACAAAGGAGAGCATATTGCGGCTGTATGCCCGAACCAGGTTCACTATATGATCGAGACCCCAGCTGGAATCATTCTTCGCATCCCTTGTCGCGTGTTGATAAATCGCCGAAATACATCGATTATTTTGCCAAGCAGTCAAAATGTTTTGGTTTTGCAGGAATGGTAAAACGTACCGTTGGCCACAACGCCGGTGCAACACTGAATGACGGGATTCGCGACAGGCGGCTCATGGCAACAAGCACCCTGTATCCGGGGCAAACGACCCGGACCGGGTTGAAAAATGAGCGTCAGGCTAAAAAACATTCACGGAGAAGTCCGAAGCATTCCTCACCGAGGATATTGAAATCCTCCCTGAAGTTGTCTGGCACTTTTCATCTTTTTCCCACAACCGACTGAAAATCCTGATTAAATAAATAATAAACAGATTAACGCGGCAGAGACTGCCGCGTGACAAGGTGCACCTTTTCGGGAACAATCCCGGCGCATCATTTTTTAACCCAAAGGAGTTACATGAGTTTTACAAAGTTTAATTTTCACCCGAAGATTCAGGCCGCAGTTGAAAATTGCGGCTACACCATCCCCACCCCTATCCAGGAAAAGGCTATCGGCCCGGTTCTCGCCGGCAAGGATATGCTTGGCCTGGCTCAGACCGGTACCGGCAAAACAGCGGCCTTTGTGCTGCCCACCCTGGAACGCCTCATGAACGGTCCGCGAAAAAGAGTCCGCGCCCTTATTGTGGCACCGACCAGAGAACTTGCCGAGCAGACTCACCAGTATTTCGGCAAGATGGCCCAAGGCATCGATCTTGAAAGCGCCGTTATTTATGGCGGGGTCAGTAAATACGCACAGGCCAAGCGGATTCGCGAGGGCGTTGAAATCATTGTGGCCTGCCCCGGCCGCCTGCTCGATCTTGTCAATGATGGGTCCATTGACCTGAAAATGGTTGAGATTCTCATCCTTGACGAAGCGGACCATATGTTTGACAAGGGCTTTTTGCCCGATATCCGCAAAATCATGAAACAGTTGCCCAGAAAACGGCAGACACTGATCTTTTCAGCAACCATGCCGGCCGAGATCCGTCACCTTGCCGAGGATATCCTTACCAATCCGGAAACCGTGCAGATCGATCATGACCGTCCGGCAACCACTATTACGCACCTGCTTTATCCTGTGGAGCAAAGTTCCAAAACCGCTCTCCTGCGAAAAATTCTGCAGGAAAAACAGCCGACTTCAACCATCGTTTTTACCAGAACCAAGCACAAAGCCAAGACTTTGGCCCTGCAATTGGAAAAAACGGGCTGCAGATCCGTTTCCCTTCAGGGCAACATGTCCCAGCAGAAACGTCAACTTGCTCTTGATGGATTTAAAAGCGGCAAGTATACTATTCTCGTAGCCACCGACATTGCGGCACGCGGTATTGATGTTTCCGGGATTTCCCATGTGATTAATTTCGATGTCCCGAGCACGGCGGAAACCTACACCCATCGCACCGGCCGCACGGGGCGCGCTTCACGCACGGGAACGGCTCTTACCTTTGCCACCAGCGAGGACCGCAAAATGATTTCTCTCATTGAGAACAATCTCGGCAAAAAAATGGACCGGGAGGGGGCCTTTGTTTGTGCCTGTGGCGCGGAAGATGATGTCCGGGAAGAAAAAAGAGAAAGATTTTCACGGGACGTGCCGAGAAGAAAGAAAGCGGCCGCCCCGGTCAGTCGCGGCAAAAGCCGAACCGGCAGGGGGCCTTCCTCTGTTTTCGGCATGAGCAAAACTGCGCAGCGATAACAGTTTTTGTCTGGACACCCAGACTTCTAGTCGAAGTATCAAATGATGCCTCGGCTCTTTAACAAAGAGGTTCCGCCCAGGAACCGAGCACAAAGGAGTGGTACAAGATGGCTGAAGGTACAGTGAAGTGGTTTAACGATTCAAAGGGTTTTGGTTTCATTGAACAGGATGGTGGCAAGGATGTTTTCGTGCATCACTCCGCAATTAAGGCCGATGGCTTCAAATCCCTGCAGGAAGGCGCCCGGGTTTCCTTCGATGTTGTTGACGGGCCCAAAGGTCCCTCTGCCGCAAATGTTGTTCAGAAAAAGTAATTTCTGACCCGCGAATGCAAAAAGCCCCGTTTCACAACGGGGCTTTTTTTTTGCCGGAAATTTTTAATTTTTCACCGGGTTCTTTGGCGCGAACTGAATTCTACTATTGAATCGGTGGGCCTGCCGGGTACAGGAGAAGATTTTCCTGTGCCTCGGTCCCTTCTTCAGTCTGGGGAATTTTTTTGTTTTTGCCGAAGGGCTGTTTCCCCCGTTTTGCGTCTCCCTGACCTGGTTGGGGAGCTTGCCCCGGCCGTGGTGCCGGGGCCGTTATCGCGTTGTCGGAGGGTCGCTCACGACCGGAATTTTGTCTGACCTCTGGTGGTATCGGTTGCCGGCCTCGTTGAGGATGAGTGTTCCAATCCGGACTGCCTTGTCCATGAGGAGCTGGGTCCTGTTTTCCGCCTTGGTTCTCCTCCTGGCGCACACGAGGGGGAAGCGGAGCCGGTTTGCTCTCGGTGATCGGTTTGCCGACAGCCGGAGCAGGTGCCTTTTCCGCTCTTTCCGGAGTTCGCGCCTTGCCGGAAGTCTGTGGCGCAACGACAGGGGTATCCTGTTTTTTTAGTTCAGGGCCTGGTCCTTTCTTCTTGCCGTTTCCCGGTTGATCTCGCAAAGCGTTATCCCGGGTGGGGCTGTCGCCTTGTTTCAGCTGTTGCTGCTTGGAATAATCGGGCTCGCGACGAATTGGTTCGCCGCCGGTGCGCTGTTCTTCCCTGGTTCGTTCTTGCTGCTGTAAGGGCGAAGGCGCCGTCATTTCACGATTTTTGATTGTTTCCTGCTGTTTCCCCGAATCACCGCGTTTCTTTATTTCCTGCCCCTGTTTCGCCTCGTCAAACGGCAGGCCGCGTTCGCGTTTCCATTCCCGGCCGCTCCTTTCGAAGCTCTCGGTTTGAAGCACCCGCAGGTTTCTGTCTTTCACCAGGGGGCGCTCTTGCTGAATCGTTGTCACCTTGGTTTTGCGGATGTATTCGGGCGGGCGTTTTGATTCGTCAATGTTTCGCTGAACCGGGGCATAGGTTTCCTTTGCCGGGCGAATTGTCGGTCGGCCGACATGGGGGACATCCTTGAGAAAAGGGTTTTCCTTCACCTTCAGGTCATGACGCCTGCCATGCAAAAAGGTGTCATGATGGATGACGGTCACCGCGTTTCTTGCCCGCAGATTCCTGTAGGAACGTCTTGGATAGTGTTTATGGACATTGATGTTGATGATGTTTATGCTGGAAGGCCCGTAATCGCCGTACCCGTAGTAGGTATCTCCGGGGGCGAGCGGGACCCAGGCGACATAATTCGGGGTCGAGACCCAGCCGACATAACCGGGACCCCAGTAAACGGCTCCTCGCGGGGGGGGAATCCAGCACCAGCCGATTGACGAAACAAACGACCAGCGTCCATAATGATAGGGGGCCCATCCCCACGGTTCGTAGGAAATCCAGACGTAATCGCCGCCGCGCCAGATCCAGCGGCCCTGGCTGTATGGTGACCAGCCGGAGGACACGGCAAGGGTCGGCGTCCAGACATGGCCGTATTCATTGACGTGCACCCACCTGCCGTACTGGTCGAAATCCGAGGCGTAGGGACTCAGTTCCTCAGGCAGATACTCATCGTTGTACCGGCGGTCGGCAATTTTCCAATCCCGCTCCCTGTTCCATTGTTCCCAGGCACCCTGCCTGCCGATTGGAGCGATGTTGGCATATTTATCACCCAAGGAAAATTCCTGGCCGCTGATCAATTCAGCGTTTCCCTGGCTGCTGTCGATAAAGACCTTGCCGCTTAAAACAGCGATATTCGTTTCACCCGTGCGGTTCACATCGGCCAGGAACTTTGTCCCTTCATAGGCACGCGTCGAAGAAAACGGCGTATCAAGCTGCAGCATGGTGTCCTTGCGGCCGCTGAAGTTGAGATATGCCTGTCCCTCGGACAGATATGCCTGGAGTGAATTGCCGTCGGAGCGCAGGATTTCAAGGGAGCTATAGGCGTTGAGGCGGACAAATGATCCGTTTCTGACCTGGATTTCCGCTTTGCCTCCTTCGGGAATCCAAAGGCGGTCCCCTTCGTAAAGGGGCATGTTGATGGTAACCGGTATCCATTCATTTGTCTCAATATTCCATTGCTGGACATCCCCTTCAATAAGGCTGAGCCGTAATTCGCCGAGATCGGCGGCATGGGAAGCAGCAGGAAGCCCGAGGCTCAACAACCAAAAAAAGACAAGAATACTTGTAAGTGTTTTCATATTGTTCTCCATTATCACCTTAAGACACTGCCGCCGAGCAAAGGTTCGGGGGGGCGGTTTTTTTCATTTTAGCGCAAAAACAGAAAAATCGCTCAAAAAGAGCGCAACGACGGGAATGCGAGTCGATGGGCACAACCGAGGCGATAATGGCGGATGAGCAGAGTGCAGGGAGGCTTCGGCCTGGTGCATGCGCCGGAAACAACGGAATAGATTGCCGTTCCGTCGGCTGTCAGCATGGAATACTCCCCTTTGGCAAACGAGAGAAGCCCCAATAAAGGGAAACCACTTGAGAGTCCGGATGATTTGAGGTGTAGAAGCGGCACGCGGCTTGGTTACGCCGCAAACTCATCCGGTTTTATTTTCTTTATCCGACGGAAACAAAAAAAGCTCACCGCCAGGAAGAGCAGAAAAAAACAAGCCGCACCAAGGATGAAGATTAAAAAGTCGAAAAGAATGGAGACACAGAGGAGCACCTGCCCGGAGTCGGGCTTGACCAGCCCTGCCATAACGGCGAGCAGAGTGCTTTTGCCTGGCCCGGATTTGCCCATGATGCTGACCATTTCCCGTTCCCGTATTTCGAGACTGACATCAGCCAGGATCCGTTGATCCCGGTATGATTTGGTAATATTTCGTAATTCCATCATTTTTTATCCTTTGCGCCGCTTGGTGAAAAAAGGTTTGTAGAAAGCATGCCGTTTTATTGAAATGGTAGCCCGTCAAGATGCCGGTCGTCCCGGGCTCTTGTCAGGCAATCCAGCGTTTCCGGATGTTGCGCAGACTAATTAGGAAAAGTGCGGAGCAGAAAATAAACAGCATGCCGAAATCCAGCGGCATCGGCATCCGGCTTCCGCCGCCGACAAAGCCGCCGTGCAGAATGTCGGCACCGTAGGTCAAGGGAAGCACGTACGACAGGGGCCGCAAAAATACCGGCAGCTGCGAGATGGGAAAAAAGAGCCCGCAGAGAAAGATCATGGGAAAACGGAAAAAATTGGAAAAGGTCTGAGCTTCGAAAACCTCGTTCACCGACACCGCAATAAACAAGCCCTGAAAGGTTGAGGTGAAGGCGATCAAGATGATAGCTGGAACAACCGTATCCCAGGCCACCTGTGACAGATCAGTCAGAAAGAGCGCCATGACCACCGGCACAAAAGCATTGACCATGCCGAAAAAAATCGCCCCTGCCGTCTTGGCCAGCATCAGCAGCTCAAGGGAAATGGGGGCGAGCAGCAGCCGTTCAAAAGAGCGATTTTTCTTCTCGAAAGTTACTGTGACGGCCAGCATGGAAGTGGTGCCGAACAGAATGGAAATTGCCACCACGCCGGGCAGCAGTGACAGCACGTTTTCGACTTCCCCGCCGGATTTGATGAAAAACATGCCGGTCCAGGCCAGTGGAAAGATCAGCCCCCAGCTGATGTTCGGCGGCTTCAGATAATAGGCCCGCATATCCTTGAGCACAATGTTCCAGAAAGCGATCCACCGTTTCATGCCGCGCCTCCTTTTTTTGCATTTTCCTTTTCCTGCACCAGGGAGGAGGCGCCGAGTCCGGTCACCTGCACAAAGACATCTTCCAGCGACGGACGAACCTTGCGGGCCTCAGTCACCTCGCTGCCCCGCTCTTCGATGAACCGCACCAGGGGTCCGATTTTGACCTCTTCCGAAGATTCGACGCGGAACTCGTCCTCGGACAGCGCCTGGCACTGAAGACGGGGAAAGGTTCCAGGGATCGCCTTGCACAGCTCAGTCCCGTCATGGGTCACGGCGAATCGCATCACATGCCGGCCGTCCGTCTGCCGCATCAGCTCTGCCACAGTGTCAATGCGAACAATCCGTCCCTTGACGATAAAGGCAATGCGCCGGCAGAGCCGCTCGGCTTCTTCGATGTAATGGGTAGTCAGGAAGATTGTTGTGCCGGATCGGTTGAGGTCCGCGATCAGTCGGCGCAGTTGCCTGGCGCTCGCCACGTCGATGCCGGTGGTGGGCTCGTCCAGAAAAAGAATGGGCGGTTGATGCATGATGCCGGCGGCGATGGTCAGCTTGCGTTTCATTCCCTTGGAATAGCCGCCGAACTTGCGGTGGGCCGCGTCTTTCAGGCTGAAATGTTCCAGCAGGCTTTTCGCCCTGTCTTCACGTTCCTGCCTGGGCATGCCGTACAATGCCCCGCAGAAGCAAAGATTGTCGTACCCGGAAAGTTCCGGATAGAGGTTGCTTTCATCCGGCACCACGCCCATCAGATGCTGGGCCGCCTTGGGAGACCCGGAACAGTCGATGCCGGCGATACGAATCGAACCCCCATCCGGCCGGGCCAGACCGGTAAGCATGTTGATCGTGGTGGTTTTTCCCGCGCCGTTTGGGCCGAGAAAGCCGAACAGCTCACCCTGGGCCACGGTAAAGTCGACGCCGGCAACGGCCTGCACCTCACCGAATCGCTTGGTCAGCCCTTTCACTTCAATAATAACCTTTTCCTTGTCATGCATGCCTGTTTCTCCGATTGCACCGAAATGGGTCCCTCATTGTCCGCTTTAAAGAGGAGCTTGTGTAAAACACCAAACCCGGCCGGTCTGAATAATCATGAAAACATGAGTCACAATAGTAGATTTTATTGCCTGGCGATATGATTTCGATCATATCGATTTTTCTCATTGTCGGAAATCAAGGGTGAATTTTGATGACGCCGTGCCCCCGGCTGATCTTTCCCTCCTTCTCCAGAGCGGCCAGGGTCCATGCCTGGCCGGCAGAAGATTATGAAGGGGAAAGTCGCTACTCATCGGTATGCAGCACCACGGCGCTGCTATTGAATAAGGCCCAAACCAGGTCTTTTTCCCGTAACCCCAATCGCCTGTTGCTTTCATCGGAAACGACGGAGCAGATTTCAGTTCCGTCGGCTGTCCGGATCACATACTCCGTGGCGACTTTTCCGCTGGTGATTCGTGTGATCACGCCTTGGAACCGGTTTTCGGCGCTGCTTTCCGACGCATTCGCTCCTTTTTGGAGAATAACCCAGGGAGCCTTGACCTCGGCGGCGAACACTTTTCCTTCCTGCAAGGCGAGCCGTTCCAGGCTGTCATTGGTGATCATCGTGGTCACCTGGTGGCCGCCGATGGTAACCAGCCGCACCAGGGATTGGATGTCTCCCTTGCGGATAGTTTGGATCTTTCCCCAGAAAACATTACGGGCGCTGGTGTTGCGCGTTGATTCCCTTTCCAGGAATCGTTTGGTCAGCCGTTGGATTTCCTCCTCGGAAAAGGCGACATAGGAAACGGTACGGTTCGGGGTTGAATGGCCCAGCAGCATCTGCACTGCCGGCAAGGGCATGTTGTTATGCAGCAACTCCACCCCGCGGGACTTGCGAATCATCTCCGGTGCGCCGAGTCGCTTGGGAAACCCGCAATTTTCCGTTCGTTCGTAGAATTTGCGACGGAGAAAGCCGGGATCAACGGCGAAAAAATTTGTATGCGACGAGACACGCGCATCGTCCAGCAGTGTTTCGATTTCACCGGCAAGGGCTTCCGAAAGCTGAACTTTCCGTGTGTCCCGGTCAGTGGGTGTTTGCGTTTTGCCGTAAATCACCAGGTGACGGTTCGGGTCGATATCCCGAAGCGGATCCAGGGAAAGCACCTCGTTCAGCTTTGCCCCGGTGTAACGGATCAGCAAGAATATCAGCAAAACACGGCGGCGGGACAATCGCACATCCCGGCGCGTGGTATCTTCGGCCCAGTCGCGGAATGACTGTTCCAGGCGGGTCAGTTGATCCGTGTTAAGGCATCGGCTTTCATCGGGAACGTCAACTATGCGCCCGTGCTGGGCGCGCTCCATTTGCGCAACACGTGGAATCTCCTTGCCGTTGTTTGTCTGTTTCATTTTTTTGAGAAAGGCTGCCCGGTTTTTTTTGAAAAAACTGTGATTACATCCTGTTGTCACACATTTATGCGTTCTGGATGGAAGCATAAATCGCTTGACATTCGCAGGGATTCATAATACCAACACGAATATATATGTATTCGTGACTGTTTCGTCAAGCAGATATCCAGGAGGTGGGGGATGTTTTTTCAAACCGCGGGAATAGAGGTTTCTCCTTGGATTCCTCCTTTGGTCGCCTTTGTCATTTCCTTCTTCACCTCCATGGGCGGCGTGTCCGGCGCTTTTCTGCTGCTGCCTTTCCAGATGTCCTTTCTCGGTTATACCAACCCCTCGGTCAGCGCCACCAACCAACTGTTCAATATCGTGGCCATCCCCAGCGGAGTCTATCGTTACTGCAAGGAGGGCCGCATGGTGTGGCCGCTCACCTGGGTTGTCATTGCCGGCACCCTGCCCGGGGTTTTTATCGGGGCTGTCGTGCGCGTCGCCTATTTGCCGAACCCGAAGCATTTCAAACTGTTTGCCGCGGCGGTCCTGCTTTATATCGGACTGAAGATGGTGCGTGACCTTCTGAAAAAAGATGTGGGCGGCAGCGGTAAATCAAGCAGTGAAAAGCGGTTTCAGGAGATGGTTCGAAGGAGCCGGACGCAGGGGTGCGATCGGCAAACAGCCGACACTTCTCTTTTGCCCGCGGTCAAGGTCACCCATTTCAACTTGAAACGTCTCGGATACACATTTTATGACGAGGCCTTTGATGTCTCGTTCTGGGGCATTTTCTCACTCAGCTTCGTGGTCGGCATCGTCGGCGGCATTTACGGCATCGGCGGCGGCTCCATCATCGCTCCGTTTTTCGTCACCTTCTTCGGGTTGCCCGTCTATACCGTGGCCGGAGCCGCCCTGATGGGAACCTTTGTTACCTCGGTGGCCGGAGTGGCTTTCTACCAGGCCATTGCACCCTTATATCCGAACGTTTCAGTGGCGCCGGACTGGTTATTGGGCGTCTTGTTCGGGCTCGGCGGAACAATGGGCATGTATCTCGGCGCACGCTGCCAGAAATTCGTGCCGGCCAGGGGTATCAAGGGGATGCTGGCCGCTGTTATCATTTTCACCGCAACAAAGTATGTCCTGGAGTTTTTCGGATAGGAGAGGTGGCCCGGTTTGTTTGGATAATTCCATTTGCGCCATATCATTGTCCAGGTGCATTTAGTAATAACGCTTCCTGTTCCAGGCCAACTCCCCAACGGTCCATCAGCTGCACGATAAAACAAACGTGAGGATCATCGTTTTTTCTCAGTCTTGCGAGAATGGCGGCATTGCCGACGAGGAGATCTTTCTTGCCGTATCGAAATAATAACGTTTCAAAATCCGACGGGATGTATATTTCTGTTCGCCCTGGACAAGCTGCTTTTAAACGCAAAAACTCATCCAATCCGACAGGATCGTAGTCCCCGCAATGTATGATCCGGGCATTTTGCATTGCCGGGGAGGCCAGCCAGTTTAAAACTTTACTGTTCAGACGGCCCTGGGCGTAAATAGCAAGGTCAGCCGCAATTTCAAGTTTTTCGAAATTCCAGAAAACTTCAAGATTTTCCACAAAGGCAACAATGCCGGAAAATTCCCATAGTGTTTCGCCGTCGAGCCGGAGAGCGGCAACACCCGATATTTCTGACCATTCGGCAACCGGCAGAACCCGATTTCCGATGTGGAGGACACTGTTATTAAATCCACGCAACAAAACAGCAACCGGTTGACCCTCCCGTGCTTTTTTGGAATCCCGCAGTTCGGCGACAGCTTTCCCGCGGGATGATAATTTCGTAGTAATTCCTTGCAGGCCGGAGGGATATGCTCCGGCGATAAAGGATTCAAGGGCGTTTACATCATGTAAAACTATACGTCTCCCCGCTCCGCTGCGTGCTGCCCGCAAAACTCCCGCATCATACAAACTTTGCAGGCGGACTCGGTCGCGAACGCCCAATCGGCTCTCTGCGAGATATCCTTGTGCCAGCAGCAGCATAAGTTTTCCTGCAAGGGAATCAACCGCCATTTTCATTTTTCCTTTCGATGCGCACCAAGGCGGTTTTCGGATCGAGCATGATTCGGCCCTTTTTTTCACGCAGAAAATAAAGCGAATCAGCAGCTTCCATCGCCTCGGGGCTTGCCAGTACCGCGACAAATCCCATTTTCCGCGCTTCTTGAACGATTGCAGCCAGATTTTCCCGGTCAAGGCTGGAGGCTTCATCAAGATAGAAAGGTATGGCAACCTCCTTGTCTCCCAGAAGGCCTTTGAGGAGCAGCAGGTTAATGAGGACCTTGATTGTAATCGTCGTGCCGTTTGATTCAATGGAATCAAGATGGCCGTAACGTCGGATGTGTCCATCAACGCTGGTCACTTCGAAATGCAGGTCAAAAAGATCGGCAAGTTCCACGCGCTGGTGCTTCTTGAGGAGATCACCCAGCCGGCTGTGTGCGTCGCTGACTGCCGCTTTGTCCGCGAATAAGGGCGAAACTTCCGCATCGACCATGGTTTTAATTCTTTTGGTCCATTCAGGGTGCTCACGCAAGATGAGCCGCAGCCGTGCCAGGTTGGAAATGGAAATACGGCCCAGTCGACGATTGAGTTCATCTATCCGCGTGATAAGCGTTTGCAGGTCGCGGCTCAGGCCTTTGAAGGAACTCTGGAGACCAGCAATCAGGCTTTTCCAGAGTTCCTGGACAGCATTTTCCCGTTCCGTAATGGCCTCGATTTCGGCTCGAAGATTAGTCAATGTGGCGGATTCGTCTTCTCCAAGATACTTATCATAAGTGCGTTGATTAATACCTTGAAAATATTCGCTGAAGCGTTGCGAGATTTCGTTTTGCTCTCTGCTTTTTTGTTCGTACATCTCAAAAAGCGATTCGATGTCCCGGTCTTCCCGGGTGAAAGATTCGAGGGGCCATGACGAATCCGGTTTATATAGTTTCCTGAGCCTTTGCACAAGAGTGTCGCGCTTTGCTTCGATTGTTTTCAAGCTTTGGTTAAGGGAGCGCTCTTCATCTCTCAGGGACGATTGTCGATCCTTGAGCTGCTTCATTTTTCCATTCAGTTCTTCCAACTGATTTTTGAGAGAACATAGGGTTTGATTGTTCTTTTCGAATTCAGGAAGATCTTTCCTGTGGTTTCTATAACGGCTCAGTCGACCGGCTACTTCCTGCCATTCTTTTTGCAGTTCTTGTTTTTTCCTTTTTGCCGGCTCAACATTTTCCGCGGCGTCATAAAACATTTGCTCTCTGGCAAGAGCCTTTTTCTGCTCCTCAATGCGTGTATCGAGTATATCGGCATCACGATACGGAGATAAATCAGGCGGATTCAGGGAAGAGAGAACAAGGCGGATCCGGTCGTCTTGATATACACCGTCCCGTACGTGTCCAAGGACATGTTCCAAGGAATTCTTGATTTTTTGTTCATTACGGAATTCCATTTCATCTTCACCTTGGGTTAACCCTAATAAATCCGGGTTGATCAGTCTGAAAGCATTTTGTATATCTTCTTCGGGAAGCATTCGGAGGATCGTGGTGGCGGCAAGATGCGAAAACTGGTCACGCTGTTTTTCAAGACCTGCCAATTCTCCCTTCATTCTGGATATCCTGGCTTGCATTCGGGGAAGGGAAATGTCGGATGCCTGCCCGAGAGATGCATCCATCTGCCCCATCTCCATTTCCAGCAGATTGCACTTGGATACTTCAAAATCGACCAGGTAATTTTGAAATTCTTGTGCTTCCTTTTGATGTCGTTCAATTGCGCCCAGGATTTTCCCAATGGACTGGTTAATTTCTTGCTGTTCCTTGTCGCCTTTTTCGATATTTTCGATAACCGATTGTTTTTCGCCGCTGAGTTGGTCGAGGCGGTCTTTGATTTTCTTTTCCTGCCGGGAAAATTCATCCTCTTTCAGAGAATGGGAGCGAGTAATTTCTTTCCAGAGACCTGGAAGCAAACGGCGTAAGCTGTCACGCGTTAAAGCAAGTTCAAGGACACGCCGTACGTCCTCGGCAATTGTGCGCAGTTCCTGCAACTCCTTGGCTTCCCGGCAGACCTTGCCGTACTGACTTGAATAACCAGCGTCCAGGTCGATGGACCGCTGTTGGAAATCACCCTGGTTAATTTCCAGAAGAAATTCTTTCAGTTCATTCTGGCGCAGATGGGCAAGTCGCAGCAGATTTCCAAACGCGGCGCGGAACCGTTCATAGTGATCGCGTTGCCGGATCGGCACTAATCCAAGGTTAACCCCTCGGTTCTCCCCCAATCCGGTGAGTGCGGCCCGCAAATGTCGCGGTTCGAGCAAACGAAAATCCTTGACAGCGAGACGGGATCGTATTTCATCCGAAGGGCGGACGCATCGCGCATCGTCAAGATAATCGGCGGGATCATACATTCCCTGATAGGAAAAACGTTGAAATTCATAACCGCGGATGGGTCCCAGTCCTTGGACGCCGACTACCTGGTAACCGGTCCGTGTCAAACATTCGAACAGTATGTAACTGTTCTGATCGGGAAAGTAGTATTTTCTCGTTTCGGACATTTCCCGTGAAAAGTGCATGCTGCGCTGATCGTCGATGTAAAGAAACTGGAGAACGGCAATCAGTGAAGTTTTGCCGACGTTGTTGGGACCGATCAAATGCAGTGGACTGATTAATTCGATCTCTCCATAGTCGTATTTGCCGGAGCGCAAGAGTATCAGTCTTGATGGACCAACGATGTTCATGTCGTTTGCTCCTCGGTCTGCGGAACCTCATGCTGTTTCAGCACTTCCAGGCAGAGGTCAAAGAAGCGATATGCCGGCGCTCGGAAACGAAAAGTGTTATCGCTGAGGCGTTGGCAAAAGCCGAAACGATCCAGTTGGCGCACGATGCCGAGCAGGCCGTCCCCATCGACGACACCGGATTCTTTAAGGTAGGTTCGAAAACGAGCCGCCTTGAGATGAGGCAGATCCGGGATTGAAAAAGTCTGAGTCATGAGCGTGTCGACAATCGGATTGCCGTGATCGGCAAGAGACTCGATGAGGATGAAAACGAACAACGCCATGCGGGAGGCTTGCGGACTCAGACTGTCTTTGCCCCGGAAATAAAAAAAATCCCGAGGATGAACTTCCAGTCGGAAACCAAGATGCTTAAAAAGATCTTGAAAGGCATCCAGATTCTCCCGCAGGGACAAATAGATCCCGCCGTCTTCGGCGCACAGGTGTCGCCCCCGTCGCAGGTTATCGAAAATTTCATTCAGGTGGGGCAGGGCAAATGGACTATTCCGGCTCATAGGCGTTTTTCTATTCGAAGGGGACGGGCGACCAGGAAAATATCGGGGAGCGCGTATCGTCGCTCCTCCTCGGCAAAATGCATTTTCCCCGGATCGCCAAGATAAATACGACCGTAAGCTCTCACTAGTTCGCCAACGGTTGCTTCCGGATATTGTTCCAACAACCAGGTAAAAAGGTCGGGAATCGGCAGAGATGACTCCAGACGATAAAACAATTCCGACGGCATAATAAACTCATGAAGCGGTGTCTCATCCGCACCGGGAAGAGGTTCAGGAGCGGTTGGTTCGTATCCGTGCACCCCATGAAAAAACGCCTCCAAGGAGGTATCAGAAAAAGTTCCTTCGATCCGCCAAGTCGGAATGGCAATCAATGCATCAAGTTGCAGGCTTGCAAGTCCCGCACGGTCGATCCTTTCCAGGGCAAGAGATGCCCCACGCACCAACTCGCTGTCCCGCTTGAGTGATACATAGAGGGGTTCCACCTCTCGCATCGATTCATAAAAATCTTCGGCGACTTCCCGGCGCAATCGCAGTAACCGCGCCCGGCAGCGGGAAAATTCACGCGAAAGTGCTCCGTCGAGGATAAAAGTTTTCCCGTTCATTATAAAACTGCGCTCTATGTCATCAAGGCTCGCATCCATCGCTTTTTTCACATCGATTAAGTCGCGTAGCGGCTCTAGATAACGGTTCCAGAGCCGATTGATGATTTCAAAACGCTCCCGGATACTGCGTTGACCCCGGTTGGATTTAAGCTTGAGAACCTCGGCAATAATTGCCTCGCGATTTGCGTGGGAATCCTGGCGGATGCGCTCGACCACCAGTGAAATGTCGGCGAGCGCCCTCGCTGCCTGGTTGTTCAACTTCTGGAGAGCGGCACCGTCAAGTTCGCTGCGCAGGTCTTCCAGGTCGCTCAGATATCCTTGGATGACTTTGGCGGAGGTCAGGCGGTGTTCGCGGAGAAGAAATGACAAAAGAGCACGAATGGGGGCGGTGAGTTCGAAAGTGGCGGTTGCATCGGGAATCGGCTCGATAATCCCGAAGGATGCAAGTTGATTGATGGTCGTTGCGGAACCGGGATCGCCTTCGGAGCGGGAGGCCTCAATCAAATCCCGCAGGTCCGCTTCCGTCAGCCCAGTGCCGCGGTAGAAAAGATCGATCAACAGTGAATAGTGTCGATCAGCAAAACGGAAGAAACTTTGTGGATTTGTGGCCATGTTGTTGATTTTAGTTGGAGTTTTCTTTGTATCCGTGGATCTTTGGGCAATATCAGCCCTGTTTTCTGTACAGAGAGAACATAGAATCCCGCCATAGCTGCACCGATTGATCAGCTTCCATACTTTTCTCCGAACCAATTACTGCCACCGCACCTTTCCACCCCTTCCGCTGAACCGTGACAGTGAACAGGCACCCACTTCAGTGTGGTATGGCCGGACGGCCTGTTACCCAGGAGGAGCAGATCACGGCATTTGCTGTTGTTAATGGAGGCGTGCTGTTCCACATACTGCCGGATCAGGGCCGGCGACTGCACTTTGTAAATGGCTTTGGATCTGGTGTATACGCCTTTTCCGAGAAGTTCAGCCGCCACTGTCCGAGAAAGATGATACGTCACTCCGCTTTTCTTCCCTCTCCGTTCCAGCCAGGGATTCGCCCGGTGGCAAAACTGACCCATTCTGTCCCTGACCTGCGGAATGAGTATAGACGGCGGCCGCCTTGTAGTCACATTGCTGCAAATGATACTCTGCCTTGGCCAGCAGGTCCTGGTTGTCGAAAATGATGGGAATTTCTGTCCCGTCCGCGCAGGATTGCGCGTAAAATTCCATGGTTTTCCAGCCGGTCTGTCGTTCCAGGAAGCCGCGAGCGTGTTCGAACCAGGGTTTGTCGTAGGTGGTGATGAAAACCTGGTAGTCGGGAAACTCGTTTTCAAGAATGGAGAGTAGCGGCAGCCGGTTGGCGATATCGAGTCCGATAAAGATGTCATCAAGAAACAGCACTTTGCAGGGTATGCCCTGGACATGCCGCTTGATCATGCCCAGATAAATGGAAATGGCAATGGCCGACAGACGTGCCTCATTGAGAAACAGGTGGGGCTTGTCAATGGGTTTACCGGCATAGTAGAGTTCAACGTGCACCTGATCGCCTTCCATCCCGAGGTAATCGCTGGACGGACGCACCTGGGCAAAACGCAACTTCAAGGTCAGGTTGTGGCTGAAGTAGTCGAGAAACGGCTGGGCATGTTTCAGGATGTATTCCGGGCTTTCCTGCTTGAACAGTTCACCAAAAGCCTCGTTGAAGGCCTTGATGGCGGCATTCATATCCGCCTTCTTCTTGGGAGTTTGATATTCCTTGCCGGTGGGGCGGGAGAGGGTATCTTCCACCGCCGCCCAGAGTTCACCCAACTCCTTGCCGCCGGTCAACGAGTATTTGAAGTGTTTGAGAACCCCATTAACCAATAGATCGAAGAGATTGATCTCCTCGTCCTTTTTCAGATGATGAATGGCGAGCAGGTGTTTGTAGGTAAGAAAGCTCTTGAGTTTATTGCCGTCGCGGATGCTGGTGTCTCCCGCCTCCCGTGCATCGTTCGTGGCGCTGTCCCAGCGATAATGCTTGCCTTCCTTCCCGATCGGGACAAAAATATTTTCCAATCCGGCAATATCAATATCCTCGATGGCGGATTGAAAAAAATCCTTGAGGGCGTAATAAAGCGAGCTTTTACCATTGCCGTTCTCACCGTAAATGAACAGGTTCTTGCCACCCACGTTGATCTTATGGCTGCCAAGAAAGGCCTTGTAGTCGGTTATTTCGATGGTTTGAATTTTCATTTTGGGAAACCAAGGCAGTTAAACATCAAATACCCATCAATCAAAAATATGAAGCTAACATACTGTAAAAACGTAGTTTTCTAAAAATAGAGCGCTCAAAAAACCGCGATTATCAAATACCCATCAATTAAGTAATCGTTTCTTTTGCCAGTGCTTACAAAAGACGACCGACTGGATCGATTGACTGGGTCGGCGAGTGGGTCGGTGAAATGGCTCAAGGGTTGTTCTGTTCTTCAACAATCTTACCTTCCTTCAAGACTGCCACACCGGACCCAACTCGTCTGGCCTTTTCACGGGCCTTTTGCGCGGCGCGCTTCATGGCAATTTCAGTATTGATGAAATCAGGATCGCGTTTGCCTTCTTTCTGTTCCCGGCCAATATCTTTGGCGCTCATAAGTTCACTCTATCTGCGTCTTCTTCTCTTGATGCCACAAAGAGCCAAGATATCAAGCTCTATGCCTCTTCTCCTTTTCTACGGTAAGGCGCCAAAGTCTTAATGTCCTGTTCCAGCTCCTTAAGACTCTCTTCATGCTGGATGCGCCGCTGCGATTCCCGGAACTTGTCATACTCCAGAGCGGCTTTTTCCTGGGCCAACTGGTGGCTGATTTTACCCGCATGGGTGAGCAACTCCCGGCCATTGAGCTGAATGATGGCATCCAACCGCTGAATCCAGTCTGCCATATGCATGGGAGTTCTCTGCTGAGCCATGGTTTCGGCGAAGGCCAGGTATTGTTCCACTAGCAGGCCGAGCAACTTCATTTCATCCTCGGCAAGGTAGTTCTTGGCGATGCTCACATCGCTTTTGCGCACTGCCAGATCACCCTTCTTGTCAAACGATTGCATCCCCATCAGGGGCAGCGCGGCGTTCGCCCGGCGATACACTAGTTCCGCCGCTGTTTGCCGGCTGATGGCCCAGAGCAGCTTGTTCTGAACGACCTTGAAAAACTCAACGGTCTTTTCGTCCTTGGGGTCGTAGTCAATGCTGGTGGTATAGATATCCTTAATTTTCTGATAGAAAAAGCGCTCGGAAAGGCGGATTTCGCGGATGCGTTCCTGCAGCTCCGTGAAATAGGCCATTGAGTTGCCCGTTTTGAATCGTTCATCGTTCAGAGCAAACCCCTTGACGATGTATTCTTTCAGCCGCTGGGTGGCCCAAATGCGGAACTGGGTGCCTTGGTGGGACCTGACCCGGTATCCGACGGAGATGATCACGTCCAGGTTGTAAAATTGAACATCTCTGGACTGGGTTTTGTCCGGCATGGCGCCATGTCGAGTGGTTGTCCGGAAATTCCGGACAACCACTTGCTCGTCCAATTCGCCTTCATTAAAAACATTGCGGATATGTTCGGAAATCGTCTTCTTGCTTTTCCCGAACAGCTCGGCCATGTGGTCCTGGCTCAGCCAGACCGTCTCGTCTTCCAGCCGGACATCGATTTTGATTTTGCCGTCGGCGGCCCGGTAAATAAGAATTTCAGAATTAGTCATCGTTTCAGGGCCTCGCGGATGGTCTTGACCACCTCGACGCTGTCGAGCGTCTCCAGGTGATTGCGCACCGGGTGTCGGGGGTCGTAGAGGCGGTCGAACTCGGCCTGGATGACGGCGAGTTTTTTCTCAGTGCTCTGGGTATCGGTGATGGGGGGCAGTTCGCCGAGATGGGGGAGGATCTCCTTGCCTGCCGCCTTGATTTCGTCCGGGAAGTAGAGTTCGTAGACCAGGCCGTCGATGAGCTGTTCGAAATAGGCGGCTTGGAGTTTGAGATCCTTAGCGGTTGTCTGCAAGGCATAATTTGCCAGAGTTTCAAACGGTTTTCTTCTCACGCATTCCAACATGGGAACCGGCAGCTTTTCAACAAACATCGGCTTGTATTCAAAATAACCACCGTTGCGGGTGACCCCCAAGGTGCGAATGTAATAATCACCCACAGTGGAATTTAAAATTGCCAATAAATAGAGCCGATTCTTACCACTGATTAAATTACTAGTACATTGTATATGTTAAAGTTTCGGA
>AMWB02141226.1_pt1 | contig 113444 bp, 206 predicted proteins | sample 200311 | NCBI WGS metagenome assembly AMWB02 (sample SAMN02737377, study PRJNA173069) | bioreactor metagenome | biome: anode biofilm in microbial fuel cells | place: USA: California | collected 2010-12-16 | reverse complement strand
GAAAGAATTTAGAAAAGACCATTGGTTTAATATTGACATGATAGATACTATTAATATTATAATTAATATAATTGAAACTCTTAAATTAAGGAAGAAACAGATTGAAGAAATTAAAATTTGAGAAACAGCTTTGCATTGATTTCGACGGGGTGCTGGCAGAAACCAGAAATTATGTTGAAATAGTCGGGATGAAGCCTCATGCAAGAGAAGCCATAAAGTTACTCAAGAAACTTGGATATAAAATTATAATCTTCTCATGTAGAACTACTCCTTTGAAACGGGGTAAGAAATTTCCTAATCATTCTCGACAAAGAATAGTCAAAGATATGATTAACTTCTTGAAACAGCATAAGATACCCTATGATAGAATTGATTATGGTAAGAATGGTAAGCCATTTGCTAACTACTACATTGATGATAGGGCAATAGAATATAAGAATAACTGGATGGAAATTGTACAGTTTCTAGTCAATAAGGAGCTAAGTGGTTGATATTATTGAAAAGAAAACTCTTGACAAATGATGTAATTTGTGATAAGATAAGGTATAATCAATTTTCGTGTTTATAGGAGCAGTATGAGAGATTTTAAGAAGATGTATATTAAACTAGCTTATGCTTTTACAACTTTAATGGATGGACAAAGCCGATGGCATGTTGCCGACTCGTCAATCTTCAAGAACAAGCTAGAAATCATAAAAGCAGAAATAAGATAAAAGTGATTTCTGCGGAAGGAGAAGAAATTGAAATATAAATGTGAGTTTTTTAATTGTAATAAAGAATTAGACCCTTCTAAGAAAGAAGTACGAACTATTCGTATTAAGAAGGGAATTATTAAACTCAAGAATGGAAAGACTATTATTGATTGGGATGGCTACCGCTTTATCTGTGAATTTCACGACAAGTTAATCTTTGATAAACGATTAGCCCCGACATTGGAGTTAATTTATGGGAAAAGGAAACAAAGGTTTGAAAATAAGAAAGCCCGTTCCAAAGAAGCCCTCCAGACCAATAGGAACAAAGAAGGGCAAAAAGGGATATAATAGAAAGGACGGGAAGAAGATTGAATATTTTTGTCACTAATCCAGACCCCCATTTAAGTGCCATAGCTTTAGATGATAAACGCCTAATTAAAATGATTTTAGAGTCAGCACAGATACTTAGTACGGCAATTTGGATTAATGGACATAAGGGCTTTTATAAGCCAACACATCTAAATCATCCAGTAGTTAAATGGGCTTCATCAAGTCAAGGAAATTATGAATGGTTAATGCAACATTTTATTCATTTAATAGCAGAGTATAATTACAGATTTAATAGAACTCATAAATGCTCTACCTTTGCTTTACAAATTGTTTTAGGGCAGTACTATATTCCAAGTAGAGGGGGAAGCTCATTCTGTAACTGCACTACTAATAAAGAAAAAGGCATTTCATTTAAACATATTACTGATACTCCTGAAGCATACAAAAATTATTTAAATGCTAGGTGGGAAACCGACAAGAGAACTCCTAAATGGACAAAAAGAGGTAAGCCAGAATGGGTAAGAGTAAGTTTAAGCAAGGCGATATAGTTAGATGCCATTTAACTTGTGAAGTAGGAAAAATAAAGCAAATATTAGGATTTGGAGTGAATGTCGCAGGAGAAATCTCGACTACTTATTTAGTTGGTGCATTTGGAAATAATAAGGATTTTATAGCGTCTGAAAATACTTTAGAATGTGCTACCTCTTATTTTGACAGCGAACAAGATATTCTTATAGAAGAATATGAGAAAGCTACTAAACAAAGTAGTGGACATTCAAGAGGACATTGGAAGAAAAGAGTAAATAAGTAACTTATTGAATTCATTAGACATTATAATTTAAGCCATATCAGGACATATTAGAGGACATTTAAACTCATTTTAGAGTAGAATTTAACTGTCAAATCTACTACGTTTTAGCTAATGGTAGTTTTTTGACTACAATTTTTTGACCAGAGCCTAAAAAGATTGATAAAATATATGACTTAACGGATGCACTTCGATATATGATTACATCTTTAGCCACAGAGATATTTGATACACATAAAAGAATGTTAGCTCTAGCAACTATTGATACAGAGGAACAAGAACAAGATAATCTTTGGAAGGAGTTTGAATGTTCAAAATAAATCAATTAAAGAAGAATAGAACTTATTATTGTTTAAATTATACGCCACTAGATAGTGACACTTCATTTAAAGTAATAGATGTTGGAAGAACTACAAGAAGTCAATATGCTGTATTAGAATATACTCCTTTAACTGTGGATATAATTACATGGGAAGGAGATACATATTCAAAAACTCCTCGTCTTGTCTTATTAGAGGATGATTTAGAAAATCCTCGATTCAGTTTTGTTTTTGCGTCACCTATAAGAGAGGTTTGTTAATGAGTCCTGATATTACTATTTATGTTTACTACTGTAAAGATTGTGGAGAAGAATTTGACTCCTTTGAGGACGAACTACATATATTTTGTCCAGAATGTAAGAGTCCAAATGTAGAACTATTATATATAACGGAAAAGGATTAATATGAATTTTGAAACTGCTAAAGACGACTTGAAAGAACTATTAACCATATTTGGTAAATCTATCATTGGGTATCTCATTAAATATTCTATATATTTATTTGGTATAATACTAGCCACACCAATAATTGTTGGTTGGATGATTTATGAATTCCTTACGGATAAGGAGGAACCACATGTTTTTTAAGACTAAAGAAATTCTAAAGAAATTAGACATAATACTTAAGTATGCAGTACAAGACCCAATAAGAATACTTAAGGCACAGACATATTTACACAGAGAGTTGTTAGCTATTAAAGAGCTTCTACAGGACATTAAGGGAGAGCTTTATAAGCAAAACTTGAGAAAGAAGAAGTAGTGAATATTGCGGGTTGGTGTAACAGCAACACGAAAGGCTCATATCCTTTAGTAAGCAGTGCAACTCTGCTACCCGCTACCAATTTTATAAGGAGTATATCATGCAGAAATTTAGAATGAGAGTTAACTGCGATGATTGTGGGAAGGACATTTCCGACATTGTTTATCCTATTATGCAGGATGATAAGACAGATAGGCTATTGGCGTTGTGTCCTGAATGTTCGAGGAAACGTAAGGAGAAGAAGTGAAGGAATTTTGGTTAACAAAAGATGGCTCGATTAGTAAGCATAAAATTAGAGGGGCTGAAATAGTTGCTCATGGCATTATACAACCAGACCAAATATTAAAGATTTATACTAACAATAAGAAGATACATTATATAACTTATGAAGAAATGAAGGTTGGAACACATCAAGCCAAGACAGCACTTATGTTGCCAAATGATTTTATTGTCAAAGTAGATATATTAACTTTTGGTGAGGATGTAAACGAGGGAGATTAACTATGTTAACAGCAGAGATTAAAATTAATGGAGCCTTACTAGGGTATTTATACATCCATAATGAGGGCGATGTTTATAAAAAAATTCATCCTGTTAAGGGTACAGAAAGATGTCAGTATTATGCTGAATATTATGAGATAGGTAAGCCAATTAAAAGTGTGAGGCTGGAACACGATAGAGAGGATGGAGCCTTAGTTTTAATTCAGAAAGCTATCAAACTTCTGTTAAAGGAGAAGGAATGAAAATAAAAGTTGGAGATATGGCAGTACCTAAACACGCTCTTGGCAAGGTAGTGGATGTAAACGAAGATGAAGTTAAATTTGAACTACAATCTTATGATGGGGTACGATATACAGAGTTGACCAAAGAACAAGCAAAATCTATGGGCATAACTCTCGAAGAACTTGTAGATAAATATGTAGCCGTAGTAGAGGTAGTAAAATGAAACTTTGCCCTAGATGTCATAAACGAAGGGAATTCAAGGCGTGTAATTATAAAAATTTACAGCCCCTTACAATTAAAGAAAATCTATTAAAAGGAGCTAAGATATAATATGAAAATACATGGTATTAAGTGTAAACACTGCGGTTCTGCTATTTACTCAAGAGCCAGACATGATTATAGAAAATGTGAATGTGGAAAATGTAGTGTTGATGGTGGGGCAGATTATTTAAGAGTGTCAGGTAATTTTGACGATTTTGAACATTATTCATTTGAAACAGAACTAACGCGTACAGAGTTATATGATGATTGGAATACTAATAAGAATAAATTTGGACTAATAAAAAGGGAGAACGTCAATGCTAAAAAGGAAACCTACCGAAGAAGAAACTCTGGAAATAGGAGAACTGTCAATAAGAATTAACAACTGGCTATTTAATTGTGGAATGATGTTTGGTCAGTCTGTGTTTTGTTTTATGATTAGTTTAGGGGCGCACTTCCTTAATGATGAGAGGTTTATTACAGTTAGGGATGCTCTACAAACAACTGCCACAGGACTTTTATTGTTGATGGTTACTATCGGAATGAAGATGTACCGTGACTCTCTTAAAGATAAATTAAATGCAAAACTTAGAGAATTTAACGGGGAGATAGACGACAATGAATAAAAAACAAGGAGAACTTCCTTATAATTTACTCATTAGTGAGTATAAATATCGAATACAAGGAAAAGGATTAGAGTGGGCATTAACGGATGAAACGGCCAAAATACTTTTTAATGGTACTTGTTTTTATTGTGGGGCACCTCCGTCCAATGTATTTCGTAAAAAACGAGCTAGAGCTAAACAAGATTTAATTTATAATGGAATTGACAGGGTAGATAATACAAAAGGATATACAGAAGAAAATAGCGTGACGTGTTGTAAATTATGTAATCAAGCCAAATCAAATTTAACTATTGAGGATTTTGAACATTGGAGTTCCTTGTTTGCTTTAAAATTTTTAGGAAATCATAATATTGAAATCTTTTCCTTATATAGAAAAGAAGATGTTTCTAAAGTTTCTGGAAAAGGAGCAATAGCATTAATTATTAAATTTCCATCTGGCAAATGTATCATGGAATGGTTAGGTCAATATAAGACTACAACTTTTTTCGATAATATTCAGGATATTGAAGCGATACATGGACATGAAAATAAGACAATTATTGTTAAAGGATTCCCCAAAAAACACAATGAAGGAGAGGAGAAGAAAAATGGTAATGGAAAATAATGAAGAAAAGAAAGAACGCTGGACTCCTCCTGATAGTACACTTCTTCAACTATCTATACGAAATAAGATAGTCAATACTCCTACTGCCAAGTATCTCCAACTTCGTATTCTAAAGAAGTATCGTACTGGTACTAAACTTGAGTTTCAAGGTGAACATGGGTTGGGAGAAACTTTCTATCCTAGTGAAGATTATCCTCATTGGCTTATTGTGAAACTATATTTGCCCCTCGACTCAAAGATAGAGAAGTTTAAGAACGTAATGGCGAGGAAGAACAATACTTCTTTCGATAGGCTAGGAGTTAAGCTCCCTGATAGCTTTGTAATGGAAGTGGAAGCTCCCAAACTCTATCCAGCAGAAGTAAGGAAACAGGTAATTGACTCTATTAATGCTTCTCCTAGAAAAGTATTAAAGTCTATTTATACGCCTGATAATAAGACTCATTTTTATCTTTTAACAGATAAGAATTGGTCAGTTGTAGATGGTGAGCCTAGCAAAGACTCATCTATAACAATAAAACTAAAGAAACTTCTGAACGATTATAACTATCTGTGAGGAATTATGGAAATAATGAATGGAACATACTGTGGTCGTTGCGGGGCAAAGGGAATGAAAAGAGAAACCCGTAAAGCCAATTGGATTAATAGAAAAGATGTTATATACTCTTGTCTTAATCCTAACTGTGATAGAGCAGAGAGTATTTGTGTAGAGTTTGTTGGGCAAACAGGAACTAAGAAACTCTCGGATAGAGATAGTCGGCTATATGGATATTCAGACTTGGGAAATGTAAATACAATATCTAAAAAAGCAATAAATACAATGTACGAACAAGAGGAAGTGGAATAAGTCCTTGCATATTCCTATGTATGCCCCTCCGTAGAGTTGAGCTTAAGTAGGGTTGCAAATATGCAAGGCTTCCACGTTTGCCAAGTAATTGCCAACCAATTGCCAGACTAAGTTCTAGTAAATTTTAATATTAACTTCTAGGAGAAATGTATGTGTGATATTTGTGATGCAAGATGTATCATTTGTGGGGAATATGTAGAAATGCACCTTGAGGATTATGATACTCTTCTGAGCGAGATAGCCGTTTTTCATAAAGAATGTTTTAAACAAGCACACTTGGTATTTAACTCGGACGCAGGCAAGATAGTAGTTGTCAGTCTTACAGAGAATGCAGTTAATCATAAAGCAGGTAACTGCCCTAATTGTTCAATTGACGGGATGGAAACTCTTAAATGAAGAGCACTAGAAAATTCTGTAATAAAATGAAAACTAAGAAACAAAAAGATACTACAATAAAGATTAATTTACAAAAGCACAGTCCAGTTGTAGTCATTACAGAAGCAGATAATGGCTTCCAAGTAGATTACCATTCTTACGATGGAGAAGAAGTATTTTCCAGTAAGACAGTACATGAGTATAGGGGCGAGATAGAAGTTGATAAATTTCCTCAAGAAAGCAAAATAGAAGTGGACACGGCAATATCCATGTTATATGATGTAGTGGAAGTGCTAGGTTTACATGGCTCTCGACATGCTAAACACAGGATTTATATTATTGACAGACCAGGCGACAAACATCCTGACTTTACAGATATGGACTCGGAAGTTATTTGGGGCAAGCCAGAAAATGTTATAGCAACCATATCAAATGTAGATGAAAAAGAAGAAGATGAGATATTAAGTGAATTAGATGAGCAGAGTAAGAAAGAATGAAAGTATCTTTGAAAAAAATACTGTTTATACCTATCTACCAGAGCAAAGACTAGAAAGATGGTATGGAAAGAAATTTATTCTGTATGATGTTTGTACAACTCTAAATCCAATTGATGTATTTTATGAAATGGAAGAGTATCCAAATAATGATAGACTCGTAACAATGTATTCTTGGGACATAGACTGTTTACAGATAGACTACATAGAAACATTAAAATATAGATTAAAAAAACTACAGTATGAAACTTAAAGTAAATTATGTATATACTTATTTCGGAACGGATACCTACTCTTTTGGTCGTGATTTTTTAGTTCTTAAAACAAAAAATATACAAGGACGATTACAATATATACTGAGAGAGTATAAAGATGCTTGTGAGAAAATAATGTTCCTAACATATCATATATTTGACGATTCCTTTACGGAGAATTGTTTTAAAATTAATACAATTGAAACTTTAAAGTGGAAATATGAAGTTAAAAAAATTAATAGTTCCCGAATATAGATTTGCTACAATAGCAGGGGATTTCATATTTAAAAACGTGGAGATTTTAATTGAACCTGACAGTGATATTACCCCAGAAACATTTAAACAAGATATAGACGATTATTATATATCTTCTAAAGAAATAGAGAAGATGGAGAAGTATGTAGATGATAAAATCAATAGTAAAAATAGGTGATGCTAGATTAGATACCCCTTGCGTTCCAGTTACTAAGTTTGACGAGAAACTTCGTAAGCAAGTGCAGGACATGCGTGACACTCTTGTTGCTTCTAAAGGATTAGGCATCTCTGCTAACCAAATAGGAATATGCAAGCGGATACTTATCATTAAGGCTAAGACTACTTCTTCTACAACTGATTATGTTGTTATGGTTAATCCCAAGCTGGTTAAAGCCAGCGAAGAAATGTCAGAGAGCCTAGAAGGTTGCTTAAGTATCCCACGCAAGGCTGGATATATTCAAAGACACGAACAAGTAACTGTAGAATATCAAACGGTAAAAGAAGAAACAAGAACCGTTATATTAGTTGGACAGGAAAGCTATGAGTTTCAACACGAATACGACCACATCAACAACGTACTTTTCATAGATAAAGCTACTAAAATTTGGAAACTATAGCATGCAAGTTGATTTTAGAAATAATATTATAACCCATAGTAGGCATATAGAGATTGTTAATAGAGGAAAAGTTATATATCACCCCACTCATATCGAAATTAATGGATTTATTATCAGAGCACCATTAGTAAATTCTAAGGGGATAGCCGATATTATAGATTACATTCTATTATGGGATAATGAAGAACAAGAAATAAAGTTAAATCAAGAATACGAGGCAAAACATGGACGTAAAAGAGATTAAATGGCAAGTTAAGTGGTGGTTGCCTACAATTTGGTTTAGATACTTTGTTAGACCTGTTAGGCGAGTTATAACCGTACTTGCTTATATGAAACAAGGTTGGAATACAGAAGATTGGGATTATCAATACTTGCTGGACGACATAGTGTTTAAGCTTAATCGTATAAATAATCGAATACGAAAGAATGATGTATTAGACCCTGAGAATGTATCAGAAATATCTAATCAAGTAAAAGCAATAACTGATTTAATTCAGAAGCACTCTGACGATACTTATTTTGATAATATTCCTTCAGTTAGAGTAGAAACTATTCCAGTTGAAGGTAAGAATTATGCTGAATTAAAATTCTTGCCCCCTGAAGGTATTTCGGAAGAAGAAAGAAATAAGTTACTCCAAGAAGCCTTAAAAGAATACAATAAAGATTGGGATGAAATATGGGTTTTAATGAGTAAATATGTAAGAAACTTTTGGGATTAGAAGGAATAATATGAATAAAGAACTATTTAATTTGAAACGTAACCAGATAATGCAGAACTTTGACTTCTATAAGGTTGCAAAGATTATGGAAATATTAGAGTGGCATTATTTCGACAATACTAATTCTCCTACGGTCTATGAATTAAGAAATACTGCCAATGAACTCTTTGATGAAGCTGAAAAGGACAAACGAGAGATAGTCTATGTAGAAACTGGTGGATTTAAGGTTACTAAGGACAAAGATGGCCTTTCATTAGAATTTATAGTGGAGGAGTTTAGCTCATGAAGAAAAGAAAACTTAAAAAAACTAGACGGGTAGGCGACTGCGTACCTTGTAAAAGTTGTGGACTTAAGCCTGCATTTATTAGAACTAAGGATAAGAAGTATTATTTAAATTGCTTTAACTGGACAGTTTGTGCTAACTCCACTTTATTTTGTGGAACTAGTAAGTCTGCCCTTAAAAAGAAATGGAATAAAGATAATAAGAAAGGAAAATAACATGTTGACTTCACAAGAATATAATGAAATCTTTGATAAACTCCACAATAATGATAAGTTGGAAGAGGATACAGAAGGTAATAAATATATAGAAATACATGAAATGTTGTTGCTTTTGAGTAATTATGTTGGACAGACAGAAAGACAAGACATATGAATAAACTCGGCACACGAATGAAGAATCATATTGGCATAAAGTATGGCCTGTTGACTGTCTTATCTTTAGCTAAAATTGATAAAATTCATCATAGAACATACTGGAATTGTGTTTGTCAATGCGGAAATAAGACAATTATTCGATGTGATTGTTTAAAGCAAAATTATGGAACTAAAAGTTGTGGTTGTCTAATTCATAGAAGAGGAAGTGAACATCCACTATGGAAAGGTCGATTAACAACTACGCAGGGATATATTAAAATAAAAGTCGCAAGTCACCCAAATGCTCCTAAAGCAAGATATATAATGGAACATGTGTTAATTATGGAAAGGAAATTAAAAAGATTTTTAAGAAAAAATGAACAAGTACATCACAAAAATGGTATTAGAAGCGATAATAGAATTTCTAATTTAGAGTTGTGGACAACCTCGCATCCTTGTGGCCAACGTCCCAAAGATTTAATTAAATGGGCTTTACAGATATTACATACATATAAACCAAAGGTTTTGAAATGAAATCATTATTGTTTAATAAAAAAAATCATATAGATGCTAGAGATACTCTTTGTATATGGAGTGTCATAAAAGAAGTTTTTGATATTTTTTTCGTATGCTTAGGGGCTAATAAGTTTTGGGATAGCCCTGCTTATGAAAATCCCTTACTATTTGCTTTTTGGATTTTTACTATCATTAAAATGTGTGTAGATTTGCCCTTCAGTATAGCCTACTTAGTAGGTAAGTGGAAACATTTAGAGAGAAAGAGAAAGAAACATGCCAAACGAAGAATACCACAATCCTAATAATCAGTTAACTGTAGCTTTTGACATAGATGGCACGCTAATCTATGATGAAAGATTTGGAAGCCAAGCAGATACCCCACGATATGATGTTATAGGTTTATATCATACTTTTCAGGGATTAGACTTTAAGTTATATATTTGGAGTGGGGGAGGAATTGATTATGCCCGTCATTGGGCACAGAAACTAGGATTAGTTTTAGCAGAAATAGTAGTCAAAGGTTCTTTCGTTCCTGATATAGCTATAGATGATGAAGAAGTTAATCTAGGAAAGGTTAATATAAAAGTATAAGGAGAATTATGGAAAATAGAACAAAATTAGCATTAAACGCCTTTGGAGCAGGATTAGGTATCTCTTGGGCATTGTTATCTCTCCACAATGGAGATAAGTTTTCATGTTTCCTAGCGGTTTGCATTATGATGATGCAAGTATCACTTGGAGCTATATCTTATAAACAGGTAGAAGATAAGAAAGGTTCTTTTAATCTATTTAGAGATAAAGAATGAAGCTAATAGATATATATCAGAATCTTTATAGGCTTATTGAGAATTTACCAATTGCTCCTGCAATAGTCGGTAATGAACTTAATACAGGTTTATGTTTCAATGTTAAGGAAATGTATCATCAAAAACTCAAGTATGGAATTATTTTAGTTTCTGCCCCATTAAGAGTAGAAGTAGATACCTTAGCCCACGAAATAGCTCATTGTTGTTATATTAAGGGAAATAAGTTAGCCCTTCGTAAAGGAGTTTTACAAGGAGAGAAACAAGTAGAGAAGTACAAATTAAAGATTTTAGAATTAGCTGGAATGACAGACCCAAAGAAATTTCAGGACTCCATTAATAAACGTGATGATAAGTTAGTAGCCAAAGAAATTAAAAAACAAAGGAAAAGAAATGGAACATAAGGAACTAAAATTAACAGCCCAAGAAGCTCGTACATTGTATCACTTAGTAAGTGCTGGCATAACTAAATATTTTGAGTTTAATCCCTTGTACTCTGATAATTGCCAGACTCTAACTAATATCTTATCAAAATTGGAATCATTGGCACGTTGGTCTAATGAGCAATTAGAAAAGTCTGATGAAGAACAACAGGCCACTCTTTCCGATACATTACTAACTACTAATAGTAAGGAAATTAAATGATTTGGTTTACCGCAGATACACACTTTACTCATGCCAATGTTATTAAGTTTTGTAAGCGTCCATTTAAACATGTACACGAAATGGATGAGGAACTTATCAGACGATGGAATGAAAGAGTAAAGCCAGAGGACACTATTTATATCATCGGAGATTTTATTTGGCGAGGGGGCAAAGGATTTAAACGACAAATCATCAATAGACTTAATGGAAACAAGATATTAATACTGGGCAACCATGATGGTAAAACAGAACAGCCCAAGTCATATCTCAATATGGGCTACAAGGAAGTATATTCCCACCATACTACAATTAATATAGAAGGTCAAGAAATACTTCTATGTCATTATCCATATAATCCAATGCTATCTAGGTTGGATATATTCTTCTACAAGTTTAAACACTTTTGGAAGTGGTGGAGAAAAGATAAGTACCCATACCTGAAACATATGGAGAAGCGTCCATTTAATTCAGGGCTATGGTTATTATGCGGCCACGTCCATGACAAATGGAAATTTAAAGATAAAATGATTAATGTTGGGGTGGACGTATGGGAATTCGAGCCAGTATCTATAAGAGAAATTGAAAGAATTATATGCGAAAACAGTGTAATATAAGAAGCTAACCAGCAGGAATTATTAGAGGAATTACTTATAGGAAAAGAGTAGATTTATCTTGACTTTGGAGCCATTTTATGATAACATAGTATTAGAAAGTGAGGAAACTTTGGAAGGCAATAGAAAAAAAGAAGGCGAATTAGCCGAAGCAAAGTTTGTAGTAAGAGCGTTAGAAAAAGGTCTTATTGTAGCCTCCCCACATGGAGATAGCTCCACATATGATAAACTTGTGGATAGTGGTAAGAGAATTCTTAAGATTCAAGTTAAATCTACATCAGTTAAGATGGACAGGTCATATAAGATACATTCTACCAAAGGATGTACTAATAAGCGGAAGTATGAGGTAACTGATATAGATATTCTGGCATGTTATATAGTGCCATTAGATACATGGTATTTGATTCCACGAGAAGTTTTGGGAGATAGAATAACATTATCTCTATTTCCTCATATTAAAGATTCTAAAGGAATTTACGAACAATTTAAGGAGGCATGGCACTTACTGGCTTCTTAATTTATCCTCGAAAGAGGAACTCTATAATTATAATGTGAGTTCTGACGCTAGTACGTCTATACTCATTTGCTGTGGCAGGCTTATCTATTAACAGATTTAAGAGCGCAATGCTCAAAGCTAATCATACTATATTCAATCTTTTCTGTGGCATTGAATGAAATAATAAAATCACAGAGCTTAGAAGTCAGTAATGCCAGCCTTTACACTACAAATGTAAATTTATGCAAAGGAAGTAGTACAATGACATTTTGGGAAGACATAATCGCAATAATCATCGGAGTGCTTTTAGCAGATGGTTTATTTACTTTAGGCGAGTACATCTATGGTCGCATACGGAATAAGAATAAACATCAACTGGAAGAATTCAAATGTGACTTGTGTGCAGAGCCTCGAAAGCTAGTTAGAACACCTGATACTGCGCACCATTGGCTGTGTGAAACTTGTATGATTACTTACTTAAATGAAAACAGCTTCTCAGATTTAGAGAAAGAAAAGATATTAACGGCATATCGAAAAAGACCCAAGAGAAGAGGAAGAAAGAAGAAATGAAGAAACTCATTATAGCCATATTATTTAGTTTACTTATTAGTTGTTCTTATCATATCCCTCCTAGAATGAAGTACCATATTGCCTCTAATTATGCAGAGGATGAAGCCTATATAATTACCGAAGGATTATATAGAGGAATGGATAAGATACTTAACTGTGATTATTTAATAGAAAATTACTACAGCAATTGGACTAAGGCCATAGTGCTTCAACAAGATGGTGTGACTTTCAAATCCTTAGTAGAGTTCATAACAAATCAAGAACGATATTCAGAAGATGCAATCTGTGGGCTAGTCAGTCAGGTTAATTATCCAAATACTATTTTCTTATCAGAAAATATATTTTATAATGGAACTGGTTGCCCTTCTAATTTTGTTATAGCCCATGAATTGCTACATATTATAGGATTTCATCACAATACAGTAGAAGAAAAAGATGTCTTTAACACAGTAGCAAGGAAATGTGAGATTGTTTATGTCAAAAGTAAATGATGATAACTTGACATGTAAAAAGTGTGGGAAGCCTACAAAGATACTGTTTCACACGCAAAGATATTGCCCTGACCGTGAAGGTAAAGACGCTGATAAGAAGGATAAAATTGGCAACTGGGATTCGCCTTTCGGTTGGGAATTAGTCGAATTAGACAAAGATAAAGACGAAGATATAACAGTTGATTTAGATTTAGACGACTTCTTTAGAGATATAGGCAATAACAAACCTAATAGTGGAGATAAGGATTAATATGGGAAATAAAAAAGAGCCATATGAAAACCTGTGCGTAGTTTGTAGAAAAGAATGCAAATCAGTTGATTATGTTTATCGTAATCCTGATACTGGCTTTAAAGGCATTCACTACGTTTGCGAAGAGGGCCACGTTAATAAGAAACGAATATTTAAATATCAAGGTAAGGCAGAGGAAGTAAGATGAAAACTCTCAAACTAGATTTACACGGGCACAATCCTACCTCGGCACTATTGGCGGTAGAAAACTTTATCGCTTCAGCCTTTGAAATTCCCGACTATCTCCATTTGAAGTTAATAACAGGTAACGGGAAGATTAAAAAGATGATTTTAGATTATTTAGAGGAAGAAGAATATGAGTACTTCATTCCTTTAAATAATGAGGGAGTAATAGTAGTAGAAATACCAGAGGATATATAATATGAAAACACATGAAATTTTAGCATATATAATTGGAACTATAATTGGACTTATTATACTTGCCACAGCAATATTGCTTGAGGCAGGGATTTTATATGGAGTATTCAGACTCTTTAAGTTGTTTACCTTGTCATATTGGCAAGCAATCGGCATAGTATTAGTGGTAGAATTTATAGGAGCTATTTTAAGGAGAAAATAACATGTACTGGTTATATTTTTATAGTAAGTTAGCTTATCATTCATTGGAGGAATTCTAATGACAGTCCAAACAGAAGAAAAAATGGTTAAAGGTTATGAAATAAAGTCCATAACCTGTGACGTTTGTAAGAAGGTAGTTGATTATACTGGCGGTATGGGAATAGAGGAATTTATATTCATAAGTCACCAAGCTGGTTATGATTCAATCTTTGGCGATGGAAATCATATTTATTGTGATATTTGTCAAGATTGCCTTAAGAAATTACTCGAACAATACCTACGGATAGAAGAGATTTCATCCTTTCCAAATAAAAAATAGTATTAGTGTTAATATATGCGCAAAAAATGTACCAAATGTTTGATAAAAAAGCCCTTGTCCAACTTTCATTATCAAAATAAAGTTAAGAAATATTTTAGTAGTTGGTGCAAAGATTGTCAAGCAATAAGTCACAAAAAATGGTATCAACAGCACTTAGAGGAACAAAAAGAATATAATAAAAAATATAAAACATTACATACCAAATATTATCAATCCTACATGAAACTTTGGAGACTAAAAAATCCAAATAAAGTTAAAAATCAACGTAAGCGGTGGGCACAGAACAATTCTCTGAAAATTAGAGAAAATAACTCACAGTATCAAAATCGAAAACTTAAACGAATACCTAGGTGGGCCGACTTAGAAAAAATTAAAGAGTTTTATATGAACTGTCCAAAAGGAAAAGTGGTTGACCATATTATTCCATTAAGAGGAAAAATTGTATCTGGATTTCATATAGTTTCTAATTTGCAATACTTAACAAAGAAACAGAATTTGAAAAAAGGAAATAGATTTAGTGATTGAGAAAGATTTTAAAAACAAGTTTCGTAAAGCAGTTTGTGGCTATTGCCCTAAACGACAGCCATGCGCTTTAACGGATGGCATTTGTGGTTTAGTTACTCCATGTGCTGTTTGTGGAATTAAAAGTGATTGCACTTATCTTTGTAAGCAAATGGAATCTTATCTAAGTCGTCAACAACCTCGTGAACCCTATACAATTTCTTTTGATAGAAATGAACAGACTGAAGATTGGGTATCCTTTCTAGTATATAAAGATAAACTGGCTAACACAAGAACAGCACTATTAAATTTTAAACGAATCCCGTGGAACATTTTATCTGAAAGAGAATATGATGTAATTAAAGAACATTATATTAATGGTAAGTCTTATGATGTTTTAACTAAAGAATTAGGATTATCAGCAAGTTCTATTCATAGAATTCTACATGGCAGAGGTCAGCAAAAAGGAGCATTAAAGAAACTACAAGAGTACGGATTTTATAGATTTTTACTTAAGAAATTTAGTAAGTTCTTGTCTAATAAAGACAGACACATATTAGAACTATATTATAAACGAGGGCTAACAGTCACACGCCTTCAGCGTAAAAGAGAAACAAAGGAAGCAACATATAAACGGCTACAAAGAGCAAGAAAGACCTTGTGGAGAATTGCTAAAGCTAACAGGAAGCAGAAAGGGGCTATAAATGAGTAAGGTAGAATTATTGGAAATGCTATTGGATGAAATTGAAACTAAGGAATCAGTTAAAGAAATTATAGAGTTTATGTCAGAACAGTTAGATGAAGCTAGAGAACAGGAAGAACTTAATTATTTAAATGATGAGATGGAAGCCTACGATGATGTCTCTGAATGAATTTTGGACTAAGAAATCAGAACAATTAAAGGCATTTAATTATAAAAATTTACAGCCATTGTGGGCTAAAGAAAACTTAAGAAAGTCTAATAGGTGATTTATGGTGTTTTTTAAACGAATTTTAAATTGGTTAAATGATTCAGCACGTTATCATGATCTATGTCATGTGTTGGCTTCATTTTTCATTTCGACATTTTTTACTGCTATAACAGGAATTATCTGGCTTGGGCCAGCAATATCAATGGCTTATATATTAATTAAAGAAGGACTAATAGATGGTTTCCACAGCCTAGATAATCTCTATGATATTGGCCATTTCATATTTGGAGCTATCTTGTCAGTCAGTTGTATATTGATATATAGTTATTATACAGGTTGTTATAAGTTCCTAACATGTGGAATTAATTAAACATTTAAAAAGATTATTTACTTGACTTTAAACTCAAATTGTGGTATAATTGGAGTATATAATGAATGAACAGATAAAAAATGAAGAGCAGAGAGATACTAATTGGTTTTCTAATCACGAAGTCTATTATATTCCTGCCGAGAAGCAACGTATTGTCATTTTAAATCAAGGATATGATAAAGAATGGTTCAGAAAGACATATGCAACAGGCGAGCTTATATTGTCTCATAAGGTTTTTGAGCCTGACCTTCCTAGAAACTGCAAGGGTAAGATTATAGCGGTCACTGCCATTCCCAGTATAAGTAGAGATAGCTTTGAAGCGTTAAAAAGAAATACCCATAACTATAGAGAGTTATCCGAAAGAGGACTGTTAAAGCCTCAGCCTCAAGGAACTTTCTACGAACTTTTTGAGAGTGAGAGTGGTTATAGAATTTGGGTAAATCCACGTGATTATGCACAAAATATCAATAAAAATAAAAAACGCAAATAAAATGCGATGCACCAAATGTGGTCGCACTAAAAATAAGTCATGTTTTGATTCAACGTCTGATAAAGATAGAAACATTCGAAGACAATGTAAAAAATGTCGATTACAAGTATTTAGACATTGGGCAAGATTACCTAGTGTTAGATTTAATACTGCTAAAGCAAAAGCTAAAAGCAGAACTAAAGGCTGGTCATTAAGTCGCAAAGAATATTTTAGACTAATCTCCAAATCTTGCCATTACTGTGGAGGAAAATTGCCACAAGTAGCTATCGGATTAGATAGAGTTTATAATGATAAAGGGTATCATAGAAACAATGTAGTGCCTTGCTGTACGGCCTGTAACTATATGAGAAATGGGTATATTACTTACTCTCAAATGATCGAAATCAAATCATTTTTAATCAAATGGAGAAAGAAACGAGAAAAATGAAATCCTTACATAATCTTATAGATAAGAAGATGAAAGAGTACCTTAAACTACTTCATTCTGCAACTACAGAACTTAAGATGTTGAAAAAAGAATCTGACCCTCTAATGAGAGTAATGACAGGAATGAACACACTTCCGGAACTCAAGGAAAGAGTAGTAAATTATAAGAAGATACTAGGAGATTTAAACGAAATTAAGAAAGAAGCAGAGAAAGATTAGTATGGGATACGGAACAATCTTTGGAGAATTAGAATATCTTATAGATAAGTTTAAGGAAGTTTGGGATGAACTTCCCACGAAACTTAAAGTTAGCCAAGATGTATATGAAGAACTTCTTAGACAGAAGTCTATCATATTTTTAAGTGAATTTAATATTTATATAACTGGTTGCTATTTTGAGATTAATATAGTCGAAGGTAGTAACATAATGGAAGTGGAAAAGTAATATGACAGATACTCCAAGAAAAGTATACATGAGTCACTCAGCAAGCCAATCATATAAGGTTTGCCCTGAGTTGCATCATCTAAAACATGTAATGCGAGTTGAGTGCCTCGAACAAGGAGCTTCCTTAGCATTTGGAATAGCAGTTGATATAGCTATTGGCTATCTGTTGAACATGAAGAAAGAAGGTAAACAACATATTGGTGACTTATCTTTCAAGAACATATTTACTGACGACAAAGATAAGGGTTGGAATTTGTCTTTCGACAGCACTATTCTCAGGTATCGTGGTGCAGACTATGATGCCAATGTTATAGTCGAAAAGGTAGATTTAGATGTTATCACTAACTGGGAAACAGAGTTAAAGGTAGCTGCAAAGGACGCACTTAAGTTTGAACGTCAAAAAGACCATAGAACTCTTAAAGATAATGAATTTAAGATGTTCAACAGACTTTGCTGGCTTTCATTGAGAAACAAAGGTTTGCTGATGCTAGAAGCTTTCTACAGAGATATATATCCTAATATAAAGAAAGTTATAGCTGTTCAACATAAATTAGAAGGAGAAATTGAAGGGGTCGCCAAAGTAGGTGGTTATATAGATTTAATTTGTGAGTATGAAGGTAGAGACCTTAATGGCAATAAGCTCGATAAGCCAGTTATATTAGATATTAAGACTTCATCCAGTTACTATAAAGACCAGTCGGTAATGTTTTCAGAACAATTATTGCTATATCTTAGTGCAGTTGGAGAAGAACTTAAGACAGACAAAGTAGGATTTGCAGTATTACTGAAGTTTATGGATTCAGAAGAGTTTTGTGCCAAGTGCGGAAATAAGAGAGATTCCAGACATAGAACTTGTAATAAAATGATTGGTGAAGAAAGATGTAATGGGGAATGGAAAGTAAAGCCCAAAGGAAAGACACAAGTATTAATAGACACTATATCAGCAGAACGTAAACAAGACTTTATAGATTCTTTTGCAAATCTTGCAGTTATAATGGGAACAGGTAGAAGATTCAAGAATTATAATGCTTGCTTTAATTATGGACTATGCCCTTATTTCCATCTCTGTCATTACAAGGATACGTCCAGATATAATTTTCCAAAGGATAATGAGAGTGATTGGGAAGAAGATAATCGTCCTCTAGGCGAAGGAGAATAAAATGAATTTTAGTGAAAAGATTAAGAAAGTCAATGACATGTTAGATGAGTATGGTGGAGATGCCATACAGGAGTATGATAAGTCTAAGAGTGGTGGATTCTCTTCGGTAGGATTTAAAAGCCAGTATATACTCGATGCCATGAATGAAGTATTTGGTTCAGATGGATGGAGACATATCCTACATTCTGTTGAGACTAGAGAAGTTTCTAATAAAGATGGGGGTAAAAGATTAGTATCTGTGGCAGAGGTTTCCATTCAATTTCTTGATAAGAATGTAGCATACTTCGAGACCGGTAAACAGTTTGGTGGTGGAAATGTAGTTGCCGGTGCTGTTGCAGACGCTTTTAAGGCAGCAGTAACAGATGCTATCGGCAAAGCTCTCTCATTACTGTCTGTTGGTAATAAGGCATACAGAGGAACTCTAGTAAAAGAATATAAAGGACAGGTAGATAAGATAACTGAAACTGAGGACGAGATAGTTGTAGAAATGAGTGCTAATAGGTTTACGCCCAAGAATGGTACAAATAAACTTACTGGTTTTCAAAAGCCAGCAACTCCTGTAGTTTCAACACCCCTAGTTACAAAGGCAGTAGAGACAAAAGTAGAGGAAAAGAAGGAACCTGTACCTCCTGTTGTTGCTAAAGTTCCAGAAACTCCAAAACCAGTAGCACCAGTAGTGCCAGCAGTTCCTAATTTGACTCCTCCAAAGTCATTCTTACAAGGAACTCCTAAGACAAGTTTTAAAGAAACAAAGTCGTTCAAAGACTACTTTAAAGATTAGAGGGATATATGACAGATGAAAATATTAAAGCATTAACGGCTGAAGAAGTTAAAGAAGAAGTTGCTAAGATTAAAGAACAAGAAATACAACAGAGTGAAGCTACCGTGACTTCTCTTGCCAAAGAAGAAGAAAAATTAGGTAAGAAGGTAGAGATAAAACCAGAGGAGTTTTTTAATCAAATAATAATTAATCATACAACTGGATTAAAGGCATTTCAACAGTATGGTCTTCGATTAAGTCATAGGGGCTTACTTAGAGTCGTTATCGCCCTTCTTCAAATGCCTGATATGGATACAGGGAAAATGTCTTCAAATTTACAAGGGAAATTGGAAAAAGACTTATTTATCGTAGGACAAAAAGCTCTTAAAGCTAAGACTACAATTGAACAACTTTTTGCAATGCAGGCCGCAAGAAAGCGGCAGTTAGATGAGGCACAGAAAGCCCAAGCTAATGAAACAAAAACTAATGAACAAATAACCAATGAAGTAAAGGAGAAAGAAAATGAAGGACAATCAAACGAATAATATTAAAATTGGTGTAGCTTGGAACAGAACTAAGACTAATGCCAAAGGAGAAGAGTATTCGTTTCTGTCAATAGCTTTTACAGGAGCTAGAGAACAGGATGAGTACGAAGTTATCCTTCGTAAGAAGGACACAGGGGACGAATTGGCTCTTGGAGAGACTTCTGTAATTATGGTTAACAATCTTTACAAAAAAGAAGATAAACATCCAGACTTTAATCTAAAAGCATTTTTCGCTTCAGAAGATGAAAAGAAGGAGTAATCTTTGAGTATTTATATAGAGTTTAGAGATAATTTAGAGAACAATAAGAGTCCAAGGAATGTAATAATTCCTATCGAGGAACTACCCTCTAAAGTTGACCCTTATACAGACGCATATCGTAGTCTATTCTTTTATGATAAAGATATATTAGAATATGTTGCAAAGAATGGTTCTGTATCTGGATTTAGGGGGAAAGCTGGTATTGAGCGACTAGTGTGGGATTTTGATTCAACTGACCTAGACATAGCTCGAAGGGACGCTCTAGCACTTATATCTAAACTTCAATCACAATATGGAGTTCAAGAAAACGAGGTAGGGATATTCTTTAGCGGTAGAAAAGGTTTTGCAGTTGAAATTAAGTGTGATGGAATCGAAGGAATTCATAATGTTCTTCATGAGAATATTCCCATCTACATAAAGCGGTTGTGTATTAAACTGGCAGGAGAACTTGAAAGTTTTGATAGAGTCATTTATAATCATAATAGATTATATAGAATTAATGGGACACTTCATCAAAAGGATTCTGAGTTAGATGGTGCCAGCCTACGTCTATTTAAGACTAGTATATCGCTATCAATGTTGAAATCCTCTACTTTAGACGAGATTAAGAAGTATGCCATCGAAATAAGAATACCTGAAGACTTTAATATTCTATCAAATCCCAAGAAGTTTTCTGAGGAGGTACAATATATTATATCTCACATTGATGAGATAAGCAGAGATATTCAACCGAACTCAGTTATTGTTGATGAGAAGAATCTTCCTGATGAAAAGTTAGCTCCGAATAGAACTAAAATATGTATTTGGAGATTGTGTCAAGGACACTATACTTCTCAACGAGATAATGCTCTTCTTTTAATTGCTGACCATGAAAAGAAACAAGGTATGCCAGCAGAGGCAATTAAAGGCAAACTCCGTGGTATAGTGGAGCTAATGAATAGAAATGATCCTGTTAAAGCTAAGTTAGACCCAATTATGGAATCCGACTTAGAGAGATTAGTTAGACAGGTAATGAACAACAATTATGACGCTGGATGCTACAATCCAATCCTAGATACTCAATGCAGTAAAAAGTGTTACTTAGCTCATGCTAAGTTTGATGATTTAAATACTAATACTATAACTCTATTAGATGCGTATAAACAGTCAAGAGCATTTTATAGAAAGTATTACGAGAATATAGTTCCAACAGGGTTTGCTACACTTGATAATAATATGCCTCTATTTCTAAGCACATTAAATATTATATGTGGTAAGGCTGGTGCTGGTAAGACTTCGATGATGCTTAACATAATGAAACATGCCAGCGAAATGAATATACCAGCTTTATTCTTTAGTTTGGATATGAGTCAGGAAATGCTTATTTCTAGGTGCGCTCCTATTCTTTTAGCCGACAAGCAGGGTACAAACTTGATAAGTGCTAAAAGTTTTATGGAAGCTCATGCTAGAAATAATGTAGATTTAATGGACAAAGCATTAAAAGAATTTGAAAAGATTAGCACTAATGTCCTCATAAGTTCCCAAAGGTCAATGACAGTCAGACAGATAAATGATGAGATTGACAAACAAGAACAAATATGGGGAAGAAAGATTAAGTTAGTTATAGTAGATTATGTACAACTCCTAGCCTCTGATAAAGAGGGATTTGCCAATCATGAGTTTAATTCTGCGGCATTAACAGAATTAGCAAAGAATAAGCAAGTTTGCGTGATTGGATTATCTCAAGCTACAGGAGATTATAATACAGGAGCAATATTAGCTAAAGGAAGTAGAGCTTGGGAAGAAGGGACTTCTACACAAATTAACTGTTTTAGACCATTCCAAATTGAACAACCTCAATATGATTTTATAATGAGTATAAGAATGGCTAAGAATAGGCTTGGAGCAACAGATACTATTGACTTGTTCTTTGACGGAGCATCTGGTTTTATGCGTGATTTGTCGGAAGCAGAATTATTAGAGGTATCGGCTCTAAGAGATAGAGTTGACCATGAAGACAAATAAGTTTGGTATAACCTCTACAGATAAGAACATTATATCAAGAATCTTAGAGGGATATAATGTAACTTTTAATCAAGTTTTAGAATGTTATCCCAGTGAACATGTATCTAACATATGGCATGTAATTTTAGATGTCAATAATGATATTCAAGTATGGGACGTACAATTTTCAGTGTGGGATGAAATTTATCCTCCCGTTCTTAATGTAATAAAAACCTTAGAGTATAGACGTGAACAACTTAACAAATAAAGATTATTTTATAGTAGATTCACTTGATAAGCAAACTGGAGCTTTAGAGTATCTTCTTCAGCACGAGGGGTTAATAAGTATAGATACCGAAACTACTGGCTCCAATGCTTTTACTTGTGACATAATGGGAATTTCTATAAGTGTGTCTCATAATGAAGCCTTCTATTTTGTAGTTAGAACCTTTGAAAATAATGAACTAAAAAGCATTGAGGAAACTAGACTCTTTAAACTAAGAGAAGGGTTAATTAAGTTACTGGAAAGACCCTCTACAAAAATTATAATGCACAATTCCACTTATGATGTTATAGTTCTTAGACGAACTATGGGGATTGATTGTCTTCCTCAGTTGCATGCCGACACTATATTAATGAAGCATACAATTGATGAGTCCAAGATGCACGGATTAAAGGATTTAGCAGAGAAGTATCTTGGTTCGGAGTGGATAACTGCCCAAGAAGAATTAAAAACTTCAGTAATAAATAATGGCGGTAAGTGGACGAAAGAACAGAAGGATATGTATAAAGCAGATCTATCTGTGTTAGGCAAGTATGCCTGTGCCGATGCAGATATGACAGGGCAATTATATGATATCTTTTTAGCAGAACTTCAAAAGCAAGGTCTGACTAAGTTTTACTTTGACGAGGAAGTTCATCCATTAAATAAGGTTGTTATAGATGATATGATAAGTAATGGAGTCACTTGTGACCTTACTTACTTTAATCAACTAAAGGACGAACTGACCAAAGAAGCTATTCAACTTGAAGCAGAAGCCCATAAAGATTTATCTACAAACTATAAGAAGCACTATTCCTCATTAGAGGATTCTATTCTTGAAAAGGAGTTTCCATTAATTAGCGGAGGAATTCTTTTCGAGAAACTGTATCTTAATGAAGGTTTAGATATAATTTATAATAAGAAGACTTCAAGCCCTTCTTTTACCAGAAAGGTAATAGAAGAGGTATATAAGGATAACTCTAATAATAATTTACTACGTTGGAAACTTGGACTAATTACGGAGGAACAATTTCAGGTAGCTGAAAGTGATGCTATTTATAAAGCACGGAGAGAACTATTTTTAGAAAAGACAAAGAAACAATATATTGTAAACTTGTGTAGTAATGACCAACTTAAACAAATCCTATTTGAAAAATTAGGGGAAATTCCTACAAAAACTACAGATAAGAATAATGCTCAGGTAGATGAGGGCGTTCTAGATCATTTTGCAAAGAAATATACATTTATCGCTTCTTTGTTAAAGCTCAGAAAAGTTAATAAGCTGTTATCAACTTATGTTGAGGCAGTTCTTGAAAAGAATATAAATGGTGTGGTACATCCTGAATGGTTACAGTTTGGTACAGACTCAGGCAGATTTGCCTGTCAGAATCCAAATTTCCAGAACTTACCACGAGAAGATAATAGAATTAAGAAGGGCTTAATAGCCAAAGATGGTTATACTTTAATTGGATCTGATTATGCTCAACTAGAACCAAGAGTGTTTAGTCATTACTCAGGAGAGAAGAATCTAATTAATTCCTTTGTTAGAGGGGATGATTTTTATGGAACAATAGCTGTAGATGTATTTGAGATTAAACATGATCCCAACTTAATGAAGAAAGACTATCCTGATGAACGGCAACGTGCAAAAGAAATAGGATTAGGCTTGGCATATGGAATGAAGCGGTGGAAGTTGGGAAGCATTCTTGGATGTGACCCTGATAAAGCACAGAAGTATATTGATAAATATTGGGCTAAATATTCTGAGTTAAATAGGTTTGTTAATCGCTCTCATGGAGAAGCTATTACTTATGGACAAGTGAAAAGTGAGGCAGGGAGAGTAAGACGCTTTACAGATATTAAGAAATTAAAGAATTCTCATAAGAGAGCAGACAAACTGATATATAATAAGTTATTAAACCTAAGTATTAACTTTAAGATACAGTCATTAGCAGCTTCTATAGTAAATAGAGCTATCATAGCCATGTATAAGGAATTTAGACAACAAAAGTTGGATGCAAAAATAATCTCCCAAATCCATGATGAAATTATTGTCGAAGCTAAAGAATCTCAGGCAAATCAAGTTGCAGAGATTATGAAAAATATAATGGAGAATAATTATAAGTTAAATGTTCCACTAGTTGCAGAGCCTAAGATAAGCAAAAGATTAAGTGAAACTAAGTAAGAAAGGAAAACTATGAGTAAAGAAATTACTAAACAGGCACTTATAAAAGATTTACAGGAGGTCGCAAAGAAACACCCGTCTATCACGAGAGATTTATATAGAAAGAAAAGTAAGTATATTGAGGCTGATTGGACAGGCGTATTTGGAACATTTGAGCAATTTAAACGAGATGCTGGATTAGAGCCAAGGAAAGCTACAAAAGAATTGGCAAAGAACATTGCTATGCACAATGAGTTAGATGAACTTAGAAAATTCTATAAAGAGGAAGTCCTTCCTTATTGTGGTAAGTACGAGAAGAATGTCTCTACAAAAGATATTGTTACTGGTGTACTTATAACAGATGTTCATGATTTAGATAGGGATGATTTTGTTCTTTCAGTAGCTATTGATACCTGTCTGAGAATGCAACCTAACTATATTTGGTTGGGTGGAGACATTTTCGATATGTACGAGTTTAGCAAATATGACAAAGATCCCAGAGAAATTAAACTTAAAGAAAGGTTTGAATTTGTTAGGGAAAGAGTATTTGCCCCACTTAGGAAAGCCTGCCCTAATGCACAGATAGATTTCTTCGTAGGAAATCATGAACTTAGAATTTTAAAGTACTTGGCAGCTAAAGACCCACTTATGAAAATAATATTAGAAGATATTATGGGTATAGGTCTGGCACAGATATTTGGTCTTGATAAATATAGAATAAACCTAGTTTCTAAGTTTGACTTGAGTGCCTATAGAGCCAATGATATTAAGAGTCAGATGAAACAAAACCACAAAGTATATTGTGATTGTTTTGTAGTATCACATGAAAAAGACTTAAGATTTGGAATGTCAGGAGCATCAGCCCATGTACATAGACCTCAGACAGAGGTTATGGCGAATCTTCCAATGGGAAAGATAAGTTGGACTACGGTGGGCAGTATTGCGAAAACCAATACATGCTATGAAGAGAAAATGGACAGGTTCGTTAATGGTTTTGGTATATTCCATATAGATCCAAAATCTAAAGAAGTAGTTCCAGAGAATATAATAATAGTCAAAGATTTGGCTGTAGTGGGCGGCAAATATTATCGGAGGAAGAAGTAATATGTGTCTTAAATGTTCTAAGTGTAATAAGGCTTATTCTGAAAGGGAGCCATTCTCAGGAACTCTACAAACAGAATGCCCAAATTGTGGTGAGCCTATTCCAAGAGGGTTTACATCACCACCGTCCGATTTAGCTGAGGAATTTAATAATATCTCTTCAGACGACGTATGGCAAGAGAATCATACGCCTTGTTGGGAGCCAGAGGGAGTAGATAAGGATCATAAAGATTTTTGAGGTATCACATGGGAAAAATAATTGCATTATCAGGAGAGATGCTTACAGGAAAAGATACTTTCGCAGAAGTATTTGTAGAACGAGGATATATTAAAGCAAGTTTTGCGGAAAACTTAAAGAATATGTGTCAGCATGTTTTTAATTTGTCACCATATCATACAGATACTCAAGAGGGAAAAGCTACTGTATTCAATCCTCCGATACCGTTTACTAAGTCACATTTATCCGCAATAGCACAATGGATAGCAAAAACACATGATTTAACATCTATTGGAGGAAAATTAAAAGAGATAGATGAACATCTTATAACAGAGTATCAACAAAAGAATGGGGGGCCTTTTTATTTCCATACCCCTAGAAGTATTCTTCAATTTGTAGGAACAGAGATTTGTAGATATGTTTCTACAGATTATCATGTGGATGTTCTATTTCAACGCTTGTCTAATAATCCTGAAGCTAACTGGATTATAACAGATGCCAGATTTGAGAATGAACGTCTAAGATTGAAAAATGACTTTGATGCAGTACTGGTTAGAATTAAGCGTCCTAGCATTTCTACTACTGCTGGTCACGCATCAGAGAATTCAATGGGCATAGATGAAGATTATGATTATGTTATAATTAATAATAGCACCATCGAGAAACTCCAAGCAGAGGCTTTAAACTTAGTTTAGGAGAACAAATAATGAAAACTAAAACTGATTTTAGTTATTTTGATCAGTTAATTATTCAGGGCGTAGATGTTAAAAATCGTAAGATTTACTTTGGTTCCCCCTTAGATAATGATTTAGAAATGGCAGATGAAATCTCCTTTGCATCAGTAAGTGTTGCTATTAGAGCTATAGATTTAATGCTTCAGTACTCTAATAAGCCCATAGAGATACACGCTTGCTCTGTTGGAGGATCCCCTTATGAAATGTTAGCATTGATAGATAAGATATTAGAGTCTCCATGTAAATTTATATTTTATGGATATGGCAATGTAATGTCTGCTTTGACTTGGATAATGTGTATTTGTGATGAACGCTATTTAGCCAAGAATACTACTGTGCTAATTCATGATGGAAGTGGAATGTTCATGGAGGATAAGACTACTGACTCTCGTATTGCTTCAGATGAGAACGAAAGATTACAGAGAGTGTTAGAGGAACTATATGCAGAGAATTCCTTTATGGATGCCAAGTTTTGGCAAACAGTTTGTAGAAGAGACCTATTCCTTACAGCAGAGGAAGCAATTAAACTAGGACTTGCAGATAAAATAATACCTTACAGAAAGAGAGGTTCATTTAGAAAACTTAGACAGGAACAAATCCCGTCAACAGATGCAGAGCTTAAAGAATTAATCACAAATCTTTATAAACGTATAAAAGTAGATTTACCCGTACAATTTGTGGTTAATGTACGCAAAGATGAATCGGAACACATAGTTGAATATGACCATTCGATAACTACCGATGAGGATAAAAAATAATGAGTGAGACTAAGAAAAATATTTATACTGGTTTTGAAGTTATTAAAGATTTTGATAAGATAGATGAACTCTATAAGAAAGGCGAGGTTAAGTTAAGTTGCTTTAAAGATTATGAACTTTATCCAAATCAATGTTTAGTTATTAAAAGTGGTAAGCAGAGTGCGTTAGCAATGGTTAAGAAAGATAAAGTTGTTCTCATTCCACAAACGCATAAGTTGTATAATATTACTCCACGAAATAAAGAACAGAACTTTGTGATGGCTCTACTTAATGATCCCACAATAGATCTGGTTACTATTAGTGGACTAGCGGGTAGTGGAAAGACTCTGTTATCGTTAGCATATGCAATGGAACAGCTTAATGCTGGTAAGATTAATAAGATTGTTCTTTGTAAAAGTCTAAGTCCAGTTGGACGAGAAATTGGATATCTAAAGGGAACTTACATGGACAAAATACGTCCGTGGCTAGGTGCATTTTATGATAACTTTGAAATATTAGGAGTTCCACAATATGAATTAGACAACATGACTTCAGAAAATCCAGATCCTATATTTCAAAAAGAAAATCCATCAAGAAGAATCGAACTCAGCCCTATAACTTTTATACAAGGTCGAAGTATCTCCAATGCCGTAATAATAATAGATGAGGCACAGAACTTAAGCCAAGATGTCGTGAAACAAATACTATCTAGACCAGCAGAAAATTCTAAGATTATTATGTTGGGAGACATAGCACAAGTGTTTGAAAAGGGTGTAACCTCTGAAAATAATGGCTTGGTTGCAGCAATAGAGGCAGGAAAAGATTGTGAGTTTATTGGACATATAGACTTATTGAAGTGTGAAAGGTCAAGACTTGCAGAATGGGCTTGGAAAAACCTATAGAACTTATTGATATTATTATGAAAATAATATCATTATTTACTTGACTTTATAAACAATTTATGGTATAATTTAATTATAATAGAAGGGATTTTATGGTTAGTGAATATATAGGGGATGGCGTTAATCTATATTTAGACATTTCTAGTAGCTCTACTGGATTTGCTTTTGCAAGTATGGATGCCCATTCCAAGACAGCCATCATTCATAAGGCAGGAGTAATGACCTTTCCAAAGGATTGGAGTGATGGAGTAAAATATAAATACCTTGTAGATTTTATTTTGAATGTAGCTTATATTCAATATAAGATTCAAGCCGTTATAGCGGAGGGATACGCTGTTAATTTTAAACGTGCAATGGGGACATTGAAGATTCCTGAAATGCACGGAGCAGTCAAATGTAGTTGTCAGGAAACAGCAATACCTCTTTCCTTTCATATTTGCTATCCTCAATCATGGAGATCTTCTTTAGGAATAAAGAAAGATTCCACAAAGAAAGGGTCAGCAGCATGGAAGATTCCTACAAAGAAAAAAATAGAGGAACTTCTTAAGTACACATTTCCTGATAATGCTACTAATTTAATAGATGGAAAGTCAAGAAAGTTAACATATGATTTGGTTGATGCAATTGGTATCGCTCTAGGTTGGCTAACTAAAGAACCAAACTCATGTACTAATTATATTATAAAAGACAAAGCAATAGAATGAAAGGAGAATTATTATGAGTTTCTGGATCAAACATCCTCGTACTCTGGAAGAGGACACCATGCTAACTGCTGCAATTGCAGGATTTATATTTTGTATTCTATTTACCGCAGGAGCATTGGTTGCAGCATGGATTAAAGGAGACGCTGAGTTTTTAAGTAATGTAGCCATGATTGATGCAGCGATACTTACCCCAACAGTGAGTGCCTATACTGTGCGTAAGTACACAGATGCAAAAAGTAATGGGAACGGAATTGTTTCTAAAGTTATTAATACAATCACAGATAAGAAGGAGTAACTATGCTAAAGATTATTGCTTTCATAGCAACACTTATATTCGCTACATCCGTATTGGCCTCAGATGTTACAAAGGTTAATTTAAAGAAAAACAATAAAATAAACTATACCACTCTCGTAGTTAAATCTGAACGTACAGCAGTTCTTAAAGGAGCCGTAAGGAGCAAGAATACTGGGGAACTTATAAAGAAACTTAAAGCATTTAATGAAGAGAGTGCGGATCCTATATATCTTATTATAAACAGTCCTGGTGGTTCCGTAGTAGATGGTTATGAATTAGTCAATACAATGAAGTCACTAAGAGCAAAAGTGTATTGCGCAATTGAATCAGAAGCATTTTCTATGGCGGCAATAATCTCTCAGTATTGCACTAAGACTTATATTCATAAATATGCGGCAATGATGTTTCATGAAGCGGCATATGGAGTAGAAGGTAAAGCATCTGAAATTAATACTATGGTAGCATTTACCAATAAGTATTTGGAAGCTTTGGATATGGATCTAGCTGCACAGATGGGAATTACTTATAAACAGTATAAAGAGATTTCTGCTAATGAATGGTGGGTAACTGCTATAGAAGCAGTCAAATCAGGATTGGTAGATGGAATTCTTGAAAATCTTTATTATACTGCTGAACCTCCTTCATCTGGTGACTTCTTTATATTTGGTAATAAGGGCAATGGAAATATAGTTAAACATCCTCTTCAAGATAGGGAGTACTAATGAAGTTAAAAGAAATATTTTGGATTGTAGCAGGAGTAATAGTTCTCATTCTCGCTACATTGTTTATTAAAGATTTGGACAGGATGGAAGAGATAAAATCCTTCTTTAGACGTAAGAAAGTAGAAGATGATGTAAATGTGATTAAAGAAAAATTAGCAAAAGAAGGTGCTAGTATTGCAGGCAATGACCAGCAACTAGTAGAACTAGCAGAGAAATTAAAAGAAGATAAGATAAAGGCGGATGAGGCCACGGATGAACAAATTAAAGAATTTTACAATAAACTTTTCAATTCGTAATGTTAAGATAGATGACGGGTCAAGAACTATATCTGGTTCACTGCCAAACTCTTCTGATTGTAGTCCTGATAGTAGTAATAATCTTACTTTTCCTATAGGTAATGGGGGAGGATACCAAGCTATTCCTCCCCAACCTATACTGCCTAGTGGACAACTAGGATTTCCATGGGTAGTAAATTCTACATCTCCTTATCCTAGAGATTACATATTAATCTATACAGATAAAGGAAGTTTTGAAAATTTTAATCTAACTATATCCGTGGAGTACTCGGACACTAAAGAGGGAGGAACTCTAGTTATCACTAAGGAATATTGTTTAAGTTCTATGGCTCATCAAAATAAAATATTAACTTTTAATAAGGGAGAACACTTTAACAATATGCACTTTTTGTTGTTGCCATCACAGCAGTATTTATTTACTATTCAGGATGCAGACATAATTAAATCTACTTTGGTGGGCAGTGATAAATTAATAGAAACACATGAGATCATATTTAAAAGCATTCTCATAGATGAGACAGCTAGAGACTTTCTGAAAGTTACATTGAATGGAGTTGGAAAATGAATTTATTCAAGAAAAGTTTAATTATATTAATGAGTTATCTTATTATTATAACTCCTGTACTTGCTCAGGATGCTCCTGTAAAACTGACTAAAGGAGTGCCATTTACCCCTACGGCAGACGGGTGGTACTTTACAGTAGCAGCAGAAAAAGTTATAAGACTCAAACTGTTAGACATTGACTATTTAGAGAAGTCACTAAAACTTACTCAAGATAATGTGCTACATCTAACTAATGAGTTGACTTTTCAAACAGATATATCTACTAAATATAGGACTGCTTGGCAGGATTCAGAGAATACCCTGACAAACGTATTGAAGAAGGAAGGGCGAACTAAATTCTGGTATTTCTTAGGAGGCATACTTCTTACTATTGGGGCAGGAGTAGGTTTAGGATACGCAGCGAAAGCAGTAAAATAAGGAGTTATAATGTGGGAGATTATTATAGGATTTCTTATAGGAGTCGCAATAACTTATATACTTTTGCGACATAAGAAAGTTCCTCCAGTTAATGATAAAGAGATTGATAAATTAAAGAATGACTTGACTGCGTTGCAGTATGAAAAGAATTCTTTGTTGAAAGATTTGGGTGGTATTGAGGCGGTATTAGGATCAAAAGAAAAAGAGGTAGATCAACTCAGTATAGAAAAACAAAAATTAGCAGATCTTCTTAATCAGGAAGCAGAAAAAAATAAAGTTATATTAAGTCAAAAGAAGTCTTCTGAAATACGCACAGGGCACATTGCGGAAACTCTTGCTCCATTTTTACTGAAAGGGCATGACCCAAAGAAACTCAAATGGCTAGGTCAGCCAATTGATTATATCGCATTTGATGATGATGGAATTACCTTTATTGAAATAAAAACAGGCAGAAGTCATTTATCATTTAATCAAAAGATAGTGAAACAGTTAGTACTGGATAAGAAAGTATATTGGCAAGAATTTAGATTGAAAGGCTTTAACAGGAGAAGATATGATAAAAAGCCCCAGTAAGACTATATGGAAATGGATAATTGGTTTTAACTATTTCAACTTAATGGATGCTTTGTTAACACTTCTTGGAACTACATATATGGGTGCTAAAGAGATTAACCCAATAATGAAGGTTCTTTTAGAAAGTGGCCCAGTAGGTTTTATTGGCTGTAAATTAATTATAGGTCTTTTGGCCACATACTATTTTGTGAGAAATGAAAGATATAAGTTATTAAAGATTATGACCTGTGTTATGGCAGGAGTAGTAGGCTGGAATATAATTATGATATTATTAAAAGGTTTCTTTCATTGGAAAGGACTATAATGAGTACTATAAATGAAACAGAAGAAAGAATAGATCTCAGTAAAATTACAATGGAAGAGATTTTAGATTCTAGACATAAAGCTGGAAAAGCATGGGTTAATGCATGTGCTTTACATCAACGATATGAAAAAGGCGAAGATGAAAAATTAAAACAAATTATGTCTAATATTGCTAAGACTCAGACTCCTCCTTATGGAAAGAAATCTTGGAACAGAGATGATTTAAGAGATGCCGCTCAGTCGAGTACAGAGTGGACTACCTATCTAGATGAGTGGAATAATTTATATAAGACTATGTTAGAGGCTATAAATAAAAGGGATTCATGGAATGCTACTTTAGAAGCCAAGCGAACACAAATGGTTAATGAAAGAGAATCACGGAGATAATCATGGCAGATAAAAGTATAGATAAGAGATTAGAAGAATTAAAAGTTAAGGCAGAGAAACAATTTGGACAGGGATCTATCTTGTTACTTGGAGATGATGAACCTCCTGTTACAGGAATAATCCCTTCTGGAATATATAGTTTAGATAAAGCATTGGGGGTAGGGGGACTGCCTAAAGGCAGGATGGTGGAAATATACGGGCCAGAGAGTGGGGGAAAGACCACGTTAGCTCTATACATTGTTGCTGAAGCCCAACGGAGAGGAGATATAGTCGCATATATTGATGCTGAATACTCGCTAGATTTAAATTTAGCAAAGATACTCGGTGTCAAGACAGAGGAATTGCTTATATCCCAACCAGACAGTGGTGAGGATGCACTTGAGAAAGTTGAATATTTGGCTCGTAGCGGTGAAGTAGGGGTTATAGTTGTTGACTCCGTGGCAGCTTTAACCCCCAAAGCCGAAGTAGAAGGTCACATGGGAGACTCAAATATGGGCGTTCACGCCAGATTGATGAGTCAAGCATGTAGGAAACTATGTTCGGTAGTATCCAAAACTAACACTCTATTAATTTGGATCAATCAGACTAGGATGAAAATAGGAGTAATGTTTGGTAATCCAGAGACTACAACTGGTGGTAATGCTTTAAAGTTTTATTGTTCTCAACGATTAGAAGTGAGAAAAGGGGAAGCAATAAAAGAAAAGGATAAAGTTATCGGTCATAGTATGGTGGTTAAGGTGGTCAAAAATAAGATGGCAGCCCCATTCATTAGAACAGAGTTTCCATTGATTTATGGTAAAGGTTTCGATCTAGCAGGCGATATATTTGATATGGCAGTACAGTATGAAGTAGTTGAGAAGGCAGGGGCACATTACAAGTTTAATGGTAAAGAAGTAGGTCATGGAAGAAATGCAGCAATTGAGAGCCTAAGCACAGATGAAAACCTCTTAGCCAAAATTATGGAGAAACTAGATGAAGTTACCAAAGTCTCCCCAAAAGTGTAAGAATTGTGGATCTATTATAGAGACTCCTTTAAATGACTCTCATATGATGGGCATAAGTAAGTTTTGCTCTGTAAACTGTTATTCGTCATATAATAGAATTAAGACTAAAGCCAAATCCTTTAAGGTAGTAGAAGAGCAGGTTACAATTTCTAAAGAACGATTTAAGAAGTTAGATACTGAAGCTCCACAGAATATACCATTTAAAGGAAAGAAGTTAGATAGAATTATACTGGATAGAAGTGAACAATACTTAGATTTTATTCGACAGTTTGCTTGTATATCTTGTGGCAAAAAGGAAGTACATGCGGCACATTTAGATACTGGTGGGACAGGAATTAAAGGTTCCGACTTTAGTACCGTATCTCTTTGTGATGAATGTCACCTTAATGGAAATGAGAGTTTACATAAACTAGGAGAAAAGAAATTTGAGGAAGTCCACAAGATAAACTTAAGACAACATCAAGCTAATTTTTTAATTCAATTTATAAGGATTTTATTACAAAGTGAGTAATACTAAAATAACCATATCTAAAGGACAGGTATTTAAAGTTCTTCATCAAATATTTTATCTAGCTGCCATTCCCACAATATATACTATTCCTGGTATGCGAATAGGATTGTGTCCAGATGATATATTGAAAGTGGTGCAAAGTACAAATGCTGTAATTCCAGAACAAGCATTAGTTAAAGTATATAGACGATCAAATACTCCTTTTATGGTATGGGTGCCACATTGTCATATACTTAATAATTGTGTCTTAGATGTAATAGATACTTTAAGATCAGGTATAAAAGAATGAGAAATACAGCGGTAACATTTAGTGAAATCTTAATACTTCCTAAGTTCTCTACAGTTACAGATTTATCCAAGATAGATTTATCTACTGACTTGGGAGATGATATTAAACTCCAATTGCCTATTATTGGAAATCATTTGGCCATAAATATGGCTGGAGGATTATATCTATTCCCTAAGAAAGTATATAAGGATTCTGGAGCTATAGAATTATCTTCAGAAGAATTGGCTAGTCACATTACAGAGTTGACATTAAATGCAGTTACTCCATTAAGATTAGGAATTACTATAAGCTCTGCAGAGATAGATAGAGACAAAGCTGTGGCATGTATTGATGCAGGAGTAGAGGTAATTTGCGTAGAAGAATTATTTGGAGCTAATCAATCCGTAGTAGAACAAGTTAAATGGTTAAGAGAAAAATATAAAGATAATATATATATTATTGCGGGATCATTTGTTACAGGACAGTCTATAATTGATTTTAAAAAGGCATGCACTAAAGAGTATGAACCTAATTTATATAAAGTAAGTTCCTCACTTGTTATTATGGATGAAACAGGTATTGGGCTTCCATTGATTAATGCAATAGGTGATTGTGGAAGAGTTGCTCCTATAATAGTACAATTGAGACTATCTGATATCTCTAATACTGCTGCCAAAGCACTAGCACAAGGAGCTAAGGCAATTCAATTCTTTGAGTCAGATGATTTATGGATTAGGGATCAGTACAATATGGAAGAGATTCTTCAAAAGGTTAGTTATAATTTACGATTGGCATGCAAAGCAGTAAATGCCAATACCTTAGATGAGTTTAGAAAGAATGCCGAACTTGTTATTATTTCTCCCATGTCGGCAGCAGAAATAGAATATCAGGAGGGATAATATGACAAAGATAAATAAAAGTTTAAAGACAAAAAAGGTAAAGGAAACGGATAATTATACTCACTTTGATATAAAAGGAGTTAATCCAAACTCTTTAGAAGATGAATCTTTTAAGACAGTTAACTTGCCAAATGGATCAAAAATAGTTATAGGTCGAAATAAAAAGACAGATGAATTACAGGCCACTAGAATTTTGATACCAAAGAAGAGAAAGAAATGACTACAGACGAAGATAAAATAAGACAAATACTATTTTCTATCTATGCTAAGTATGGATCATTTATAATTGATGCCTTGATAGATAGTATTGCTCATAAGATAACTCTAAGAATGAATGTAGATAGTTATGCACAAGATTGTACTAATATGTACAACTCTCTATCTAAGGATCATAAAGAGTTAAAGAAATGGAAGTTTATAATTAAGTAAGGAGATATTATGTTTAAGAAATTTCTAGCTACACTGTTTATTTTCTTTGTATTTATTCAGTTTACTTCTAAATTAGGTGGGCCAGTATATATTAATCCAGAGGAAGTAAGTGCCATCTTTCAGGCCCCAATTCCTTTTACAGATGTAGATGAAAATGGTAAACCAGAAATGGGAACTTACATATTTCTTAAATCAGGACATCCAGTAATAGTTATGGAAAAGCCCGAAGTAGTTAAACAAAAAATATCAGGAAACTAATATGTTTATTAAACTAACTAAGACTAATAACTTATCTAAAGATAAGCTATATGTATATATTGAATTTGATTCTATTGAGGCCATAGTAGATGAAGAGACCTGCAGATCCATTTATATGAAGAGAGGAAGTCGTTATATTGTAGATGAGACTACAGAAGAGATTTGGAAAGCATATGAAAGGGCATTTATATGAAAAATAAAACAACTAGACCTAAAGTATACTTAATTGGAAGAATGAGTAGAGAGATAAAAGATAGACAATGGAGAGATGATATATCTCCTTTCTTGGTTAAATTAGGATTCAAAGTATTAAATCCTTATAAATTAGAGCCTTTACAATTAAAAGGATTAAAGCCTGGAAGATTACCAGATAAGACTCCAGATGGTACAAAAATCTCTCATTGGTATGAGTTAAGTGCCTTTCCTCAAGATTCACCTGAATTTAAACGATTTCAAAAATATATGAGGTCCATCATAGACTTTGATTTAAATATTGTTGAAAAAGTAGCAGATATTATGATAGTAAGATGGTCAGAGAATTGTAGAGATGGTTGTGGTAGTCAGGCAGAGATTTCATTAGCCAGAAAAGTACGTAAACCTGTTTATATTGTTAATGAAACCAAGAAGATGCCCGAATGGGCTTTAGGTTGTGCGACTCGTATATTTAATACCTTTGAAGAGTTACAGACATTTTTATTAGACGAGTATGGAACCAGTAACACAGATGTCTCCGAAGAGTTAATTAATTAGGACCATTATGTATAAAATTTGTAGTCGTTGTCAAAAGTCAAAATTAATTCATAATTTTAGTATTGATAATCGAGCTAAATCAGGGATAAGCTGTCGTTGTAAAGATTGTGATCATTATTATTCTCAAATCAATAAAACACATATTCAACAATATAAGAAGCGTTATTATAAACTTAATAAAGAAAAATTAAAACAAGAGCATAAACAGTATTATACTGAAAACAAAGTTCGACTATTAATTCGTAGCAAAGAATATCAACAGACACATAGAGATCAAATTAATGAAACTAAAAAACAATATCGTAAACGACATAATAAAAATATTAAAGATAATGCTAATCAATATTTAAAATTTCGTAGAAATACAGATATTGAATTTAAACTTAGGGAAAGTCTGAGATGTAGATTTTATCAGGCTATTAGAGGTAATTATAAGAAAGGTTCTGCAATTAAAGATTTAGGGTGTACCGTCGATTATCTTAAAAAATATTTGGAATCTAAATTTTATCCAAATCCAGAAACAGGGGAACTTATGACTTGGAAAAATTATGGTAAACTAGGGTGGCACATTGACCATATCATTCCTCTTTCAAGTTTTAATTTAACTGATATAAAAGAATCGCAAAAAGCAGTGCATTATACCAATTTACAACCATTGTGGTATAAAGAAAATTTAAGTAAAGGCTCAAAACTAAATTAAGGAGATAAAATGATTAAACATAAATCCTATGAAATGACTATATATTATATGGGACTATTTGGTGGTAAGGATGTATTTAATATAATCAGCCATGCCATTCTAGAGAGTGGTTCGCTAGAACTTATTACAGACAAAGAAATATTTCTTCTTATTCCAATGACTTCAATTAAGAAGATAGTATTTGACTCGATCTTTACTGAAGTAGTAAAAGATAAATCCTCTGGTTTTAGACAACCTCCACAAGAGAAGGTGTAATGGTTAGCTTCTTTAAGTTTGCTACAATCTATCTTGGAGTATTATCTATTATTGGACTTGGTTATTTTGGCTATACTTGGCTAATTCCCAAACGATATGAAGATAAGTACTATGTAGTTAGAAATGAATTTGTTAACTTACATGATAAACTTATTAGAGATGGACTACAAAGATTTGACTTATTGTTTGGTTCGTGTCCTCATAAGACAATAATTAGATTAGAGCCAGTACGACATTGGTATGTTAAGTCTAATTATGGATGGGTATGGGCAGTTGGTTGGACTAAAAGAAAACATGTAGTTTATGTAGCTACTAAAGATTATCAGGAATGTTTTATAATTAACACTCTATGGCATGAGCTTTTACATGACTGCCATCATTGGAACGATTGCTATGATGAACCTGATTGTTGGATATATGATTTAGAAGTAAAAGAGAAGAAATTTAAAGAGGAGGGATTGTGTCATTGAATATAAAAGAATATGAAGAGATTATAAACGAACTTAAAGATCACTTCTCTGAGTCATATGGTAGTGAGGAACAGAGAATAGTAATACATTTTGTAAAGGCATTGTTAGCCAAATATATTAAGTCGGAGGAATAATGAAAACATTTCTTTATAGTAAGAAAGAAATAAAAGAATGGGAGAAGCTTGCAGGAAGAAAGTTAGACAAGGATAGGAGAACAGGAAGAACAACGGCAATAGCATTCTTTACAATTGGTAAGGCTTTGAAGAATCCATATAAATGGTTACAAATAAAAGACCATCACAATAGTTTTGCATCCAATAAATATTTAACTAGTAAGATTCAAGATATTATTTCTTCCCTTCATCTTGAAGGATTCGAAATATCTATCCTTCACTCAAAAATAAGATTTAACTTAGTGGAGCAATAAATGATGAAACTAATATTTGAAATACTTGCAAATTTTACTCTTGGATGTATCTTTCTTGGCTTATTTACCTTTGTCGGAGGAGTAACCTTTTTAGTAATTTCGGCAATATTATCTTCCATAAAAGATATGTTAACTGAAAAGGATGTGCCTCATGAATAACTTCTGGAGTTGGTTAAATCATATCACAGGCTGTCCTATGAAATACTGGAGGATAGTGTGGGGAGATTATACAGAATCTTGGTATGACGAGTTAAGGTGTGAGAGGTGCGGTAGGATGGTCTGGAAGTTTAAAAAAGATAATTAAATCAAGTAATTAAAGATAACTACGTTTTAAATAGTTATTAAATCGAATATATTAGAGTTAAGTAATCTCAGAACTGAAAAACTAGCAATGGAAACCCACTCAGAGTTAATATAGTAGAGCTGGAGCTAATAGTTATTAAAAGAATCATATTATAGTAAGCTAAGGTACTTTCCTCCTTATTTGACGTTAAGTTCCCCCTTTATCCTCTTTATTTCTTCCTCATCTTCAATATAATAGAATATAGTAGCCATGCCAGATGTTATGTAAATATTGTGTATTTTTATCTTCAGTGAGTCTGCTTTAGCCAACCATTTATTAATTTCATCTTGTAAATGTCTAGTTAGCTTATCCGTTGTTATAATAACCATCTGCAACATGCTATTCTCCTTCTAAAAACTTATCTATGGTTTATAGTAAACTATGAACTGTAAACTATTCCTTGTCTATTGGTTCTTGTTCAATTGGAACTGACGCTGCCATATTAATCTCCTTTTAATCTACAAATCCTATGTCCTTATAAAACTTACCCCAGTCAAAGTTCTTTGGATCTAAATCTACTTTACGTTTAGGGGCTACCTCTCTATGTGAAATAACTCTAGCTGGATCAATGTCATACTTCTCTATTAGCTTCTTAACTAACCATATCATTGAATTCCATTGTTCATCTGTCAAGGGCTTCTTAGTAGTATCCCCTGTCATTTCAATTCCAATAGAGAAATTATTAACGTATTTCTGACCATTAAACTCACTGTCTCCTGCATGCCAAGCTATATTCTCATCTGCTACTAACTGAGCAATCCTTCCATCCCTACCTATTAAGTAATGAGCAGATACCTTAGACTCAGGAGAACACATCCATTCTACTTCAGAGTCGAAATTAAAACTACCAGTGTGATGTAAAACAACTGCTGTTATCTTACGTCCAGCTTTAGGTTTATAATTAGGACTCTTATGCCATTCTATTGCTGGTTCCTCATCTGGATTTATAGATTCTATTTTTGGAAGTTCTACTGATAGCTCGTCTATTTTAGGTTCGGCCAAAATAGGTTCTTCCTCTACCTCTGATTTATTAAAAAATCCACTAATAAGTTGTTTCAGCAAATCTAGAAATGGATGCATAGAATTAATCCTCCCTGTAATTCTCGGTCAATAACTTTATAATTGTATCATTGAGAGTATCAAAATGAGTATGTAAATGGTGTAAATCTTCCTTTAAATTCTCTACCTCGGCCTTAAGTACTTCTAAATCTGTACAATTTTCCTTAATACAATCATTGTCTGATTTTATTTTCTTATCATGCCAGATTTCAAGAATTTTTAGAATAGTAAGGCAGATAGTTGCTACAGATCCTACTATAGCTCCCGCTAATGCCCAATCCATATTAATCCTTTTCTTTTAGTGACTTTAATGCTTCTATGAATTTTTCTGGTTTAAGACCATTCTTAGCCATCTTAGCTCTAACTTTCTTTTGAATAGCCCTACCATTGGAAACATCATGTTCCACTATAGATTGAATCTTCTTAACCTTTTCTTTACAAGTTTTCGAACACATCATATTAATTGTCTAACCTCTATTAATAAACATATAAGTTGTATCTTACCTTACCACCATTGTTTAATCCAGTTAAAGATAAAGTAATCTTGTGTTGTCCTGCTGTAAGTATCATTCCATTTAAACTAAGTTCTACTCCATTAGTTACTAGTATGTGCCCTGCTGTACCATCTCCAAATGATGCTAATCCTGCTTGAGCAAGTAGTATAGCAGTTTTATCTACTCCATCTACCCAAATTTTTAATCCAGTAAAATACTCTTTTGGAGATCCAGAAGTTCTTACGGCACCTGCGCTAGGAACTATTCCAGTATTAGCAGAAGATCCTGAATCAACCGCATGTTGATGTGTATTAACATTAACCGAACTAGATGTAGGAGATCCTGAATAAGTTACTGCACTTCCACTTAAAGTATGTGAATGAGTTCCATCATATGCTATTATAGTATATCCTGGATGATCTGGAAGATCATAATAATATGTACTTCCTGCTTCTGATCCACCCACAATATCTACTGCCCATCCATCAGCACTTACTTCTATACGAATTCCATGTCTATGACTACCTCCACTTACGGCAGTTCCACTTAAAGTATGGCTATGGCCTATATTAGTAGTATGCGTATGTGCTGTACTTCCACTATTTACATTTCCTGATTGATACGTTCCAGGACCATGATTATGTTGACCTAGTTCTGTATAGAATATTTGATTAAATTTATCTCCAAATATGAATAGTTTAATACTACTTGGTACATTTCCGAATATATGAAAATAGAATTGTTCGGAGTTATTCTCATCTATGTCGGCTGCTCCATTCCAAGAGAATCCGGGAGAAGTAAATTGAGGAGCAGTTATAGTTGGAGATCCTATATCTGTTGGTCTCTTCGTAAATTTTTGTCTACTACCTTTTGAAATTGACATGTTAACTCCTTATAATTCGTAAGCTACTAATCTACAATAATATACATATACAGATGTTCCATTTTTGAGTATATATTGTACTCTATAATCCCAATCACCAGCGGCTGGAAGATCCATATGAATTATACATCCTGGAGGAACATTCTGTATAGCCAAATCAGAACCAATTATAGGCGTATCCTGAAATAGATTATAATTAGCTATTGTTGTCCATACTCCTGCTAAATGCACTGATCGTTGAATTCTAAATGCAGCTTGAACATCATCTCCGCTAGTATCTCTGACCCCAATATATGCTTCATTTCCTGAACCATCTGATTGTAGGAATAGCATTACTGGACGACCCGTAGTAATTAGTCTAACATCTAATCCAGAAACATCTGCATATGATCCTGAACTCCCGGTAAATGCATTGGTCGAAATACTTATTGATTGTCCTACTGCTTCTAATTTAGCTCTAGTAACATTTGCATCTTTAATCTTTAAAGTTTCAACTGCATCTGTAGCTAATCCTAAAGCAGTTACTTGTCCCCAACTTGCATTACCCGCAAGATCAGTTAAGAATGCATATCCTGCAACTGCTCCAGTAGGCATTTTAAATGAGGTAATATCAATACTAGAACTCCAGGAAGCATTTCCAAAAGCATCAGAAGTAAATATACCTCCTAGCGACGCTCCAGTAGGCATTTTAAATGAATTGGTTTCTACTGATGTTGGAATAATTGCATCACTTTCGCCCTTACTTCCACTATGATTATGGTCTAAGAATCTAACAGGAGGAGGAACCAAAGGATCTTTAGTAAAGCTATTTCTAAATTCTAATATATCTCCTGCAAATGCAGCAAATGTTAATTGAACAGAACTTTGATTAGGTTCTGTATAATCTTCTGGAAGAGTTAGTTTTCGAGTAAGTCCAGTTGCTATCGGTCTATAATGGACTACTAATTCGCTAACTCCAGTTGTATAAGTAAATGGTAAATTAAATATAGTCTGACCACCTGTAGCTGTTTGTTTATCATATTCAAATTGACCACGTACATCATAGTTGGTTCTATTATATAGTATACCATAGTCTGATAGTGCTGCTCCAGACTTAGATAGTCCAATTCGGGCAATAACATTGGAGCCAACTAAATCAAGATCTGATACTGATACATGTCCGCCCTCAATAGTCTCGTACCAAGTAAATCCATCATCTGTAGATATCCAACAAATTGGATAAGGATCATCACTATTAACAATTGACATGAAATCTTTAACTGGTGTTGCCGCTAGATTTCCATCTCCTGGAAGGACATATTGAACATAATCAATATAAGCCAGGTAGTTCGATGCAACATCAAATCCACCAAACATCATCTTTTTATCTGTAGTAAGATCTACAAATTCATTATATGCGGCAGTATCTTTTAATTCACCATCTATATATAAGGCTAATCCTTCATCACGAGTTTTGGCTAACTTAATTACTATATATTTATCAAAGTCTACTAAGAACTCTGTACTAACAAGATTATATGATGCTCCATCATACATACCAACTTTTAATTGACCAGCATCATCTCTAATATAAGCTGCAACATCTAATCTACCATCTAGTAATCTTATACCAAATTGTTCAAAATTTAAAGATGCACCAGAATCTAATTTAACTCTCATCTCTATTTCTGATGTTCCAAAGAAAGTTAGAGTTGGTTCCGTTCTTTCCCAGGATATAGTATTAACTGCTGAGTTATCTGTTATAACAAGTTTCTTATCGGTAATTACATGAGAGATACCCACACCATCAACTAATATCCAAGGATCTGTAGGTTCAGACTCAGGAATCACATTCGCTTCATATTTAAGTCCAGCAATTCTAAAGATATCAACAGATTGTAATATAGAACCATAAATATTTAAAGCAATATAATCAATATCAACTGTAGCGGTAGCAAGTAAAGAAGTTCCCCATACAATTTGAGTTAATATAGTAGAAGTAGTAATACTTGCATAAGGATATGCTCCAATAAGAACGTCATCAATATACCATTGTACCACTTGATTTCCTAGTTTAACTAATCTATAATCATGGAATATTCCAGTATTTATAGAGTAGGTTTGTAGAACTGCTCCTGTTCCATCTATAAGATTTACTGCTCCACTTATAAGTTCTAATCCAAATTGTTTTGAACCATCATATACTTCATAGAAAAATGGCTTCGTTCCAGTACTTGCAGTTAATCTTGCTCTAAATTGATTATCATTGTGACTTGTAGTTACTAAGTTAGACTCAATTCTACGATAAGCTATTTGATCTCCTATTGAAGAATCTATTAAATGTAATAGTCCGCCAAGAAGAGCTTCAGATTGAGTTCCTAATACTGTCCAAGGATCATCAAGATCAGCCGCAGGCAATACTGTTGGGAAGTAATCTATAATTCTAGCAGCAGCACTAGCTGTGTATGTTTTCGCAAATGGATCATAAGTCATTCCTATTGTTTTACTAAGATCTACAAATGCTTGTGTATTAAAAGTCTCTGCAAAGACTTCATCCATTTGATTCTCAGATAAGGCATCTATTATAAGATCTTCTGACCAATCTTTATCTAAGGTTTTTCCAAATGCTCCTAGAACTCCCGTTTCACCGTCTCCGATAGAACCGCCATGAGGAAAGTAAATTCTACCATAGCGTCTTTCAGCAAGTATATACGCATCTACATTTGGAGGTACATCCACTTTATCTACTATAGTAGGAGCAACTACATAATCTATGGTCGCTTCTCTGTCTAAGTAAATAAAGGATACCTCTCCATCTGAAGCCAAAGTTATTATAGACGGGCCATTGACAATTGCTTTACCAGCAATTCCTGGAAGAGTTACTTCAAAATCAGAATCAAAAGTTAGTTGATTAAGGGCAACGTCCCAGGATATAATTCCACCACCGACTAAACGAACATTAGGATCAACTCCGAAACTATTAATTTCAGATACGGTCCTTACATCAATTATACTGCTAATTGCTCCACCAGAGATAGAGAAATCAGCTATTCTATAATAATGTTTACCAAGAGGATCACCAGAAATAGAAGTAATATAATGATCTCTTTTATATAAGGTAAATGGGATTCCATTAGTAATTATAGGTAAGCCTGCATGAGGAGAAGACGAATTATAAGCAACTTCTCTGTCCAATAACATTTGAACAGTAGCACCACCATCTGAAGTTGTTATACTTGTTATTGTTAAATAATTTCCATCGGAATCTACTAATATACCATTTATAAATGCATCTGCATCTGTGGCAAAGGGAAGATTGCCTAACGAGTTATTAAATACAACTCTACGATCAGCTCCATTTATATCAGGAGTTATATCGACTGCAGAGATTATAAAGTTAGCTCCACCACTAGGCATTACTACAATTTTATTTACAAAGTGATTAGCAACTGCAAGAGGATATGTAGGAGTCTCGGTAAGATCTGAGGTCTGAACCACATTAACCTTACAAATAAGACGAATCTTATTTTCTGTTTCTTCTCCAACATTAACTCCTTCCAGATATGGATCTACTGCTCCTGTACCAACTGGACGGACTATTTCTTCTTTGTTCTCAAGAACAATAGAATAGTTTCCATCCGCTAGTCCAGTAAGATCTAGTAATTTTCCACCGATATCTGAAATGGTTGCACTTTCCTCAGAGAATGTAATACCAGTTTCTAGAATACCCTGTATTACTTTGGGATCTGTTCCTGACTTCATCGTGAAAGGTATACCATCATCCCATGCTTCTCCAGGTCTTATCATTATTTCAGAAGCTGATAGTTGATCTGGTTTAAATGAAACTCCTACAGCTATATCGCCATAAGTATTTTTAACCAAATCTCGAAGAGCCTGATATGACTCTAACTGTATATCAGTAGCCTCTGCAGAAAGTAAATATTTGCCTTCCCTAAATTTACTTCTGAAGTATCTCTTCCTTCTAAATGTATTGGTTGGTAGTGCCATTATTATCTCCTAATTATATAGAACTTGTAAATTGAAGTCCCATTCTAGTCTTTGAAGGAGCGAATTCCTTCATTAATTCAATCAATCGTTGGAATCTAGCAGTGTTAAGTGGAGAGAGTACTGCGTAATCTCCAACTGGTTCTAAGTCTCGTACAACGCCACGAACTATAATCTCTGTGGTCGTATTACTAATTATCTCAAATATATCATTTACTTGACCTTGTTTTGGCAATAAGAAATTGCCCACTAAGTTATTAACTCCACCATAATTTGCATTTAAATCAGTTAAAGTAGTCGTATCTCCACTTATTTGTATATCACTACTTTCTCCCACAAACAATGCAACGTCTTGAATTTCTACAACAAATTCACTAAAGTTAAAGAATCCAGGGATTACTATGCCTGGTAAGCTTTTAAAGAATCTTCCAGTATGTGACAATGCAGTTTTTTCATAAATATTACCATTAGAAGATGTATCTACAGTTTTCCCTAAATCTATTTCTATTTGATCTAAGGTATCATCTACTCCTAGTACGTCAAATATATTTCCTGCTCCATCTTCAAAGGTATGACCCACTTGTACATTACTTAAATTAACTGCTGCAGAATATTGAATAATTCCCGTTGCAGGAGTATAAGTATAAGTAACAAAGGGGCTATTAACAAATGATGTTTTAAATCCGAATAGTCTAGTATTATCTGATCCTAATGTGTCCGAGTATAATCTTAAGGCTCCAGAGTTAGGTATATCATCAATAATTTCAGATGCATCTCCCGTACCATTGGTAGCATCCCAAGTAGTTATAATTCTAATGAAATCTACTATACCTTGCTTACTACCTTTCTTTCTCCAGGTATCTATAATGTCAGATATTATTCTTCGTAATTCATCTGCTCCTACTTTAAAATCAGCAATAGAAATACCCGTTTGTTTGGCCATATCCGATAGAACAGTATAATACATTCTATCCGGATTCTCTAAATCAAATGTATTTACGAAACTATACACTTCATTTAGTCCAAATCCAAAGACATTCATTAGATCGTTAAAATCTCCGGTAGTATCTACTAACTTATAGACGTTAGGCCAGTAATCAATAAGAATCTGTTGAAAATCTCTATCTATTGAAGATAAAGCTGCAGTCTGAGTACTATTTACTGTATCTATCGCTGAATATACTGACTGAGCAATATTAGTTGAAGCTCTATGAGTAAATGCAGTATAATAATAGAATTGCTCATCTTCTAAGCCTGAACCTGTTCTTAAATCTGCTTCTTCTTTATTTAGAAAGGTATCAATATAACTAAATTGACTTTTAACCGTATCGGAAGGACTTATATAATCATTAAATTCTTGAAGTATGATGTAATCTCCTGAAACCGGAGTTCCAGAAACAGACAATAAAGTATCTGTATTATCATATATTACAAATCTATTTCCGCCCTGATCCACGAGTATGCGATCACTTAATGAACTCTCTACAAATGATTTCGTGGTATCTCTAAGATATCCGGCCCCCACCGCAGTAGAAGTTCCCGTAATGGCTTGCTCATTAGAATTAGGAAAATCAACAAGAACAACATATTGTCCTGTCACAGGAGTCCCAGACACAAATATCTCTGTAGCAGTATTACTTATAATTTTAAAATTATGACTTGTAGAGTCTCTTAATATACGTCCTTTTAATGAGGGACTAGTTGGAAATGATGCCGATCCATCAGTAAACTTTCCAGGTTCGCCTGTACCACTTCCTCGAATAAGTCGTCCTCTAAATATTTCAACCTGTACTGGATCTGTGAATCCTGATACATTTTGTTTAAATAAATATAGAGAATCACTATTAAATAGTTCCATTGGAAAAGAGTCTTTACGCCTAACAATTATTAACTCCATAGAGGGATCATAATTCTCAGGCTTTTTCCAAGTTAAGGATATTTCATTAGGATTGGAATTACGAGCCTGAAACTCACGAATAAGCTTTAATGGCTTTATTCCACCGCCCCAAGGCCCCGTTCCATATCCACCTACGCCCCAACCTGACATGTATACTCCTTAGATAAAGTTACTCTACTGGTAATACTTCAACTGGATATTCGATTCCGTTAAGAACCATATATTTAATTCCGTCTCTAACTATATATGTAACTTCACTCATAAGTCTCCTTTATTCAATGTCACTATACTCAATCCAAATAAATAACTGTCCTTGACTAAGTTGATTAAGTAAAGCATTCGTAGAATCTACTTTACATACTATATTAGTACTTACCGACATATTTTCAAGGTTAGTTTGGCCTAGTGTAGTTAATGCTGTTCCTTTATCTGTAGCCGCTTTAAATTCTAAAGCAGCAGTAAAAATATCTCTTCCAGAAGCAATATACTTATTTGTAGTACCGGTAATTCCTACTTCAAATGTATAAGCAGTTAAATTAAAATATAGTCCCATTTCTAACTGAAACAAGTTTTGCTCCAGAAGTACTAAGAGTAACTGATGTATCTAGAACATGCCCTACTGCTGATGCACTATCTGCTTCACCTGATTTTATAATTGCTCTATCTGTCATATATTACTCCCTATTTAACCCAAGAAGATTTCCAGTACCACCAACAGATATTCCGTATCCTTCACAGTGATTGCTCGTAATTAAATTATCATTTGAACTTACCGTGATACCATAGCCAACATTAATAACGCTATTACCTATAATTGTACATTTATTTCCTGATGGAACTTCAATACCATAGGCCCCCGCAACAGTTACTGTATCAATCCTATTATTGCTAATTATAGTGCCATCCACATAATTACGAATCCCATTATATTGTACATTTTTAATTATATTATTTGTTACTATTGCATTAGAAGATCCCACCCCAATATCTATTGCTCCATATGCTATTGAATCTGCAATATAATTATTTGAAATCAAACAATTAGGAGATGCACATCCTATGCCAAGTATACATCTTGAAATCTGATTTCCAGAAATAAGATATTCTCTTCCCCCTCCACAATTAATTCCTGCTCCTCCACAATTTTCAATTATATTATCCACTACTGTGGCTTCTACTTGAGCGATAATTCCGGGTCGACCAGAAGAAGTGCCAATTATATGATTATCCGAAATTAGAGTACGCCTACTATAATAACCTGTAGTCACAGCTACATTGGAACGCATCAATATATTTCTAGATATTTCACAATCTGAACTATACTCCCCGGCTCCCGATTGAATCTCAACAGAATTATAAGCGTCCGTATCTTGAATAATATTATCATATATACAACTTGCTATCTGAGCAGCTAAAATTACTCCACCATAATTAGTAAATTTAGATAGTATACAGTTTCTAATAATATTGCGATATCCATACTTGTCGAATACAACTACAGCATGTCTAGAGGTTGTAGTATTATATTTCCAATTCTCAATAATCACATTATCCATAATACAATTAGAGGTATATTCAAAATATGGTCCTTGAGCCAAAACTGAACCATCATTTAAACTAGTTATTTTCATATCCCTTAATATAATATTTTCTCCACCTCTCATATTTCTACACGTGGGTGTGGTTAATGTTCGAATTATTGTATGCTTGATCGGAACTATGCCTGTTCCTGGATTTCCATTAGACGCAGCAATAGTATATCCTGTATCAATATAGGATCCGGAATAGTCAGTTCCATAAATATATAGTCTATCACCAGCTAAAACATTACCAGCATTTGCTGGAATCGTATAGGTAATAGAGGTATCTCCTTCTGTAACTGTATTAATTCCAACACTTTGTACGGATGTTCCACGAATATGTAAGCATTCTCCAACATAAATTCCGTCGTGTTCTAATATTGTGCCCGCTCCAACGCCTTGCACTATAACATTACTAATTCCAGCATTTGGTATTATGCCTGAATCTATTATATAAGTTCCTTCTAATAATTGAACTATTCCACCGCCCGCAGCAGAAACATCATTAATAGCTGTTTGTATTCCAGAATCTCCTTCCGATGGATCAACAGTTACAAATGGAAGTCCATTAATAACTCCATCAACAGTAAGATCTCCCTTTATATATGTATTTCCTGTGGCGTCATCAACTGTAAATGTATCAATTGGATCAACTCCTGCTACTGTACCTCCAATAAATCCTGCTCCATCTAGAATTGCATTAACGCAAGTAGAAGTAAATGAATAGGCATTTGCTACTACTCCTGGACGTTTGGCCATAAACTGTACTGTAGAACCTACTGCTAAAGCAAATACATTACCTGCTTGAGTAGAATTATAATTGAAGTATGCTGCTAATCTAGATGCAGCAGTAGTTGAAGGTGAACCAACTCTAATTTCGTTAGGCAAATAACTGATTGTTCCAACAAATGTGTGTACTTGTCCATTGATAGTAAGAGTTTCCCCATCATTGCTGGCTCCTGTAAATGTTAAAGTACCAATTGCTTTAACTCCAGCTATTCCTGACTTTATATCGGCCCCTCTATTGTCAATTCCAGAAACAAATGGAAGTTTTGTAGGGGTTTCCATTTCATTTCCAATAATCGTAGCAGAGTCAATATTATTTATTCCAGTATACCCAGTTTTGCTTGAAGCGTAGTTTACTATTTGTACATTCTTGGGTTTATTATCAATATTAATGTCCCATGTAGTAAGATTAGAACAAGTAATATTATCAATCAATAAATTATAGGTAGATCCATCAATATATATACCATTTGAGGTATATCCCGATTGATTATTTAACCAAATATTCTCTAGAGACAAATCGTGACAATATTGTTTAATATAAATATTATAGTCTCCAGCACTTTGACCAATGGCATATACATTTCTTATATATCCAGCACTACAATTATTCTCGAATAAAATTCCTTTGCCTGTAGAGTTCACTATTAATCCATCAATATTTAATGGAAGAGAACATCTATACATCCAAAGAGCTGCGCCTCCTCCTCCAGAGTATGAAGCTACAAAATTACAGTCTCTCATTGTAATTCCGTTACCAATACCGTCAAGTTTTAATCCATATTGTCCAATACCAAGAACTTGACATCTATGAAATTCTAATTTCTGAGGAGTCGTAATTTTTAAAGTGATTCCTCCGACTGCCCCAACTCCATTGTAAATAGTAAAATTTCTAAAAATATATTCGCCTTGACCCGTAAATGCCCATCCATTTCCAGACGGATCTTGGCAAAGAGGATAAGATCCTCCCAGCGCATTCGATCCACCATAAAAGGTAATCGACTTATAACTTAAATTAGCAGTAATAGTACTAGAAAATATATAATCATCAACTGTAGGGCTAGTAGGAAAATAAATTATTGAGTGTGTTCTATCTGGCAAAGCGGCAAGAAGGGCTGTGAACTTAGCGCTATTATCTGTTATGCCATCTGCCACAAGATTATTTACTCCTGTAGGGTCCCACTTAGTAACATCATAAATAGGCATGTTCTGAGCAAATACTGACGCTAGAAATGCATCATCATTTGTTGCTATTGCCTTCTTGTTTGTTAAATTATATTTATTATCTGACATTGTGTTCTCCTAATTATAATGAGAATAAGTTAGATCCGTTAGAATATAATCTTAATACGCCATAATCTGCCGTGATATCAATTTCGGACTGACCATCTATTAATTCAGCTCCTTCAGTGGCTACTGTAATCTTATTAGTTCCTGCCCCACCGGATTCATCCTTAACAAATATAGGATAAGCTTTCGTAGGACTACCCTTTGCAATATCTGCTGAGGATATAGTAATTGTTCGAATAGCTCCTGTGTTCGTAACTCCTATAAATTGTTCTCCAGCGGTAAGAATATCCACAGCAGTAGAAATACTTTTAAATCCCATACCACTACCCAAGGATAACATTCCAGCTATATAAGTATCTCCATCTGGTTCTACTCTAAAATTATCAACGGGATCAACTCCAACTTGATGATTATTCATAAATCCAGTATCAGCAGGGATTGCTGCGTTTGTTAATGTTTCACTAAAAGTATACGCATTCGCTGCTATTCCAGGATCTTTCGCATAGAAATATACTGTATCTATTCCATCTGACCATGCCCATATTACATCTCGTTCAGATGAGTTCCTATTGAAGTATGTAGCAGTCCTAGTAGCTGCTAATGCTATTGTAGAACCCTCTCGAATTTCATTAGGATTCGAGGTAATACCACTAACATATGTATGTAGAACTCCATTAAGAGTAAGGGTTTCAGTGGCTAAGGAAGCTCCAGTAAATACTAACTTACCAATCGCTTTTGTTCCACCAATACCACAAATTAAGTCTTCATCTCTATTAACAAATCCTTTTACATATGGTAATTTTGTTGGCTGATCTGTACTATTCCCTAATATAGTAATTCCAGTAAGATCATTAATACCAGTATATCCAGATTTTTCTGTTCTATAATTTCTAATACTTACATTTAAAGGTCTGTTATATAACTCAATATCATAAGTATCTAATATATTAGTAAATATATTGTCTATTACTACATCTGATGCGGTATCAATTATTATTCCTTTTCCTAATCTTCCAACAGTTGCAAATAGATATAAATTCTGACAATTTACAACTCTGGATAAATCAGCAATTTTTATTGCTCCACCTGGTAAGTTATAGGCGTACAAACCATCAATTGAGATATTTGCACAGAGAAATCCTAAGTTAAATCCTATGTCTCCTCCTGGAGAAGGCTGATAACCACTCATATAAGTATTATCAATTTGGATCCAATTACATTGCTGTAAATCTAATAGTTTACCAGTAGTGTCTGGACCTGCGCCAAATGTATTTAAATCAAAGTGCCAGTGATTACAACTAGTCATTACCAATGTATTTATAAAGTTCATGGAGAACAAACAATTGTGGATAAATCCACCACCGCAGTTAGTTAGTTGAATTGCTGTAACTTGATTAGGAGGATTTCCTCCACCAACAAATACTATAGAATCCAAACTAACCGTACCATTACTAAATTCAAATCCATTTCCTGTAGGCATATCTAATCTAAAGGTAGTAACTAGATTCTGAACGTTGCCCTTACCAACCGGGGAACCTGTAATCAAGATCTGATAATTAGCAAGATCTTTAGTAACTGTTGTCAAGAAATGATAATAATTAGCAGGTCCTGTTCCAGCCGGGAAATAGATGATAGCTTGATAATTATTAGATGAAAGTATATCATCAATTATATCACTTAATGGACCAGAGTTATCTGTAACACCATTGTCGTCTGCTGCTCCCCATAAGGTTGCATCATAAACTGGTACTTTAATACTTTTAAATACTTCACTGCTTGTTATTCCAGAAGCAGCTATATGTCTAACTGAACTGACATCCCCATCTTTACTTAAAGTAAATTTGGTAGATCCTTGATTTTTAATCTCTGCTAACTTTGCTGCAGGATCGGTAAATGAGTCTATAGTGTCAAATATAAACGCAGTAGTTGCTCCATTGGTTTCTCTAGACTGAATAGTAAATGGAGACGCTCCTCCAATTAACAATCCATCTATTGTAAGATCTCCTCCAATGTTTGCATGTCTGAGAAGATCTAAATCACCATCTTCAGTCAAACTCATTACTTCTGCTGCTAATCCATCAAGCCAGGAGAATTTATTAGATCCATCGTTATCAAAGTCTACCTGGAATTGTAAATCTCCTGCACTTTTAATCTTAGCAGAGGAGGCAATAATCATATCTCCAATAGTAGTAATTGTACCGTCTTCCTCTATTTTTAGAAGAATTGTACCGCCACCTGGAGTAGGAGTATTTGTTTCTACCGTGAATGTTTCAGAAGTACTATTATTATCTGTGTCTATTAATACGTGTGCGGAAGTAGGAGAAGCCAATACAGTAATTATCAAATTACCATCTTTATCAATAAATAACTTCTCTACTCCATTATTTCGTAAGGATAAGAGTTTTGCTCCAGCAGTATTTAACGCATAGGCCGTATCTAATATAAATGCAATGGCAGATCCCCCATCTGCTTCTTGCGATTCTAAGATCATTGGTTCTAGATCTTCATTTAAATATTTACCATTAACAGTAAAGTCTCCTGTTACGGGTCTTAGCCCATTGGCCAAAAGATATATTAAATGATCATCATCACCTAATCCAGTTAAGAGTCCATGATCAGTAATCCCAACATCCACAAAGCTAGTACCATTATCTACTTTTAAAGATAATGATGGGACATCGAATATTAATCTTCCTTGATTGCCCGCCGCCGGAATAATCATTAAATTCTGAACTCTAAAATTTAGAGCTTGAAAATTACCAAATGATTGATTTCCAGTAAAGGCTCTCGTACCATCATGCTTTATATAAAGAAGATGATCATCATCTGCTAATCCTGTCAATGCACCGTGATCTGTTACTCCACCACCTGATATAGTAATATTATTACCTACCTGAGTAAGTATAATAGTTCCACCAGGACTAAGAGTAACGTCACCTGTCAATTGAGGATCGCCTGATTTTGATATAGAAGTAACAACATCAGATATAATGGCTGTCTCTAAAGTACTAATTCGGGAATCATTATCATTTACTGAAGTTTCTATCTCATCCCAAACTTGTTCTATTTCAACAAACCATGGATCTAAAAATTGTGGGGGTCTAGAAATTGTTAAGTTCGACATTCTTATCTCCTAATCTTATGAAATACCGCCCCTTAAATCTAATATAAGCCTACCACTATTAAATTGTGGAATTTCATTTTTTCTAAGATTTGTTATATCATCAGCATAGCCGGATATTTTAAATTTAAATCTATCTACCACATTACCATTTGTATCTATTCCTAATTCATTAGCATATGAACCTGTTCCTGGAATTCTAGGTGTAGGAGCACTTCCAGTATCTAATCCTCCAGACATTCCTCGTGTAATAAATCCAGGATCCGCAATACCTTCAATAATCGCCTGATTTCCTAAACTTCCTAATGAATCATTTTGTAACAATACTAATGCTGTTCCGCCACTAGTAGCAGAAATTGCTAATGAACTTGCTCCGCCAATAGCAGAAATAATAGCATCTCTTACATCATCTTCTGTTACGGCTGTGGTGATATCGACTGCTACATTTCCTCCCGCTACTCCGCCTCCCTTATCAAATTCAAAAGTAACTGCAGGGTTAATCCCATCATTTAGTACAAAAACTTCACCGTCTGTAATATTAGCTGCAAGAATTGTAGTGATACTTCCTACCGCCGTAAATCCAATTCCCGTAACTAAATTAGCTATACCATTGACAAAACTAATTTCATTATCATCACTATAATATCTCTCACAAACTGAACCTGGACTACCTCCAGAAACTACTGGATTAACTGTAGTACCGGCCTGATGTCTAATATCTACCGTTTTGGAATAATTATCTACCGCTATAATCTCAAATATATTATTCGCAGAATCTATTAAGCAATAACCACTATTAATTCCTACTGTAACCTGAGAGAGATCCGGATCATCTGCAAAGTGAACTCTTCCTTTACCTACTGTGGGAGTACTAGAAGAAAAACTATCTACTGTAACTGGTACTCCAAAGTTTCCTTTTCTATCCTGCATTCTAGATATATGGAATTCATCTCCAATAGTACCTACTAAGTTGAAGGAAGAACTAATTCTTGTAATGGTATTGTGTGTATTATAATCAATTCCATCAAATATTAAGTTTCTAAAAACTATAGTAGACCCTATATAACTCTTTACTATCTTATAATCACCTTCTGCAACCTGTGAAATTACAGTATTATTAATCGCAAATACTGATAATTGTACTGAATGAGAATCATTATCAGATATTGTCCATATATTATTAGCCGCATCTATAAATAGATATTGATCTCTAACAATTGTAGCCGCCCCATTATTGATATCACTAGGTAATCCTGTAGATAGTGTAAAAGTGTTTGCATCTAATATCTGTTTTACAAATGCAAAATTATTTCCCTGTTGTATTCTATCTCCTTTGCGAGGAGTAAATGTAGAACCAGCGAAATCAAAAGTATTAACGCTCTTATTACTCAAAGTAATACTACTATTTCCACCTACAAATTCATCGGGAAGGAACGTTTTAGTAGAATCAAATATGATATTACCACTTGAAATATCTATTGCAGAGGTTGTACTTTCGACTACAGAGAAATTCAAGGTATCATCAGACAAACTATCTGCACTTAAATTAGAGACTATTCCAGAGATCTTTTTATATACTCTACAAGGAATATAGCTGGGACTAGTTGCACATTCTTCCGGAACCACTAACCATTCGGATTCCTCGGCCCCAGGGAATATTTCTACTTCTCCTAATAAATAATTTGCTCCCGTAGCAAAATCTTCTATAGTCCTAGGTACATAATTAAACTCTTCTATTTCAAACCTTTCTAGTCCTTCAATAGTATCCAGAAGTTGATATAAATCATTAATAAGAATCTTCTGACCAAATTTAGTACCAGAACCATCTATATCGCCTTCTTGTAAATCTAGGAATGTTTGTAGTGTAGATACAATAGTTTCGGTAATAGCAGATCTGGAAACACCCGACACTAAATAAGCTTTAATTTTAAACTTTACATCTACTCCGTAGGCGTCATTAATGCTAACAACGGTAGTAACAGTTTTTCGTTTATCTATGAAAGATCCTATACTATTTAATAAGGGAGCATTCTGAGTAATTGGAGTGATCGTATTTCCAGAGGGAACGATGTATAAATTTACATCAATCCCTGGATCCTCTGTATTTTCCTCGGCTGCGGCCTTATCAACATTTGAAAAATTAGCCAATACTATATCTGCGTAATCATCTACGGCCACTGCTCTTTCCAAAGTTCTAAGACTAGCTGGAATTAACTCTCTTAATTTATCTGTAGTAGGTTCATCGGAACCACCACTAAATGACAGAGGGTTGGTAACAGACTGAATAAATGTTGCAGAATCTACTAATACTGTAAGAGTATCTGCCGATATATTCCCTATAGTTCCACCACCAATACGATAATTAACTATAATGGAATCATTAGGATTTAATTTTTGTCCAAATATACCATCTCCAAAACGTAATATAGCTCTGCCATCTGTATTAATACTAACTCTATAATGCTTATCAGAGGGAAGGCTATTTATAAATGTTTCTACTAAGGTATAAGGATTCCAATTAACATTTACTTGAGGACTCCTAATAGATATAATTGCATTATCTAAATCTTTAACTAATGGAGAAAAATTGAGAACAATTTCTTCATTCTGTACACCTAACGCCCTAAAAGTATCAGTCTTTTGCTCTCCCTGAACTACTTGAAGAATAGGCTGTAAAGTGGTAGATCCAGCAGCAGGTACTGCGGAAGCTACAAAGAATGGTGCTCCATTAGTAGCTGCTAGTCTAAATCCTATCGGGATTGTTTCACCAGTAGTTAATGTAAATTTCGCTAATCCCGACGAGGAAGTTGCAGTTGGAACCACATATCCAAATTGTTTTGCAATATTTAATACTGCTGATCTAATAGTAGCTGTTTGCAAATTACTCTGTGTAGCTTGTACATCTAAATAGTAGAAAATTAGATCTGCTACATATGCTACTAATTCTAGCCATGTTCGACTAAAATCATCTACGTTAAAATCTGTCCATTGACGGTTTGCAGCCGTATCTGGACCAAAGTTAACTGTAGCATAGGTAATCAGGGCGTCTACTACAGAATCAAAGTCTTTTGCAATGTAATCTATGGAGCGATTAGTTGCCATTAGTTAGCTCCTTATACTCAATTGAGAAGATGGTTTAAATGGAAATACTAAATTAACTTCAGTATTTGTATCAAGTATTATAAAACGAATATTAAAATAAACTGCCCCTATAGTCCGATCAATCGTAGGAATTACCTCAATTAAAGATATGCGTGGTTCAAAATTGGCTATAGCCTCACTAATATCTGAAATCCCTACTTCTGCTACTTCATCTAAATTTTCCCAAATTCTGGAAGGTAAATTACAACCGTAGTTGTATCGCATTACTCGCTCACCAAAGTTGGTTAGTAACAATGCTTGTAGATCTTCCAGGACCTTATCTACTCCTTCAGAAGATTCAAACTTACCATTAATGGGGAATTGTAATCCTTTTCCTAAATGTGGTTTGGACATAGTTATTCAACCTTATGTTTATCAGATAATTCTATACCACTTGTTAGCGTCTGATTTGGAGATCCAGTATTATCGGATCCATCTGGATGCAAGGGCTTTGTATATGGATGCGTATGTGATTCAAATAATGTTTTAAATGCATCTCCACGAACTATAGATTGAGCTGCGTTTGTCCCAAGTTTAACATGCTCTGCGTCTAAAGTAATAGTATCATTGGTAAAATCTATATCAATATATATAGTACCAGTTCTATTACGTAATCTTATTCTATCCGTTTCTTTTATAATCTCTATAGTTCGATCTTCTTTATCTTTAATTATAACTTGCTGCTTTAAGGAATCAATATCATCAATTAATTGTATACTTTGACCATCAACTGTGCCTAATTCAGCTCTATTTTTTTGACTACCTTCCGATGCTTCTTCCCACAATTTTAAGTAATGTCCACCAGAGGTAGTAAGTCGTACTCCTTTAGATTCTGTAGTATGAGTAATGTTTCCATTATTATCTAGGGCGATCCCATCATCTAATTCAATACGATGCCCAGAATTTGGAGTTATACATTTTCCCGTAACATCTAATATTCCAGGGCTTACCCAACCTCTATTTGTTGGTACGGCTCGTCTAAATTCTATAGGAGTATCGGAGTTAATAATTAATCCATCATTAATTACGCCACGAGCAATAATAAAATCAGGATCTCCACCGTCTGCTTCCACATAAACTACTGTGCCTAAATCTGGAGGAGAAAAGAAACCATCATCAATAGTTATATAATGAATCCAAGGACTTTCGCCATATACTGGGCTATATACTCGAATACGTCCTTTTTGATCAGGATCTTTATTGTCGATTACAATTGCTTTAGAGGGAGCTAAGTATCTAGTTTCTCCACTATAATCAATATATTTTACCGACATATTATTGTCCTAGGGCTTTCTTAATGACATCTATGCCTTTTTCAAAATCTAGAGGTGTGTCACCTAACAAATTGAATTTCACAGATCTATCCAAATCATTTCTGACTGGAGCACTCTTTGCACTAACTCCACCACCTTTAACTACATTTGTCTCCCCCATTGCTGTACAAATGTAGCCTTCACCAATACTAATTCTATGAGTTACAGATAGAATTGAATATAATCCACTATATCTGGTTCCTATATTAGAAACTTTAATTACTCCAGGTTTAAATTTAGGTATCCCTATGCTAGTGAAACTTAAACGCAAGCCTCTTTCCATTCTTCCAGCCATTTTATTAGCAATACTCTCATGTTGAGAATCACTAGAAGAAGGGGAATATGTAGACATTCCCTGGGAATCATTTAATATAGCATTCTCTGGATCTCTATCATTAAGTTTTTGAGCCTGACCCTTATTAAAATCTAACTCGGATTGTTCTGTTAATAGATAACTATATTTTTCATCTCTATTTGCAGAGGACCCAACACTTTCTTTACTTAAAGAAGAAATTCCTGAAGAACTAGCTCCAGATCCACCAGAGGGATATAATGCCAATTCAAAATCTTTAATTGTATTAAATATAGTGGCTTCTCCTGAATCAGCAGACGTAGTTTCTTCACTACCTAAACCTGATTTCCACAAGAAATGCATGGCACTCGAAGCCTCAAACTTTCTTCTGGATATTAAGTTTAAAATAGTTTTTAATGTTCCATTTCTATATTCTACTGTCACGTAATAATTAGCATATATTTTTTCAGCTAATTCCATAAGGAAGTCGTGAAGGTTAGTTCCTTGAGTCCAATTACGTGAACTGGTATTATCCTGAATATCTAAGTACTTTTCCTCATCAGTAAGATCTACATGAGCAATAGTATTTTTTAAGTAACTATCTGCTACGGCTCTAAATATATCATCTATTCTAGCTGGAGCATCATCAGAGCGAGTAATTACTTCCCCGGCTGGAGTTTTAATTGTTATTCCTAAAGGTTCTCCAATTTTGATTTTTTCCTTAACTAACTTATTACTAAAATTAACACCTTCTTTACGATAGATTTTGGACATCTCCCCCGAACCAATGTCAACTGCTAATATCTCAGTAAGAGGTATATCTCCTGCGGAAGCTTTATAATTAATCTGTAAAATTTCTCCTCTTACCGTTCTTGGTTGTAAATCTGGATGTTGTCCTAATGCGTCTTTATATCCCCAAGTAACTTCAACTATATTTCGTTCTTGAAAAACAAAATCTGCAGATGTCTTAGAAAGTTGTTCTTGTAATTCCTGTAAAGTTTTTTCTGTAGCTTGACGTTTTTTCTCATTGACTTCAATTTGCTGTGGAGTAGCATTAGAAGGAACAAGTATTTTTCCTAATTTAGATTCTTGTTCTCTCATCTTATTATAGAGAGATTTTCCTAAAGCTATTTCTTCTGGAGTCACATATGTAATTTGAGTAGCATCACCTATTGTAGAAAACTTTTGATCTAGTACAGCAGTAGATTTATGAATATTATCATAAAAGGTTAACCTAATACGAGCTGCAGATCCTCTTCCTCCATCAATCATTTCAGAATACTCGAAACTTACCAGGATACTTCTTAAGGAATCTGGTAAAGGAATAAGTTTTTCAGTAGGAAGTCCTGGAGGACCTACTCTTACGTCAAAATACGGGCATTTTAATTGTTCTAAATTAATTAGTGCCATGCTTATTCAACAACATTTAGCTTTTCAATTGCTTGTAATACTTTATATAGTGGAGGAATTCTAAGTACTTGGCCAATATATAAATCAAATAATGGTTCTTGTAAGTTATTAATGTCTAATATAGCCCATCCAAGATCAGGTCTATTATATACTTCTTGAGAAATTAAATCTATACGTTTTATAAATCGACCCTCTATAGTTAAAAATATATCGTCTTCAGATTCAGAAATTTCTAATTTACTTCTCAATAATAGAAATTCTTTATTTTCAGAATCTGTAGTAAAGGTTCCATTTGTATAACGAGATCCACTTCTAAAATTAGCCATTATATATCCTTATTAACATCATTAAAGGAGACCATTTTTCCAGGAAACTCAGTTAAAGTAAATGATACTGTAGCCTCACATGGAGTTAAGTCCGCCAATTGTTTTGTAATTCTAATATCCACTTTATCAACTACAAACTTAGATCCTTTAGTTCTATTTCCAAAGGAACTTCCTACTCTAAGTCTAACTAATGGGGGAGTATCGGTTAATTTTCCTTCTTTTGTTTTTGGATATATTAAACTACGATAATAATTCAATTTAGCAGTAATATCTAAAGATAACTCCTGAGCTTGATTACGATTATTGTCATTAAATAATGATTTTAACGATAATTCAGGAATATTAAATACTTGTTTAGCAATTCCACCAATAGCTTTTATAGCAGTAGACTTAAACTTAGAAGTTAATGACTTATTATCATCTGTAATAGTAATATTCTCGGTATTGGCATTAATATGCCCTTCAGCCCTATCATTGGTAACCAATGCATCAAAAGTAATTTGTCTAGCTCCACTAGAAATCCACTGTTGATGAGGATCGCTATATCCAGGAATTTCCTGTTTAACCCAATGGGATGTTTTGCTTTCTGTCCAACTTGCTGGATTTATATAGAACATTCCGAGTGATCCATAAGTTTCATCTGCTTGGGTCTCAGATTTCATAGGAAGAAGTGTAGCCTTATATCCTGGCTCATTCTTTCTATTTTTAGCAACAAATTTTCTAGGTCCAGAAGAACTAAATTTCATAATTAATTCCTAGCATTAGGCTTACCATTTTCTAAACGAGGTTTCCATCCAGCCGCAATCATTAATTTTATAGTATCTGAAATTAATTGAGATCCTTCTTTAGATGTTACCTTATTATCATTCATGGCCTGCACAAGTCTATCCACATCTATTACACCTTGTTTAAAGCCCATCGAGTTAGTTTCGACCAATAGATTTTGAAAACGTCTTTGCTGATCACTATCTTCCCAAGATGAACCAGTTTGTCTTAACATTCTATAGTATTCTTTTTTCGCCTGATCTCCAGTCCGTACATTTCCTGTAGCAATTCGTTGTTCTTCGCCTTGTGTTTTAGAAGTAAGCCAATTTGCCATCTTGTCATGTAGGCCCAACTTATCAAACATATAATATGCTACTAATGGAAGAGCAATAGCAGCAATTGTCGCTAACACAGGAGGACTTATTAGAAATCTGCCCAATTGTCCCATCAACCCGCCTATCCAACTCATTCCTTTTGCGCCTATACTTCCTGCAGCTCCCATAGCTAATCCAGGAAAGTTCACAATTTTTGTATAGATAGGATCAAACATACTACCAGTTGGCTGTCTTCCTCTAAATAACTTACCAACTATAGGTATCTTACCTAATACTGAAAAGAGTCCTTTAAATCCTTTTAATGCAGTGAATAGTCCAATTAAGCCTACCATGCCTACTCCGGCTACTTTTCCAGCAGTTTGCCACTTATCTAAAGTTTTTGAACCAAATCCAGTAGCCTTTCCCGATCCTAACATGGCCTTTATCTTATCAAAAATCCACAATAACGGAGCAAATCCTGCTTTTATACCATCAACAAATCCAGACCAGGTTTTACGTAATACAACAACAACTTCGATCATTCTCCATATTCGGGTCTGAGTTTCTCTGTCCAACATTTTTAACTTATCTACGACTGTACCACTTAAGGTTATCCAACCATCCTTAAATGAGGTAAATGCTTGATAATAGGCTTTTAATTCTGCTCCTATATTAGCAAGAGCATCTAGCCAACCCTTACTATGATCCTTAACATGTTTTAGAGCTATTCCAAATAAGGTCATAGATCCTACTATAGAGCCAATGGATACCCCCAATGTAGAGGCAATTAGCCCCATCATAGAGAATACTCCTAAGAATACTGTTCCCGCAGAGATTACTCCACCTACCGTTTGTATAAAATTAATAAGATTCTGTCTTAATACATTGGCTGCTTTTCCTGTAGCATCTAATTTTTGACGTAATTTATCTACTATGTCCCATATAAATCGTCCTAGTTTAGACGCAGCAGGAGCTAATGCTCTAGCTAGGAAATTGCCTACTGTCTGACGGAAACTATCCATACCAGCCCCTAAGACCATAAACATAGTCTTAGCATCGCCAGCTTGCATAGAAAGTTCTCCTAAAGCAATTTCTAATTCTCTAAGAGCAAACTTTCTAAAATTCTCTGAAGATTTTCCAGCCGCATTCCAACCTTTAGTTAACTTATTAATCATCAATTCCATATTTTTATATTGGTTATTGATGTTCAAAGCAACCATAAATTGTTTAAGACCAGAGGCACTCATTGTCTGAAATGCTTGAGACATTTTTTGAGCTGCATCTGCAGTAGAGGTTCCTAATAGTTTAGCGGCACCAACAGAAAGTGTGAATATCCTCTGTTGTTCATATTTAGTCAATCCTCTAGCATGATTCTGAATAGCCAATTTCATAATGGACATAGAATCCATTGTATACTGACTTGCATCTCTTAATACTTTAAAATAGTCCGACCCAAAAGTTTTATTAAACTGTTGTCGGAACATATCAAAATCAGCTCCAACTGCTGCCAATTGAAAGGCTTTCCTAAATCCCATAGTAAATGTAGCAAGTAAGGCACTGGCAGTAAATAAACGTCTGTTAAATTTAACAAGTTCATCTCGAAAGTCAGTAACATCCTTACGAACTTGACGTAAGGGCTGTGATGCCTTATTTTGTACGCTAACCAGTATATTTATATTACCTGGATTTGGCATTAGACTCCAATTGTTTCATTGCAGATTTATGGTCTTCAATAATTTGTTTTCTATCTATCCAACGTAGTTTATCTGTCTGATCTGGACCCCATCTGAATGCTTGTCCTAAATATTCATAATCTCCTAACAGATCAGTACGATGATCAGTATATTCTGTTGGAATTATATTGAAGGGGTCAGCGACCGGACGAAAAAACTTGGATCCATCACTGGTAATGGAGCATTAAATTCTTTATGACAATTTTCACAGTCATGTATTATATTAGTGTCTATGGATCCTCTCAAAGTAGAGAAGGCATCTTCCATCAACTGTAAATCAGTAGCGGGAAGAGAATCTAAATCCTGTTGAGTAACATTAGTTTTTTCTCCCAACTTACTTATAGAAAGACACAATGATCCAGTATATAATGCATGTGTATTCTCTTTAAGAATCTTATATAAGTCAAAAAGATCCTTGATATAGAGAAGCTTTACTTCAGCAGTTAGTTTAGATTTTGGAAGTTCAATTATGCGAGTTCTAATCTTCTTATCCGGAAGAGGAGTAACGCTTAATTTATCCAACTCTAATTTCTTTGTTTGCTGATGTCCACACCAAGGGCAAGATACTGGCAATGCCATTACTGCTCCAAAGGTAAGTTCTCTAATTTTCAATAAAATAAATTCTATATCTTCTGTTGGTAACTTCCAAATAGCTTCTTTTGAAGTCATATTTAGAGGTAACCCTTCGGATGTTTGGTAATCAGAAGTTAAGTCTTCCAATAACTTAGTTACATGTCCTAAATTATTAGCCACTAAGTCCATATCAACTAAGTAATTTTGCTGTTTACCTGTTAACTCTTTTACATTAACTTTATCATATACCAAACCGTCATGCAAAATCCCACAAGGAAGTTCTATTAACATAGTACTTTCTCCTTATTAAAAAATTCCCCTAGTAGAACGTCTTAATATATCTCCAACGTCATTGATGATATTTCCTGGACGTTCCTCTTCAAATCCCTCATATTCGAATGTAAGTGTTTCAATACTTACTTCATTTTCTCCCATTGCATCAAAATCTGAGGCTGGTTCATACATAGTAGGAACACAGTCTCTGAGTATCCACCTAATAATCACTGTACCATCTCTATCTAGATGCTCTATAACGATATCATTTCTATATTGTGCTCCAGGATTTACGGCAATTTCTGGACTAGTTACTTTAAATACATCTTCTACCCATTTAGAAAAATCATCTGCTCCATTTTTAGCAATAACTCCTCGTTTTAATGTGATAGGCTTACATACTGCCCCATCTATAATCTTACGAGGATTCATATGACTTCCACCTTCAGCATAGGTATTTACATTTATAGTTATCCCCGGACTGCTACAAGATGTAAATCCACCTCGAATAAAATTGCTTCCTGCCGGATTAGCAATATATACTCTCCATCTAAATTTATCTAATGGATCAAATGAAGAACTTCTAGACATTGGTACTCCAATTAAAGCTTAAAGTTATCTAAATCAAATGCTCCCAATACATCATTAATAGCACCACTTATAGCAGCATCCTTTGATAACTCTTCAAAACATTCATATCTTAATTCAATTTCTTCTATTAGTTTCTCTCCAGATAATGCACTCAGGTCGTCGCCAGGTTTATAGGATGCTACCCAGGCATTTCTTAATAGCCATGCTTTCTCTGGATTGCCAGACCGATTATAAATTACAATAACTACATCTTTTCTAAAATTTAAACTTTCAGAAGGAGGTTGTGCACCAGAATCTCCACGAATACTTTGTATCGCAGATGCAACAAATTGATTAGCATCATGAACTGCACTTGCCCATCGTAAAAAATCAGAATTATTTGTAACTCCACGTCTTAAAAATACAGAATCATAACGAGTTATTCCTGGAATAAGCTGAGGATGAGCAGCGTCCAAATTCTCTCTATATTCCATCGCTGTAGTTGTTTGTCTAGGTAGAGTCACATCAGAAAACCCACCTCGTAAGAAACTGATAGTATCTTTTGCTAAAGCTGCTAAACTTAGATTAAGATCAAATATAAATACTCCAAACCTAAATTTTTCTATTGCGTCTACTTTAGATGATCTAGCCATAATTACTTTTTCTTCTTAGGAGATTTTATTTCTACTGCACCATAGCGTTCAGGATGCATTTCCATATGCTTCTTCCAAGCTTCATCATTAACTTTACGATCTTTATCCTGATGAAAATCTCTTTCCATCTCTTCGACTCGTTTTTGTACCTTGTAATCATAATTTTGATCACAATGTTCTTTTTGTTTCTTAGACTTACTTTTATATAATTTATCGTCCATAATATGCCTATTATTTTTTAGACTTTTTATTAAGTTTCTTTTCCATTTTTGCTAATTCTATATAATAATCTGGAAATTCCTTTAGATGGTCCATTGCAATTTCTTTAGCAATAGAAGGATCATTAGTATGTTCCATCTCAACTTTGGTTCCTTTTTCTAATTGTTTTGAGTCAAAGTCTTCTGGAGAACAACTATCAGCCATTCCACCTTTTAACTTATTATATTTCTTTGATGCTGTAGCCATTACAATTCCTTTATTTCTTTTTTGCTTTTTTCTTTTCGGGCAATCTTTTTGTAGAATGTCCTTTTACAAATTCAAGAGCTTTCTTTTTTGATAGACCAGGTTTCTTAACAGATCCACTGGCTACTGCTCTCATAAATCTTGCTTGTGCCTTACTTTTAGCTGGCATAGTTTCCCCCTAAATTCCTCTAATAAAATGTATACAGATAGATAAAGGGGAGGACCGAAATCCTCCCCCATATCCAATATAATTAACCTAAATCAATTCCTGTATCAGGAGATTGAATCTGACTACCAGAGACTTCTTCAAAGCTTTCATAAGCAATTGTTACCTGCTCTATGGCTTTTTCTCCATCTTCTGTAGCATTTAGGTCAGAACCGGGCTGAAAGGCAACCGGAAATGCATTGTACAGAACCCATTGTTTAACGGGTTTTCCAGTCCTGTGATGCAAGGTAATAGTAATATCTTTACGATATACTTCAGCGTTCCCTATCGGGGTCACTGATCCACCTTGACCAGCATTATTCAATCCACCAGGAAGATCAGAAGGATCAAATATTTCTTTAATCCAACTGTAGAAATCCTGATTCGTTGTAACGCCACGAGACATAGTTATGTCTTCTGTTCTCGTAAGTCCAGGAAATAACTGAACATTATCCGGAGCATTCCCTTCTCTGTATTCACCCTTATTAAAGGTGTATTTAGGAATGGAGACTTCGCTAAACCCAGCACGAGTTAAACCGTCGTAAGAAACTGTAAATCTAAATTTCTCAACGGCATCTACTTTAGAACTTCTTGCCATGTTTTTATCTCCTTATCCTTGTGCAGATGGTATTGGGAATTCAAGAGCAATCTCGACAAACCTTAGAGCACTATTTGTCCTGATCTGTACTCTAAACTTCATCAAACCTTTTGCTAAAGCTTCAGTGGTAGGATCCACACTGATAACTCTAAATTGCTCACTTTCTGGTAATCCAGCAGGGAATAAATAGGCATTATTCCTCAAGAACGACAATATAGCTTGCTTTGCCTGATATTGAGTCGTAGGTGAGAAATTTTCCCAAATAAAGCTTCTCAAGCCTGATTCCAGGGATTTCTTTATAAACAAGTTGGTTCTTATAATTTGAATTAACTGTTCCTCTGCGGTGAATGCTGGTGAAGTACCACTATCCGAAGTATATGCTCCAAATATAATCCTTCCAGCTCCTGCAAATTCTGTTAATCTATTTATAAAGGCTAGACGTAGCGGACCACCATGCTGTGATTCGGAAATCGCTAAATCCATACCAACTGTTCCAGCTAACCCTGCAAATCTTGTTCCAGCAGGAGCATGACTTACTCCGCCTATAGCAGTATTAGCGTCTATTCTTGCCATAACCCCAGCAACGTGCCCGACTGGATCTACAGTGATTATTGCACTGTCAGAGGGACGAAGAACTTTAACATGATTGTAATACCATGCAGATCTCTTACTAGGATTATTAATTATTATCTCCTTATAAGTAATAGCACTAGGAGAAGCAATTGAACAACTTCCGGAACCTGATATAGAGGTGGATTCAACAGTTATCTTTTTATCCGTGTCATCTACGTCAAGTATTAGGTACTTTATACTGTTAAATATAAGTATATCGCCAACTACTACGTCTGCGAGACTTGGGCTACCAGAGAAAGCAACCGTACTATATGTTGCTCCAACTGATATTGTGCTAATTACTGGTGTTAATTTTACTCTGTCTGTAACTGGGGATGTTATTGATCTTGGAATTACCAAGAGAGCAAAACAATCTTCTCTACCCGTTTCACAGTAGTCAATTAACGCATTCTGAACCACTTTAGAAGTAATTTCAGGAATACATACAAGACTTACATCATCTATCTCATCAAGTGCATGAAGACCTTTTCCATTTGCCGCTGTCCCAATATAGTCTGAATCTTGTACAATTGCATCCGATATAAAGTAACTATCTGCAAGAAGAGTTACTGATGCAGGAACTTCTAACTTAGAAGCTGGTTCAAAGAAGGTAGGAACATTAGTTATACCTGGATCAAACGCTGTATCTTTGAAGAATATCTTTGTTTGTCCATTTCTAATTGTTGAACCTATTGCGGTATTAACTATCTGATTCGGAAGTATTACTATTCTATCATTAAGATCATCAACGGATATGATTACAAAGTCATTACTACTAGTATCTCTCCATACATCGCCAGGGTTGACGGTAGAAAGATTGACTGCTCCACCAAACTGTATTAGTCCAGAGACAGCAGTATATACTAATGTCTGAGCACATGTACCGAATAGTGCGTTTAACGTACCACTAGCAATAATAGAAGAAGATAGAATTTCTTTCTCTTCTCCACTTAATATTGCAAAATGATCTGTCAATGAGTCGGCCGCATATGGTCCTACGGCAGTGGGAAGTAATCCATATCCTGCTCCAGAACTCGAAAATGCTACTACGTTCTGAGGGGATACTGATGCATTCGCTGAAGCACTCCTAAGAGTATCCTGAATTATGCTTACTGTTCCTGCATAAATATTGGTAGCTCCAAGAGCCGCTCCACTACGATCTACATAAACCTTATCATCATCTTCAATTGAAGTGATATAAAATACATTTGCTCCGCTATCAACAAGTATATCACCTACTTTGGCTCCCATATTAAGGAATCCACCAGCAGAGGCTATTATAATATTACTAGTTGAACTAGTAATTGTTACAGAGCCTTTTAAAGATCCTTTTTGAATAAGTGCATACGAATTAAACATATCCACTTCAAATAGTCTCAATATCTTGCCTGCGGCAGAAGCTACATTTAATCCACCAGCAGCATGTACCGGCTGTGTAGCACTTGTAACTAAATTCTTAGCAATTTCAATGGTGTATATCCCAGGAGTAACTGCTAGAATTTCAAATAAACGTCCATTATCATCTTTAAAGTAATCGCCTACTTTAACTTCCGAAAGATCCGGGGTAGCAGAAAATACTAACAATCCAGTAGTAGGAGTATAGGTAGATATAGCAAGAGAGCTAAGAATAACTCCCGTATCTTCCATAAATCCACCACCAGCTATTTCCGCAACGCCTCTTTCAGAAACATCAGAACCTGATGCTGTAGGAGCTACATTAATGATAATAGCCTGACTGCCTGATCCTGCGTTATCAAAGAATCCTTGAATCGCATAATAAGCATTACCTATATCCGTTGCGTCACCAAACTGCTCAACAACTTCTTCAATACTAAGAACTTCAACTGGGGAATCAATTGGTGCACCAGATTTTGTAGATCTGATGACGAAACAAGTAATGGCAGTAGATGCACCAGGAATCGGTACAACGCCTGTAGGCTGTGAGATAACCTCAACCCGCTCTGGGCCTTGGTTTGTGTTAATTAAATCAGCCATTATTCATTCTCCATTTTTGTTTGTTTTTGACTTACATTAGCCCTGTTGGGCTTTTTGAACGTAGCCACTCGAATTTTAGACTCTTTGTTAATAGATTTAACAAGAACTAACTGATTTAGCCGTAAGTAGTATCTAACATCCCTAGTTTCGGGAAGAGTAACTATTTCTCCCGGCCTTATATATATAGTTCTAGTGAAACAATCTATTGCTAGAGTACTACGAGTAGCATTTCTATATTTTTGCATATTCCTCTCCTTATGGAATCAATGGATCTTCATAAGGATTCCCTTCCTCATCCTCTAAGGCAAATTCTATAAAGTTAACGTCTCCAACATCTTCATGGGTAGGTTCACCATTTTCTGTCTCTGCGGAGGTATCAATTCGTGCATCAACCCAACCTTCGATTCTAAATGTGAATCTATGAATCCATAACATCATATCTTCTCGATCCTCAGTTACATGATTCATAAAGTCTCGTTCAAAAGTACAGAGTTCATAATTACTAAGTACTTTACTAAAGTTGTTAACTGTATAGTTTTGAGTTAGAGGGGTCTCAATTGTAACCGCATTACTTTCATTATTAACTGAGATAACTTTTACTTCCTCACCTATGCCTAAGTTATCATATATTCGAATAATATCATTAGTATAAAATCTATCAGAGTTCTTTACATATAAAATAGTATCATTTATCCCAGCATCTTTTATTAAGTCTGATTCAGTAGATACACTACTTCTAGCAAGAACTGTTAATGACCCACGAGGAGGATTAAATACTTGCATCATTCGATTAGCTGCAGAAATATGATCATCTCTTTCACGAGAAGTAATCTTTATATAATATAAAAACGTATATGGAATAACTTGATTTCGTTTTCTATATTTAGTAGATTTACCGGAAATAACTTGTGAAGGATCTAATACAACATATTTTATAGGATTTCCACTATCATCCTGTTGTAATACATCTCCAATTCTATAGATTTTACTTCCTAATCCTGTCACTATTGCACTACCAGCAGCAATAGTAATAGTAGAATTTGTCATATCTGTAGCAATAATAGGAAAGGTAGCCCCATTGTTATCTCTAAATATATCTCCTATTTTTACTACTTTAATATCTAGAAATGGATCAAATGTAATGACTCCAGAGTCTTTATTATATCTAACTGTTGGTATATCTATAATTAAATCATGGCTTAACGTTAATGTATGCGGACCATTGCCATTTAAGGTAATAGATTCAATACGATATGTTCCATCATTTAAACTACATAGTAAGCGAATATATTGCCCTATTTCTACTTCTCTAATTTTTCTGTGTGTTAAAGTAACTGTATTTCCAGTTCCACCATTAGTAGTAATTGCATCGTCTCCAGCTATTACCGGCTCATAGGCTAATGGAGCAGGAAGAGGTTCTATAAACTCTTCGCCATATGGAGGTAATAATCTTTTTGTATCTCTATCCTCATATAATTTCAATAATCTAATATCAAACCTAGGACTAGTTGATATTAACGCATCGGCAGTATTATCAAAATACCGTGCTTCGATTGGTTTCATTACCTGTTTTCCAGTAAATGGATCAAAGCATTCTTTAAATAAAGCACTATCATTGCTACGTTTTTGTCTATTATCTATAAATAGAATACGTCTTACTTCTCTAGATAGAGCTTCTTCAATATCTTCCAGTATTTGTATATAATTATCCGGCATTATTTACCTTTAACGAATTCTTTTGATAATTGTCGTATAGTAATCTTTAGTATATGTAAGACTAAGGGTGTTACATCTCTAAGCACATCTTCAAACTCTTTAGCTAGAAACGCATACTGAGAATCATTTATCCATTCCATTAACTGAGTATTCTCAATCATTTGAGAAATATTGGCATTGGTACTACCTTTAGGATCCGAGGACATAGACATGGCTTTAGGTCTTGGTCCAGGCTTCGCTCCAACTGCAAATTCAAATTGTCCGACAGTTTTCGCAAAATGTACTACATCTATAGAATCAACTAAATATCCTGTTGCTACCAGTTCTCTGGTTGTTAAATTTCCTACAATTGGCAAATTAGACCGACTACTTTTCCATTCGGCATATCTAGGAGTATTTTTTGGAGTTCCATATCCTCCCTTGCCTACTGGAATTCCATCCATCCCCATTACTGATTTCTGTAATGGCTCTGTGGCTCTAGATAGTCTTTCTTTCATTCTAGGAACAAGATGTTGATGCATATACCTCTTAAAACCTAACCAGAGATTTTGTTCTAATAATTCAGGTAAATTAGTTAACATTTTAACTAATTCCTTATCCCCAGTTATAGTAATATTGATAAACTGCTCTGCCATCTTATCCTCTGCCCATTGGTATTCCTTGAGCAATGCCTTCACGTTTAAGTTGTGCTAGTATATATTCTGCTCTTTCTCTCCACTCTTTTAAGAGTTCGTTAGAAATAGCGGAGGAATTTTGACCTCTTGCGGCCATCAAAATTGTATACACAGCCCTAGAAGCAACATACTCTTTTCTATCTGAGGAGTTAGATCTAACTTGATGTATATTCAACTCTTCTCTAAGTTTGTCACATGCTCTTTCTAAATGATACTGTAGTACTTTATTTCTATTTTCCACATCGGATCTATCTATGGATTCGGGAAGATATGCATCTACTTCAAAGAATGTTTGTCTAAGATCTTCTATAGTTGCATAGGCTGGGAATCTACCATATATAGGAGCATCTATATATTCAATAGTAAAATGTTCATTATCAAATTCAATTAGATTATTTGGATCAGGATTAATTACCCCTACAAAATTAGCTTTATAAGATACCACATAATCATCTGAGGGATGCACAGTAAGTCCAGTAGTAGTAATTCTAGGAATATCCCATGTAACTCTATATCTGGCAAATCCTACCCTTACCATTTCCAGTGCTACTAATCTTTCAAATTTCCCGGTAGGTGATAAATAGCTAGGCATTAATACGTCTGCAAATACCTTATTATCTCTAGGATCTTGTCTACGTCCACCAATCATTACTTCTACTTCAAAGGTTATAGAACCTCCAAGTATTCCTTTTAGGCCATCTTTAGGATCTAACCGCTTCTCATCTAAAATGAGAGCTGCAACTGCACCTGGTCTAAATGGATCATTAAGAGGAGTCAGACTAACCGACCCACCAGAATCTACTGTCTTTATACGATAAAAATCAAATATAGTTCCGGTAGAATCAACATATTGATGTACAGTGTTTAATGTAAAAGGTAGTGAGGGAGTTATCGTTCCCATCAATTCAAATTCTTCAAACTCTGCTAGATCATTTATTATAATGAATGAAGCAGGAAAACTTGTAATTGTAGATAAATCTGTATCTGATGTAAATGTAATAGTGGTTGATGTATTAGTTACTATGCGATAAAGAAGACCATTAATATGCATCTGATCGCCTGCTAATGCACCATTTGAAGGCGTACCACCAATAAAAGTAACTGTTACCACTTTTGTAGTATTATTGATATCTCCTACCGAAGCAATTGTACCTCGTGCAGGTCTAACGCTTCGTTCAACTCTAAATTGAGTTATATTATAAGGAGGATTCCCCGGAGATACAAAATTTATTGTTACCGACATTTGTTAATTAACCTCTTCCAAAAACTTATCTTAACTTTATGGACTTCCTTTTTAATCGCCAAATCTTCTTGTAATGTATCAATCTTATTAACTAAATCCGTAACTTTAATGTCCACACAATGGATATGCTGTTTAATTTCTTCAAACTGCTTAGTTATCTTAGCAAACTCATTATTCCAGTACTTTTTATCAACATTAATTTTCTCTTCCTTAAGTTTGGCTACCTCTTCTTCAATTTTCTGTTCAACGGTCTGTAGTGATTCTAATTTAATCTCTTCAACTTTAGGAAGGTCTTCTGTTATTGTTGATATCTTTACTTTTAATTGTGTGGGTTTTACATTATTAGATGCTTTTAATTTCTTTATAAGATCTTCTGTGCCCATTCTACAATTATCCTCCATACCCCAATTAAGAGAAGCCCGGATACCGCCGCATTGAATAGAGATAGTATAAATATCAATTTAATCAATAAGTTACGATTACTTTTAACTACTCTAATGTTTGCTTTTTTATCCTCTTTAATATCCGATTTTTTAACTTCTATAATCCTCATTTACTTCCTCACTTATATACATGGAATCTGTTGTTCCTGTAAAAATTTATCTATATCTTTGGGACTAATTGAATCTAAATCTTCCTCTAGATCATATCCCAATTCCTCTAAAACTGTAGCTACTAACTCTGAACATATGAATGATTCTGGACCATTTTTAAAAGGATTTGATACTTTCTTTCCAAACCATTTACTAATACTAACCCATACAAATCCTACTAATTGTAACATACTATACGGTTTTTCTAAATTATCTATTGCAAATTGTAATGTTTTTATTTTAGTTTCTGGAGTTACATTAAGAATGTATTCTTTAATAACTTTTGACTTATTCAATAAATTAGCATAATTGCTAAAATGAACGCTTAAACCACTTGATTGATATATAAGATCTCTTTGTAAACTTTCTGAAGGAATTCTTATATATACATGCGAATATGGTGTCCCTTGAAACTTACGAATAAGCCAAGAAACTATATTAAAACCTTTTCTAGCTGAAAAACCTATATAAAGAGTATTAACCACGGAATAGCTCCACCAATATCATAATATCATGTTGAAATCCTGCATCATGTTTAAATGTAAACTCTAACTTGTTAGTATGATATGTAGCATTATAAGACATTAACTTAGCCACTCGTCCATCGGCATATATTTTATCTGTTGGATCAATAAATTTTAAATTTATGCCGCCTATCATTTCTCTTGAACCGCCCATTGCATAAGGAACATCAGGCACAGCAATTGTCCATACTCTAATATCTGTAGTAGGTTTCGTGATTTGCTGTAACTGTCCTCCTATTACTTCATAATCATAAGGAGGCTCAAAACAAATAACAGTCTTTACACAATATATTTCATTTTCTGACGTAGTAATTTCTGTTCCATTAATATCATATAACTTTATAGACATTCCTGCTCTATCGGTTCCAGCCTTATCCTTAGAATATAAACTTCCTAGTTTGGCTGTTTTAAACTCGATGTCTAATAAAGAGAATACCCAACCCTTTTTAGCAGCTTTAGGTCGAGAAATCATTGCACCATCTGTGTCTTTATCTATCTTTTGTGGTCTAATTTTTGTTCCAGTACTCATATTATATTACCTGATAGATGAATCCTGCTCCAAGTTTTTCCGCTTCTCCAGAGTCATTTACTAATACTATAGCAAATTTCTTTGTGCCATCTCCCGCAAACTGTCTATTTATATCTCTTTTTTCAGATAGATATGTTAATGCAATGATTTCTGCATTCTCTGTATCATAATCCCAAATTAAACAGACATGTGTATCCCTATTCGGATTTGCAGAGCCATTCCAACTTACAATCTCCCATGTTTCTCCATTGGGGATAACTTCTATATTATAGTCTTCAGTATTAGCGGTTACCGCTTTATAATAGTCTTTTCTATAAATAGACATTAGTAATATCCCTCCCAACGTGCAAATACTTCTCTACTTCCTCCTCCATAAGCTCTACGTCTTAATCTAATTTTTTTAGTGCCATTTCCTATGTAAGAAGCATATATAGAATGCTGATCACTAGTTCCATTAACATGTAATACATCAATAATTGTCATGCCTGATCCATTACCATTTGGATCATACCATAACTCAATAGAACTACCCTGACTTTTAAATTCACATCCTCCGGTTAGACTTTGAATAACTAAAGTTTCACCATTTGGGATAGTATATATGGAGTCAGAATTAGATGATATTGCATTATATACTACTGTGCTTACTTTAGTTCCTCCAGAGGGAGTAACAGCAGGAACCACTACTATACTTACAGGATTAGTAATATTATTTACAATCTCTGTAGCATTCTTTAATATAGCAGTATAGTTACTTTTATAATTAGTTTCAAAATCTGTTTTTTCAGTTACCTCAGTTACTTTTATAATCGTGCACGAATAACTTTCAGGACCTTGATAGCCAGTTAACTCATATACATCGTCGGACTCAACATATTGCCATTGAATCGCCTTAGTATCAATTAACGACTTAAATTGTGACCAAGATATCGTTATCTTTTCCATTATACAACCGTGAATATTATTATAATATCAAAGGACCCATTTGTGCTATTAGTAACTTGTTTTAAAGTAATGCCCTCATTTTGTCTTAAAGTAATTCGCTTTTCGGAAGGATCAAAAATACTCGATGCTGGAAAACTATTCATAAAAGCATGATCTAATCCTTCTTGATCTAGCGTACCTGTTCCATATTCATCTGAAGACCATTTCCATCTATCTAATGGAGTTGTGGCCTCTCCTGCTATAGTTGATCCAGTTCTCACAGTAATTGCGGCATCTACAGAGTCGGCAGTATCTCGTTTTTCTGGAGTAAGTAGTGTTCCGTTTGAATGTCCTGTACAACGTAACAATCTAAAATCTGCCATCACTCCGGTTACCGCTCCTGTTTGAGCATTTCTAATAACAATCTGTTTTATCTTAGTTTTTAAAGTAGCATGAGTATTAACGATTGACATCATAGACTTATCATTGCCTATCGTAGTATCTAGTGAGATCGCTATAAAAGTAGCCTCTTCAACTTGAGACGTAGTAGGAGTATCAACTTTTAATCTATCTCCGCTAAAACTAGAAACATTTATTCCATCTGTAATCTTAATGGGCCAAGCATTTGCTAAAGAATTTGCAGATCCCTGATTTGCAACAACTGTTCCGGAAATTGGAAGTGTAATTCCAGAGGAACCTATATTAACATCTAAACGTCCTCCTACTAATGCAGAAGGCAATTGAGAAGATAATATCTGTAGATGACCATTAGAATCAACAGATATAAATTGATAGTTTGTTCCATCATAACCTGCGATAATACATGCCAGATCTGTTCCTAAAACTGCAGCAGAATTATCCTTCACCTGAAATGTACCAGATGATCCCGTAACAAGTAATGCTCCACTAGAATTTATTACTGCTTTATATGCTGGATTTGTGCCATCAACTAATACAACAGTAGTATCTTGTGGGTCTACAATATTAGATATTTCTTGCTGTGTAGGAGTAAAATCTGCCATAATTAAGAAATCAGATAGGGGATCCGAAGATCCCCCATCTAATATTAAAATTTGTTAAACAGTAAAGCCATTTATTCCGGCAGAAGCAGATCCACCTGCTCCACCGCCAATTTTTGCTGCAGAAACTCTTATAACTCTATCTGTTGCTCCAGCGATTTCAATAGGTGTTTCAAAATGCATATATCCACTAGGAGTAGATCCTGAGTTTAACATAACTCTTATAATTTCAACTAGAACTGCGGCATCATATATTTCAAGTCTAAATGTACATTGTTTATCTGACGACCAACTCCAGCCACTTATTTTATATGTTCCTGCTACATGAGGAATTGATACCAGAACATCTGGTCCTGCGGTTAATGATATAAGTCCATCCGCCGCTGCATCTGATGATTTGTCTGCTTCTGTACCACCAGAAATAGTAACACTAAGAGATCCATCATGTTTTACCCATAATGCACCTTTATCATTAGTTCTTAGTGAAACATAGTCTCCATCTACTGGAGTAAGTGTAGTAAGAGCATCATCTCTGACTGCTAATATATTATATCCACCGTCCGTTGCTCCTGCTGCTGTATCTACTGCATAAACTGCATTATCAATCAACTGTAACGCTGTGAGAGCTGCTCCATCAACTTGGACCGCAAATGTTCCACCATTATCAACTGTTAATGATAATCCGCCATCTGTAACTTTAATGGCTCCATTGACATCTATTGCTAATGCATTAGTGCCAGTAGAGTCCATTATATATAAATTATCGCCATCAGCCGCACTTAATTCAACAGAAATATTGGCTTGAACTAGTAATCGACCATTGGAATCAACTTGCAATTCAGACGCTTGACCATCACTCAGAGTCGGTAATGTAGAGTTATATTTTGCAATTAGTTCTGCAAAATTTGTGAAATCTGACATATTACTCCTTAAAGGAAAAGGTTATTATTCTAACGCTTTTCCTCCTCTATCTATTTAAGCTTATTCGATAAATCCCTGTACTGAGGCAATAAAAGTAGCTCCTCCAACCATAAATCCAGGGGGATTTTTATCCAGTTTAGCATCAATAGTAATTGTATCTCCTATATTGATTCGTCTGGGTTCTAAAAAGGGAAACTCCACATTAGGAGAATTTGAACTTACACGCTTTTGACGTATAGTTACCCCATTTAGTCTCATCCTGACTAATGCTTCTACTGGTCCTGTAGCTTCTGCAAATACAATTCCTGTATTATTTGCTCCTGCTACATAGGTTAGAATAGTAGTATATATCCCTCCAGCAACTATATCTATCGAATTATATGGAAAGATTTGTGATGGATGCCCTGAAATAGCTACAGTATCTCCATCTACAGCACTCAACTCTACATTAAGATCTACTGCCGATGCAATTTTTACTGGTAATGGATTAAGATCTGTAAAGGCAGCTCCAGCTTCGTCTCTTAAACGAATATTAATGCTACCATCAGACTCTATATATAATTCATTATCATTAGCAGTATTTCTTATAGCTATATTATCAGTATCTGATTCTATATCTACATGAATTGTTGCGCTGCCTATGGTAACATTTGCATCAACACAAAGTCGTCTTACGCCATGAACATCTACAATACTATCAAAAGGTAATCCACTCTCATGCGCTACTAATGTTATTCCTTGCGTAGCACCTCTAGGATTTAACTGAGATCCTGATGATTTATTTTTAGTTCCCACGTAGACTATCTATATGTAAAATTAACTTGCTTTCTTCTGCAATTCTGCAAGTTGAGGATACGTTTTTTGATTAATGGCAGTGATATCCTTTTGAATTTCTTTTGCTATAGGATCAATTTCAGTTTTAGTAAAATCATCAAACTGTTTCTGCAACTCTTTAAGTTTTTCATCCCGTTTTACTTTTAGAGCTTCAGCTTTTTCTACAAGTGCTGTTATCTCTGGTGTGGGTTCATACTTTTCCAAAGCACCAGCTTTAATATTAACTATTAACGTCTTCGGATCAAATACTATAAACATGCTTATTCCTCCTTAGATTCGAACTTTATATGTCCAAAACAATAAAATCCTGATTTACTCTGTTTAGCTACTTTATTAGAACAAACAATTCCTTTGGATTTAACATGAATACATAAACCTAACTCTTTGTGTGCTTCAATAGTTTGCTCTATAGTTAATCCAGAATCGGCTATTTCTACTGTTTCCTCTATGGGATCCTCTAATTTTACTTCTTCAATACTTTTAGGTATTTCTTCTGTTATCTTGCCAGACTTTGGAGTTAGATCCGTATTTAGTCCTACGGCATCTAGATAATGATAATAAATATCTTTACCCCAAATCATAAGTACATCTTTTATTCTAAATCCTGCCTTATTCAGAAACTCTAATCCAAACTCTTTTCTCTTTTTAAATAAAGGAGATCTAGCAATATTTTTATGAACTTTTGAATCTTTTTCAACGATTCCATAACCATTACAAAATTTTACTCCCATTACCCATACATTACCAGTAACTTTCAAAGGATGTCTTAAAAGTACATACTTTATGTCTGACTTAGATCCTCTAAGTTTTTTTGTTGAATAGTACATTTCCTCTCCTCTTTATCTTATAGGAATGGGGGAGTCGTTAAACTCCCCCTATATTCCTAAATTTCTAACTAGCGATTACGCTCCTAACGGAAGAGCATATTTGATCCTAGCTAATGCTAGTCTGTTGTACAGATCGAATCCGCAATACCATTTCAACCTATATTGATAGGCATTCTCGTTTTCTCTCGGACCAACAAATTCAAACACTACGCCAGCATCATTAGCTGATGTAAATCCAACAACGCCTTCCATTTCGCCCCAACGACCAACGTATATTTCTGATCCATCGGATCTTTCATATATCGCATAGTCCTTACCAGCAAGATTTAGTCCTGCAAAGTTTGGTGCAACCTGTGCTTCAAGAATGTTGTTTTCAACATCAAGGAATGACCCTGTAGCGGTAACCGTCAATACTGAAGGATTCGCTACTGTTGCCGCAGTGATTATATACTTTCTCAATATCAGATCATCGCCCCTGACGATACAAACTGCTGTGCCAGCAGCTATACCGGCTGTGAGAGCCGCAGGCAATCCGCCTGAATAATCTTCAGCAGTAGTAATAGAAGCAGCACCAGCCGCAGCCACTACGCCACTGTCGATTAGATGAACGGGTTCTGTCTTAGAAATGAAATCATTTCTGAACACCGGGATTTCCTGGTACATCAGCATGGGTTTCATATTACCAAGGCCAACCTGCTGAATCTGATATGCATCAGTTCCACCACCAGTATTCCTCAAGAGAACTCTCAAGGTTCTGATGTCTCTAGCATGCATCATTAAGAAATCGGGCTTTCCAGTAGTAACTCTATCAATCAAACTATCAAGATCTTCAAGAGTGAATACTCTACCGTATCTACCTGACCTTGTTGACGCAGGATCGTCCTCAATCAATTCTAATGTCTGGGTTGAAGAACCCGCATTATAGAACGGATGATTTACGTCGTCTACGTTACCCTGTTCTGCATCAAGGATGGCTTTCATACCATCAAACTTAGCTTCGATGCCTATCGGACCGTTGTTCGACTGAACAAGTGGACCACCAGGATATCTCTTACCATTAATTATCGCATTCATGTACGTACGGGCGATATCTTTCGCCTTTGAAGAAATCTGAACCTGAAGCTGATCATTATGATCTGACAACTGATCTTCGATTTGTCCGTCCATGATTATGTCGCCGATTATTGCAGCCAACGATACGTTAACATTCTGCATCGTTGCACCCTTCTGATACTTCAGATCATTAAGGTTCGTTCCCGGAGCTGCAAACGCAGCCTTAGCTATCGTTTTTTCTCTTGTAAATGTGTAGGCAAGACCCTCAAACACCACGAATGGGAGATGTCTATACCACTCATTTATCGTTATAATATCTTCAATAACGCCTTCAACAAGTAGATTGTTTGACAGCTTGGCAGCTTCTGAAAGTGTAATAACTTGAGCCATTGTGAATTATCTCCTTAAAAAATTAATCAATCAATTTATCCAAGAATCCTACTTTTTTGTTTGGCTTTCCATCCTTTAAGACCTTCTCCTATCTTTTGTTTTGGAGTTGTCGCTGTAGAAGAATTGGCCTTCTGTGCTTTGGCTGCATCCAACCTTGCTCCATCTTTAGCGGTTGGAGTAGCATTATATACAGTTACTTTCTTGGTTCCAAACAAATCGTTGGTTTTTGCTTCTCTAATTGCTTCAAGGCCAGCTTTAGGATCTTCTCCTGCTCCCTTGACAATTAGTTCCGCCAACTTCTTGTGTTTCTGGGGAACTTCTGTTAACTCTTTTGTTAACTGTTCCTTCCAGTAACTATTGTACGCCTCTAATTCGGCACTCTTCTTTTCAAGCTCTGCTTGAAGTTTTATTTTCTCTTCTTGGAACTTGGCTTCTATTTCTTCTTTTTCCTGCACCAATTCATTGACTCTAGTTTCTCTATGTGCAAGTTTTTCCTCTAAGCTGCGCTTTTTATCCGCTTCTTTTTCTTGAACTTTCTTATACTCTTGTGCTTGTTCAATATAAGGTGCGAATCTTTGCTCAAGGTCTTTCAACTTCTTATCATAGTCTTGCTGAAGAACCTTTTCTGTTTCTTTAAGAGCAACTCTATTTTTAGCAGCCTCTTTACGAGCATCTGACATTTCTTTTGCGAGTTGTTCCTTAGTCCATTCTGCATATGGATCGTCTTTTTTATCAATTTTTGTATCCACTGAATCTTCAGTTGGCTCAACCTCTGAAGTTTCCGCAGCCATTTCATCTTTTACTTCATCAAGTTTTTCAACAATTTCTTCCGCTGTTTTCTGGACTTCATCTATTTTGTTCTCAGCAGCTTTCTGATCTTTGTCCTTTGTTCCAAATACTTTGTTAAGATTGTCGCCTGGTTTCGGCATAATTACTCCTTGGGTTCTACCCGGTTTATATTAACCTACCTAAGTTCAACTTAGGATCTTTATTTATAGCCCATATCTGTGTTTTCAGAGACTATTTTATTGGCAAGTCCATTTGCATTATCAATAAATTGATTTACAACTGGGTTATTTGCCATTTGGTGCTTGCGTTCTTCTTCTGGTTTGATCTCTACAACACGTAGGGCTATGATGGCCTTTGTATTTATACATACAGGCACATCTGCAGGAAGGTCTATCCATTCCTGTTTTTTAATTTTAGACATCCATTTCTTATGTTCTTTCAGTGCTGTTTGCTTATCAACTCCCATCACTAAACTAAATGATAGGTCTGGAGCGATAAGGTCTAAAACTAAGCTAAATGTACTTCTAGTTATAGTATTCATGCAATTCTCCCTTTAGTCAATCGTTAGTCTACTACCTTCTTATCCGGACGATTGGCTCTCTCCGCTTTTGGTGTTTTCCTCATGTCTAAATTTCGTTTAAACTGTTTAGAACTATTCTCGGAATGTTTCTGACGATTATCTTGCTTAGATACCTTTTGGTCTGCTCCCATCGCAGGCTGTAAAGGATTTCCATCCATTCCCATTATTTGATCTAAACCAAACTCTTTCATTTTTTCATTCTTATGCTGTAACAATTCCATTTCACGTACTAACTGTTCTTTTCTATCTTCATGATATTTATTAATCAGATCTTCTATTTGTCTATCATCTAAATGCTTAAATAGTGCTTTTATTGCTCTTTTGTCACCAGATTCAATAATCTTTCGTTCTGCTTCAATTAAATTAGTTTTAGTCAATGGATCTGTAGGAAATTGAGGTTCCATATAAGTTATATCTAAAGTAGCTGTTTCACTAAATTTCTGTCCTTTTTCTCCATCATTATGAACATTCCACAGTGTTTTTATCGTCTCAAATAACTGTTGCTCACGTTCTCTAAATAACTTTTGTCTCTTAATATTCTCTTCAATAACACCTATTTTAGATATCATTTTACTAAATCCGGATTCTGCCATAGAAAGCATATCTGAGGATCCCTTGGGCATTAATCCATGATTTATACGAACCCAATCCTGAATCTGTTGAATTGTCTTTGCTAAACCTTGAATATCTGCATTAGGTGATGCAAACTTGAAATCTCCCTTTTCTCCAACTGCTATAGCTGTATCTGGACCTATACTCATTCCAACCGCATTAGCATCAGCATTTCCATCTGCAAATGAAGCAAAAGCATTATCAAATGTTCTATGTTGAGCACCTTGACCAAACCTAGCAAATCCGCCCATCTGTGATCGAGAAGCAGACCCTGCCCTAAAGAAGTTAAAATCATCAACAGGTCTTCCACGTCTTATTGAAGTTCCTCTTTCAACTCCACTCAGGACTGGTATTCCAAAAGATTGAAACTTAGCAATATGGTTAAGATCTGTCAATCTCATATTCAACGCATGATTTGCGTAAATAAGAGGCTCATTTATAGGCAAGAAATAATAATGTGCTGGTTCTGCATTAAAAAATGGAACAGCAGGAATTCTTCCATAAGGATTACTTCCTTCATGAATAAGTTCTTCTGATGTCTTTTCATTTTCTTGTTTTACAGAAACCACACGATGTTGAGTGGGTGACCAATAAATTTCAGTAATTTGTCCATGAACTGTAGCAGGATTGTTCTGATGTCCACCAACGGCATTAGCACCTATTCCTGTTACATATCCACCACGTCTACCCATTCCTAATGGACCTGCACCTCTATTAAATCCGGCAAATCCCTGACCAAATCCTATCAATAACTCAGATATATAAAATGGACTGGATATATATTTAACATCGTAGACTCCGCCATGAAGCACATCTAATTGTACTCTTCCAGGTTCCGTCTTCTTTACCATTTCTCCAGAGTCATTAATAAATGATACTTTAACTAATACTGTACCAAGTAATTTACACCATCTATCTAACTTATCCATTATCTGAAGATAACGACTTTGCTTTTGAATTTTTGTCCAAAGTTTTTGATCTTCTTCTAACAATTCCCCAGTTTCTTCATCTACTACTTTATATATAGGAGGTTCCCTATACATAATAGAAGTTTCATCAATAATTTCTTTTGTAAAATTTAAAGGTAGAATTTGCTGTTTTTCAGGATTTCTGAACTGTTTTAGCAAATCCAACCAAACAAATTCATCCTGACGACCTTCGTAGAATGCTAGGGCGATTTCAGTAATCCACTGTCTATAGTAAATATCCTCATACAGATATATACCAACTGTTCCAAAACCGAATCCACCTAGATATCCACCAGGATAATTTTGTACTCCTAGATTGAAACTCACAGGTACTCCTCTAAAATGCTTTTGGGGAAGCACCTAATTAAAGATGCTCCCCCTAAGCTTTTCTAATTACTCAACTTTACCGGGTTTATCTTTTCCTTCAAAAGCTTCATCAAGCTTCTTGGAAACTTTCTTGTCGGCCTCTTCCTCTTGACCAGGAATCATCTTTTTGCTCTTTATTCTGAAACCCCTGGATTTAAGAGAAGGAGAACTCTCCGGTACTTTCTTTGCGTTACTTTTAAGTTCTGCCATTTTAATTTACTCCTATTAATAATTGATATATCAATTAATCACGAACGCCTGCACCTATCTCTACTCGAATTCTATCTCCGAGTTCATCTACCCAAGCATTATAAGCGTCAGCACCGCCTGACATGCCCGCTACGGTTAGATCTGGATCTGTAACTAATTTTGTTATAGCTACATTTCCTGCAACACCAGGAGTATCATTCACTAGTTCAACACTAGGATTAAGTCCTGTACCTGGAGAAGCTGTAATTTCTAGTCCAGCTCCTACTCCATTTATTGCTGCAATTAATGCATCTCTAATATCTGCTGCGGTATCTGCAGGAGCGAAAAGAACTGCTACATTACCTGGACCTACTCCTCCGCCCAATCCATCATCGAATTCAAATGTAACGGCAGGATTTGTTCCATCATCTATAGTAATAGTATCGCCATCTACTAGATCGGCTCCAACAAATGCAGAATCTAGAGTAATATCGCCAGTAGCTGCAACAGCCGGAACTATTATAGTATTATCTGGAAGTCTCCATACTGTGCTGCTCACTATCCTAATTTTACCAGCGGCTACATCTCCAACATTTGCTTCGGAAATGAATTCAAAACTTTGATTTGCACGAGCTGAGGACAGCTCAAGAACTCTAAATTGATCTTGGGCATGTACTCCTCTTGCTAGAACGTATGCACTTGAGGGAAGAGTAACTCTAAGGCCATAACTACCAGCCCCGAAGTCCACTCTTTCAATATCAACATCGCATTCCCAAGCAACTTCCATTTTAGAGGAGAAGGTATCTGCTCCAAAATCTGCTGCCTGACGATACTTTAGGCCCCTAACTAGTCCATAAGCTTTAGGAGAACTCTGAAGAATTTGATCTTTCTTCGAAATTTTCTCTTTATAGAAGGGTCTATCAGTTATTTTTTCCCACAATGAGTGAATACGTTGAATGATTCTTCTTGTGAATCCCATGTTATTTACTCCTTGACTTGTCTAATTTCTTATTTGTTTGTTTTTTGGTTTCATTCAACTTACGTAAGTTTTCAAGGATATTTTTAGCATCATCGAAATTATGGTATTTTGAACCTAATATTTCACTATGACTATCTTTTACCTTGAATTTCTTTTTAAAATTATCCCTAGATTTTTCTGACATTACTTTTTCTCTTTTTTCTTTCCTTGAACTGACTTAGCATGCTCTTTGCCAGGTCCAAGATTTGTTTGATATCCTAAATTTCCAGGAATTTTCTTTTCAGCTCTAATTCTAGCGGCATCCAAACGTAGTTTTGCTAATGTATGAGCACTTCCTACACCAACAGTTTCCATAGTTGGTTGAGGTCTCTTAAGATCATCAGCTTTATCTGGCAAACTACTCTTTGGAATACCTTGTACTTTTTTGCTGATTCCACGACTTTTTAATACTTTTGCCATCTTGCACTCCAATTAATTAAAATATTCTTCCAAAAGACTATATACATAATTATTAATTTCATCTAGTCTTTGTTCAGGAAGCATTGTTCCCCACGGATAATTCTTAAATTTATGATGTACTAATATTAATACTTTCGCATGTAGATCTTTATCGTTCCTAATAGATTCAGGAAGATTTTCGATTATCAGGCGAAAGCGTCCGCCCCAATATTTAATAAGTTTGGGGATTGGATCTGACATATTACACCGCAATTATAGTTGCTTTATCCGAACCTGCTGTACAGGTAATTCTAACCCACTTCACTAAATGTTCTGCTGCATTTTTACCATAGGTCTTTTGTAAAGTTGCTCCTGCTGCCAGAGTAAAAAATGTAACGCCATCTATTGATCCTTCTATATTTGCTGTCATAGATCCAAGATCCACGGAAACTATATGTGCTACAATGTCCAAACGGACTGTATCTATAGTAACAGTTACGGCATCCAATAGTTTTGTTTTGTGAAGAGCGGTTAGATCCATTCTCTGACGAATAGATTTTCTATTATCAATTATATTATCGCCCATTGTCTTTCCTTTACTGTGCTAATCTTATAATCCTGCAGGAACTAATCCTGCTTGTGTTGTTCCATGTAATAAATATACTAGAATATATCTTAATGCATCCAGGGGACCATCTGTTATACCATCTTTCTTATAACCTTCTTTTGGTACTCCTGATTGTGCTTCAGGTGCCCTAGCAGCTTCTAATGCTAAGATTAAGTTTCTGCACCTTTTATTAATAAATAATTTGGGATATGTTTCTGGATTTCCCTTAGAATCAAAAACAGGTAAACCATTTTCATCTAATTTTGGATATGCACACCACAATCTAATTAAATCGCATCCTGTTTCTATCTTTTGTTTTCTTCCTACTGGGTAAATCCCCCAATCTGCTAGATCATCCCATGCACTACGACCATTTAAACTTTTTTGTGCTCCTGAAACGTCAGCAGCAACAATTTCAATTTTATTCCCTAATTTTTGATCTTGTTCTAATAATTGTTTCGCTTGTTGATGTACCGTTGTATGTGCATCTAATGGATGATACTCATCAAAGATTAATATATTTTGATTCGGATCCATCTGAACATATAGCGTGGTACAAGGAGTCTGATAGTTAAAATCCATTCCTATATAAACTGGAAGAATTGGATTAAAATCATAATCATTTACTTGAGCATCTTGTTTAAATTCTGGAAATGCACTATCTGCTACTGCGGTAAAATCTGCCATAACTTCTTGTCTAAATTTAACATCTGGCATAGAAAGCCGCATAGAATCAAATTCTGATCTTTTAAGAAATCCTCCATTTTCAATAGTATTACAATATGAACTAAATTGAAATCCTGACCACATTGATGTTACTTCTTCAATATCAGTTAACTGCCTGCCCTCTGCTTTTTGCTGTCTTAAATCTATACCATTCTTGCCTAAGAGATAAAAATCATAAAAATGATTACGTCCACGAGGAGTTGATATAAAGATTGCGGATCCTTCTCTATCTGCTAATGTGGCTCTTAATTCCTGGTTCCAAATATCTTTTCCATTTGATACTAAGCTGCACTCATCCCAAATAAGTAAATCAATTGCTTCACCAACTAGAGAATTTCTATTTTCACATGACTTTCCTTGTATAACGCTTCCATTAGGAAGATTGATATATCTATGTAATTTACTTGCTCCGCCTCCCTTAGAAGCAACCGCAAGTTTCATTTCATTAACAAGTAAATGATAGAGTTCCGCAAATACTCTATCAGTTATTTCATATGAATCTCCTACTATCCAAATTTTACGTCCTGGCTGTAATGCAACTGCCATTGCAATCAAAGTAACAAATAATGACTTACCAAATCGTCTGCCACATGCTAATACTTTAAATCTGGCCTCATCACTACAAATTTCTTTTTGTGCAGGATGTAAAGTTTGAATTTTAGAAGTGGTGGTAGTCAAACCTCGTTTAGCAAATTCTTCTACTAAACCTTCGATATTCAATTCGTGTATTTTAAGAGGTTCACCAAATCCTACCGGCATAATTATTTCTTCTTATTATGAAGGATGCTATTATAGTTTCTGTAATCTTCAATCTCTTTAGAGGCTTTGGGATTCTTTCCAGTATCTAAATCACCAGATAATTTACAGAATAGCTCGGCTGCCTTCATATCCCCTTTAGTAATGGCTTTCTGATATATAATATCAATAACCGCTGTTCTTCGTTCTTTACTAAATATATATGAAGAACGAATTTTTTCCATTACCGCTTCTTCCCAACCCTCTTTTTTTGTCCAATGCTGATAAGCTCCATATGTACTCGGTAAGTATTCTAAAAATAAATCTCTTATATCCGGAGTCTCAGCATATTTTTCAGTTATTAGTTTATTTAATTTTTCAATTTGTTCTTTTAAAGTAATTTTTATATTAGTAGTTAAATTATCAACAATGTCTGTTGCTTGTATTTCCTGTAATAGTTGCTGTGGGATTGTCCACGATCCTTCTGATAATGCTTCTACTCGTTTTCTAACAGAAAGATTCTTATCTTGAGGCACAATAAGTATTAAGTCTTTACTTTTTAAGTCGCTTGTTTCCATTTTTTCTATTAGGATTAGATAAAGCTTGTTCTTTCATTACTTGAACCATTGAATGAGTTGTAAGCTCTTTCGGATCTTTTTGAGTATCGGATTCTAACTTTACTTGTTTATGCTTTATATATTCCCCTTTTTCATTATACTTTCTTTTATTAGGAACTTTAGATTCTTTTGGGAATCTTTCTTCATCCATATCAAGATGAACATTGACTTTATTTTCATAAACTTTAGTATTATTCAATGTTTCTTTATAATCTATTTTAACAGGATTTTTAGACTTAGGTTCTGGCTGTGTTGCTATAGCAGAACCACTTTTAATTACTGCTTGCCCAAACAACTTGTCTGGCTTCTTAGTAGGAGCCATATTTATATAGGCATCTTGGTCGCTACGATACTTTTTAGGTTTTTTAGATTTTTCTTCAATCTTTGCCATTACAATACCTTTTTACAAATCCAATCGGCCAAAGGCTTCAATGCATATGCTCCAAGAAGCATTGCTGAACAAACCTTCAAATAGTCCCATTTTAGAATAGAAATAAAACTAGAACTTAGAAATACCCCTAATGCCATAACAAGAATTACTGCGGCATGAATGCCTATTTTCTTTAATTTATCTACTATCATGTTTATCCTTACATAAAATCTGAAGGACTGGGGTCAGAAAGACCCCAGCCCAACAGACGAGGAGGAAGTACTTAGATTGCTCTAAGTATGGGAGGAACTGCATGAACGAACCGAAGTCCGTTCGTAAACCTCCCGGTCCTCCAATTAAGTTTAATTGTCAGACTTGATAAAATATAAGTTACGCTCGCCTAATCTATTAGTCTTGGTGTATCTATTAACTTTTAAGTGAAAAAGAAGATTTAAAATTGGAGGGATAGTATCTGTAGCAAGTCTAACATTTAAGATGTTCTTTATTTTTACCATAAACACCAACTTGATTAGACGACTTAATATTTAATATATAAACTGGCATTACCAGATTAATATAATGTATCCGCCATGTTAATTGTACGGATGGTGATATAAGTGTTCTATTCTGCCCAAATGAGCCAAAATAGATATAATGAGCCTTACAGATAGAAGGCTCCTATATATATCACTTTATTCGCTAGTATTGGACACATTTGTATAAAGAATTTTATAAAATAATTACTAAAAGTAGTTAACTAGTGAATTTAATTAGATTTTATTTTTTTATGAGTTTTCTGACTCTGCCATACATTCATCAATCATATAGTCTATCCACTCATTAATCTCATCCATCGTTAAAACACAGGTTTTTGGATCTTTTCCATGGTAATCACAGCAATCTATGCGACATTGTTCGATATTTTCATCACAAAGTTGTTTTAAGGCGGTTATACACTCAATTCTAACAGTATTTTTATCATTGGTTAGAGAGGTTACCTTTGATTGTACTAAAGTAATAACAGGCTTACCAAATAATAGGCCAAAGACTAAAATTCCCATTAATATCCACTTTTTATTCATTTTTCTTCTCCTGTGGTTCAGTTTCTGCTTTTACCAATTCCAAAAATTTTGGATTATGAGGGGATAATATAGTTACTATAGCAAATTCAGTATTATCAGCCCTACCTGTTGGAAGAACTTGAACAATATTATAACCCTCTTTTCGTAATGTATTTAGTCTGTCTTCTAAATCTGCCAAGGAAGCATGCACTACCTTGAAATAATTAATATTTTCACCCATTGGAATCTCCTAATATATGTAAAATAGTTTCTCGATCTAATTCTATGCCTTTTAAAGTCATTAAATTCACGGCCCGCAGGCGTTCCTCGTAAACCAGGTCCTCGATCATTTCTTTTAAGGCCCCTATAAGATCTACTGAATTTGGTTCTGTACTATTTATTAGTGTTCTAAATTCACATAACAACGCATCTACTCTTTTCATTACTACTCCCTTTTTTATGTCGCCTGGGGGCGACGACCGGATTTTGGGCGGTATAGTACCGTCTTTAGCGGTCTATTTGATCGTGTAAGCGATCATATTCGTTTATAGCCTCTATCTCCTGGATTTCATTCTCAAATGTTATTTGATTGGGATCTATATCATTCCATTGAGCAAAGTAATTAGTTAAAAATGACTTACCACTTCTTCTACCAGAAAGTATTAGTTTATATTTAACATTAGGATTATTCATATATTTCTATATAGTTCAGCAGGTTACATTGATTATAAGTATATAAAATGGATTTAATAGGTATCTGACTACAGTTTTAATGCCTTGGATGCATTCTTGAATAAAAAGTAATGCTCAAACCTACTACATTTTATTACAGCCCTACTTTTTAGGGTCTTTTTCGGGACCTGAGACTTTCTTCTCTTTTTCAAATTCTTCGGCCAATTCTATCTGTTTTTCCTCTTCTTCTAACCACTCTGGTAAATTCCACCTATTTTTCATATACTGATATAGCTCTTCATATATAACTTGAATTTCTTCTTTTCGTTTCTTTTCTTCATTAGAAGTCTGTTTTTTAGTATTCTTCTCAAATTCCTCTAGCATCTTATGATATTCTTTATATTTCTTATCCATACTACTTTTTGTCAAATTCTTCGATGTTTTCGTCGTTTTCCGTTTCTGCCTCTATAGCTGTTTTAGAAGGTACTCCGAAGACCTCTTCCATAAAAGCATCAGTAAATGCCTTATGTGAGAGTCTTTCTGCCTCTTGTGCTATATCTGAGGAGTAATAATGTCCAATTTCCTTAATAAAATCCACTGTGTAGGTATATTCTTTACCTTTATTTTCTATCATTACCACTAGTTTCATACTCAAATTCCCTAATCATTTCATCGTTTTGTGCTTCGTACATGAATATATCTTTACTTGCAGCCTCTTTATCGCCATCTTGCCACTCTATTAGTTGTTTTTGCAAGTAATTAGATAAAACGTGGATATTATTATCTTTTAAGTGACCTAAAAAAGCAAAGTCTGCTTCTTTATCTACTCTAGGACGGTCATAGATCTTAAAATTATCTTCCACTATCTGAATTTTTACTCTCATTATCAAATTCCTCAATTAATTCATCGTTTTGTATCTCTATTTGAGCTTCTTTTTCAACTTTTTGCTCTTCAGGAAGTATAAATGGGATTTTATTTTGATTTTCATCAACTAAAGCCATTGTGCTCATCTCTAAAATAGCCTGTTCAGCATCTTTTAATAGTCTATGAGTTTGAATGGTAGCCACAGATCCTCCGTAGTGCAATTCTCTCTCATAATATTTGTCAAAATTAGTGATTCTAACTGTTAATTTCATTGTCAAATGCCTCTAAAAGCTCAATTTCTTCGTTTTCTTCTTCCCAAAAGGTCTTAATATCACTGTATGGTGCCACTTTGATAGGCATTCCATGATAAGTTATTACTGTAGGCAGTCCAAATGAGCGATTTTGTTCATAAACTGGCAACTTTCTCTCTAATTCTCTCCTAAATTCTCTATATTCCGACACTAGCAGATTAACTTCTTCAGGTAATACTCCATGTAGTAAGAAATATTGAGAAATATAATCATTTATTCGCATCTCTATGGGATGATCGTTCATCTACTTTTCTTCCTTTTCTCTAGGATCCGAGTTGGAGTCCTCAAAATACTTCCAAAGGATTTCCTGTTCATGTTCTTCATACCTTGATTCTTTTATCATATTTTCTATTATGTACTCAGGTAAGTAGGTTATAGTACATGTTCCTAATTGATTCTCTGTTTTATATTTAATTGCATAAGCTTGAACATGATCAATCCAGGTAATGCTATAAATCTCTAACGCTTTACCTATCTTATGCTCTTCTACTGTTTTTATATTTCCTGAACTTATATAATTATTTAGTTCTTCTAGTAATACTTCTTCTATCTCTAGATATAGCATGTTCTCCTCTACTTTATAATTCCATTATATCATAAAATAGGTCTAAAGTCAAGATTTATTTAGGTAATAATTGTTACTCCCAGTAAAAACTACTTTGTGCTAAATCTACCGGTGGACCTCTATATATTCTATTTATACCGTATCCCTTATATGTATTATATCCTATTCTAATGTAATGTATTGTATTGTAATGACCATATATGTATGTTAATGTAATGCTATTAGTTATATAGTAATGTAGTTATATATCTAGCATGCAATAGATATACCATTGAACTACAATGTACAATAATATTTTGAAATATACTTTTGGCCAAGTTTGTACAATGGCATGGAATATGCAAGGGACTAATAAGCTATATAACATATTAATATTAATGTAATATAATGTATGGTAACATAGTGTAGTGTATGGTATGCTACTACTCTATTATATAACGTGTATAACGTATGCAATAACCGTACCATGTAGCAATAGAGTATAACCTATTGATATAACTATATAATCATATAACATATTGATATTATTGACTTGTTAGGGTAACTTTAGTTCCCTGCTAGTGTTAACTTTTGTTACATGCTAACATATTGGATTAATTGAATAATACGGATTATTTTTAGACTAGTAAACTTTAGTTGTCAATTTTCAAGCTAGTTGTCGCATAGCGTAAAGTTAAGTCATTGATAACATGGCAATAATAAATTTATAAACTTGGCATAAGGTATGCAATCAATATAGGTATGAAATTAAACAATAAACAAATAAACGCTATATTGGATAAGGCAAAGGCAAGCAAGCAAGTCAATAGCTATCCAATAATTGACGCAAGGGAAGGCAAGTTAATAGCAAGGCAAGATAATCAACCAAAGTCAAATGTAAAGGCAAGCAAGGCGTTATTACAGGCGTTAAGGCAAGCAATTAATGAAGTAAATAAGCAATAAGGTTAATACTATGATGCAGGCAATCAAAAGAATAATAGAGGCATACAGGCAAAGGCAAAAGGTTAAGGCTATGAGGCAAGCTAAGTTAATTAAAGCGTTAGCCAAAGTCAATGTATTGGATAAGATTAAAGATTATTCATTCAAATTAGAACTAACTAGCAAGAGATAATAAACCAGTTATTTGACATTAGATAGCGTATATTGCTTATTAGGTTATTTGACATTACTATTAGATTAAATGTATATGGTTACTATCTATAACATAATGCAGTTAGTAGTTAGAATATACCTTGCTATCATTCAAGGCAAGTGATATATTAAGTTAGTGGCTCTTTGACAATTTAATAAACCTTAACCAAAGGGGTTAGTATGAAACAGTCAAGTTATTTAGATTATTATGGCATGGTTTATGATTTACTTGAGGCGCAAAAACTTGACAAGGTTAATCAATATAACCTTGCAAGCCATGTTATTGAAGCAATCATTGATGTATTAGGCATTGACAATACGCTTGAAACACTAAGCGATATTGCTAACCATAAGGCAAGCCATGTAGAAAGTAACTGGCAAGATAGTGATTATCTTGTCAAGGCATGGTTAAAAATAGCCTTAAAACTTGATAAAATCAAATTTGATTGCTAACCTAATGACTTTGGGAAGGGGTTAAAATTGTTTAATCCCTTCCCTTATATCCCTTAAAAGGTTTATTAGATTGATTATAATGATTATAAGATTGATTTTAAGATAGTTTACACGTTCTTTTATAACTTAATAACTTTAACAAAGGGGTGCTACAATGCTAAAGATTGAACTATTTGATTATGCTAGGCAAGGTAATAAAGCTAAAGGGGTGACTGTTAATGACTCTGATTTTTATTTTTCTTATCAAACTGTAATTGCTTTTCGGGCTTTTGGCCGTTTAGTAGTAAGTGAAAATTGTTGGAGTAATACCACTGGCAAACACTTAAACAGTATTGACGCTGATAAAAGCAAAAGAGTTAAACGGGAAGTGTTTGAAAGGCTTTTAACTGAAACGCTGGAAAGGCTCAATGTCACCTTAAAGCCAAGTTGCGAATTTTGCCAAAAGTTAAATGAATAGTTGATTTATAAACCATTTGATTAATTTCAAGTGGTTTAATAAGTAAACTAAAAAAGGTTAAAAAAGATACATTTTAAAGGTTTTAAAAATTAAATAGAATAATCTAATAAATTCAAGGTATTAGATTATAAAAACGGGATAGCAAAAACGGGATTTTAAAGAGTATAAAAAAGTTAAAAAGATACAAGATAGAATAAAATGATACAAAAAAGGTAACAAGTGGATATTATTGATAAAAAAGATAAAATTAGTCAAATTGAAATGTTAGCAAAGGAATTACTTAATAAACATGGTTTTAATGACTTTGAGATTAAATTTAAAAAGACAAGTCACGTTATTGCACAAGCATATATAAGCACTAAAAAAGGTTATCTTGAAAAGTATGTTTATATTTCACTTAGCTATATTAATAATTCTAAACAATTTTGGATTGACGTTTTATTGCATGAAATTGCGCATCTTATGGTATATCGGGAATATGGTTATAATATAGCAAGAATTAACTATATTCCAAGTCACGGCTATATATTTCAAAACTATGCTAAAATGCTAGGCACTCCATTAATTAACGTCAATATAGTTAAATTCAAGCATTTATACCCTGATTTTAACATTATTAATCTAAAAAGGTTTTATTATCTTTATAAATGTTGCAATTTTGAATTTAAAGCATATAGAAAATTGAAATATATTCAAGTATGCAAAACTTGTAAAAAACAAATAACAGTATTGAAAATTGAAAATAAAACTTGACAAGGGGATTTAAAAGAGTAAAATAAATATTAAAAGAGTAACAATTTAACAAAGGGGATAACATGGTAAACAGCTTTAATGACAAGTTAATTGACAAAATATATTGCTTGACTTCAAAATATCACGGTAAAATATTTGACGTATTAATTGAAGGTAAAAAGATAATATTTTGTGTTGATAATTCAATTGATATAGGTTTTATTGATATAGTATCAAAAGAATTGCCTGATTATCAGATTGAAATTGAATAATTAACCTTAACAAAGGGGAATAACAATGTATTTCACTAATTCTATTAATGACTTAGCTAAAAAAACAAAATATAATTTAAACAAGTATTGTAAAATTAAGCGAAAAAATGATAATAAATTAAGTAAGTTATATCATATTGCTACAAAAGATTATTTTGAAACAATTGATTTACTCAATTTGCTTGCTATGAATGAAATAAAGTATTTTTTGGAATATTCAAGCATATCCTTTCAAAATGATAGCAGTAAATCTCAAATTCGCATTACTAATGACTTTTGGATAACCTTTGAAAGTGGTTTAGATACTCAAGCGAATAGCGAATTTAAACCTTGCCTTGTCATTAATGATTTTACTTTAACAAGTGATTATCACTTAGGAAAATTTATTATTGACTTGTCAAGCGAAAATTGGATTGAAAAGTTAAGGTTTACTTTGAGTAAATTAAATTGGAATAAGTTTTTAAATAAGTGATTTTATTAACAATTTAACAGGGGATTTAAAAATGAATATATCAATTAATGATACTGAAATATGTAGCAAGCTATCTAATATAAATGAATATGAAAAATGTAATGCTTGCTTGACTATGCTTAATAAAGGGCGTAAAAAGGTTTATAAATATATACCTAATGACTTGGATTTAATAGCGCCCTGTAATAACTTGCCTGTTAATAGTCAAGTAATAAAGGTTAAATCAATATTAGGTAAACCAAAAAAAGGTTATAGCTATGTTACGCCCTTGAATAGCAAAGGGGAATATCTAATACTTAATAAATCACTTGAATTTACAGGGGAATTTATAGACTAAAGATTTTACTTGACAAGTCAATTGAATTACTTTAATCTGATTATTAAAGGGGATTAAAAAAATGAAAAGTGAATTAATGAAAAATTTAATTGAATTTTCAAATTTAAAAAAAGAATTATTTAAGAATAGTAATTTTATAGAATTAGATTTAAATAATCCTAAGCATAAAAGATATAATGACTTGGCATTAGTCTATATTAAATTTATAAACTATTTAAAAGGGGAATAAATGAATAAAAAAGAGTATGCAAAATATGTTATGAATAAACCTATTGAGTATCATAACAGCTTTATAAAAGATTTAATTGAACTATGCAATCATTATCACTTTAAAGCTACATTAACAAGTGATACATTAACTTTAAAGTATTTACTTAAAGGGGATTATAATCAAGTAGCTATTAACAGGGATTTACTTTATTTATTTGAAATATATGATTTAAGTATTGAAGTCAAATATGAAAATTGATTTAAACAAAATATTAAAAAGCTGTATTAGTAAAAAGATTGAATTGAAGTTTAACTATTGGATAACTTTTTGCCCGTATTGTAAACATAAGATTGAAGGTTTTAATAATACATTAACTTTAATTAATACATGCAATCATTATTTTATCGGATATAAAAATAAAGTATATTTCAAAAAAGGGGATTAACTAATGATTAAATTTTCTAAAAATAATTCAAAGTTAAAAAAAGATAGGATTTTATCTTTTGGTTTACCTTCAATAATAACTTGCCCCAAAGCTGATAGGTGTAAATCACTTTGTTATGCCATGCAAGGGTGCTATACCTTCAAAGTGGTTAAACAGGCAAGGCAAAATAACTATACTGAAAGTTTAAAAGATACTTTCATAAGTGAAGTCAATAGTTATCTTAAGACTACTACATATAAATATGTTAGGGTGCATGATAGCGGGGATTTTTATAATCAAGAGTATTTTGACAAGTGGAAAGTTATTGCTATAAATAATCCTAATATAACCTTTTATGCTTATACAAAAAGTTTACACCTTGACTTTACTGGTAAACCTTATAACTTCATTATTATTCAATCATTAGGCGGTCAATTGGATAATCAAATTGATTATAATAAACCAGTAGCACGGATATTTGAAAGTAAAAAGGATTTACTACGAGCTGATTATATTGATTGCACCCAAAGTGATTTAATAGCTATAAGTGGAATAAAGCGCATTGGATTAATATATCACGGTACAAAAAAGTTAACAGTTAAACTATAAAGGATTAATTAATGTATAGTTATAAATTTATAACAGAGCAAAGTTTAAGACAAAAACAAAGTTATTTTACTAAGGAAAGTGAATTAATAAGACAAAGGTGTAAAGATATACTTGAAATTACTATTAATTGGAATGATTATTATAGCACGGTCAATTTTATAATTAAGTGGAATAAACAAACTAATATGTTAAATAGTAGATTTAATGTTAATCAAACTATATTAACAATGCTTAATAATCAATATGTACATAATTTCAGTATTAAACATTATTATATTGAGTAATTTTTAAGCATAGTGTTTAAACGGTCAATTTTAACTTGTAGCACGTTTTGACTTCAAATAGTGGTATGGTATGCTTAGTTAAATTTAAATAGCGTGGCAAGCGGTTTTTAAGTGAATTAAAGGGGATTAAATTTTAACAAAGGATTAAAGAGTATTAAATCAGTAATACTATATAGGATTAAATACAGTATTAAGTAATGCTATATATAATGCTTATATAAAGAGTATTAATATAATAGTATGTAGTAAAGCATTACTGATTAATGCTTTAGCTTTAATACAGCAAAAAGTATGCCAAGTTTAAAAGAAAGGAATTAATATGCAAAAAGAGTTTAAAAATTGCCAAGTATGCGGTAAAAAGATATTGTCGAGCCAAAATACAGGTGAAACTATTTGTAATGATTGCGATATATGGGCGTATGAATTGACTGAAAAGCTCAATTGGGTAACAAAAGAGAGCCTTATATACCTTAAAAAGCTGTTTAAAGATGTTAATAATCAGCTTGAAATTGTCAATCTTTGTAGAGTAACATGCGAAGTGAATAAACCTAACACTAACCTTAAATTGAATAGTATTATTAGGTTACACTACATATTAACAAAGGCGAATAGTTATATTGACGGATTAATGAAGGGATAGTAAAATGTCAAATGTATGCGATTATTGCGGTAGAAAATTGGTTATAAAAAATATTCTTAATACATGGGCTAATACTACTCAACCATGCCATTGTTGCAATTATTGTTGTCGAACCACTAATGGAGTAACAAAAGAGGCTTTTCAATTAGCAAAACAATGGGATAGTGAGGCAAAAGATTATGAGTTAAGCAAAATTACAAACTTAATTAACTGGTTATTGACTTTAAAAAAGATAGATGCAGTTAGTTATCTTAAACAAAGACGGAAAGAATTAAAAAATAATGCTTGACAAGCTAATTCAAATTTGATAATCTAAAAGAAAGGGTAAAATATGAAATGTAGTGATACAAAAAACTTAATCAATGGTTTAAACCAAAGGATTAAATCATTAGAGAATAAGGTTAATCAGCTCGACAAGGCTTTATGTGAAAGTTATTTTTATTGCCCTCAATGTCAAAATTTTGAGCAATATAAAGATGCAATCAAAACAGATGAAGGGGAATTAATTTGCTACAATTGTAAAAAGTTAATTGAAGATAAGTTATAACAACCCGAAAGGAAATACCGATGACTGAAAGAGAAAGCAAATATAATGATTTATTAGAGTTTCTATTACTCTATGATGGATTAGTGCCAATATTAATTAGTCCATATTACCCTCCAATAGTAGATTGGAATACATTTATAATAGATACTCAATATTATTTATATAATTTCAATGTACCCGAAGGGCTTATAAGTAAGATTTTAGGAGAACCTGAATTATTATTTACTTTATATTTTAATGAAATTACTGATAAGAAAACATTGAATAGGGAAATTGATAGTTTCTTTAAAAGGAAAAAATGACACAAGAAGAATTAGAAAAAACATACTTTAATAAGTGGGTAGTAATTAATTGATAATAATTTTTAACTTTAATAAAAGGAGATTTTTAAATGGCAAATTACACAAAAGAAAAAGGTTATTTGGAAGATGAGCTTAAGATTAAGGTTTACAATTGTGAATGCCCTCTATGTAATTTTGATAATGAAGTTTGGGAAAGTGAATTGATACTCGAAGCTGATATTGAAAAGGCTAATAAACTTTGTCCTCATTATGTAACAAGTGATAGAGAAGATTTTACTTTTGACGGGGATATAGTTGTTGAGCCTACACCTGAAACAGATAGCGAATATTGCGATTGTCAAGATTGTACTTGTCAAAATGTTTATGACGGGCATGGAAGGTATATTGAAACAATAGAGGAAGATGATACAGAAAAAGATGATATTGACTGAAAATAATCCTTGACAAATAACTTTGGAAATGTTAATCTAAAAGGAGATAGAAAATCAATGCAAGATTTAAGAAAAAATAAATTCTTTGTTACGCAATATTCTCCTGAATGGAATTGCATAGGGCAAGAGGAAAAAGATACAGACGGGCTATGGTATATAGAAATTCAAGCAAGAGAATGGAGTAAAGAGAAAAAGGAGTATCAAAAGATTAACACGCATGTATATATCTTTGGGGAAAAAAGACTTGGAATATATACAGATAATAGGGGCATTAAGACTGTATTAAAAGATAAATACGGGTGCAAGGTTGAGCAAAGTTGTGACGGAGAGTGGACATTGAGCTTTGATTGGACAGATGAAAATATAAAGAAAATAGGTTACTTTTTACATTTACCTGCGAAGCTATAAGGAGATAACAAAATGGATAAGAAAGTTATTAAAAGAGTAATAGACAATTTGAAGTATGCAAAGAATAAGAACCTAAAAGAAATGGGAAACGGAAATGAGGAAGCTGAAAATTGGGCTGAATGTTTGGAATTAGTAACAGAGAGTTTAGAATTACTTGAAGGCAAAAAGAACCTTAAAGAGATAGAAAAGGCAGAACAAAAAGCAAAAGAAGCATATAAAAATACTCCTAAAGCAAAGCCCGTAATGGTACAAGTGTCAACATTGGCAGATATATTTGGAAAGGATGAATAAATGAATAAACCTAAACTTAATTTTGATAGTTATTTAGCATTTCCTATAATTATTCTAGTATTATCAGGGTGCATTTATGGTTTTTACAAGTTTTCGACAGTAATTAATGAGCTTGTCAAGTCAATAGTGATGGGAAGATTTTAATTATGCCGACACCTATTGCCAAAAAGGATTTAGTAAAAGGTACATATTATTTCGGTAGGTGTAGAAATACTAATATTGCTTTGTGGACAGGAAAAGAGTTTAAGTATTATAGATACAAAATGGGCGGTTATACAGCAGAAGATATAAACCATTATGAAGATGATAACGGATATGATTTATTCTATCCATTAAAGGAGATAAAAGAATGAAAGGTTTAGACCCTCAAGTTAAATGTTTAGTGTGCGGAAGCTCCAAAATAATCAAAGGATTTAAGGGCTTACAATGCAAGATGTGCGGTAGCGTTATAAAGCCTAAACACTACGGAGTAAAAGAGCAAAAGAAACTTGAGCAAATATTAGTGGAAAATCCTCAAGATTTCTATAACTTAGATGAGATATTAGTCTTAAGAGCCGAGCAAGAAATAAAAGAAATTGTATTCATTTGTGATAGTTGTAATCACGCATATATTAGACAAGTAGGTGAAAGTATTAATCTTAAATCCTGTCCAAAATGTAATAATGTAATTTGTAATGTAGAAAGGAAGTAGTTATTATGACGGAAAAAGAAAGAGCCACGTTGATTAATAAGTATCTAGCGAGAGGGCATACTTGGGATGAAGTGGTACAAATTTATAGTTGGCTACAAAAAGAAGTATGCAAAAGTCGTGCCAAAGTATTGCCGAAAGAGTGGAGGGAGCATTTGAATTATTCAGGGGAAGAAATTATTAAGGTTAATAAGATTATTAAACTTGCCACTAAGAAGGATAGAAAATGTAAAGAAATCAAGGAGTTGTCACTATGACTACGAGTGAGGAAAAGGAAATAATAAAAATGGATAAGAGAGTTGAAAGAGTTGAAAAAGAAAAGGATAAGGAGAAAAAAATACTCACACCAGAATTATTAAAAAATATTGCTTTAATACAAGGCAAGAAATTAAAATATATAAAATAATTATGTTTAAAAGATGTTTAAAATGTAATAAGCGAAGGAATATTACTTTATTTTCAAGAGATAAATGTAACAAAGATAAGTTAAGGTCATATTGTAAAAAGTGTGATGAGGTATATCGTAAGGCGAATATTAATAAAATAAGATTATATCGAAAAGTTAATAAAAAATATTTGCGTAGTCTGGCTCGTAAGTGGGCGAGAAGCCTAAGAGGTAGATTTTTAAGTGGAAAGAAACAGGCAAAAGCAAGAAAAATTGGATGGACATTATCTTTCAAATTATATAAACAATTACTTTTGAACGTATGTTTTTATTGTGAAGGAAAATTAAATGAAACGGGAGCAGGACTTGATAGAGTTAATAATAATCTTGGATATTTGGATATAATGCAAATAATGTAGTGCCTTGTTGCCAAAAATGCAATTCAATTAAAGGTAAATATTTAACTACAACTGAAATGCTTGAAATTAAACCTTTTTTAATTAAATTTAGAGAAAGGAAAAATATAACTTGACAAGACGAAAAAAATATGATAACATAAATAAGATATTTGAAAATCGTAATTGTGAAATTTCAGCGTGTAAATTCCCTGCTAGTAGGATTATTAAAGTTGACGGTCATATAGTTTATATTTGCGGTACACATTTTAATTTGATTAGTGATACAGATTATATTAATAGGGTAGAAGATGAGCCAACAAATAATGTACCACAAGAGCAAGATAATAATGACCCTCACAATGACAATGGTAATGGCGACCTGATATTTAATGAAGTGAAAGGAGATAATACTAATGGATTTAAAGGATAAGTTGACAAATATAGACTTGGATAAACAAGGTATTGCCGAACTTCTCTTTGACCTTAAGATTTCTCTTGACATAATACTAGGAGTTATGATAGACTCTAAGTTGATAGATAAGATTGAGTTTGAAACAAAGTATAACAAGTTAGCCGACAGTATAATTAAAGTATTAGATAAGAAACGGGAAATAATGAACCAGAAAAATAATGAAATGAAAGAATTAATATATGAAGCTATTTTGAAAGGTACAGACCCGAAAGGAAATGCGTAAATGAAGAAACGATTAACTAAGAGTGAAATTTATAGAAAGTGTAATATTTTGAAACATGAGCTTTATTGTCTTGAGGGTAAGAAACAGATAGGTACAGGCAATTATCGTTATAATTATTATAGCATTAATAATAGAATTTCAAACTATAAGATATGGGAAGCGATAGCCATTGAAGGAATAAAGAAGCCCGATAGGTATTCCGACGAATATAAAGAGGAAGGTTTTTTAACCGATGAAAATTTACTTAAGACATTTCCTAAGTATGCGACAGTAAATAAAAGTTATAATCCTCATTACCTTTATCTTGACTACAACACAAAGGATTTACTAAGAAGAAAATTTACAGATAAGATTGAAATTAGAATAACTGCCATTACCAAAGAAATTTCTAAGCTGAATACTCTTAAGTATAATTTGATTGGTAGAAATAAGAAACAGAATGTAGGGGATAACCTTGCAGAGCTTGTTATAAAGGGCTGTACCCTTCCATTAGATAATATGCGGTTTTGTAGTCCGACAGGCAGAGAAGTTAAGATTAATTTTGATATGTTCAAGTTTACTATGACTGATAGGGGGTATAGCAGATATAATACAGATAAAGTTAGCCCTAAGACCCCTGCTGAAATTGGTTTACATAGGCTAAGAGGATTTGTGTTTGATGCCGAGCAAGCTAAACTTCAATTTGGGCGTGAGTGGAGTTATCATTCAGTAGAACATTATGTTAAGACAAATTATAGAAGGGGGATTTTAGAGAAATTTGACAAAGAACCAAGTAATCAGGAGCTTGCAGACATTGTTACGAATTGGAAAGCTCAAATTAAAGATACAATTTGGTGCAAGTATCTTGATAGTGCAACACATAAGAATTACCCTTTGAAGTTTAAAGAAATTTTCCTATATGTTACGGAGAGCAAGAGAATAGATAAGAAGCGAATTAGAGTGTCTAGGGCATTAGATACTGCTATGAAAGAACATTTTAAAGCCCATCCGATAACAAAGAATAATTATTATAATATACCTTGTGAGGAAGTTTCACTTAGAGCCAGAGAAATTCTCAAAGAAAGCAAAGATAGACAATTTTGCAAATCAGAGTATCATGGATTTGTTTATAATTACATTTCAGATTATATTAATAAAGCTACAAAGGATATGAAGTAATGAGAATAACAGTTAGAAATCAACTACATATAAAGGCTTTATATATTATCTTTACTACCTTGCTATGTTGGGTGTGGAGTTTATCTAATAAAGTTGAGAAGTTACAGAGGGATACGAGTAATACTCCTGATACTAAGGTTGGGAAGTCAGAGTTAATAGCTCCTGAAATTCTTGACGCTATTATTATGGTTGAAAGTGGCGGTAATGAAAGGGCTTACAATAGGCATACAGGAGCAATTGGACTTTTACAATTACGCCCGATTATTTATAATAAACTATGCGGTTTATCAAAGGAAGAAGCCTTTATTCCTGAAAAGAATTTAGCTTGTGGAGAGTTATTTTTATATTCATTAATGCAGAAATACTCTAAGAATGTAGAGAAGGTTTTACTTCACTATAATTCGGGGTATAAGAAAGATAATGTCAAATATTTTACAAAGGTAATGAGTAATGTCAAGTGAGAGCGCACCCATTCTTATTAAGGCTAAGAATAGACGAAATAAAGTGAAGAATTTACTTGACAAATGACTTTGACTATGATAATCTAAGATTATAAACAATAATAACTTATAAGGAGTTTAACAAATGGCAAGTATAGAAACTGCAAAGAAGATTATTAAGGCAGGGCGTAAGGCTAACATAGGCATTTGGCTATGGGGTAGTCATGGAGTAGGCAAGAGTGAAGCTGTTTCTCAAGTTGCCAAAGATGAGGGTATTAATTTTATTGATATTCGCTCCGCATTGACAGAGGCAGGGGATTGGCTTGGGCTTCCAATTGAAGCGGTTAATGACAAGGGGCAGAAATATGCTCAATTTTTGATGTCAAGTTTTCTTCCTCAAGACCCTGATTGGCAGGGCATTATATTTCTTGATGAGCTTAACAGAGCCAGACCAGATGTGTTGAATTGTGTATTTCAGCTTGTCTTGAATAGGCAAATAATGAACCATTATATACTTCCCAAAGGAGCAAGTATAGTTGTTGCTACTAACCCTGCGGATGATGATTATGATGTAACAAGTATTGACCCTGCTTTGCTAGGTAGATTTTGCCACATTTCATTGACTCCTTCGACAGATGAATGGATTAAGTTTAGTAATAATACAGGTGTTAGAAAAGATGTAGTGGGATTTATCGTTCATCAGCCTAAGATGCTCGAAGTAAAAAATACAGGGCTTGATTTGGAAATTATAAAGCCTTCCCGTAGAGGGTGGACTATGCTATCGAGAATGATTGAAGCGATGGATGAAATGAAGATAACTAATGATTGTTTACTTGATGTGGCTACGGGGCTAATTGGAGCGACAGGGGCGGTGCAGTTTGAGGAATATAGACGGTCAAGCTATGCTAAGATTGACGCTACAAAGATACTTAATGATTATGACTCTATCAGAAAGATTGTAGCCAAAATGGTTGAGGAAGCAAGAATACCCGAACAGAAACAGGCAGTAGAGGAACTTTTTGATAAGAAAACCTTTAAAGAAAAAGAAGTTGTTGGTAATGAAAAACAGTTTAGAAACCTTCTCACCTTCTTGACGGATATTGCCGAAGATGTTAGTTATGTAGGGGCTACAAAGATAGTTGAAACTTACCCTGCATTGGTAGATGCTATTCTTGCTACGACTACCAATAAAGAGCATAAATGTAATGAACTGGCAAAGAAACTTTATAATTCCTTGATGAACCTTGATAAGATTGAGCAAGGCAAGGACACAAAGAAAGGAAAGAAAAGCAAATGACTTATGAAGAATTTGCAAAGAAGTATATAGAGGTATCTTGCGACAGTTATAAAGCTGATGTAGAAACTCTGTATATTCGAGAGGCGATAGAAATTGCATGGAAAACTTTTGGAAAGTTATTGATTGAAAAAGGGCTAAGTTTAATGCCTAACAATCCTGACCTTTGGATTAAAAAGTAAAGAGGAAAAATGAACGAATTGACAAAAATAGACATAAAAGAGATTGAAAAGAAAATAGAAGAAGCTGTACAGAGAACACAAGAATTGTTAGCATCTTCCGTTTTCAGTCTATTGAAAAGCCATGCGTTCTTAGGGCATTTAGTACAGATGTTGAATAGACAAGTATCTTTGGAAATTCCGACAGCTTGCGTGTGTGCAATTAATAACAGGTATCATCTACTTGTTAATCCGTTCTTCTTTTCCGAGCTTAACTCTAATGAAGCGGTTGCAATTGTAAAGCATGAACTGTATCACCTTCTCAATGACCACTTACAGAGAGCTAAGAATAAGAACCCTATGTTCTGGAATATTGGGGCTGATATGGCAATCAATTGTTACATTGAGAACCTTCCCTCATTCAATAGAGAAGAACTGAAAAAGAAAATTGCAGAGGAAAATGGAATACCCGAAGATGAAGTTGAAAAGCAATTGCCCCCTGCCGACAAAAATGGAAAGTGTTGTACTTGTTTACTTCCCGAACAATATGGTTTAGAAAGGTGTAAGTCAGCCGAGTATTATTATGACAGAGTGACAAAGGATAAAGAGCTTCAAAAGAAAATGCAGAAACAGTTTGGTAAGGGCGGTAAAGGAGAGAAACAAGTAACATTCAATCCAAAGACAGGAGAGCTTACTTCTAATCTTACTCCCGAAGAATTGGAGCAATTAAAGAAGGATATTAAGGAAGGTAAAGTTAAGTTTGATTTTGGTAATGGTAGTCATGAAAAATGGGAAACGGTAAATGGTCAAACTTCACAAATTCTTGATGAAGAACTGAAACGAATGATACGGGAAGCAAAAGATAAAGCTCCGCAAGCGTTTGGTAATCTTCCTTCTGAATTTAAAGAAAATATATTGAAGTTTCTTTCGACAAAATTAAATTGGAAGTCCGAGTTTAGAAAATGGGTGCAACACGCTACTCAAGTATTAAGAAAGAATACTCGTAAAAGACCCTCAAGGAGATTTGGAATAACTTATGAAGGGCAAAAGAGCGATTATAAACTTAATCTTGGGGTAGGAGTTGACTCATCAGGCTCAATCTATGATAAAGATTTACAGGTATTTGGCGGTGAGATAAATCGTATATTCAATACAAAAATGGCTAGTGTTGAATACTTTGTTGGTGATACTGAAATTCATGAAGTCCAAAAGATGAAGCGGAAACTTAAGCCTAAAGATTTTAAGGTAAGTGGTAGAGGCGGTACTTGTGCAAAGTCATGGCTTAGATTTGCAGAGAAGCAAGGGTATGATGCAGTTGTTATACTTACAGACGGATACTTTGACTTCAATTTGAAAAAGCCCCCGATGCCTGTACTTTGGGTGCTTACAAAGAATGGTTATGATGTAGCAGACTTTAAGAAACAGGTAAAATTTGGGAACGTAATTAAGATGAAGCACGAAGGGGATGAGGAATGATTTTGAATTTTGGATGATTCACCTTTTTGGCTTGAGTTGTTGTGGAAACTATGGATTTTTTGGAACGAATATTTACCGCCGTGGAGAATTAAAAGAACTGTTTGTTTTTTAAAGGGTTGCAATGTTAAATACTCTAGTGATTGGAATATGCCCGAAGAAGCGGATTATAAAAGCTGTGATAGATGCACTTTAAAATATAGAAAAGGAAAAGTAAAGAATGGGAAACTTTAAACCAGCTTCATTTAAAAAGAAAACAGAGATTGCCAGCCAAGCCCCTAAAAGCCCGACTCGCAATCCAAGAGAAGAACAATTAGGTATCTTCCGTTCTATGGTTTTAAAAATGCTTGAGCAAGGGCGTGACATGCAAGCAATCGTGGATTTTATGTACAATCCTTCTATCGGTGATGGTAGTCCTTTAGACAAGATTATAACTTCGGGTATTGTTAAATATACGACAGTTGAAGATAGAAAGAAGGTGCTAATTGACCTTGAAGAAGCCAAACAAATTTAAAGATACGGAGAGAGCCATAGTTGACAGGATACAGCATTTGAGTAGGCAATTAGAAATGTGTCAATTTATAACAAAGAAACAGCGTAAGGAAATGCTACGAGAGATAGAGGAATTAAAAAGTAAGTTAAATAAATTAAGGAGTGTTATAAACGAATGAGAATATTCGACTTACGACATAAAAGCGTAGCCCAAGCTCGAAAAGCGGTTAAGCGTTTACAGGCATGGAAAGAGAAGTATGGTGTTAAGAGAGCCTTTCAATTTCTATTGCCCTCAAAGGCAAAGCCGAAGCATAGGAATTTTAAGCAAGACCAGATTAAATCAAGATGCCCCTATTGTGGTAGTCACTTGATAGCTACAGAGGCAGGGATAGTTTGTAATGGAGAAAACTTAAGAGATATAATGTATGAAATTGATAGCGTAAAAAGAAGATATGGTAAAGAGGCAGAACTATTTATCTCTACAAGAGCTAATAGATTTTATGGGCTATATCAAACATGCGGTAGGGATATGCGGTGTGATTATATATTAGGTAATGACGAAAAGAAATGGAGAATTAACAATAGAATACTCCGAGCCGACATTGACAGAAAAACAATATTTAGCAGTAAGAAAAAGTAATGACACAAGAAGAACTTGACAATACTTATCTTAATAAGTGGGTTATTATCAGTAAGTATGAAATTGAACGAGAAATACTTGTGCCTGATTATCAATGGGAGTTTGATAAGTATGTTTACAAAGGTGACAAATACGAAACAAGAGTTGTATCCGAAGATACACCGATAGAAGGTGTGGCAAAATGTATTGATTTGTATGATGAATATGGGTATTCATTTATTGAAATAGACTTATTTATTCCTTATGATGGGAAGTATCGCATCATAACATTTATTGATAATATTCAGGTTGACATACTAAAAACTTTAAAGAGAAAGAAACAGTATATAAGGAGCAAGAAACATGCAAGAATATCCAAATAATAGTTATCCCTCGGAAGAAGATTTAACTACAATAGAAAATTGGGATAGTTTTAATGACCCTTTTGGATTAATAGAATTTCTTGTTCCCATATTTGAAGAATATGGGAAGATAAAAAGATATGACTTCATTGATGATACTACTATACAAGAAGTTGTTATAATTACAGGGGGATGGTCAGGAAATGAAAATGCGATAGAAGCCTTGAGTAAAAATATATTTTGGAGTTTGTATTGGGAAAAATCAGAACGGGGCGGTAAATATACGTTCCATGTATTCAAGATGAAAGGAGCTAAAAATGAATAAGTGTCCAAATTGCGGTAAAGATTGTAATGGAGTTTTCTGTAATGAAAAGTGTATGGATGAGGCTATTCAGTATGATTTGACTCTTAGAACTTTTGGTGAAAAGGTAGCCCAAGCAGAGTGGCAAGCTAAGAGAATAAACTCTAATAGAAACACCGAGATACAGGAGAATTAATTGAACAATCTCTTTAAATGTTTAGAAGAACTGAATAAGACGGACAGTTTAAAAGAGAAGGAAGTAATACTTAAGAAGTATGACTCCATTGAGCTACGGGCTTATTTGGATATAGCGAGCAATCCATATAGAGTGTTTTATGTTAATAAGCTCCCAAAGAAAGCAGACCCCAATAAGACGGTAGGCTTTTCACATTCAGTTGGCTTTGATAAATTTCTAAAGTTAGTAGAGTTAATTGAAACAAGAACTATAACAGGTCACAAGGCAATACATACAGCTAGGGCGGTATTAGATGAAGTTGATAAAGACGGATGGCTTGAAAAGGCATTGACCCGTAAACCTATTGGAGTAGGAACGCATATAATCAATAGAGCATTTGATAATTGCATACCGAGTTTTGATGTTATGTTAGCCGACAATAAACAGCCGGATTTAAACGAAGTAAAGTATCCTGTATTGGTACAGCCTAAGTTAGATGGCTTTAGAGCTATTTATATTCCTTCTATTGGTTTTATGGGGCGTAATGGCAAGCCTATTAGAAATAAGAACATACAGGCTCTTAAGTTAACTACAAGTTTAGTCCTTGACGGGGAATTATACTCCCACGAAGCAGACTTTAATACAATTGCGTCAATACTTAATTCGGAAGATAAAGAAGTACCAGACCACATAAAGTTTTACATATTTGATGGTATGCCCGAAAGTGATTGGAAGAAACAGAGTTGTAAGCTCACTTATCAAGACAGATATAATACTATAAAATTTATTTCACATGCTTTTATTAAAGTTGTGGGAATGAAAATAGCCCGAACCAAAGAAATTGTTGAAGCTCATTTTAAAAATGCTCTTGATTTGAAGTTTGAGGGGCTAATGCTAAAAGACCCTAATGGATTGTATCAATGGAAAAGAGTTACCCTTTCATCAGGGATAATGTCAAAACTTAAGCCTAGTATTACAGAGGACTTAACAATAACAGGATTTGTAGAGGGTGAAGGTAAGTTTCAAGGTATGTTAGGTAAGTTTTTAGTTGATTATAACGGGGTAGAAGTTGGGGTAGGAAGTGGATATACAGACGAAGAAAGACAGGAATTTTGGAAGAACAGAAATAAGATGGTAGGTAAGGTTATTGAAGTTAAAGGGATGCAAATAACTGCCGACAAGTCAATTCGGCATCCCGTATTTATTAGAGTAAGGGGCGATAAATGACTAAAAAATTAGAAGCAGGACAAATCTATGTGTGGGGAATAAATTATTATCTTATCTCGGAAGTTACAGACACTACTGTATCATATTACTCATTACAATTATATAGAAATAGGTATGGTTATAATAAAGAGGATAAAATCACATATATTGTTGAGGCAACAGAAGAACCTTATACATTTGAAAAGTCATGGGTATTAGGACGAATATCAGATATACATTCAGGTTGGCATTTATTGAAATATAATTACGCTAAAGATATTTTTTCAGCAATTCAAAAGTTACAAGGGTATATCAACTTACTTAATTTAGTGAATTATGAACACAATAAGCAAATAGTTAGTACAGTTTATAAGGAAAAGGAATGACCTTACAAGAGCTAAAAGATAAATATATTAATAAAGTTGTACTTGGAGTAGATGGTAAGTCTTATAAAATTTTTAACATCCATACAAAGGATGATTATATTTATTATGTTGCTTACAAACGAATGGGGCAGGGTAATTTTGAGATTTTATATGACTATATTCTATTACCGCCTTTGGTAAATTTAAAATTTGATACAGTTTATTACTTAAAAAATAGACGAAAGGAATTAATCAATGGCAGAAAAAGCAAAGGTTAATATTCTTGGTTTAGATGCTCCACCTTATTATGTTATTAACGCAGTTGAAAGAACCCTTAAGCGAAATGGAGAAGATGAGAAAGCTAAAGAATTTTATACCAGAGCTAATGAAGTTAACAACATTGAGGATATTATAAAGATAGCAAAAGAATATGTAGAGGTAATATGAGAGAAATACCCCCAAGAATATTTATTCATTGTAAATGAATTAAAAGCTCATTGGGAAATCTCAAGTATCGTAAAAAAGAATTGAAACTAAAATGCAATCAGGAATAACAATAAGTGAGCCAAAATTTCAAGAAGGAGATATAATAGCAATTAAATTGTTTTCGGAAACACTAGGTAACAATTTTATTGCAGAAGTAATTAGTTACAGATTAGACCATATTGGTACAATGCTCGACCCAATATATATTTGGTTTTATAAGTTAAGATTTATTGAGGGGGTGCTTACTCAATTTCCAGAACACTCATTAAGATTAGCCACAGACCTAGAAAGAGATTTTTATAACGCAAAACTTAACTTATTAAGAGTTTGTAAAGGAGTAGAAAATCATAATGAAAGAAAATAAAGACAGCATTAAAGAGTTATTAAAGAAGTATTCTGATGCTACGGTGATTGATACAGATGGAACACATTATAAACTTACTAATCTGAAAATTATAGCCCAAGCAGACCTTCTAAATATAGAAACCAAAGAAAAGATATCAGGATACTTTATTGATGCAGAAGATTTAAGTAAAGTTAAATTAGAAACTATTAGTTATATAAGATATAGAAAACAGGAGTTAAATAAACATGGCAAAAAGTAAAGTAATAAGAACTAGACCTAAGTTTAATATTGGGGATATAGTTTATATTTACTCCAATATATATGACGAGGCTACTAATTCTTATATTCGGGGAACAAAAATTGAACAATGCTACGGTAGTAGGACTCCCACAGATACATTTGTTATACGAGCAGTTAATATGAACAGGAAGGGAATATACTCTTATAAGACTTATGAGTATCATGGAAATTATTTTGGCTACGTTGGATATGAAGTCTTAGAATATCAGATAGATAAAATTGGTGAGGTAATATGATTGAGCAAAAATTGAAAGAAGGATTTTATATAAAGTTTGAAACCATTTCAAGTTTTAACTCAAAATATCTTTATAAAATTAAAAATATAATATGGATAGATGGGCAAGAGTGGCGAGTCATTCTAACTGAACGTCCAACAGGAGTAGAAAAATATATCCTAGTAGATAATCTTAAAGAAGTTTTAAAAACTGGTCTAGCTAAGATTTATCCCGATAGTATTAATTATATGAAACAAAGGAGAGCGGAGTTAAATGCGCCTAGAAAATCGTAGTACATTAGACGGAATGTATCTGGAATTCCTAGAAGCTATTGTTCCCGTAATGTGCTATATATGGCCTCGACCAGATAAATCGCCCTTTATGGACAAAGGACTATATTTTGTTATTGAGGAACAGTACTATAAACCATTGAACACTTCAATTCTCACAATAGAATGTTGTTCGACTAAGGAACGATATTATTTAACCCTACATGAATTGGGGGAATTAGCTCATAAAGAAAAAGTAAAAGGTTATGACGATAGTTTAGACTATTTAAGAACGAGAAAGGAAAAATTAGATGAAAACAAAAGTTAAAGGTAGCGTATCAAATCCCACAGTTATTATGGCAGAGGGAGATTGCCCATTTTGTCAGGAACTTAACACAATCTATTTAAGTGAAGAAATGTACTTTGAAGATGAGTATAATGAGGTTTGTGTTCACTTTATAGATTACAATGAGAAAACAGAAGAATTTACATTTGAGAGGGAATAATGGACAAGAAAATACATGAGCAGAGAATAGATGAGAGTTATACACAAATTCGAGAAATCATCTTATCATTTATCTGTAAAATAAATGCTTATCAGGCTAATGGCAAATTAGATAATCATATTTACGCAGATGCCATAGATGATTTAATGGATATTTATAGACACGCCTCACGAATTTATAATAATGTTAGACCTGAAAAGTAGGTAATGTAACCTATAAAAGAGGTACATCAATGGACAGAGAATTAGACGAAAAGTTAGTGAAAGCATTTCCTAATCTATACATGGATAGAAATGGGAATATGTCCACTACTTGCATGTGTTGGGGCTTCTCATGTGGTAAAGGTTGGTTTGACCTTATATGGAAATTAAGTGAGAAGTTAGAGCCTCTATGTAAGGCGGTCAATGACTCTTACACAGAAGAACAGAAGAAATTAGGTTGTCGTTGTTGTGCAAGTCAAGTTAAAGAGAAATTTGGTACACTTAGATTTTATATGACTTGTGAAACAGATGAGATAAGTAAATTAATTAATGAGGCAGAAACTAAGTCGGCAACAATTTGTGAAACCTGTGGTAAAAAAGGTAAGACCCGAAATGATATCGGTTGGGTAAGAACATTATGTCAAAAACATTATCTACATTTAAAACAACCAAAGAGGAAGCTAATATGTTAACTCATTTAAACTTTGATACCATCTACACGCTAGTAGATGAGCGTAGTTTAGATTGGTTACGGAATAAAGATTTTATTTTAACCAAAGTAGATTATCGTCATAATAAGTATTTAATAAAATTCATAAATGTAGATGAGAAAGAATTTAGAAAAGACCATTGGTTTAATATTGACATGATAGATACTATTAATATTATAATTAATATAATTGAAACTCTTAAATTAAGGAAGAAACAG
>AMWB02167308.1_pt1 | contig 113451 bp, 102 predicted proteins | sample 200311 | NCBI WGS metagenome assembly AMWB02 (sample SAMN02737377, study PRJNA173069) | bioreactor metagenome | biome: anode biofilm in microbial fuel cells | place: USA: California | collected 2010-12-16 | reverse complement strand
CAATGGAGCCGCGGCGTGCCGCTCGGAGGCGGCGACCGCGGGGATCCGGCGACCTCCTTCGGCGGCTCCGGCGCCTGCTATCTGACGGACAATGTCGACGGAAACTCCGATGTCGACGCCGGCACCACCATTCTGACGTCCCCGGTGTTTGCAGTCAGCGCCTCGGACGCCCGCGTGCATTATGCCCGGTGGTACAACAATGTGTTCGGAGCCGCTCCCAACGCCGACGTCTTTCGCGTGAAGCTCTCCCCCAACAACGGGCTCACCTGGTATACGGTTGATTCGGCGGGACCGAGCAACGATGCCTCGGGCGGCTGGATCGAGCACTCGGTCTGGGTTTCCGACTTCTTCACGCCCACCCAATACATGAAAATCCGCTTTGAGGCCTCTGATCTGGCGGATGCTTCGGGGGTGGAAGCCGCAGTCGACGCCGTGACCGTCTCGACTTACGAGTGCCAAGCACCCTACACCTGTGGCGACTGCAATGACGATGCAGTCGGGCCGGACATCGGCGACCTGACCTTCATGGTCGACTATCTGTTCTTCGCCGGTGCGGCGCCGAATCACCCGGAGGCGGCCAACATGGACGGCCTCGGGTCGATCGATATCAGCGACCTGACCGTGCTGGTGGACTTCCTGTTCTTCGGAGGTACAGCCCCAACCTGCTGATGGCAATTGCCACCAGGGGATAAACAAAACGGCCATTCCGGAGATACCCGGAATGGCCGTCGTCGTTTCGCTGGCAACCAGAGGTTGTCAGATATCTGGTGCCTCGAATCTCTTCACCCACCGGGAATAGAACACCATGGCAATCGCGGAGGCCAGGCCCACCGCCGCAAACTGGTACCAGAGTTTGTACGGGTGGTATTGGTTCCAGAGAAGGTTCGTGGCATCGATAGCATTCATGCCCGTCACTTCCTGCAGCCGGGCCATGGCCCCGGTACGGGCCACATCGGTGATCTGGTAGGTCTTGGCCAGATAATCCACTGCCAGATTTGCCTTGTCCCCCATCTTATCGTAAACCTGCCCTCCCAGCAGCGAGCCGTAGGCCCAGCCCACCGCCACCGGGACATTGGCGTACCCCATGTACAGCCCTTTCTGCCCCTCGGGAGCGATAACCCCCAGATACTCGTTCATGCGGGGTGAGGCCAGCATCTCCCCGACCGAGAAAACGAGAATACCGGCCATACAGAGAAAGCCCGACGTCGTAAACCCGGCCAGAATCAGCCCGATTGAACTGACGGTGATACCCATCAGAATCGACGAAACGCGTCGCATGCGAGACACGAGCCACGAGACGAACACAACAGCCAGCAGGATAAAGCCGGCATTGAAGTTGATCATCCATTCCTGAGAAAGCTGCGGACCACGGGTGGAGTTGATCTGCAGCATCGCCTGTGGAATATGTAAGGCAGCCACGAGGCGGGAGCTGTCCACCCAGTCGACGATGAAGTTGGGCAGCATGTCAAACAACTGCATGAACATGAGCCAGAATCCGGACATGATCAGGATGAAAATGACCAGCCGCAGGTTCATGAAATTGCGCGCGGTGGTCTTCAGCACCTGCAGCGGGCCCCCTCTCTGCACTCCCCCCGGCTGGACTTCTTTGTACGTGAAAAGCATCAGGTAGTTCAGAGCCAGAATGCCGGCTGAGCCGAAAAACACGGCCGGCCAGGATATGCCGTACATGAAGTGAGCCAGGGGCGGTCCAAGAAACCCTCCCACGTTGACTACCATGTAGAACATGCCCCATCCGACCGCGGAGTTGCGGGTCGAGAGGGATTGACACATGGTCCCCTGCACCCCGGGCTTGAAGATAGCGGTCCCCAGAGCCAGCGTACAGCAGGCCAGCAGGAAACCGAGGAAGGTGGTCTGCGTAGCCATCAGGATGTACCCCATGATGGCGATGGAGATGGCGACGGCGATGGTCTTCTTGTAGCCGTAGCGGTCGGCGAACCCGCCCGAGAACATCGGCGTGAGGGACTGCACGATGGCCCACCAGAGGAATATAATCCCCTTGTCGGTCTGGCTGAAGTGCAGGCCGCCCACTTCATCGGCTTGCGCAATGTAGATGGGAATCACGACCCGCACGCCGTAATAGGCGAGCCGCTCAAACATCTCCATGATGTTGACCATCCAATAGGCCCGGGGGAGCGAGCTCAGTTGGCCGAAGAGCGGTTCTTTGGCGGTGAGAGTCCCATCGGGAGGTGAGGTCGTCGTTGACATCTTAAGCTCCAATCAAGTTGACTTCCAAACTGCGAATAAACCGCCTCGATCATCGACAGTCAACTGCAATTTACAACACGACAACAAACTGCCGTCCGACAAGACCGAAAGTTTGTAGGTCAAGACCCCCTTGGGGTCTTGACGATTGTCATTTGTCATTCCCGGCCTCTCTTGTCATTCCCGCGAAAGCGGGAATCCACCCCTCCCCTCTTAGATTGTTGCTTGTACGTCGAAACCCCCGTGGTTTCGACGAGCCACCCTTCCCTTTTACAGTCATTGCCTGGCGCTTCCTTAATCGTCATTGCGAGCCCAAGCGCTCCTCTTGACTGTCATTGCGAGCCCGAGCGCTTCGCTCGGGCGTGGCAATCTCAGTTCCTTGGGTGTTGACAGATACGTGAACGGCAGACCCCTCGGTCTGCCGTTCGTATATCCGGCGCGGCGCGAATATCCCCACCCGTTGGGTGAGCTACAACCTCAATCGTGTCATTCCCGCGAAAGCAGGAATCCAGCCCGTTGGTGGCGCACAGCTTGCTGTGCGACTGTCCCAATTATGATTAGGCGTTCGCATCCGTATCGCGCCAAACCCGCCGCAAGCGCCGGGGGAGTGGGTGCTCCATTCTCGGCCTATGGTCCGCTTGTCTAGGCAACTGACAGGTCGGCTGGCTGCAGGCTTATGAAAGCCGATTAATCTCGCATGTTATTCCCACGAGCATCCCGTCTAGCACGCATTGTTGAAGTACAAACCAGACGTCAGGAATCTCACTTTGCCTGTGCCCTTCCAAATCCACAAGCAAGAACCTTTGAAGTTCCACCTCTGTCGTGGAGTTGAGTTCAATGTGATTGGCATTGTGCCGGTAGACCTTAATTCTCTGTAATGCATCCCAATACTCAGGATAGTGGGACTTGACATCCTTCCAGAAATAATTGGCAATTCCCTTTTCGCGACCGACCAACTCAATGGACTCAACAAAGCAGCGATTGCAGACATTAGTGAATTTCATGAAATCGTCCTGAGTCTCGCAAGGCGTCACGGACGCAAAGCGCTCAGCTTCTGGAAACGATGAGTTACCGTACAACGGGAACCACGAATGCCTACTTGCAAGTTGTTCCAGTTCCCTGATTTCCTTGATGATGACCTCGGCACGTCTCTTTGTCCATGCTCTACGCTCAGATTCGGGTATGATGTGTCTTCGTAACCTCTTACCAGTCTGCCTTGCCAAGTCCGCTCCAATATACCGACCAACAACGGGGATAGCGAATCGAGGCTTTCCCGCTGGATCTTCCGTGACGAGGCCGTAGTCTTTGAGGTGACGCGCGTACTCGGGCGCTGATCTCAAGTCCATGTAGTCTCTCATGCGTTCCGTAGCTAGTAGTTCCAGCATTTCGTACTCGTCGTGATAGAATTCTTTGAGTTCCGACACAACGTGTTTGCAGTAGAACATCAGCTCAGCGTCGCGCGAGTCTTCGTTCTTCTTGAGTTCAACAGAACCGATCTGTACAGGACGACGGTCGCGGCGCTCTTGCAGCTCGTGATGAACCTGGCTGCATGCGAGCCTCGTAAGAAGCGGATGGCCACCGTATCTCTCGTGAAGATAGTCTATCGCATCCTGTTGGAACGACATCCCCATTCGCCGGCCGAAGAAGTGAAGCATGCTCCGCAACTCACCTATATCCAGCCCCTTGAGATAACTGGTTTGAACGATTCCGAACATCGGATTCTGGACGCCAGCGACAACATCAATCTCGACAATGTACGGATTTACCCCGGCAATGATGTTGGACAGCCGACGAACCTCGCTCTGTGCAGCCCACAACGTCTGCCAAAATGGCACGAAGTCCTCCTGCCAATGCGGATCCTTCTTACTGACAGGAGAAATCCACTCGATTTCGTCGAATACCAGACATGTGGAGTAACGTATAGGGGTTTTCTTTATCAGATCAATGAAAGACTGTGAGATTTTCTGATTGTCGCTCTGGGTGGGTGCCTGCAAGCCATAGGCGTCGGAAATTCCCTCCATGACCAGACGGAGGAGATCAAACCAGCGCAGGTTGCGAATTGCGGGGAGCTTACAATCGTAGTAAATCACCTTACCAATGAAGTCACGCTCCGCGGCTCTCTTCAACTTGTAAAGAAGTGAAGTCTTACCTGTCTTTCGCAGTCCAAAAAGGCCTCTGTTTTGAGATTGTTTTATGGCATTGAGATGGTCTGCGACAACCGCATCCCTTCCGAAAAAATAGAGATCATTGTCAATCGGTAGCTTGTAGTCGAAAAGGTCACGGGCAAATAACTGGCCGCCTATGATGTTGCGAATGTTCCAATCGTCACCTCGCCTTTCTGTGAGTTCACTCGTGTTAAACACGACTGGTATCCGGGACTGTGGATTTCGCATGGTGTACGTCGTTACCCATTCGCGGCCATCAGACGCGGGTGTTACAAGGAAATATATACTCTGGTCAACACGTCCCTTTGCCGGTTCCTTGAGAAAGAAAGATTCAGCCGCCTGCATAGTGCGCGGTTCAATAGTAGGATAGTCTGCAAATAGAAGCATGATCTCGTGGTCGAATCCAAACGTTTGCGACATGAACTCCTCAGGGCCCAATAGATAGATCGAAAGTTCGGTATTAAAGGCCCTCTGATGTGAAGCCCAGTTCACGTTGAAACCAGACTTGAATGGTGTGATAAGTACTTCCTCGTCAGGATACTGACTTAGATGCCGATCGCGGACTTCAGGTCTTATGATACCCATATCCCGTCCCTTGTCTTAAGTCTAACCTCGCGTGAATAGTCCCAACTGCGACTGCATAGATTATAGTAAAGCCGTGTCGCATTGACAAGCGAGTAGTTGGGCCAGATTATTCAAGCCTGTGATCGAGTCAGAACCAGGTTACTACAAGAATGGCGTTCGCCTTTCAGACATAAGCGTATCCCCTCGCTCGATGCGAAGTCCGGTCGGGTGTCCCCGCCCTTTCACTGTGAGTTCTCCCGTTTGGCCATTCTCTCGCCCCCGCCCGCACTCCCCCAACCACTTAGCCCAATCCCCCCGCAATTTCGCAGTGACTTTCCCTCTGATAACCGAACCGTCGCCATTAATAGAGGCACTAATGTCCTTCAACCGGACCCCGGATCGGATGATCACCGACCGCGGCCCGCGCGAAGGCGAGGAGGTAAATTGGTAACGTAACGCCCTTGAGGCGTTACGATCCCGAGAACAAGTACGCTAAGAAGTCCGTACCCAATACCAATCAAATCGAGCTCAGAAAACGACCGTTTTTCTGCCGGGCGGAGCTGCACCCGTGCTTGTGCCGCACCTACCAGGTGCGTCCGTTAGATGTAGCGCGGGACCGCTTCTGGTCCCGCGAGCGGAGTGCCGAGCGAACCCAGCACCCCGCTAAGACGTCATTGTGAGGAGTCCCGCTCCGAGCGGGACGACGTGACAATCTGACGATGGCCGGCCGGCCCAACTCGTTCGAGCCGCACTCACTCGCACGGCTCAAGCGTCGCCTGATAGAACAGGTAGTCGATCAGCAATTGCAGATCGCTGATGTCGATCGCGCCCGACCCGTTGACATCGCTCTCGTCGAAACACGGCCCCGGCGTGTGGAGGTGAAACAGGTAGTCGACCATCAGGGTCAGATCGGAGATGTCGACCGCTTCGGCCACATCGCCGTCAACATTGCCGCGCAGCCCGACACAGCAGGGCCCTTCACTCCACCCCACCAGCTTCGCCATCAGCCACCAGAATGCTTTTCCCTTCTGGTAGCAGTTGAAGCAGTGCGAGTGGGCGCAACCGCCGCAATCGGGGCAGGGATTGACCGCACACCAATCCGAGCACCAGGCGCAGGCATCGGACTCATCGGGATAGTAGGTGCCATCGGGGGCGTAACTCTCAATGTCCGCGAAGTCGAAGAGCACCTTGCCGTGTTGCCGGCAGTAGTCGCGAATCTCGTTGTTTCTGACATAGAGATTGCCGTCGATGCCGCCCCCATCGAGGTGTCCGGTCATGTAGACAAAGGTAACCCCGGGATACTGCAGCTCCAAATTGCTCATGGCCGCGAGGTAGGTGGCGATCCCGGCCGCATCATTGTCCGAGACTCCCCCGCACCACGACCACAGGACGAGATTGATTTCGTTGCCCGGCTGGTTGAGATACTGCCGCGTGATCGGGACCCAGGTGGTGTCGCCGCGGGTGCCCAGATCGTCGCCGACTTCGGACACAGTCAGGGATCCATCCGGATTGTTGAAGTTATACAGCGTGTCCTGTGTCTGGAGCATGTCCATACCGGTGAGGATCTGACTCCCGTGCGACGTATGCCCATAGAAGATGGTGAAGTGATTTCGAATCTGCTGCACGACATTGACGGGAACAGCCCCGAAGCGAAGCGCGGCGTTGTGATCGGCAATGACCCCCTGAGCCGTCAGGGAGGCATTGGGCAGTACAACGATTAGGACGCCAAGGAAAAAGGCGATAGCCAGGTGGGCAGCGCGAACGGTGTAGGTTCTCATTGGAGTCTCCAAAAGTGGAAATCTTGCACGTTAATATATACCACCTTGCCTCTGTTTTGTCAATCGCCATCTGCCGCCAAGGACGAAAGCCCGGCCGCGCCAATTGGCACGCGGGACGAACGCCGGGACGCAATTATGGTGTTTCGCTCCGGGGGCTGTTTTCGTACATTGATGGATCGATTGATACAGACTTCCGGGGGCGCTACCCCGATTGTACGAAAGGGTCGTGATATGAGACTGGCAGCAATTGTACTGGCTTCACTTCTACTTTCCCAGCCCTTGTTGGCTGAGACTCCCCCGGGGGCGCTGGACCAGAAGATCGTGGAACGCTGTGAGTCGGCGTTCCAGGCCGGCGGGGACCAATCGGCCGAAATCAATGCCGTGACCGCCAATGATATCAACGCGCTTGCGGTAAATCGTGATTTTATTGTACAGCACAACAAGCTGTTCAACTTCCGTCTCAAGGATGCGGGGATCACCAACCAGCAGGGAACCGGCCGTTGCTGGTTGTTCTCCGGGTTGAATACCCTCTCCCCTTCCATCATGACGAAGCTCCACCTGAAAAGCTTCGAATTCTCGCAGCCGTATCTCACGTTCTGGGACAAGATGGAAAAGGCCAACCTCTTTCTCGAGCAGATGATCGAGATGCGCAAGTTGCCGCTTGATGACCGCAAGCTGACGGTACTGATGTCCAGTCCATTCGGCGACGGCGGCTGGTGGCATTATGTCACGGCTTTGATGACCAAGTACGGCGCGGTCCCGTTGTCGGCCATGCCGGAGACGAAGCAGTCCATCAACACCGGCACCATCAACATGCTGGCCGATCGCAAGCTCAAGGTGTATGCATCGGAGTTGCGTAGCGACGCCGCCCGAGGACGCTCGGTGGAGCAGTTGCGCGAGCGGAAAAACGGCATGCTGACGGAGATTTACAGGCTCCTGGTCTACGCTTACGGTCAGCCACCGACCGAGTTCACGTTCCGCTATGAAAGCAAGGACTCCACCGTTTCGACGGCTCGCACTTTCACGCCGATCGCGTTCTACAACGAGTTCGTGGCCGATCTGGTGCCGCAGTACGCCCTGCTCATGAACAACCCGACCAAAGAGTACGACAAGACCTACCAGGTGGAGTCGAGCCGGGACATGCACGAACAAGCGGACGCCATCATGCTCAACATCCCAATCGAGCGGCTGAAGGGATACGCCCTGAAGGCGCTGCTCGACAGCCAGGTTGTCTGGTTTGCATGTGATGTCGGCAAGGATCACCTGAGGGATTCCGCCATTCTCGCCAATGACGTGTATGCCTATGACAAGGTGTTTGGCATGTCGTTCGACCTGACCAAGGCCCAGCAGATCGAACTCCGCGAGAGCACGCCCAACCATGCCATGGTGTTCCTGGGGGTCGATACCACGGAGACGGGTAGACCGGCCAAGTGGCTGGTCGAAAACAGCTGGGGCAGCGCCCGCGGTGACAAGGGATATTGGTACATGTACGACGACTGGTTCGAGAAGAACGTGTACATCCTGATGGTCGACCGACGGTATCTGGCGGATGCGGACAAGAAGCTGCTCGAACAGAAGCCGGTGCCGCTTCCGGTGTGGGATCCCTTTTATGCCATGCTGCGGAATTTCTGATCGCGGAGTCTGACACGATGAGCATTCTCACCACGCTGGCCTCAATCATACCGGCCGACCGCCTGTCCAGCCATCCCGATCATCTGGCGGTCGCCTCGCATGATGAATCCTCTCTGGCTCCGGTTACCCCCCTGGCGGTCATCTGGGCCGTATCCGCCGCCGAAGTATCGGCAGTCGTCAAGGCCTGCGCGGTGACGGGCACGCCGATCACAACGCGCGGCGCCGGATCGGCACTCGAAGGATCTGCCATTCCGATTGCCGACGGCATCGTCGTCGATCTGAGCCGAATGACCCGCGTGGTCAACTTCTGGCCCGACGACCTCCAGTGCGAGGTCGAACCGGGCATCATTTACGACCACCTGAACGCCCACCTGAAGCGTGAAGGGCTGTTCTTCCCACCGTCCCCCGGAGGATCCGGCGACATCGCCACGGTCGGCGGCATGGTGGCCACCAATGCCAGTGGTATATACTCGGTGAAGTATGGCGGAACGCGTGAGTACATCCTGGCTTTGGAGATTGTCACCGGCAACGGTGAGATATTGCGGGTCGGTAACCGAGCGATCAAGCGCTCGAGCGGCTACAACCTGGTCGAGCTCATCGCTGGGTCGGAAGGGACGCTGGCTATAGTGACGGCCGTCACGCTCCGGCTCGCGGGACTGCCCGAGGATCGGCTGCAGTCGGCTTATAGCTTCCCCTCGGAGAAAGCGGCCGCGCAGGCCGTTTCAGAGATGCGCAAGTTCGGGCTCGATCTGGCGGCAATCGAATTCCTCGACCGCCGCCTGTTGGTGGCACTCAACAAGCTCAAGGGGTATGGCCTTCAGGAAATCCCTTGCCTGTTCCTGGAATTTCATGGGCCGAGAGCACTTCTCGAATCGAACAATGAGTCAGCGGAGGCAATCTGTACCGAACTCGGAGGGAGTCCGCTCACCCTGGGCGAAGGTCATCGGCCCTGGGAGATTCGCCATTGGGCGACCGACGCCATCAAGCATTGGCGTCCCGGTTACAGCATTCTTCGGAATGACATCGCCTTCCCGATCTCACGGCTGCCGGAGATGGTGGAATACTGCCATCAGCTCGGCGATGTAGGAGGAATCGAGATATTCACGTTCGGCCACGTGGGGCTCGGCCTGCTCCATGCGCTCATGGTGGCCGACAGAGACGACTCGGCCATGTGGCAGCGTGCCATCGGGATCAACAATCGCATCATCGAGAAGACCATCCAGCTCGGCGGCACGATTTCCGGAGAGCATGGAATCGGACTTGGCCACAAGGACCTCTTTGCTCTGGAACACGGTGCCTCAGTCCGCCTCATGCAAGGTATCAAACGTCAGTTTGACCCAGGAAACATCCTGAACCCGGGCAAGATTTTCGACCTCTGATAGTCCTTCCCTCTTCAGATGTAGATCGGACAGACCATAGTTAATCGACCACGCCAATCTACTTGGTCGCGAATACACTATTTGTCCTCTCTAACCTCAATCTCCGGAAAGCCCCCCGCTCTATTCTTCGGGTTACCATAAGACATTGTGGGTCAAATGGTTTACGATCAGGCGGGAATTTAGTACATTCCAGTACGCTTTTGTCCCGCTAACGTGATAAAACACAACAAGTTTTATCTTGAGATCGCTCCCGTCTGCCGATACATAAACAGGGAAAATGACACAAATATGACATACTTATAGAGGTATAGGATGAAACACAGACAAGATCAGGCGACACGGCTGATCGGTTGCCTTCTCATCCTCTTGACGGTCCCGCTCTCGGGCCTGGTGGCATCGACTCCGCCCCAGGGTCCCGATGACGGTACCTGCCTGGGATGCCATGATGGCTACGACAAGTCGCTGGTGCATTCACCGCACCGTCTGGGATCGTCGGTCCAGAAACCGGCAGCCGCGGTGGCGTGCATCAGTTGCCATTCGGGGGGGGAGATCCACGCCAACGATCCGAGTGTCGCGAACATCGGGAATCCGGCTCGGTTGAACGGCCGCGACGCGGTCAAGGCTTGCGGCGAGTGCCATCAGGCGCACCGGCAACTGGACAATTACGGGTTTGACGCTCATGCCGTTCAGGAAACCAATTGTTCCGCCTGCCACAAGGTACACGATGCGGCAGCTATGTCTTCACTAAAGGACAACAACGCCGCCTTTTGCGGCGGTTGCCACACCGAGACCGCTACCCTGTTTGTGCGGCGGTCCAATCATCCGGTCCGTCAGGGGACGATGAACTGCCTGAGCTGCCACCAATTCGCCAAGCGAGCGGCTGACAATATGGCGTACGACGCCAACCGCGTCTGCCAGGATTGTCATCCTGAACAGGCGGGACCGTTCCCCCACGAACACCCGGTGGCAACGGCCTACTCGGTGGAAGGGGGGGGTTGCGTCGAATGCCACAATCCGCACGGCAGTGAAAACGATCATCTGCTGAAACAGCCCGGAAATCAGCTCTGTCAGCAGTGCCATGTCGTACCGGGGCACCAGACCGCCCATGGCGGCACCTACGCCGGCTACGATTGCATGGTCTGCCATACGGCTCCGCATGGTTCGTTCGAGGACTATCGGTTCCTCGATCCCGACCTCGGCGCAAAACTCGGCCGTGGCAGTTGCTACTGCCACAGCCTGAACTGAGAGGAAACGGCACCATGAGAACAACACTTGTGAAGATTCTCTTCGTGACGGCCGCCGGTCTCCTCTGCAGTGGAGTGGCCTTGGCCGCCAACGGTTCGGGAAGTGTCACCCTGGGGTACACATACCTTGACGAGGAAGGCAACCTGGGCGTCAACCAGGAGACGTTTAATACGTATGAGGGGTTCGGATTGTCGCTCAACCAGTGGCGGTATGATTTCGCCAACGGGATGATGCTCAACGCCGACCTGAACAACATCACCCTGAACAATCGTAATCTCCGGGCATCGATCGCCAAGCCCGGCCTGTTCAGTCTGGCTGTGCAAAACAACCAGTACACTCGGGCGTACGATTTCAACGGCAGTCAGTACACCCGCCGCCGCAGTACCGGCGCCCAGGCTTCATTCCAGCCCCACAAAATGGTCAAGCTGTTCGGTGGGTTCGGGATGACCGAGAAATTCGGCAACAACTTCGCCGTTTATGCGCCGATTTCCGATACGGCCATTGCGACGACCGACTACAAGCACACCAGCTTCAATTTCGGTGCGCAGGGGACCCTGAAGCAGGGATATGTGCGGGCCGATTACCGTCATTTCGGATTCGATGACAAGACCGCCGCCAACCGCGATCGTACCGCCGACTGCTACCGTGCCCTCGGCTCGATCAATCTCCCCCGTTACGACTGGCTGATGCTCTCCGGCGGCGTCTCGTATCGCAAGGACAAGCTGGACGAGACCACGGTCGAGTTGAAGACGACCCAGGGCTGGGGCGGCCTGAAGGCGTATCTGCCGCACCAGTACACGGTCGACTACCGCCTGCTGTACGCGATCACGGATCATGTCGGCCCGAAATTGACGACCGACAACATCGTGCACACGGCATCGATCGGCAAGAACTGGCCCCGCTACGGCGGCCTGCGGGTCGGCTACGAGCGTCGTGTCAGTGACAATTTCTCTAACAAGACAACATCCAATGCGTTTCTCGGCAACGGCTGGCTCCGGCCGACCGACCGACTGAGTTTCGGGGCTCAGATCGTGACTCGCGCCAAATCGGTTGACCAAGGTACCACGCTGGTGGGGGACGAGGATGTCACCCGGCATCTGGTGAAAGCCGCGTATCACGACACCGCCTGGGGCAGCATCTCCGGCCAGTGGCAGGGGCGCGTGCGCAAGAATGACGATATCGACACCAAAGTGGATTACAGCACGCTCACCTCGTCGCTCATGCTGCAGCGCAGCCAATACGGCCACCTGACAGTGACGTACTCGTACTACACGGGAAAGTACGAGAACCGGAGCGACCAGGCCAGTTACGAATTCGGCGACCACGTGATTTCGGGAGCGATTTATCCGAAGAGCTACCTGCAGTTCACGACCGATTTCGGCGCGACCTATTATCGCAGCCAGAAGGATAACGACCGGGAGAAGTTCAACCTGAATTTCGGCCTGCGGTACTCCTTCATGGGGGATCATCATCTGGAGGTCAGGTACAACGTCTTCAATTACGACGACTACCTGCTCTTTGACCACTATTACACGGCGAACATTGTTGAAGTGAATCTTATAAAGGACTTTTCGTTCTAAGGAGAGTACGTATGAAGTACGGGAAATTGCTTCTCGTGGTCCTGGCGGTCGCCCTGCTTGCAGTGTGGGGTTGCGAACGCAAGGTAACCAATGAGATCGTGCAAAACAACGATGCCGCCGGTTGCGTAGGCTCGTGCCATAACGATACCGACGGCATGCTCCAGCAGGCGGCGGGGGAATGGGAGAACTCCATTCACGCTTCCGGCAACAGTGTCGATTACACCAATCGTGGCGGCTCGGATTGCACCGCCTGCCACGACCATCAGGGCTTCCTGGATTTCCTGGCCACCGGGACCGTATCGGCTCCCTATTCGACGGTGAGCGCCATCGGATGTTTCACCTGCCATGCGCCGCATTCGACCTTCACGCTGGAGCTGCGCACGGATGATCCGTATACCATGCCGAGCGGCGCGGTTTTTGATCACGGCAGCGGCAACCTCTGCGTCAACTGCCATCATGTTCGCGACAAGGCCAGCACCATTGCTGCCGCCACCGACAGCTTTACGATTGACACTCGCTGGGGGCCACACCACGGTCCGCAAGGCGAACTGGTCAGCGGTACGGGCGGCTATCTGTTCGCCGGGTATTCGTATGACAGCGATCCCCATGCCAGCTCTGTGCGGGATGCCTGCGTTGGCTGCCACATGGGCAACGTGCAGACCCATGAAGGGTACGATGTCGGCGGACACAGCTTCAACATGGTTGCTCTGGAAGACACGACCATTACCATGGTGAAGTTTTGCTCCAGCGATTCCATCGGCTGCCATATCACCAAGTGGTCGAAGTTCGACATGCTGGAAGACTCTCTCGACTACGACGGCGACGGCGTACTGGAGGGGTGCCAGACGGAAGTCCACGGCATGCTCGATTCGCTCGAGACGCTTCTTATTGCGCGCGGCCTGTTGACGCTGCAGCAGGGTTCCTACCTGCCGGCGAAGGCCAAGAAAGTGGCCAAGCACGAGGCGGGCGCAGTGTACAACTTCCTCCTGGTGGAAGAGGACCGCTCCTTCGGCGTGCACAACTTCGCCTACACGGTCGGTCTGTTGGAGTCCTCGATTGATTATCTGAACAGCACCATGCCGGGAAGTGCCGTTACGCGGGAAAACGATCTTTACTCGTCTCACTGAGAGTTGTAAAGCAATCATACATTCAAAGCCCCCGCCGCTTGGCGGGGGCTTTCCGTATGATCTGTCGGTGATATGGTGCCGGAGACCGGACTCGAACCGGTACGCCCCTTTCGGAAGCAAGGGATTTTAAGTCCCTGGTGTCTACCAATTCCACCACTCCGGCGCTCTAATAATACATTACGCCACAATGACTTATTGCATTATCGAAGACCTGCTACTTCGCCGATAGGACTCTTTTTGCCCACGTAGCGCCTTCACGTCCATTGAGAATGGCTATAGCAATATAGAATCTACTTCTTGGTCAGACCAGAACATTTATTCGCCGCGGTGTCTTGCCGTTCGATGATCCACTGGATCAGTCGAATAGGCAGTATCCAACATGCCTTGCGGACACAGGCGGCCTGACACAGGGCGGCCATTGTCTTACAGACCGTCACCATCACTCCGCGTAGGTTCTGGCTTGAGGCATTTTCGTGACTGAGTTTGGTGACGAGATAAACAAACGCGTAACCGAGCTACGAGCCCCAAAGCAGGCCGCGCTGGCTCATAGATATGACGGTCCTCGTTTATCGGTTGACTCTGCTCCCCATCGTATGGTACCTTGCCATCGCGTAGGGCACAGCAGCACATCATGGAGCCGTGCATGAACGATGCGGGCTGGCATTCTATGCCAAAGGAGAGGTGTGTATATGCAGTTGTCTCGCAAAGCCGACTACGCCATCCGGGCGGTCCGGCACCTGTCGTCATTACCGAAGGGTACGCTTGGTTCGATCAACTCGATAGCTTCGGCTGACGGCATCCCGCGTGAATTTCTTGCCAAGATCCTCAAGGACCTGACCTCTTCAGGGATCCTGGCGTCTTACCAAGGAGTCCATGGCGGGTATCGCCTGGTACGGCAACCAAGAGAGATATCATTCCTTGACATCATTGAAGCGGTCGACGGACCGTTCTTCATCAATCTGTGCACGGAAGAGGACGGAGCCTACTGCCGTCAGGTCGGACATTGCCCAATGCACGCGTTCTGGGTAAACCAAGAGAAGGTGTTAAAGAGAGCGCTTGCTCATGAGGTCTTAGCTAAGTACGTCAAGCAACGACACTGAACCGATACAAGATGCGAGGCGGAGGTTGTCGGTTTTTTTCTCACGTCTCGGGTCGAGGCTCAATGCGGGTCGCACTCCCCCCTCCCCCGGCTGGATGTTAGTCGGCTCTTTAGAGCACGCTTGGAGTACCTGAGAGCCGCCGCGTGAGCTCAGGCCCACGAGATGGATTTTGCAGTTGGGCATTCGAAAAGGCGGTGTGAACTTACCCATCCCTGAGATTTCGGCTCAAACTTATGTCGGGACGCCCGAATGGCTTCCATTCCTCCCGGCGTTTCGGATGCCGACATTCTCCCCAATGGACTGCCATGCCTGGGCAGAGTGCGATGATGAGAAGCATTGTCCCCGGCCGGGAGGTAATGGCCGGGCAGGATGGTTGTTCCTGATCGCGGGGCATACTTCACCAGCATCATCTTCGTCGACTCGGTGCCCCCCTCAACCTCCAATCGATAGAGGAACCTCCCGCTGGCGAAGCGCTCTCTGCGTCAATCGGCCGTGTTAGGCGATGGTCGTGCTCGGATTAAACGGGTTCGGGAAGTTCTGATTCAGAGTGAATTGGCTCGGCAGCTCAATTGCCGGCTCGCCCGGCGCAGCGGTGATGTCGGTCCAGTCGTAGATAGTGAAGCTGCATTCATTACTAACATACATGAACCGATCGTCGATCGCTATAAAGTTGGAAGGCAAGCAAAACAGCGATCCGCCGTGTTACTCCAGATACTACCGTCTGCCTATCGCGTTCGGTCCAGTCCCCACTTCACCGCCCCGCGCGTGGTGATGAAGAGAAACACGAAGCAGTACAGCGCCGCCAGTTCCCCCCTGTTGACCACCGGGAAGAACTGCTCACCGAGCTGGAATTTCCAGTGAAACTGTATATAGGCGACGGCCATGGTGCCGCTGGCGAGAAACGCTGCGAACCGAGTCTGGAAACCGACCAGGATCAAGAGACCGCCGACCAGCTCGATCATGCCGCCAAACCAGGCTTGAGTGAACAATTCCGTCTGTCGATCGGTCATGAGCCCCAAAATCTTCTGTACGCCATGCAGCGAAAACATGAATCCGGCCATGATTCGCATCAGGGCATACGCGTGGTCGGTGTACTTTTCAAGCAGTTTCACGGCAATGCTCTCCTTTTTCGGGTGTAACGGTACACGGCATGGGCGTCCCAATGTCACTTACTTGAAGGTCTAAAGCACCTCGGAAGTTCCGGCACCATCGATGGAAATTCGACGTCTGAGAGACGCCCGGGTTCAGAAACCCAGGTGCATCGCCTTGAACAGATAGAAGCAGCCAGCGGCAACTATGGCCGAGGCCGGGATCGTGAGCAGCCAGGCCCAGATGATTCGCTCGGCTACGCCCCATTTGATCCCCGAGAGTTTGGTGGTGGCCCCGACGCCGATGATGGCTCCCGTGATCGTATGCGTCGTCGACACCGGGATCCCCAGATGCGTGGCCATGAACAACGTAGTCGCCCCGGCCGTCTCGGCGCAGAAACCACCCACGGGCTTGAGTTTCGTAATCTTCATCCCCATGGTCTTGACAATGCGCCAGCCGCCGAACGCGGTACCAAGCCCCATGGCCAGATGGCAGGACAGGATGATCCAGAGCGTGTGGGGATCGGTCAGCGACAGTTTCGTATCGGGTGACATGATGCCGCCGGCGATGAGCAGGGCCATGATAATCCCCATGGTTTTCTGCGCATCATTGCCGCCGTGCCCCAGCGAATACAGGGCTGCCGACACCAACTGCCCTTTGCGGAAGAGCCGGTCCACATCGTTGGGTCGCCACTTCCGGAACAGCCAGAACACGCCGATCATCACCACGAATCCGATCCCTAATCCGATGAGCGGCGCCAACGGAATGAACTTGACCGTCTTCCAGATATTCTCCCAGTGGATTACATCGACTCCCTTGTAGGCAATGCCGGCCCCGGCCACACCACCGATCAGGGCGTGCGAGGAGCTGGTCGGCAGTCCCAGCCACCAGGTGATCAGGTCCCAGACGATGGCCCCGAGCAGGCCGGCCAGCACCACGTAGACATAGACTGTGTCGTGGCCATCGATCCTTACGATCTTTGCGATCGTATCCGCCACGCGGGGTGCAAACACGAACATGGCGACAAAGTTGAAGAAGGCCGCCCACCAGACTGCGACCTTGGGACTCAACACGCGGGTAGAGACTACCGTGGCGATCGAATTGGCGGCATCGTGGAAGCCGTTGATGACGTCAAACAGCAGCGCTACGACGACGGTAATGACGATGACGACGACGAGCGGGGACATGTGTTATGACGCCTCGATCACGATACCCTGCACGATGTTGGCCACTTCCTCACAGCGATCCGTGGCGCGCTCCAGTCGCTCCAGAACTTCCTTCCACTTGATCACCATCACGGGGTCCTTCTCCTCTTTGAAAAGGCGCACCAGGGCGGCGCGGAGGATCTGGTCCCCCTCGTTCTCGGCATCGTACACCGCGCGGCAACTGATCTCGATCGCGGCGCTCCCCTTGCGAAGGTCGCGCAGGTGATGAATGGCCTGGTCGATGGCCGTCGAGGCTCGCACCAGCACCTGGGTCAGCTGGACCATCTCAGGACGAATCTGGTTGAGTTCGTAGACGACCAGTCGCGATGCGGCCGAGTCCACTTCGTCGACGATGTCATCGAGCCGCTTCATCAGGCGGTGGATGTCGGCGCGGTCGATCGGCGTGATGAAGGTCCGATGGAGGGCATCGATGCAGCCATGGGTAATATTGTCCGCTTCGTGTTCGAGTTCCTTGATGCGATTGGTCCGACCCGCCATCTCGCTCGGGCGCTCCGCTATGCCGTGGAGCTCCTTGCACGTCTCAATACCCAGCTTGGTGTGCCGTTCAAAATAGTCGAAGAAACTGGTCTCAGTCGGCAATAGACGCTTAAACATAGCTCCTCCGAATGCAATGGGATATGACAGGGGGCGCCGAGAACTGCCGAGCCCCGGAGCAGGACGAAATCAGAAGACCGATCATGTACTCTTCCCTTCATGGCCGGGACGGCAGGATGCCGAAAAGACCATTCCCTGGCCAAACGCCGGTCAAACTAATACATGCGGACCGTTTGTCAACTGGCGAGAAGGGGATTGTAGAGATTTGTTGCCGCGATCGTCGGTTAAATCGGACTGGAAAACAGCCGATCCAGCCTCTCGTGCCGATAGGTGAAGATTCGCTTCAACGAGCGCTGTACGACCAGCCAGTGCACCAGGCGCCCGAGCGGACCGTACGGCATGGCATACCAGACCAGATCACGCATCAGTACTCCTCCCGGAACCTCCGTGAAGTCGTGCTCGTGATGCCACAGGCGATAGGGACCAACGCGCTGGTCATCGACAAATCGATGTGGGGCGTCGACGGCCGTGATTTCCGTCACCCAGGTGACGGGTATGCCGAGCAACGGCTTGACCCGGTACTCGATGATCAGTCCGGTGTACACGGATGCCGGAAGGTCAGAGAGAATCTCGAAGCCAAGGGAGTCCGGTGTGATGGTCGCCAGGTTCCGCGGATCTGAGAAGAACCGCCACGCCTGATCCAGAGTGAGCGGAAGGACCTGACTGGTTTCCAGGCGGTAAGTCTTCACAATCGCACCGTCAGCCACCGGCCGCGCAGGTAATAGACATAAAAAAGCAGGGCGCTCAGGATACCGGCCAGACAGATCGACCACCAGACGGCCAACTCGCGGCACGCGAAGTGGACCGTGAGGAAATAGACCGGGATGACCTCCAGGACCCAGGCATGAACGAGGTTGACGACCATGGTTGGGGCGTTGAGTCCGACGCCGGTATGCACCTGGGCCATCATCATGAAGGCCCCCAGAAAGGGGAACCCGATCGCAAACACGCGCAGCATGGTGGCGCCGACAGCGATCGTCTCCGGTGAGGTGAAGAACATCCGCATGATCTGCGGGGCCAGAGCGAAGACCGCCAGGGCCATGGCCGTCTTGATTCCCACACCCAGGAGAATCGCCTTATCCGCTGTCTCCTTGGCCCGTTCCAGCTTGGCCCCTCCCACATTGTGTCCGATGAGCGCCGACAGGCCAAGACCGATCCCCACCAACATCGAAACGCCGATCTGGGTCACCTGATTCCCCACACCGTACGCCGCCACCACCGCCGTCCCAAACGGAGCGACCATCCGTACCAGCACCACGCGGGCCCCGGCGAAGGACATATCGCCGATCCAGGAAGGGATGCCGATATAGGTGATTTTCCAGATTGACTCCCAACTCATGGGCGCCTTCCCACGCCAGTGCAGGCGCACGTTGGTCCGACCGGCGTAGAGCAGGGCCATTCCAACAACGAAGACAATGGCAAAGCTCAGAACCGAGGCCAGCGCCGCCCCGCGGATTCCCATAGCCGGCATACCGAGGTACCCGAACATGAACACCGGGTCCAATCCCATGTTCAGAACGTTAGCCCCGAGCATGAGCGCCATGGCCTGATGTGGATTGGCCATGCCCCGCATGGCCGTATAGATCGAATAAGTGGCATACATGATGCCCATCCCAAGAAACATGATCTCACCGTACTGGGCGCCCAGCTCCCGGGCAATTCCCTCGGCCCCGACCAGGGCCATCAAGGGGCGAGCGAACAGATAGCCAAAGATCCCGAACAGCCCCCCGAGCGCCAATTTCATGACGATGGTCTCTTTGGTGACCTTTTCCACCTGGTCGTATTCGCGTTCGCCGTAGCGGCGCGAGATCAGCGCCACCGACCCGGGACCGATCAGATTGTTGAACGAGAAGAAGAGCCAGTGGATGCTGGCGAAGAAGGTCACGGCGGCCACCGAGGCTTCTTTGTCCGGCAGTCGCGAAACCCACCAGGTGTTCACCAGAGAATACGTGTGCTGCATGAGAAAGCCGACCATCGAGGGAAGCCCCATTTTCAGAATGGAGGCAATGATCGAGCCCTCCGTATAGTCGGTTCGCGGGCGTGTCTCTTCGGGCATCACTCCCATGTACGCAAGATATGGAGTGCCGGACCAAATAAAAGAGGGGCGAAGAAGATCTTCGCCCCTAAATCAACATCCTGACCGGCCGAGCTAGATGAAGAGCGGGGCCAGTACCAATGTAATGGTGGAAAGAAGTTTGATCAGAACGTGCAACGACGGACCGGCCGTATCCTTGAATGGATCGCCGACCGTGTCCCCTACCACGGCCGCACCGTGGGTCGGGTTCTTTGCCTTCGTGCCGTCCTTAAGCGTCAGGTACTTGCCGCCATGGGCGCCGGTTTCGATGTACTTCTTGGCGTTGTCCCAGGCGCCGCCGCCGTTGTTCAGGAAAAGCGCCGTAAGAATGCCGCAGATGGTCCCCACCATCAGCAGACCGGCCACGGCTTCAGCCGCAACCAACCGGTTGGTCTCGGTGATAAATACCTTAAAGATGAGCCCGACGGCGATCGGGGTTACAACCACGAGAAGACCCGGGGCAACCATCTTGCGGAGCGCCGCGCGGGTGACGATATCGACGCAGGAACCGTAATCCGGCTTGAAGTCGGCCGGAAACTGGATGATATCGTTCAGCCTGGGGAGTTTGGCATATTGACGCCGGACTTCGGCGATAATCGCCTGAGCTGCACTACCGACGGCACGAATGGCCATGGCCGAGAACAGGAACACCAGTGCCGCACCGATCAGACTGCCGACAAACACGACCGGGTTGGCGAGATTGACGGAATGCATTTCCTGTCCGGCGTAATGCGAAACTTCATCCATATAAGCCTGGAACAGGAGAAAGGCGGCCAGAGCCGCAGAGCCGACAGCGTACCCCTTGGTGAGTGCCTTGGTGGTGTTGCCGACGGAATCCAGGCGATCGGTTTTGACCCGCACCTCTTCCGGCTGCTGCGACATTTCCACAATACCGCCGGCGTTATCGGTTATCGGGCCAAATGTATCCATGGCGAGAATATAGGCAGCGGTTGCCAGCATCCCCATGGTGGCAACGGCGGTGCCGAACAAGCCGGCATGCGGCAGACCGCTGGAGGCACCGAGGTAGTATGACGCGAGCAGGGCGGCGCCCATAACGAGAGTCGGCATCCAGACGCATTCAAGACCAACCCCGATCCCGGCGATGATATTTGTGGCCGGCCCGGTAACCGAGGCTTCGGCAATCCGCTTGACTGGGCTATACCGATACTCGGTGTAATACTGCGTGATGTAGACGAAGGCGACTGAAGTCATCACGCCGATCACCCCACACAGAAAGAAGTGCCACCATGCGGCAGGAGCATTGGGGGAGTCGAGCAGCCAATAGGAGGCGCCCGCAAAGCCAATCATCGCCAGGATAACGGCAATATAGTAGCCACGGTTGAGCGCTTCCATCGGATCCATTTTTTCTTCCTTGTCCATGCGGACAGAGACAATCCCGATGATGGAAGCGATGATTCCGAAGGCACGAGCGATGAGCGGGAACATCATGACACCAACAACTCCGGCCGAGAACCCGTATCCCGCTTTATCAGCAGTGGCAGCGAGTGAAGCGCCCAGAATCATGGCGCCGATATTCTCAGCAGCCGTCGATTCGAACAGATCGGCGCCACGACCGGCGCAATCTCCCACGTTATCGCCGACTAAGTCGGCGATTACCGCTGGGTTGCGCGGGTCATCCTCGGGAATGCCGGCTTCAACTTTTCCTACCAGATCAGCTCCGACATCGGCGGCCTTGGTATAAATACCGCCGCCGAGCTGAGCGAACAGCGCCACGAACGAGGCGCCAAAACCGTACCCCACGATGAGGAGAGGAATCTGAGTCTCGGCCACATCAGAGAATGCGCTGACAAGGGCGTACAAACCGCCGACGCCCAGAAGGCTCATGGCCACCACCAGAAGACCGGACACCGCGCCGCCCCGCAGGGCGATGCGGAGGGCGTCATTCAAGCTGGTCAGGGCGGCCGTCGCCGTGCGGATGTTACTGCGGATCGACACCCACATGCCGACGTAGCCGGCGATCACCGAGCAGAGCGCTCCCAGAACAAACGAGAGCGTGATCCAGGCAGCCATTTCCACGGTGCTGGCGACGGGGTCGAATTCCCTATGGCTCCGGATGAAACCGTAACCGATGAACAGCATCGCCGCCACCACGGCCGCCAACAGAATGATGGTGCGGTTCTGACGGCGCAGGAATGCCTCGGCGCCCTCCTTGATGGCATTGGAGATTTTCTGCATCGCTTCCGAGCCGGTCGGCCGACGCAGGACCCACTGTGCGAGTGCCCAAGCAGCGATCAAACCGAGGATGCTGATCCCGATGACTATTCCCAATAACAGGGCTTCACTCATCCTTTACTCCTCTCTCAGTATATCACGATTCAGCAATCTGATTCCGAAACCGGTTCCGGCTACACAAAAAAGCACTATCCGCGTAGTGCTCGACTGAAATGGTGGTGGGGGAAGGATTCGAACCTTCGAAGGCTTCGCCGGCAGATTTACAGTCTGCTCCCTTTAACCACTCGGGAACCCCACCAATGTGTTGAATTCCGGACCTTTGACCCCGCAGGGGGCCAAAAGTCAGGCGGGAGTATAGGACCTGAATGCGGAAAAATCAACCGAAATAATGTGGAGCAAAGGAATTCGGTTCAAAAAAATCCATCTTTCATCGTAAAGGACAAGCGAACATTAACCTGTTGACTGACAATCAACTCGATTCTTGGAGATGTCCCGCGACTCAGGACGCAACGGTAGACGACGGCGCCTCTTCGGCCGTCGGACGAGCACGCCGTCGGCGCCACCGAACCGAGGCCGATATTTCGGTCTTCAAATCGCTCATGGCCTGCCTGGTTTCCTTGTCAGCGGCTCTGATCCAAAATTCCTGGACCATAAGCCAAAGGAGCATCGCCATAAGCCCCATAACGGCGCCGAACGCAGTCATCAGCATACGTCGCGGGCTCGTGCGAACCGTCGGAACCGAGGGCTCATCGAGTACGGAGACCACAGCCATGTCTTTTTGCGCATCCAAACGAGCCATTTCAAGCTGCTGGCGCAGATATCCGTAGCCCTGAGTCTGAATTTCCACCTCGCGAGTGAGCCGTGAGACAATCTTCCCTACTTCCGGGTCATCCCCGCCAATCCAGTTCCGGTTCACCCGCTGGAACGCCTCCAGACTGTCTTCGGCTGCCCGAAGTTGGTCCGCGGATCGGAGAACCTGCTGTTCCAGATACCGTGCGCGCTCCCCGGCCTGACTGCGTCGCTTCACCGTATTGAACTGGTCCAACTGCTGGATGAACTGCCGAGCGACCTGCTGGGCCAGCTCCGGCGATTCGGTCTCGACCGCCAGCGAGATAACGCCGGTTTTTTTATCTTTGTCGATGCTCACTATTCCGGCCAGCGCATGGCGCAACCGCTCGGGGTCCTCAAGATTAAAGTACTCGCCTAAGGAGAGCGACGTAACGTCTTTGTTGTCAGCAACTTGATATCGCGTCTCGAGCACCGCGTCCGCGACCGTCCGGGATTGCAGAATGGTCGGAAACAGCTCCGAGGAGCTCTCATCCTGCGAACTCGGCCCGCTCAGTCCCGCCAGACTCTTGAGGTCCGCCATCCTATCGACCTTCCCGGTCGGCAAGAGCGTGGCGCGAGAGGTATACGTGGGTGGCAGGAGCAGCGAGATAATGGCAGCCAGGAGCCCCGAGCCGACCGTGGCCAGCACCAGAGCCCGGCGGTGTCCCAGGAGCAATCCGGCGAATCGAACCGTGTCGCTGATCAGCGCACGGCTCAGACCGCTACGCTGGGCCGCATCCTGGTTGGTGGTGAGGACTAGTCTTCTGGACATCACTTACCTCGTATCAGCTATTCCCTGCCTGAAGCGCTTTGGCCGGGCTCGTAGTCAGCCGGAATTGGCGGTACTCGAACCAGGCCAAGCCGCTCAAGAGCCAGATCTGCAAATAGTAAAACTCCGGTACGCTCACCATGATCATGACAACCGTCACCAGCATCGCGGCGAGAAGTCCTCGATGATAGCCGGTTCCGGCTCGAAGCAGAACGACCGGATACAGAAGGAAGCCCATGAACAGGGTCAACCCGATCCCCCCCACGTTGACTAGAAGAGTCGTGAAGCCGTCAGTCGAGCGCACGTATCCGAAGCCATAACCAAACAACATATGCAAAGGGTCAGACGCGGCGAAAAACGACCAGGTCTCCCGAAAGTTGCTCATGCGGTCAATCCCGGACTGGTGTTCCAGTCGGAATTTCTCCATGGCGAAGTTCACCAACCCTCCCACTGTTTCAGGGGCGATCAGCCAAATCAGCCCCGCGGCCAGGCCAAGTCCTAACAGGAGACGCCCCGGACGACCCGCCAGCACACTTTCGATCAACACCAGACATCCCAGCCCCAGGTACGCGGTCGTGGAGGTCGACAGCACGACGGCTACCAGCAGAACGATCCAGAGACGATCCCGCAAGTAGTAGAACAGGGCGACGAAGGGTACGAGCGAAAAGGCGAACATCGAGGCCTCACCCGCCAGCGACTTCATACGAGGGACGATGAGTCCGCCCAGGTTGAGTGTCTGGAAGGTGCTGTACGTGCGGTCGTCGCCGGTGATTCGATTGGAGATGAAATCGACGTTGGCACCCGTAATGAGATAGCCGACAAATTCGTAGAAGCCGAAGGCCACAAAAAAGACGAGTCCGGTCCGCACGAGACGGAGTACCGACTCCGTTGAATCTTCGGTCTTGAGGAACTCATACAGATACAGAAAGAAGAGCACACAGGTGGCCAGGTAGAGCCCCTGAGTGAACATGCTGCTTCTGAGAAAGGACACCGATGCACTTTCTCCGGACACGAGGATCAAGTCTTCGAACCTGGGGGCCATGGCAACATTCAGGAGCTGTGAGATCCCGACATAGACGGCGAAGGCCGTCATGAAGCCGACGAATGGCGTCCAGACCTGCAGCCGGGGGCGGCCCATGAGTGAGACGATAACGTCCTTGATCCCCTGCCCCAGGATGAGCAAGTACGGGATCAGCAGCCCTTTGACTGACGTTGCGACCACAACCGACTGCACGAGCATCGTGAGGAGCGATAACTTGAAGAGTTTCGCACCCGAACCTCTGCGCAACACGGCCAAGGGAAACAGGCCGACGGGAGTGGGTCTGGACTCGGATACTATCGTGTGATCGGGACGTACCATAACAGTCTCAGACAATATCAAACGGCGTGCCGGAGACACCCCCAACGTGCAACTATATTGCATTGCCGGACAATGAATTACGGCGCCGTATGGACCACGCAGCCGGATCGACCAGACCGACAGCACTAAAGAGCGAATCTTTTTCCGGTTCAGTCGGAAGAGATTGCCGAATGCGCTTCTCCCCGCCCGTTGGCAAAGGCCTCGCAAACCTCGGTCATGTACTGGTGAAACTCCCGTTTGAACCGCACGCGCGAGAAACGGAGGGCATTCCGGCGGATGCGATGCGGATCAAATGAGCGGCTTTCGAATCGTCGCACGGCATCCATAAGGCAGTCGGCCGACTGCACGGCGAAGAACAGACCTGTCTCCCCGTCGACAATGGTCTCGGTTTGGCCGCCGCGCGCATAGGCGAGCACCGGTGTGCCGCAAGCCTGGGCCTCAACCGGCACAATGCCAAAGTCTTCTTCGGCGGCGAACACGAAACCCCGTGCGCGCTGCATGTGGTCACAGAGGACGTCGGTCGGTTGCGCACCCATCAGGTGCACGTTGGGACCGGCCAGTCGCCTGATCTTCTTCCACTCGGGGCCGTCACCAATCACCACCAATTTGCGGTCCGGCATGCGCGAGAAGGCCTCGACAATGAGATCGATCCGCTTGTACGGGACAAGGCGCGAGGCCGTCAGATAGAAATCTTCTTTGTCACCTCGCACGGTGAAGCGATCGACATCAACCGGCGGGTAAAGCAGCGTGGAAGGACGGCGGTACACCTTCGTGATGCGCCGGGCGATGTACTGCGAGATGGCGATGAACTCGTCCACACCGTTGGCGGACCGAGCATCCCACAGTCTCATCCGGTGCAACAGCCAGTGTGCGAGCATCCCTCTCACTCCCTTCGTGAGATTCGCTTCGCGCAGATATTGGTGGGTGAGGTCCCAGGCATATCGCATGGGCGAATAGCACATGCAAACATGCAGCTGGTCCGGGCCGGTGATTACCCCCTTGGCCACCGCAAAGGAGCTCGAAATCACGAGGTCATAGCCGCGAAGATCAAACCGTTCGATGGCCAGCGGCATCAGAGCCAGATAGGAACGATACCTAGTGCGGGCCATCGGAAGCCGCTGGAGGAACGAAGTATGAATCTGACGCCCCTTCAGGAAACCCCTGTGCTGATCGGGCAGGAAGTCGCACAGGGTGAACAGATCGGCTTGCGGATACTGATCAAGCATTTGCTCAAGAACGCGCTCCGCACCGCCATACGTTACCAGCCAGTCGTGAACGACCGCAACTCGTCGGGGGAGCCAATTAGGGCGTCGGGCATCTGTCTCCATCAAGCCAGATGGACCAACCACGCCTCGTTCGCGCAAGATCAAGTTACTCATACGCTACTCACTCATTCCCGCCACGCTGGCGCTGACACCTGATGACACCTCGGAAGAATGCCCGAGCGTCTCCCGCCGCAATATCGTGTCGTAAATCTGCTCCAATGCCCGGGCATGGCCGTCAGGAGTCATCGGCGCATCCCAAAATCGCTGATAGGCCGCTTTTCCCATCCGATCGGCCAGCGACCGGTCTTCAAGGCGCGCCATCTTATCCCATAAGTCGACGGCATCACCGCTCCGGAACCAGAGCCCGGTGACTCCGTTGGCTACTGCGTCCCTGGCCGCACAGCCATCGGAGACGATCGCCGGCACACCGAGTGCGGCCGCTTCCTGCACCACCATCCCCTGGGTCTCGTAGCAGACTGATGGGCAGACTATCGCCCGGCATCGACGCATCTGCTCCTGCACGTCGCGTGGGCCGAGCCAACCGGTCATCGTGGCTGCCGGCAGCAGATTTTGTATCGCACTCCGCTCCGGGCCGTCGCCCACAAAGGTGACAGCTACGCCTCGTCCGGCCGCAGCGGCGGCGAGCACGGCCGGTCCCTTTTCTGGTGACAGCCGACCCACGAACAGGAAATCGTCCCAGCGCCCCGGCTGTGACGGCGCCTGGCGCTCTGCGTCGATCGGATTCGGCAAGTCGAACAGGGCAGCCTCGGGCGGCAGATATGGTGACAGCAGGTGTCGACTGAACGACGATACGGTGACGAAGTATCGGAGGTCGCCCGGCACGCCGTGCCATTGCTGTTGCGCCCAGTGCCGGCCAACGCGATAGAGTTTCTGCACGTAATTGCGCTTATCGCAATGCCGGCCGATGCAGGACTATGACATCGGCGTCAGTGCACACGAGGCATTCCTCTGAAAGTCGTAGAGCCCGCCGTTCGGGCAGGCCGAAAAGTAATCGTGAAGCGTACAGAGGACCGAAAAGCCCCGATCTATCGCAGGGCGCACGACGGATGCCGACAAACACTTGGTCCAGCCGTGAAGATGGACGACCGTGTGTTGCGTCGAACGACCCTCCAGTAACTCGACCATCGCGCGCTCGGCTGTTCGATTGCGAATCCCCACCGCCAATGCTCTGAGCGGCACCGTATCCTGAACAAGTTCACTTTGACCCGTCAGCTCAACCCGAATACCCGCTGCGGACAGCGAAGAGTCGACCGGTCCGAAGCCCGCAAGGAAGGTGACGCGATGTCCCCGTGTGGCCAATTGATATGCTTCCCCAATTGCGACCCGCGCCGTGCCGCCATTGATCGCGGCTGAGTCATTCACGAAGATAATGTCAAGCGGCCCGCGATGACGGGCGGCAGCGGTCTCGTCGCGAACATCTATCGGTGTGACGGTTTGTGTCATACCAAACTCAATTCCCGTCGTACCGACGTTACGGCTTCTTCCTTGACACCGGTGCGGGCAATAACGTCCTGAAACGCCTTCGCAAGCTCCGCCAGATTCGCCTCGTTCAGGACACTGGAGTCAAACACGGGATCGGTCCAGTACCCCGGATATGATTGCTCCAGAAGCCGGGTCATGACCTTACAGTCATGGAAGTAATTTCGTCCCCGGCAGGTCAGCAGCTCCGTCACGATCGGTTTGAGTTCCTCGATGTTGCCACAGTGGCGGATCATGGAGAAATCACCGAAGAACATGGGCGCCATCGTAACCGCCGGGATGCCCAGCATGGCGGCCTCATAGGCCGGTGTTCCGGATACCGTCAAAACCAGCGATGAGCGCCGATAGATATCGAAGTTCGAGACCTCGTGGCTGATCAGCCGAACATTGGGAATCTTTCGAATCTGCCGGAAGAACGACCGGTTCTTGAGTCCCAGGAAGTTGGGATGTTCCTTGATCACCAGCGTCATGTCGAACGGCAACGCGCGGCGCATGTCCCTGATCAGTTTCAACTGATCGCTGACATATGATCCGCAGACGTCAATGGAGGCCTCGGGCTGGACATGCAGCGGAAAGAAAGCGATCCGATTGGCAACAGCGCCGAGATTATCGTAGCGCATCAGACGGCGAAGGTAGAAGCCATTGAATAGCCGGTGAAAGGTCGTCCGCAGGCGATCCGGCAATCGATGATACACGAGCCCATGAGGCTGCGCCGATACCAGCCGTGCCGTGCGGTTGCGAAGTGCTTTCCACGTCCGCTGCCAGTCGATGACACCTCCTCGCTTGAGTCGGTCGAAGTAGTACGGGGTTGTTCTGCGCGCGGCGAATTCACCGAGAAGTCGGGACACTTCATCAGGCGCGCCCTGGCCGCAGCCACCTACCAATCGATGGGGCAGGTGTCCCTGGGTGAATATCAGCCGGCCCAGTGGAAACCGCATGTCGCGCGGCGCCAGGAACGGGATATCCAACTCCCGGCAGATCATGCTGGTAATGAGCTCGTTGGCGTTGGTCGGTTCTCCAAACACCACCTCGACCTCTTTCCGAATCAAGAAGTTCTTGATATCCCGATAGTAGCGGCAGACCCATTCGTTGGCTTCTTCCTCCGACACACCCCGCACAAACCGGTCCATGGCCAGCACCTGATTCATGGTCAACTCGCACCCTCGCTCGCACGCGACGATCTCCTGGAGCAAAGCGTTCCTTGTCCCCGACATGATTTGGCTTCCGGTATTGTAAACGAGTTCCTGAATGTCATCCCGAGCCACGCCATGGGTGCGCAGCCACAACGTCCACTTGGCATCGGTCGTCATCCAATACACCCGGTGGCCGACGGCGGCGAGCCGCTCGGCCAGAGCGTGAAAGAGCACGGTATGGTCGAAGATGCTCAGAAACAGGATCCGACGTCCGTCGGAATCACCGGGCGCGAGTTGTCGGTGGCGTCTATCGACTAATTGAAACCGTCTCACGAGTCACCTCACCATCAATCTCGGTCGTAGGCTTGAATTCGCGTTGCTCCACCCGATGTTCTTTGACATAGAGAAGCAGCAGCAGTGATTTGCCCCCCAGCAGCGCCGCCATGGCGCAGCAGGTCGCGGTCGCAGCCCCGGCCAGCCCGTACGTCGGTACCAACAAAATGTCAACCGCCAGCCCGACCAGAAACGCAGTTATCGTAGCAAGTATCAAAGCCCGGTCCTTTCCACGAACGTAGAGCGGATAATGCGGAATATCGGCCAGGGCGAAGAGTGTCGTTGACACGAGCATGATCCAGAAGATCGACAGGTTTTCCGCGTATACCTCCCGCCCCACCAGCCACAAGACGGGCCGAATCATCAGAGCCGCCGCACCCGCCAGCACCAGCACGGCGCCCCCGATACGTACGGCCATGCGCCGCATGAGAGCCCGGTATTCAGCCATTGCCCCTGATTGAAAGGCCGCAACTACGCGCGGGTACATGATCATCGTAATGCCGGAGAACGTGAACACCTGCACCATATTGGCCAAACTGGCGAAAAAGGTGTAAATACCGACGGCCGATTCGCCGTGATACTGCTTCAGGAAGTACCGGTCCGTGTATTGGACACCCAGCAATGCGATCGTCGCCCCAAGGAACGGCAGCGCCGTTGCTATCCCCCGCCGAATCCAGGGCCAGTTCATCGGCACCGCCATCACGCCGCGCCAGGCGAAGTGGCGGAGGGAATAGAGCGCCACCATCAGACCGGCGATGAGTCCGGCAAACCAGCCGAGCCAAATCGTGTTCAGGTCGATGCGGTGTCCACTTGAGAAGTTCACGGCCGCAATGGTCAGGAGAATCGTACCGGCGCGGGCAAACAGAGCCAAATTGGCCGCAATGGGTCGCCCGAACGCGATCAGGAGTCGATTGCATTCGAGACACACGTGCTCCATGATGAGCAGCAGATAGAACCACGCGGCCAGCTTCCAGCTCAGAATGCCGCTGCCGAAAACGATCAGGAGCGACGGCAACATGACGGCGTAGCCGATGAGGTGAAAGACCATCTGGTCGCGCACGAGCGGCAAGCGCGCCGCTTCGGGTCGCGCCAGCAGTTCGCGGGTATTGTACACGTAGAAGTCCATGCCCAGCAGATAGAGAGATATGGAGATGGTTACTGCCATCAAACCATATATGCCCATGTCGGTCGGCGTCGCATAACGGGCGATAAGCATGACGACCGCAAACCGCGACGCCACGGCGCAGGCTCTCAACACGAGGTTGCTGATGCTGGTTTTCAGCATGATCTTAGTCCGCCAGCAACTCCCAGTTCAGCGCCGTCCCCTTGGCCAGATCCCGGACGACTCGGCGCCCCAACACCTGGTCATAGTACTTCGGCTCCAGGCCGGACCCGGGGCGAATCGCCCGCACATTCTCGGTGCTGAGCACCTCCCCTGCGGCCACGTCCTTGACGATATACAACGAGCGGCGGAACTGCAGTGAGCGCTTCTCTCCTTCGGTGGGGCCGTAGTGAACTCGCCCCAGGCCCTGCCAGGCCCGTCTGACTTCGGCCACCAGCGTCTTCAGTTCGGCCGGTTCCGCCGAGAAGGCCGCATCGGGCCCGCCATCGGCGCGGTTCAGGGTCACGTGCTTTTCGATCACCGTCGCGCCGAAGGCCACCGCTGCGGTGGCAACGCCAAAGCCAAGCGTATGGTCCGAGAGACCCACCTGCACATCAAACAGGTCGCGCAGGTGTGGAATGGTACGGAGGTTCGTGTTCTCCGGCGAAGCCGGGTAGCTGCTGGTACATTTCAGCAGAATCAGGTCGCGGCAGCCATGTGATCGGCAGGTCCGGACAGTCTCATCGAGTTCGGCCGCCCGGGCCATCCCCGTCGAGATAATCATCGGTTTGCCGGTGGCGGCGATGCGCCGGATAAGCGGCAGATCGGTACATTCGAACGAAGCGACCTTGTAGACCGGGACATCCAGCTCCTCCAGGAACTCGACGGCACTGGCGTCAAAGGGCGTGCTGAAACCGATCAGACCGCGCTCGCGGCAGCGATCGAAAATGGCCCGGTGCCACTGCCACGGCGTGTAGGCCTCGCCATAGAGCTGATACAGTGACTTGCCGTTCCACAGGCTTGTCTTGTCGACGATATTGAACTCCCCTCCGGCCACGTCCAGCGTCATGGTGTCGGGCGTATAGGTCTGAATTTTCAACGCCTCGGCTCCGGCGTCCGCGGCTGCATCGACGATAGCCAGCGCCCGTTCGAGCGATTGATTGTGGTTTCCGGACATCTCCGCTACGACCAGCGGGGGATGTTCGGGACCCATGGTGCGTCCGGCGACAGTGAACTCCTTCATACGCAGACTCCTTCCGGCAGGTATTGCTGCCACAAGGTTCCCTTGATTTCGCGCCAACGATCGGCAAAGTGCGCCATGAGGATGATATCCTCATAGCGGCCGTTCTTCTTCACGTGCGCCAGCAATCGGCCTTCCTCGATGAAGCCCAGTCGGCGGTGCATGCGAAGGCTCGGCTCATTGAACGCAAAGGCCTCACCGCTCAGTTTTCGCATGCCGCGCGTTTCGAAGATGTATTCGAGCGCCAGCACCCCGAGGGCCGTTCCTGCTCCCTTAGGCGCATGCTCCTCTCCGATGTGAAATCCCCAGCGGCAGCGGCGGTCGGTCAATTCGAAATCGGTGAACTTCACCAGTCCCATGGGGACCCGTTCGATCTCGAAGATCATGGGCATCAGAAGGGGACTTGCGGAGACGCGTGCGAACCACGACCGGTGTTCCTCTTCCGAAATCTGGTGTTCTGCGTACATATACTGATGTACCGCCGGCAGGTTGCGCCAGGCCAGGACCATCGGCAGATCGCCCTCGGTCATGGGACGCAGACGGCTGGTTTCACGTGCCAACATGGGTATGCTCCATCATTATTCTGCTTACCTCCTCGGCTCCGCGCTCTCCGACAGGCAAGGCGAGTGATCGTTCTGCCATCGAGCGTACTCGACCCGCTTCCCGGCGCAACTTGACAAGTTCGGTACGAATGTTCTCTGCCGACACCGCACGGTGCCAGCCGAGATTGAAGAGACATCCATGCCGGGCAAGACTCTCGGTCTGCTGAATCTGATTTTCGGCCTGAACGACCACCATGCTGGGCAATCCCAGATACAGCCGCTCCCAGGTCGTGGTCCCGCCGCCGCCGATCGCGAGGTCGGCTCGCCTCATGAGCGCGGCCATATTGCGGGCATCGACATGGACGACACTGTTCGGAAGCGACTCGGCCTCTTGCCGCAAGTCGTCCAGACGCGGATTGGACCGCCCCACAACCACATCGACCTCCAGATCCCAAAGCTCCGGATCACCGAGGGCTGTCAACACCTTCACGGTCTCGCCAGAACTGTCCGCTCCGCCGAACGACACCAGCAGCCGGCGAATGCTGCCATCCCGCTTTCGGCTATTTCGTCCGCAGTCGAGGAACTCCCGGCGAAGCAGCGCGTAGCCGGGACCCGTCAACAGACGGCACGACTCTCCGACGAGTCTCCGGTATCTGGTGGCGCCCTCACCATAGAGACCAGTGTCAAGGAGGAGGTCGCAGTCATGTTTCCGGTCCGCCAGGTCGTCGATCACCATGAGATTTCCCACTTGCGGGCGCACGGCTTGCTCCCAGCGCGCGTCGAGGCAGTAATGATCGACGATCAGCCAGTCGCACGACGCGTTGAAACGCTCCTGCACCCCCAACGTCTCCTGCGCATCCTGCTCCCACGGCACGCCGAGCCAGTCGGAGACCGCCCCCGCGGAATCCGCAGCCAGATGCGACTCGTGCGAAAATCGCGCCACCGCGAATCCGCTTTCCTCGATGAGACTGATCAGATGTCCGGTGTGCGCGCGGCAGACAAACCGGATCTCGGCCCCGTCGGCCGCCAGTTGACTGGCAAGCGTCAGACACCGCTTGACATGTCCCGTTCCGATCTGTGTGGAGGCATCGGCACGTATGACAATGTTCATCGGCCAGCCTCCGCGGATGGACCATTGGACATCGACGGCGCGCGCCCCACATGCGCGTTTATTGCCGACAGTTCCGGATGCTCCATCAGCAGGCGCATGATGTCCTTCGTTCGAAATCGTCGGTTGCGTGGATACAATGCCTCATAAACGTGGCAAACGAAGTCGTAGTCGGCAGATTCATCCACCGTCCACCGCAGGAGCGATTGATCCTGCGCCTGCGTGAACTGGACGATCGTGAATTGCTCCGGGTGCGCATGGATATACGGTGTCACATGCTCCCGTTCGGCTTCCGTCGTCGCCTTCTGAAACGCCGCAGTCAGGGCATCGCGCGTGAACACCTCCACGTCCAGCCCCTTGGGAAAGGTGCGCTTCAGGCTATTACTGACATAGTCGGCGCCGGTCTCGCGCTGCCGGATGACGATGCGATCAATCAGTTCCGGATCAGTGAGCGGGCAGTCGGCGGTGAGACGGACGACCGTGGTGGCCCCGAATGCAGTGGCACATTCATGGAATCGCCGCAGGACATTGGTCAGGCTGCCTCGGAAGCAGGCCACGTTCGATTCTGTGCAGAGCCCGGCGATGACGTCGTCCGATGGGTCGGTGCTCGTCGCCACGACCAGCCGGTCAATCTGCTTGACGTCGGCCAGCCGCTCCAGCTGACGAGACAACATCGGCTGGCCCAGAATCGGCCTGAGAACCTTACCCGGCAGTCTCGTGGACGACATTCTTGCTTGCAGGATAGCTACTACCATCGCGACCTCTACTTGGCTAGTGCCACATCGCAGCTTTCAACAACCGTTCCGCCTCCCGACTGGCCAGCCAGAACATCTGCCAGGGTGGCAATGACCCGACGCACATCGTCATTTGCGAGTCCCGGGTACATCGGCAGACTCAGTGCCTGTCGGTAATACTTCCGGGCACCGGCACAATCCTCGGCGGCGAACTCACTGCGTGCTCGGTAGTACGGCTGCAGTGGCACGGGTATATAGTGCACCTGCGTGCCGATCCCTTGCTGGGTCAGAGCGGTCATGACCGCGGCCCGATCCTGTCCGGCCCGTTCAAAGTCGATCTGCACGACATAGAGGTGGTATGAGTGTCCATTGTCTTCCTTGAGGTGCAGTGGCCGGACTAATTGGTCGGGAAAGGCCGCCATCAGCAGCCGGTCGTACAGCGTGGCGATCTCCCGGCGACGTTTCACCGAGATCGCGAGGCGTGTCATCTGGCTGGAGGCAAGTGCGGCCTGAATATCCGTGAGGCGGTAGTTGAACCCCAGCTCCTGCATCTCGTAATACCACGGGTTAATAGAGCCATCGGCCGCCAGGGCCAGATCGGCGTTAGCGAAGTGGTCGCGGCGAATGCCGTGGCTGCGAAGTCGTCTCAGCCGATCCGCCAAATCGGTCGCATTGGTAGTAATCGCCCCCCCTTCACCTGCGGCCACATGCTTCACCGGGTGAAACGAGAAGACCGTCAAGTCGGCGTACACGTTCGAACCGACCGGATCGGCGGCGGTATCATCTCCGAAACGTGCCCCCAGCGCATGACAGGCGTCCTCAAGAACCGCCGCGCCATGGTCACGGGCCAACTGCGAAATGGCCTCCATGTCGCATGGTTTCCCCGCAAAGTGCACCGGTATCACCGCTCTGATTCGCCGTTCCTGATCGTTGCTCAGGACCGAGCAGAGGGCATCAGGATCCATATTGCCGGTCGACGGATCGATATCCGCAAAGCGCACTTCCGCGCCCACATAGCGTACTGCATTGGCCGTCGCCACGAAAGTGTTCGGACTGGTGACGACCTCGTCTCCCTCAGAAAGTCCAAGCGCCAGCATCGCGAGATGCAGCGCGGCGGTGCCACTCGAGCAGGCGACGGCATATTGCGCCCCGGTGAGCGCCGCCAGGTCGGACTCGAAGTGCTCAAGGGCGGGCCCCTGCGTCCACCAATCGGACTGCAGAACTTCGGTCACAGCCAGAATATCCTCCGGCGCCAACGCCTGTCTGCCATACGGCAGAAACGACTTCCGGTTGGTGTTTACCGACATTCGAGCGCCTCCTTCGGCATGGCAACGGCGCTGAGTCGTCGCTCCCAGGCACTGGGCTCGCCGTCCACCACGAACGATGGATCGAGGTGCGAACGTATGAGATGGCGGATTTCCGGAATGCTCAACCAGTCGGTATTGGAACCGCTGCCGTAGCTGAAGCCGTCCGGACAGCGCGTTCCGCGAAACACCTGAATGAACGATTCCTCACTCCAGTGCGGCGTCGCAGGCAGAATCACGAAGTACTGCCCGCAATCGACGCTGCTGAGCGCGTCGGTCTCGGTGATCATCTCCTCATGGAGTTTCTCTCCCGGACGGATGCCGACCACCCGTTGCGGCACGTTCGGTGCGATGGCGGTCGCCAGGTCGGTGATTCGGTACGATGGAATACGCGGGACATAGATCTCCCCGCCCCACATGTTGGCGATCGCGTGCATCACCAGATCGATTCCCTGGTCGAGCGTGATGTTGAACCGGGTCATGCGCGGATCGGTAATCGGAATAAACGGGTCGTCGCGGCGATTGAGAAAGAACGGTATCACACTGCCTCGACTGCCCATGACATTGCCGTAGCGTACGACAGAAAAGCGGATGTCGCGATTGCCCTTGAAGTTGTTGGCCGAAACGAACAGCTTGTCGGAACAGAGCTTGGTTGCGCCGTACAGATTGATCGGCGCCGCCGCTTTGTCGGTGCTGAGGGCGACCACCCGCTGAACATTCCGGTCGATGGCGCACTCGATGACGTTTTGGGCGCCCAGGATATTCGTCTTGATCGCTTCGAACGGGTTGTATTCGCAGGCCGGGACCTGCTTCAGCGCGGCCGAGTGAACGACGATATCCACACCCTCCATGGCCCGAAGAAGGCGCTCCTTGTCGCGGACATCGCCGATGAAGAAGCGCAGTTGCGGGAATTTCGAGGCCGAGAACTGCTGGCTCATCTCATACTGCTTGAGTTCATCTCGCGAGTAGACAACAAGCCGCCGCACTTCGGGAAATCGTGACAGGACGGTCTCGGCGAATTTTCGTCCGAACGAACCGGTCCCACCGGTAACCAACACCGACTTACCTGAGAACATGGTTGATCCTTTGCAGAGGTATGCGATATCTGAAGTAGGCAAGGAAGGCGGCCGGTTCCAGGCAGAACAGTGCGGTGTCAGCAGGGATCACTCCACCTACCGATTGACACCAGAATCCTCGAATGTGGTTTGCAGCGATGCTTCCTTGCATCAGTCAGTCTCCAATACTTAGACTGACTCAGTTGCAAGATTCATGCCACCTTGCGAAACGCTCTTTAGTTGTGAATTGACAAGGGGTTGCACCCGCACACCGAATACCTGAGCGAGTCGATTTGGTTTGTATGCCGGAGATTGGGAAAGGATGGGGCACTGCAGCCGGAAAATGATTCCCCTCTTAATTCGGGCGCTTAGTCTCACATCCGGTGCAATCCTCGTTACGGCACCCGGAACGGAGAGTGCGGGTCATCTTCGTGACGAATCTCATCGATCGGCTCTGTCCCGCCTTTCCCACCGTAAAGCCGGTTGGGCGCATTTACTACGATGGTCTCAAGCGGGCCGACATTCTTGTAGGCATGGACGACTCCGGGCGGAATGACCACGGCTATCGACTCCGTCCCCGCACATTCGAATTCCCAGACTTGGCCCCGGCTGACGGAGTCCGGGCGATTGTCCCACAGATAGAGCCGTACGCTGGACGGTCCAAGCAGGACGAAGTGATCGCTTTGTGCCTTGTGCTCGTGCGGGCCGCGGGTGGCTCCCGGGAGCAATGTCGACAGGTATGCCATGACCGGATGCAGGTCCCCGGGGAGTTCATCGGTGCGAAACAACTCCGTCAGCCAACCCCGCGCATCCTGGTGCCGGGTCAGTCGGCGAATAATCACGCCTGTGATAGGGCAGTTTATCACTTCGCCAGTTCCTCTCTGTGGTGTTGGCAGAAGTCGGCCAGGGAGTCCCGCCAGGGTCGCATGACGTCGAGCCCTGCCTCAGCGAGGCGTCCGTTGGCCAAGGCGCTGTACGCCGGGCGCTTCGCAATCTGCCAGAACGCTTCCGCGCCACACGCTTCCAGGTCGGCCTCAATGCCGAGATTCGACAGCACGGCCGCCGCCCAGTCAAACCAGGAGGCCTCTCCATGGGAAACGGCATGCACGACCCCACTCATCTGCCGCTCGATGACCAGCGCGGTTTGCCGCGCAATATCATCCGTCCAGGTCGGCGTTCCCATCTGGTCGGCGACAACCCGAAGCCGCTCGACAGCACGTCCTTTAGCCCGCGCGGCCATCTGCGAGCGACCGTGGTGAATGATCGTCTTGACGAAATTACCACCCTCGAGACCGTACAGCCAGGCGATCCTCATGATCGCTGCCCCATGACAATGGTCCTGCACCATTTGTTCGCCGGCCAGTTTGCTCCGCCCGTAGGCGTTGATCGGATCCGGGGGATCGGACTCCAGATACGGTCGCATCTGACGGCCGCCGAAAACGTAATCGGTCGAGTAGTATACCAGCCGCGCCCCGATACGCGCACACGCCTCGGCGACGAAGCGCGCGCCCTCGGCGTTGACATGAAACGCGGACGCGGAGTCCTGCTCGCAGGCGTCCACACGAGTCATCGCCGCGGCATGAAGTACCACACTCGGCCGCACCGTCTCAAGACACGCCAGGACTCGCCGCTTGTCGGTGATATCGAGATCCTCACGTCCCACGCCGAGCATTACGTACTGCCCGTCAAGGACGCGCATGAGGGCCTGCCCCAGTCTCCCCCGGCAGCCGATTACCAGTAGTCTACGTCGTTCCGCCATCACGATCCGCCAAAATGCCGGCCAGATATTTCCGGTAGCTGCACGCTCCCATTCCCTCAATCAACCGACTGAACTGAGCCAGGTCGATATAGCCCAGGTTCAGCGCAGTCTCCTCAAGGCACGCGACTTTGAGTCCCTGCCGCTTCTCGATCGTGGCAATGAAGTTCCCGGCCTCCAGCATGCTTTCGTGGGTACCGGTATCCAACCATGCCATCCCCCGCCCCATTGTGATCACACGAAGTTTGCCCCGCTCCAGATAGGAACGGTTTACATCGGAAATCTCCAATTCTCCTCTGGCCGATGGTACCAGGGTCCGGGCAATCGCCGATGCCTCTCGATCGTAGAAGTACAGACCGGTTACGGCAACATTCGACTTGGGCCGGCCCGGCTTCTCTTCAATGGAAGTGACATGACCTTCATGGTCAAAGCCCAGCACGCCGTACCGTGAGGGATCCTGAACGGCATAGCCGAAGATCATTGCCCCTCGCTCGAAGTCGCGAGCGCCTGAAGCAAAGTCGATATCGCCGTAGAAAATATTGTCCCCCAGAATCAACGCGACCGAGTCCGCTCCAGTGAACTGCTCTCCGATCAGCAGCGCCTGTGCGATTCCATCCGGACGCTCCTGAACTGCGTACGACACGTGAAGTCCGAGCTGCCGCCCCTCGCCAAACAACTCCGCGAAGCGCGGGAGGTCGGTCGGCGTCGAGATAATGAGGATATTCCGTATCCCCATCTGCATCAGCGTCGCCATCGGGTAGTAAATCAGTGGCTTGTCGTACACGGGGAGCAACTGTTTGCAGGCGGTACGAGTCGCAGGGTACAGGCGACTGCCGGCTCCACCGGCCAGAATGATTCCCTTGCGAACCGGCATCCTGCCTATCCGTTCCTTCCGGCCTTGCGCTTCAGCCAGCTCTCGTGGTCACGATACCACCTCACCGTCGCTTCTAAACCGTTCACAAGCGACACGCGCGGACGCCAGCCAAGCTCCCGCTCAATCAGCGAACAATCCAGAGCATATCGCCGATCGTGTCCCGGTCGATCCGCCACCTGTCGGATCAGCGACTCATGCGCCTCCCCGCCCGATGCAGCGTCCAGAAGGCTGCACACCTGCCGCACCAGGTCGACATTGGCCACCTCGGTGCCCCCGCCGATATTGTAAGCGGCGCCGCTCTTGCCCCGCAGCCACACCAGTTCAAGGGCCGCGCAGTGGTCGGTTACATACAGCCAGTCGCGAACCTGCCGGCCGTCGCCATATACGGGTAATTCCCGTCGCTGCAGTCCGTGGGTGATCATCAACGGGATCAACTTCTCCGGAAATTGAAACGGACCGTAGGTATTACAGCAACGAGTAATGATCGTCTCCAAACCATACGTGGTGTGGTACGCGTGCACCAGATGATCCGCCGCCGCTTTTGACGCCGCGTACGGTGAGCTCGGCCGGAATCGGTCCTCTTCCCGTGAGCGCACACCGGAGGCCACCGGGCCGTACACTTCGTCCGTGGAGACATGAAGAAATCGGCAGTTCTTGCCTTCGTTCGCATCACGCGCATACTCGAGGAGATTGAGGGTTCCTGCCACGTTGGTCCGCACGAAGATCGCCGGCCCCACAATGGACCGGTCCACGTGCGTTTCCGCGGCCAGGTGGATCACATCGGTAAAGCGGTACCGGCCACAGCAAGCCCGGAGCGAGGTCTCGTCCGCAATGTCAATCCGCTCGAAGATGTAATTCGGGGCGTTGCTGATGCTCGCCACGTTTTCCAGATCACCGGCATAGGTCAGACAGTCCATATTCACGAACAACGCGTCGGAATGTCCGGGGACCAACGACTGAAGCAGGTTAGAGCCGATAAAACCAGCGCCGCCGGTGACGGCGACGCGTTTGGTGAACTTGGTGTGGGACATTGCCCTGCTCTCGGATGCTGCGCTTGATCGAAGAAAGAGCCGGCGAAGGGATTTGAACCCCCGACAGCCTGATTACAAATCAGGTACTCTACCAACTGAGTTACGCCGGCTTACTCCTATCGAATTTCAAACCGTCAGGCACGGACACCCCCGTGCCTCAGACCTTTCGTTTCCACTTCACGCCCTGCGGCGTATCTTCCAGTAAGATTCCGCGAGCGAGGAGGTCATCGCGAATCTTGTCGGACAGACGGAAATCTTTCCCTTTTCTCGCCTCTGCGCGCTGCCGAATAAGGTCCTCGATCTCCACCTCCAGCGACACCTTCTTCGCTTCGAAATTCAACACCGTGTCGAACCGGCGGATCGCGTACAACGCCTGATCACGCTCCTCCGACGAGAGCATCCCCTCCGCCTTCAGCCGATTGATATCGCGAATAAAATCAAAGACGATCCCCAGCGCTCCCGAGATATTCAGGTCGTCGTCGAGATTCTCTTCGAATTCCCGTACCGCCTTGGCGATATACCCCGCCGCTGAGCCGTCGGACGTGCCGCCCGCATAGTCCGCCAGATTCGACATGAAATCATTATACCGCTCGAGTGCGTTGCGGGCTGCATCCAGACCCTCGAACGTGAAATTCAGTTGCTGCCGGTAATGCGTCGCCAGCAACAGATATCGCACCACGGTCCCCGAATACCCCTTGTTCAGAATATCCCGCAGCGTGAAATAATTCCCCAGTGATTTTGACATCTTGCGACCATCGACAATCAAGTGCTCGCAGTGCAGCCAGTAGTTGACGAATTTCTGGCCGTTAGCCCCTTCCGACTGCGCGATCTCATTCTCGTGATGGGGGAACATGTTATCGACACCACCGGTGTGGATATCGAACGTGGCCCCGAGGTACTTCTGCGACATAGCCGAACACTCGAGATGCCACCCGGGCCGCCCCTTCCCGATCTCCGTATCCCAGAACACCTCGCCGTCACCGGCATCATAGGCCTTCCAGAGGGCAAAGTCGGACACCGACTCCTTCTCGTACTCATCGGCCTGGACCCGGGCACCGGGCTTCAGCCCTTCCATGTCCAGATTGGCCAGTTTCCCGTAGTTGGGGAACGAAGCGATCTTGAAGTAATAGTCGCCGTTCATCTCGTAGGCATGCCCGCGCTCCACGAGTTTCTTGACCAGCGCCACCATCTCGGGGATATGGTCGGTCGCAGCCGGATAGTGCTCGGCCCGTTCGATCCCCAGTGCATCCAGGTCCTCGAAAAAGGCCTGTATGAACGGAGCAGTAAACTGCTTCAGTGAAATCTTCTGCTGAATCGTTCCCTTGATGATTTTGTCGTCGATATCCGTCAGGTTCATGACCTGGACGACCGAGTATCCCTTGTACTTCAGGAACCGCCGGAGCAGGTCCTCGAATGTGTAGGCCCGGAAATTGCCGATATGCGCGAAATTGTACACCGTCGGTCCGCACGTGTACATGCGCACCTGGTTCGGTACGATCGACCGGAACTCTTCCTTGACCCGCGTGTAGCTGTTCTTGAATAGCAGCGGCATGCCCGATTACGCCTCCGTTAGTCCTCTCACGGTTCTCTGATCCAGTCGCTTGACCAGTTCGACAATCAACTTCACCGTGCTTTCAAAGTCGGCCCGGCTCATGATTCCGTTATGGCTGTGGATATATCGGACCGGCGGCCCGACCACGATCGACGGCACACCCAGCCGGCTGATATGCACGCGGCCGCCATCCGTTCCACCCCGTTCCATGTACGTCAGGTTGAACTTGATCTTGTTCTTTTCGGCCGTCTGAATGACCAAATCGCGAAGCCGGATATTGGGGATCATCACCGCATCATACAGCAGGATGGAAGGCCCGCCTCCGAGTTTCTCGGCCCGGCTGAACCCCTCCGGCGGCGTATCCAGCGCGATGCCAACGTCGACCACGATACAGACATCGGGGTCGGCCAGATGCGCCAGCGTCTGCGCGCCCCGCAGCCCCACCTCTTCCTGCGTGGAGCCGCACCCGAGGACCGTATTCGGGTGCTTGACCTTCTGCAGCCGATTAATGACTTCAATCACGATCGCGCAGGCGACCCGGTTGTCGATGGCCTTGGCCATGTACAACCCGGCGTTCCCCATGACCGTGAAGTCGCTGACCGGGATGATGGGGTCTCCGAGCTTGATCCCGAGCTTCTTTTTGACATCGAACTTCTCCTGGCAACCGACATCAATGAACATATCCTTGATCTCGACCACCTTCTCCCGTTCGTTGGGCATCAGCATGTGCGGCGGCTTGCTGCCGACGACGCCGAGGACCGGTCCTTTCGACGTGATGATTCGCATCCGCTGTCCCAGCGCCACGTGCCCCCACCAGCCACCGAGCGGCAGAAACTTGATGTACCCTTCCTTGGTGATCTCCTTCACCATGAAACCGATTTCGTCCAGATGCCCGACGACCATCACCCGCGGGCTGTCGGAAGTCCCCTTCTTGCGCCCAAGGATCGAGCCCATTTTGTCGTACTGGATTTCGGCTACCTTCCCCTTCAACTCGGCGGCCATGAGCGCCCGCACGTCGTCTTCATACCCGGAGACACCGTTGGCTTCGGTGATTCGTTTCAGAAGCTGTTCTGTCGCATCCACAATAGCACCTCGTCGTATGCCAATCTCGCTGCTCCCCGAAGCGGACCGCAATCTCATTTGTTTTCCTGGAGGAATATAAAGAACGGCCATCCGGCCGTCTACTCAAATCTCGATATGCTCGGTCAACTCGGAGAGGGTCGAGATTCGACGCGTGGCTTCCGGCATCTCGGCCGGATACTCCCTCCCCTCTTTCAGGCGAAGAATCGCGGGCATGCCGACCCTCGTCGGCCCGAGGACGTCCTCGACATAGCGGTCGCCGATGTACACACATTCGCCCGGCTCGACGCCGGCCAGACGGGCGGCCTTCAGAAAGATCTCGGGGTGCGGCTTGCGTAGTCCGAAGGTTGAACTGAAGATCGCGAAGTTCAGGAACGGCTCGATACCGAACCGGGCCAGCTCATGGCGATGGGCCCGCTCGGGAAAGACGGTATTGGAGATCAACCCGATGGTCTCGTACCGAGAGCGCAGCATCTGCAGTGTCGCCAGTGTGTCGGCGTACACATAGAGCAGGCGGTCCACCGGGGCATAATAGGCATCGAAGAATCTGTCGACGTCGCCGAGAGGGAACGACGGCACCAGTTCCTGCAGGTACTGCCGCGCCACCATCGGCACATTCCATTCCACGAGCGATTCACTGGCGGCCCGCCGATGATCCGCTTTGGCCGCCTCGAAGGCGGCGTGGAACGCAGTCGGCTCGGGCACCGAGTACCCCTCGGAAACCAGAAACTCCCTGGCACTGGCGGCACACAGTGCGTTCAGTTGGTCCCAGGAGACTGCTTCATATTCAATCAGCGTAGAACCCAGATCGAAGAGGATCGCCCGGGGCGTGAGCTTGGTCATATGGGTGAACTAGTCCCGCAAGGCCGCCCGGATGATCCGCTCGATCAACTGATCGAAACTCATCCCGACGCATTTGGCCGCCATCGGCGCCAGCGAAAGGTTGGTCATACCGGGGAGGGTGTTCACCTCCAGGCAATACGAAGTTCCATCACCCGCCAGAATGAAATCGATTCTGGCCAACCCGCGCGCGCCAACCAGTTCGAACGCCTGCCGGCCGTACTCCTGGAGCTTGCGGGCCGTCGTGTCGTCGATCGGCGCAGGCGCCAAATACTCCGATTTCCCTTTGGTGTACTTGGCTTCGTAGTCGTACAGCTCATTTTTGGGTCTGATTTCGACCACCGGGAGTGGTTCGCCGTCGATCACGGCGACCGTCATCTCCCGGCCGGCAATGAACTGCTCAACCAGGATTTCTCGCGATTCCATCGCACACAGCTCGATCGCCTGAGTGAGCTGGCCGAATTCCTTCACTTTCGTCAGCCCCACCGTTGACCCGCCATCGTTCGGCTTCACGATAACCGGCGGAGTGAAGTACTTCTGAATGTCCTCCGCGATTGCTCGGACGGACCAGTCCCCACCCAGACGGTACAGCCGGAAGTCGGGAGTCGGTATCGCGGCCGACTGGAGAACCCGCTTGGTAATCGCCTTGTCCATGGCGATCGCCGAGGCCGCCATTCCGGATCCCGTATATCGGATGCCACTGAGGTCAAGCAGCGCCTGGATCGTGCCGTTCTCTCCTTCCCCTCCGTGCAGCGCGATAAAGACCAGATCAATGTCGCGATAGGCCGGCGATGAAATCGCCGCCGTCAGGGCCCGTGACCCGGAGGTGGCCAGCGTCGTCGTCGACCCGGGCGGCAATTCAATCTGAAACGCGCCGTCGGCACCGATCAGCGACCGACCGGTCGCCGGATCGATTGGTAGGACATCGTGCCCGAGGCGTTTCAGGGCCTCGAAAATGGCTGCACCGGTGTTCAGTGACACCCGGTTTTCGCTCGAACTACCCCCGGCTAACAACAGGACCTTCATACGCTTCCCTGCCTTCTCATCTTCCGGATCTTGCTCCAGAGCCACACGACCGCTATCAAGAGCAGTATCGGCCAGACCAATCGATTATACGTCCGGAAATACTCTTCAATCACATCAAAATTGCTCACCAGTTTCGAGGCCAGGCTCATCAGCAGGCCCACAAAGAGCAGGTATGACAGGACCGAAAACAGGACCATTTTCCCAAGCGGGTATCGGCCGATGCCGCTGGCCACGGCCAACGCCGAGCGCACTCCCACCACGAACCGCGAGCCGAGGAGTATCAGCGCTCCCCATTTGGCCAGACGCTGCTCCATCCTGCGGATATCGTCGACCGTGAAGTACCGGTAGTTCTTTCGAATGAAAAACTCGCGACCGTACCGACGACCGAAGAGGTACAGCAGCACGACCGAGCACATCCCCCCGGATATGATCGTGATAATCGCCGGGACATACGAGAGGCGGTCGAGTGCCACCAGTCCGCCGCCGGCCACCACGAAGCTGTCTCCCGGGAACGGCGGAAACAGATTCTCCAGAAACGAGGCCGCGAAGAGAATCGCATAAGCCCAAAACGGCCCCTGCGCAAAAAGCAGGTCCAGATACTGCTGGAGGTGCGGCGAAACGTCAGTCATGCCGCTCCAAAAGACAGACGGCCGAGACGGCAATTCCTTCCTCCCGCCCGATCGCCCCCAGCCGCTCGCAAGTGGTGGCCTTAATGCCAATCCTGGAGTCATCAACACCCAGAATCTCCGCAATGATTTCTCGCATAGCGGGAATGTGGGGGTTAATCTTCGGTGCTTCCGCCAAAACGACCACGTCGATATTCACGATCGCCTGAAGCCCCTGCTGGCGGGCAATACCTGCCACCTGCCGGAGCAACTGCTTTGAGTCTGCATCTTTGAACTTCGGATCGGAGGGCGGGAACTGCTGTCCGATATCCGGAAGACCGAGGGCGCCTAGTATGGCGTCGCAGACCGCATGCAAAAGGGCATCGGCGTCGCTGTGCCCCGCCAGGCCCCTGTCGTGTGGTATGACAACCCCCCCAAGGACCAGACGCCGCCCGAAGGCAAAAGGGTGTACATCGAATCCGTGGCCAATTCGCAAATCAGTCATGATCTTCTCGCTTCAGCAACATATCCACATATGCAAAATCTTCGGCCGTCGTCACTTTTGGATTCGGTCCCCGCGGCTCGACGACTCTTACCTTAAAGCCGCGTGCCTCAACGAGAGATGCGTCATCGGTGACTTTGTTCTCCGGCGGATTAGCCCGGTGCGCTTCCATAATCAAATCATATTGGAACACCTGCGGCGTTTGCGCCAGGTACAGCGAATCCCGCTCCAAGGTCCCGATCACGAATTGATCCCGGACCCGTTTAACCGTATCGGTGGCCGGGGCGGCCAGCATAGCCGCACGGTCGGAAATCGCTGTCGCGACCACCTGATCGATATCTCCCGGTGTCACCAGGGGGCGGGCGCCATCGTGGATCGCCACGTACTGCGTGGAAATCGGAAGCGAACTTAGCCCCCGGAGGACCGACTCCTGGCGGGTTTCGCCGCCAATCACGATCTTAAACACCTTGGAGAACCCGTACGGATCCACCACGTGCTGGCTGGTATACAGCAAGTGCTCCTCCGCCACGACCACCACGATCTGGTTGATACTGCTCGCGGCCTCAAAACGGCTGATCGTCCAGGCCAGTAACGGACGGCCATGGAGTTCCCGAAACTGCTTCGGGATGATCCCCCCGAAGCGAGTTGAGTGCCCCGCAGCCACAATAAGAGCGATCGTTTTCATGCGGCCGAAATATAGTACCCCTCAGTCCCCCACAAAAGCTGATTATATGATCAGCATGGCGTCGCCATAGCTGTAGAAGCGGTACCGGTGTGCGATCGCCTCCCGGTAGGTGTCGAGAATCAGCTCCCGGCCGGCAAACGCCGCCACGAGAATCAAGAGCGAGGACCTGGGCAGATGGAAATTGGTGACCAGATGATCCACCAGTTGGAATCGATGCCCCGGCTTCAGATAGGTGTTGACCAGCCGAGCGTACGGCTGCACTTGTCCGTCGACGAACTCCGCAGACTCCAGCGTCCGTACCGAGGTCGTACCAACCACCCAGAGCGCTCCGCCGCGCGCGCGCACGCGGTTGATCGCCGCTGCCGCATCGACACTGATCTCGGCGAATTCCGGGTCCACGACATGGTCGTGAATATTCTCGCATTTCACCGGCTTGAACGTCCCCGGTCCAACATGCAGCGTCAGTTCTATCAACTCGATCCCGTGCGCCGTGAGCCCCCCCAGCAGCTCCTTGGTGAAATGAAAGCCGGCGGTCGGTGCGGCCACTGCACCAGTCTTTTCTTTCGATGCAAAGAGTGTCTGGTACCGCTCGATATCGGAGGGTTGATCGGCTCGGCCAATGTAGTGCGGCAGCGGGACATGCCCGAATGCCGCGATAATATGCTCACGAGCGCGCTCCGACTCGAACCTCAGTCGCCAGCGCCCGCTGCCGAGCGGCGCCAACAATTCGGCAGAGTGGAGGTCATCGAAGAAGATCAGCTCGCCGTCGTTCAGGCGCCGTGAAGGGCTCACGAGCGCCTCCCACAATTCGCTTTTCTGATCCACCTTTCGAACCAGAAACACCTCGATTCGACCGCCGGTCCGGCGCTTCCCCCAGAGCCGGGCCTTGAACACCCGGGTGTTGTTGACTACCAGAGCATCCCCGGACTTCGGAAACGACGCAAAATCCCCGAACGCCAGATGGCGGCGCTCTTCGGTCCTCCGGTCAAGCACCAGTAGCCGCGATTGGTCCCGCTCCCGGGCGGGGAACTGTGCTATCAACTCGGGCGGGAGATCGTAATCAAACAATGAGATGTCCATAGATTCGTACGAGAGAACTCGATCCGCAATCGGGCAGCGGATCAAACTCAGCGCTTCTTGAACAATGTCAATCGATCAAACCAGATCTGAGCCAGCATGCGCTGTTCGGAAGTCAGATCGGCCGGCAGTTCCTTCTCGTGCAGCAGCAGGTCGAGTCCGTCCAGCGCCTTTCGGGTGTCGTCGACCGTCAGCACGACGCCGGTTTCGGATTTGAGCTTGTCTCGGAACTTCAGCGTCTCCGACATCAGGATCGATACCGTTCCGGTCGGATCAAGTCTCCCCTCCATCACCTGAGCCCCCAGAGACTGAAACAGCAAGTACAGGGCGTCGTCAGACATCAGAACAGATTCTCCTGGGGTGAGTCCTGGGCGATGGTTAGTCCCAGGTGTTTGGCTGCCGAAGCGGAGGCCATCCGACCACGTTTCGTACGTTGAATGAACCCGATTTTCAGCAAGTACGGTTCCACCATATCCACCAGCGTGTCCATCTCCTCGCTTAGTGTTGCCGCCAGTGCCTCGATACCAACCGGTCCCCCCTTGTAGTATTCAATGATGATCTTCAGGAGCTTACGGTCGAGCGGATCCAAACCCTTACTGTCCACTCCTTCGGTATCGAGCGCCTTTGCGGCCAGCTCGGCCGTGATCTTGCCGTCCGCCTTGACTGCAGCATAGTCACGCACCCGCCGCAACAGTCGGTTGGCGATGCGGGGGGTCCCCCGGGATCGGTCCGCCACCGAGCGCGCCGCCGGACGATCGATCGTGATCTCCAACAGGCCGGCCGAACGCAGAACGATCGTCTCGAGATCCTCCGGTTCGTAAAAATCAATGTGATAGTAGAGGCCGAATCGGTCCCGGAGTGGAGCCGAGAGCATTCCGGCCCGGGTCGTCGCCCCAACCAGCGTGAACCGTTTCAGCGGCACGTTGATCACTTTGGCAAACGCCCCTTTGTCGACCACGAAATCGACCTTGAAATCCTCCATCGCCGGATAGATGAACTCCTCAATAACCGGCGAGAGACGGTGGATCTCATCGATAAACAGCACATCCCCCTCGTTCAGATTGGTCAGAATCCCCATCAGGTCGCCGGTACGTTGCAGGGCCGGACCGGAGGTCGAGATCAGCCGCGAGCCCATCTCATTCGCAATAATATGGGCGAGGGTCGTTTTACCTAGTCCGGGGGGGCCGTACAAGAGAACATGCTCGATCGGCTCCTTGCGACCACGGGCCGCTTCCAGAAGCACCTGTAGTTTGTCCTTGAGTTCCTTCTGCCCGATATACTCGGAGAGGTTTCTCGGCCGAAGCGAGAACTGGACCAGATCTTCTTCCGGTCCCAACTGGCCACCGGTCACGATACGTTCGCGTGTCATCAGCCTTCTGCCCGGGCCTTCTGCTCGTTCTTAAAGATTACGGTAATGAGTTCTTCCACTCGGCTGATTTTCGGATACCCTTTAATTGCAGCCTCGACCATCTGCTCGGCTTCGGCCCGCTTGTACTGGAGCTGCAAGAGCACTTCGATAGCCTCGTCCATGAGTGGTGTGCGCGTCCGTTCTTTGGCGGCCAACGGCTCTTCCGCCTTCGACAGGGCGAATTTCGCCGTTTTCCCGTGCAGTTCGGCCACTACTTTCTCCGCAAGACGGGCCCCAATACCGGGCAAACGAGTGAGGGTGGCGGTGTTTTTCGTCTCAATCGCTTCGGCGATCTGGCGAATCGGCAACACCAGCGACTTCAGCGCTTTCTTGATCCCCAGCCCCGGTACCTGAGTCAGAAGCGAAAAGAACTCGCGGTCAACCGGATCGGTGAATCCGACCAGCCGCGGGTACTCATTCGCCTTCTTGTCACCGGCTTCGATATAGTAAATCGTCTCTAAACTGATCGGCTGCCCGATAGCCCCGTTCTCTTTCAAACGGTCGGCCAGCGCCGATGGCAGCAGTATCTCGTAGTAAAGGCCGGCGTTCTCGACCAGCGCCGATTGATCCATAACCTGGGTCAGTGTTCCTCGGAGACGGCTGATCATGCGCCCACCAGTTCATTGTGCTGAAGCACTCGGCAGTGGCAGAGCGCGATCGCCAGCGCATCGGCCGCGTCCGGCGGTTCCGGAATCTGGGGCAGTCCCAGAGTCGACTTCACCATACGCTGAATCTGTTCCTTGGTCGCCCGACCATTGCCGGTCAGTGACTTCTTAATCCGCGTCGCCGCGTACGATACTACAGGTATCCCGACCTCCGCGGCCTTCAGGAATATGACGCCCCGCACATGCCCCATAATCACGGCCGTAATCGGGTGGCTGTAATGCGAATACAGCTCCTCGACCGCGACCGCGTCCGGCTGAAGCTGGGCCAGAATCTCCGATAGCTCGCGGGACACCTCGTTGAGCCGAACAGCCAGATCGAGGCGGGCATCGCTCCGGATCACGCCGGCCTCAATGACCAAGGTCCTGTCCCCATCCTGCTCCAGAACGCCATACCCCGTGATTCCGAGCCCGGGGTCGATACCAAGTACTCGCATAGATCGATACATAGCCGGATTTCGGCCTCTTTTCAATAAAAATCTCCTGCCGCTCTCCCGGACGTGAAGTGCCGCTGGTCGCGAATGTCTATTGTGGCGCATCCTGACATCACGTACTTTGACCACTGGAGAAATGCCCGTGACCGACACCTCGCAACCCAACCGCCTGTTCAACCGAAATTTCGTCCTGCTCTGGCAGGGGCAACTGGTGAGCAAACTCGGCAGTCAGGCGCACGGTGTCGCCCTGATGCTCTGGGTCAAACACGCCACCGATTCCGCCACCATAATGGGCACGATCGTGATGGCGGCGTCGCTGCCGGCTGTGCTCGTGGCCCCATTCGCCGGCGTGCTGGCCGACCGCGTCCAGCGACGGGGCATTATTGTCGCGTCGGATTTGATTGCCGGATTGGCGGTGCTGTCGCTGGCCTCCCTCATGTTCCTCGCCCCTGAAGCCACCACCGCGACAATGGTCTGGATGTTCGCGGTGTCGGTGCTCCTCTCGCTCACCATGGTCTTCTTCGGAACCGCTGGCGGCGCCGCGATTCCGGACCTGGTCCCATCAGAGCGCCTGTCGGCGGCCAATTCCATGAACCGGCTCTCCGATCAACTGGCCGGCCTGCTTGGTCAGGGGGCCGGAGGTGTGCTGTTTCGTGTGCTTGGCGCCCCCCACCTGTTCCTGTTCGACAGCTTCAGCTACCTGTATGCCGCCGCCTCTTCAATGTTCATCCGAATTCCCGAAGTGACACGCAGTATTCAGACTCTACAACCCTCGGGTTGGCAACGCCTGAAGGCCGATATCGCCGAGGGATTTCAGTTCATTTGGTCCCATCCGGGGCTCCGTTCCTTGTTTGTTTTCGCCGCCGTCCTCAACTTCTTTTTCAGTCCCATCACCGTGCTTCTCCCCTTCTATGTGGAGGACACGCTGCAGGCTTCGCCCGACTGGTTCGGCTATTTGATGGCAGCGCTTGGAGTCGGATCGGCCGGTGGCTATGGGATTGCCGCTTGGCTTAAAGGACCGGCTATTTGGCGGGCTCGGTTCACCGTGGTTGGTATGGTGCTGCTCTCCGCCTGCATTCTGGCCCTCGGTCTGGTAACCACTATCGCAGGGGCGATGATCCTGATCGTGGCCCTCGGAGTATTCCTGGGCTTCGTCAATGTGACAATAGTTACGTTAATTCAGAAGGCGGTCCCGACCGAGATACGTGGACGGGTGTTTGGCTTGCTGACCACGCTCATGGGGGGACTGGTGCCGATATCCCAGGGCCTCACCGGCGTCGTGGCCGATGCCGTCAATCAGGACAGCCCGGCCATCTTCGTTGGCTGCGGCGCCATCACTATCGCGTGGTCGTTGCTCTTGTTGCTCAATCGCGACTTCCGCGCCTTCCTGTCGGACCAATAAACGAGGAAAAAGAAGCGGCGCCGATTGTGTCGACGCCGCAAGCCTGAAGCGACTGCCCTGCTAGCCTGGCAGTCATTATCGGGCGTTCCTACCCCGCCAGCTTCTCCAATATCTTCTCGTCGATATCGAAGTTCGAGTAGACCTTCTGAACATCGTCGTGCTCTTCCAGGAACTCGAACAGCTTGAGCATCGAACTGGCCTCGTTCTCCGCCGTGATCTTCACAGAATTCTGTGGGATCATGGAGATTTCGGCGGATACGATCGGGATCTTTTTTGCTTCAAGTGCGGTGCGTACCGCCTCGAGGTCGTGCGGCGGCGTCGTGATTTCATAGGATCCGGAATCCGCCGAGAAATCCTCCGCGCCGTTCTCCATCGCCAGTTCCATCAGCGTGTTTTCATCGGCCGACGACAGATCGACCGTAATCACGCCCTTCTTGTGGAACATCCAAGCCACCGAACCGGCTGTCCCCATGTTGCCGCCGTACTTGGTGAGCAAATGGCGGATTTCGGCCACCGTGCGGTTCTTGTTATCGGTCATGACTTCGAGGAGAATGGCCACCCCGGCCGGCCCGTACCCTTCGTAGGTAGCCGATTCATACGTGACCCCCGGCAACTGACCGGTCCCTTTGAGGATGGCGCGCTTGATATTGTCCTGAGGCATGTTCGCCCCTTTGGCGGCTGCTATGGCGGTTCGGAGACGAGCATTGTTGATCGGATCCCCTCCACCTTCGCGCGCGGCCACCGTGATTTCCTTGATGTGCTGCGTGAAGACCTTCCCCCGCTCCTGATCCAGTTTGCCTTTCTTGCGCTTAATCGTCGCCCATTTTGAATGACCTGACATGGGTCACGCCTCCTTCTCTATTCGCCCAAACAAACGTATTCGCCAAGTTGATCTCTGGTCCCCTAGCTCGATCGCCTGATGGTCCAGCACATAAATGTAAGAAATCCAATTTCCATTGGCAAGGGGGACCATCTCCTTTACGATTGACTCCCCGATCCGGGCCCCTATATTCGCCGCATGGCTTCGGTGTTCACACGCATCATCAACCGGGAACTGCCGGCTCGCATCTTTCATGAAGATGACCGGGTAATCGTCATTGCCGATCACCGGCCCAAAGACCGGATCCACCTGCTGATCGTGCCCAAGATCGAGTATCCCGACTTCCAGAGTACGCCAGCGGAAGTTTTGACCATGATGAGTGAAACGGTCAAGCTGATCGCCAAAAAGCTGGGGCTGGAGGACCACTACCGTGTCCTGATCAACAATGGGTACGGTCAGGAGGTCCCCCACATTCACTTCCATTTCATGTCGAACCAAGGTGCGGACCGCCTGACGTATCTCTAAGAACAGCAACGCGTTACTAAGAAAAACGTGGATGCGTTTGACACGGCGGGACTTTGTGGCGAGCTAACCAGTTGTTAGCCAATAACTAGCCGGCGGTTAAGCCGAGTCGAAATCTGCCGACGTTTTGAAACAGAAAAGCTCCGATAACCATTGACAAACAGGACTTTGGTTCGTAGGTTGGCATATATGATGTTGAAAGGTAGCATGTTACAGATGCGCAAAGGGGGTGAATGTAATTGACAGGCGTGAGAGTACGGGACGATGAGTCCTTTGAGAAAGCTCTCCGACGTTTTAACAAGTTTTGCGAGAAGTCTGGTATTCTTTCGGATTACAAGAAACATCAGCATTACGAGAAACCTTCCGAGACCCGGAAGCGAAAACTAGCTGCGGCTAAACGCAAGCAGCGTCGGAACCGTTATTTTGAAGACTAGGAACAATGTCTCTTATAGAGCGCATTGATCAGGACGTTAAAGAGGCCATGAAATCCGGTCAGAAAGACAAACTGACCGTCCTTCGTGGCCTCAAGTCTGACATCAAATACAAGCAGATTGATCTGGCTGCCGGTCCGATGACGGACGAGCAGGTAATTGCTGTTTTGTCCACGGCTGCCAAGAAGCGGCGCGAGTCGATCGAGCAGTATCGCGCCGCCGGGCGAGAAGATTTGGCCCAGAAGGAGCAATCCGAGCTGGAGATCATCGCCGGCTACCTCCCCCAGCAAATGACTGAAGAAAAGCTCCGGGAGTTCATCCAGGAGGCGATCCGTGAGACCGGCGCCGACTCCCCCCAGAAGGCCGGATTGGTCATGAAAGCCCTGATGCCCAAGGTTAAGGGGCAGGCCGACGGCAAGCTGGTCAGCCGCCTGGTTTCAGAAATTCTTGCCAAGTAGTCTAAAAACAGTCTACCTTCGCGACCAAAGGAACGATCCTGAAAACAGGGAGTGTTGGTCATGAACTGGATTGACTTTTTGCTGATCGCCCTTCTTTTGGCGGCAGTCATTATCGGTTCAAAGAAGGGACTGGTCAGGGAGCTGTCCGCCTTTATCGTCGTCTTTGCCGTGGTCGTCCTGTCCGTCAATTACCTGGACCGCTTCGCCGTCCGGGTTCACGACAAGATCGGCGGCTCGGCCCTCGTCTCGGCTTTTGTGTCATTTGTCATCTTGCTGGCCGCCGCCTACGGGCTGTTTAAGCTGATTGCCTGGATCTTCTACAGGGTCGCCACAATCAAGAGTCAGGGAAAGCAGGATCAGGTCGGTGGCGCGATTATCGGCCTCATCCGCGGCTGGGTCTCGGTTGGGGTGTTGTCTTTCCTGACCTTCCTCCTGCCGATGCCTGAGTCCTACTATACGGCCTATGAGGCATCGCTCTTCGGGAAGGTAGTTGCCAAAACCCTCCCCCTGATGTATGAGAGCACTCGGGTCATGCACCCAAACAACCCCAGCTTCATCAACAAAGTTGAGAACACGCTTCTCAACAGTGACCAGGACAAAAAAGGCGGCAAACCCGGGATGGATGGCGACCGCGAGCAGGTGTACCGGGCGATGTATCAGATCGACCGGTTCTTTAACACCGGCAGCGGCAGCTGATATGATTTTGTTTCGGAACGCCCGAACGTATATTAGACCGGCCCTTGGGCCGGTTTTCTTTTTTCGGTAGATGATTATGATTGACCCGCATACGCTGGAAACGCTCGAATTCCCGAAAGTCATTGCCCTGATCGCCGGGCAGTGCCTCACCCCTTATGGGCGCGCCGAGGTCGAACAGGTCCGCCCCGGCTTCGATCGACCCGAAATCGAGCGGCGGCAGGACGAAAACGCCCAGATGAAGGACATTGTCCGCTTCGGTCTCTCCTTCCCCCTGTACCGCACCGAGGACTGTCGCGAACTGCTGGCCAAAGCCAAAATTCCCGGGTTGTTCCTCGTTCCCGAGGAGCTGCTGCAGGTGGCCGACCTGGTCGCGCTTTCGGGTGGACTACACAATTATGATCGGGACGGACGCCCCAATTTCCCGCTGGTGGCCGAGTATCTGGAATCGATGCGGGCCTTCCCCGAACTCAACCGCGAAATCCATCGCGCCATCGACGAGCACGCCAATATTCGCGATGACGCTTCCTCGGACCTTCGCCGTATCCGCAGCGAATTGGCCGATACCCGGCGCCGCGTGATCCACCGCCTCGAGCAGGTCCTCGGCGCGCAGAAGAAGCAGCCGGGCTGGACCGACGATATCGTCACCCAGCGCAACGGCCGGTACGTGATCCCGGTCCCGGCCTCCAGCTTCCGGGGCGATATCGGAATTCTCCACGACCGGAGCCAGTCCGGCGCGACCCTGTATGTCGAACCCAAAGAGACGGTTGAGATGAACAACCGGATCAACCTCCTCATGCAGGAGGAACGACTCGAAATGGATCGCATCCTCAGGGCGCTGACCGCCGAGATCGCATCGCGACACGATCCGTTGGTGACCAACATCGAACTGATCGGCCGCCTGGACCGCATGTACGCCACCGCACAGTTCGCTGTCCGAACGGAAGCCTGTCGCCCGAGGATCACCGACCAGGCTGGCTTCAAGCTCGAGGAAGCCCGGCATCCGCTGCTCGTCTGGCAAACTGGAGCCGTGGCCAAAGTCGTGCCGCTGGGGCTGGAACTGAATCAAGCCCGCCAGGCGGTCCTGATCACCGGCCCCAATACCGGCGGGAAAACGGTCGCCCTCAAGACCATCGGGCTGCTGGTTCTCATGGCCCAGTCCGGCCTGCCGATTCCCGCCACGGAGCGCTCCGAGGTCGGCCTCTTTCGCCAGGTCTACGCCGATATCGGCGATGAGCAATCGATCGAGCTCTCCCTTTCGACATTTTCTTCGCACATCACGAATATCATCCGCGCCATCACCAACCTCTCACCGCAGTCGCTGGTGCTGTTCGATGAAATCGGCGCCGGAACCGATCCCAAGGAAGGCGCGGCGTTGGCCGAAGCGATCATTCTCCATATAGTCAGAAGCGGCGCGCGGATGGTGGTCACGACCCACTATTCCCAGCTCAAGTCTCTGGCGCTCGACCATGCGGCCATTGAAAACGCCTCGTTGGAGTTCGATCGGGAGACTTTGGCTCCCACCTACCGTCTTCATGTTGGGCTGCCCGGCTCATCGTATGCCGTTGAGATCGCCGGTCGACTCGGCATGCCGCGTGACGTCTGCGACCATGCCACCATTCTCGTCGGCAGCGGCGAGCGCTCGCTCAATGAGTTGATTGCCTCTCTGGAGAGTGAACTACGCCAGATCAAGCTGGACCGCAGCGAGCTGACCGATCGACTCGCTAGAGCGAAACAGCTTGAAGAGGAATACGAGGCCCGCACCGCCAGGTTCAAGACCGAAATCGAGGAGGAGCGAGCCCGCGCGCTGAAAGAGACCGAAGAACTGCTCGACCACACGCGCAAGGAAACGGAACACCTCGTCGCCGACATCCGTAAATCCCAGGCCTCCAAAGACGCCATCAAGAAGCTACACCAGAAGATCAAAAGCGCCGGCTCCGAGATCGCTGAATTGAAGCAACGCCAGCAGGCCGCCCGCCGCGAGGCACTCGCCACGATCAAGTTCCAGAAAGGGGACCAGGTTCGGATTGCCACGCTGAACCAGCACGGCCAGATTGTCGAGATGATCGGGGATGATCGGGCGAAAGTGATGGTCGGTAACGTCAACACCATCGTGGAGATTCGGCACCTCCGGCAGCCCGAGGCCGATGCCGCCCCCACCAAAACTGCGCGACCCGGCAGCCGAATGCCGCACAACGACAACATCACACCCGAGATTCACTTGCGCGGTATGACCGGCGAAGAGGCGGTTGAGGCGCTGGAGAAGTTCATCGATCAGGCAGTCGTCGCCGGGCTGGGACAGATCTACGTGATCCACGGCAAAGGGACCGGCGCCCTCCGGCGTACGATATCGGAGTATCTCAAAAAACATGCCGAGGTCGACTCGTTCACGCTGGGGAACTGGAACGAGGGGGGCGCAGGCGTGACCGTCGTGAAGCTGAAGACATGATTCCTCCCGAGACTATCGAGCAGGTCCGCCAGGCCACCGACATCGCCCAGGTGATCGGGGAGTTCGTCCGTCTGAAAAAGCGGGGACGGAACTTCCTCGGCCTCTGCCCGTTTCACACGGAGAAAACGCCCTCGTTCAACGTCAACCCGGATCGGCAGATCTTCCACTGCTTCGGCTGCGGCAAGGGCGGGAATGTCTTCACGTTCCTCATGGAACACGAGAAGATGTCTTTTGTCGAAGCCGTGCGGCTCCTCGCGACCAGGGCCAATGTCATCATTCGGGAGGAGGTCACTGATGTCAAGCGAGAGCAGTTCGAGCGGCTCAACTACGCCAATCAGATAGCCCTGGACTACTTCCACAAGGTTCTGTCCCAGACCAGGTACTCGGTCGTACTCGACCGCTACCTCAAAGGGCAGCGCCAGATCAGCGACGAGAGCATCGAGCTGTTCAAGATCGGGCTGAGCGGCGAGGAGTGGGATGGGCTCATCAAATATGCCCGTTCCAAAGACGTCACCGCCGAGGATCTCCACCGGGCCGGCCTGGCCGTCTATTCCGAGAACAAGAAGAATTACTTTGATCTGTTCCGCCAGCGGCTCATGATGCCGATCTTCAATCTCAGTCAGAAACCGGTCGCGTTCGGCGGGCGCACGCTCAAGAAGGGCGAGCAGGCCAAGTACGTCAATTCACCGGAGACTCCGCTCTACACCAAGGGACACCTCCTCTACGGGCTGAACTTCTCTCGAGACCACATCCGTCAGGCCGGCGCCGCCATCATCGTCGAGGGCTACTTCGACCTCATTTCACTCTGGCAGGCCGGAGTCCAGAACGTCGTGGCTTCCTCCGGTACTGCTTTCACACCCCAGCAGGCGCGTTTGCTCGCCCGCTTCTGTGATCAGGTGTACCTGTTCTTTGATGCCGACTCGGCCGGCCAGAATGCGGCCCTGCGGTCGGTGGAGCATTTGTACGATGCCGCTCTGGAGGTCCGGATCATGCCCGGCGTTGCCGGCGAGGATCCGGATAGTCTTGCCCGGAAGTTCGGCCGGGACAAGATCGAGGAACTGCAACACGACGCCATCGGCTTCATACCCTTCCGAGTGAGCAAGGTCAATCTGGAGCATGCCGGGATTATCGCCAAAGAGAAGCTGGTCAAGGAACTGAGCGCGCTGGGGGCGCGCATCGCCGACCCCACTCGCCGAGCACTCTTCCTCGCCGAGGCGGCCGCACAAGTCGGCGTCGATCAGAATCTGATGTTATCCGCAGCCTCTCCCCGCCCGTTGGCTGAGGCGACTGGCCCCATCTCCAAAACGCGACAGCACCAGATGGAAATGGAATTCGTTTCGCTGTTATTCAGCAATCCCGGTTCGATCGACCAGGCCTTCGAATCAGTCTCGCCCGAAGACCTCGACTCCAAGCAACTCTCCCGCCTGTTTGCCGCCATGATCCAGCAATACAAATTGCTGGGTCTGGTGGACGCCTCCACTCTCGTTCACAGTCTGGCCGATGACGGTATAGTGTCTCTTCTGACCGAACTGGCTTCGCGGGAATGGCAACCCGACGTTGTTGACGTTGAAACAAAACGCTATATTGGCTTGATTGCGGAACGGAAACGAAAGCGCATTCGGGCCCAGTTGCAGAAGCAACTGGCCGAGGCCGAAGCTCGGGGAGATCAGGCAGCCGCCAACGCCCTGCTTGACCAGTTGAAAAGTTACGGACTCTGATGCTCACGTCACTGCGGATTCAAAATATCGCCCTCGTCTCCGAGGCGGAACTCGACTTCGATAAAGGACTCTCCGTCCTCACCGGCGAAACCGGCGCCGGCAAATCCGTCATCGTGACCGCCCTGTCTCTGGCTCTGGGAGATCGGGCCGACCGTGAATATGTCCGCCACGGCGCCAGCCGTGGGCTGGTCGAAGCGCTCTTTCTCGTTTCCGGAATGTCGGCGCAATACCGCAAGGATTTCGCCGACTACATCATCGAGAACACGATCAGAGTGACCCGCGAGATCACTAAAGATGGCGGCTCCAGAGTCAAAGTGAATGACACTCCCTGCTCGCTGGCCCGACTTCGTGAACTGATGATGCCGGTGGCCGAAATCCTTGGACAACACGCCAACCAGATGCTCATGGATGAGGAGAATCACCTTCTGTTTCTCGATCATTTTGCCGGTCTGGACACCCATCGCGAACTGGTGGAACACCTCTTTGCTGAATGGGACCGGCTTTCGAGAGAACTCCGGTCCGTCGGCCAGCGGCGCGAGCAGCTGCGCAAGGAACGGGAGCTGCTGCAATTTCAGAAGAGCGAGATCGAGAAGGCCCAGGTTCGACGAGGCGAAGAAGAGAATCTGAACACCGAACGAAAGATCCTGGACTCGTCCCGTTCGCTGATGAGTTCGGCCGCCCTCGTGCAGTCATTGCTGGACAGCGAAGAGCAGTCGGTCCTCCAGCAGGTCCGCCAGGCCCGGAAGGAACTGGACAAGATGGCCGACATCGACGCCAAGCTGACCGCCCTGGCCGAGGAGCTCGGCGACATTGACTTTCGTCTCGAGGAACTTCGACGAGCCATTGAGCAGTACGGCGCCTCTATCCCCGATGACCCGGCACGACTCGAGGAGATCAACACCCGCCTGGATGAGCTGTACACGCTGAAGAAGAAATATGGCGGCTCTGAAGACTCGATCCTGGCGGCCCTCGAGGTTATCCGCGGCCAGCTCGGCGAGTACCCGGACGTTGACGCTCTGATCGCTGCCCTCGAACACCAGGCGGATCAGGCACGTGAGGCCTACACCCGCAAGGCGTTGGAGCTTTCCGATCTTCGTCAGAAGGCCGCCGAGTACCTCCAGAAACTGGTGCTGCGCGAGTTGAGCGACCTGGCCATCGACAAGGCCGGATTCGCCCTGGAGTTCCTGCGCGAGGAGGATACTGGCGGAATCTCACTTAAGGGCCGCTCGGTGGCCGCCTATCCCTTCGGGCTGGAACGCGGTCGCTTCCTCTTTTCGGCCAATCCCGGAGAGCCGATGAAGTCGCTCGTGAAGACCGCCTCCGGCGGTGAAATGTCCCGCGTGCTTCTGGCGCTCAAGGCGGCCGAGAAGAAAAACGCCAGTCTGCGCCACTCGCTGCTCGTCTTTGATGAGGTTGATGCCGGGATCGGCGGGCTGACAGCCCACGAGGTCGGCAAGAAACTGAAACGACTGGCCGAAACCAGTCAGGTGCTGGTGGTCACGCACCTGCACCAAATTGCCCGCCTCGCCGACCGCCACTATCTGGTGACCAAATCCCGGCTAAAGGGACGGGCCGCCATCGAAGTCGCAAAACTCGACGGCGCCGCCGTCAAACAGGAACTCGATCGCATGGTGGCATTGCCCGAATAGCGGCGGGGAAGCCATGTCGCGACTATCCCAGCGAATCCCGCGGTTCATCGTCCTGCTCGGACTGGCCTACCTGGTCGGAATAGTCTGGTTCGCTCTCTTCCGCCTGCTGTTTCTCCACCAGCACTGGGCTAAGCTGAACGATGTCCCGGTCGGTCAACTGGCCAGTGCCTTCCTGGCCGGCTGGCGTTTCGACCAGATCATCGTCCTCGCGATCCTCGCGCCGCTCGTCCTCATCCTGCCGTGGACAACTTTGCGATCTGCGTTGACGCAAAGACTTGTGATCGTTTACCTCACGACGTTTTTCTCGCTGGCCTTCCTGATCCTGCTGATCGACATACGGTATTACGCCTACTTCGGCACCCACCTCACCTACCAGGCGCTCTTGTATGCCGAGGGCGGGCGAACTACCTGGCATCTGATCGCGACCGAGCCGGTGCTCTGGCCGTTTCTCGGCATCTGGCTAATGGCCGCAGTGCTGTTTGTCGTCATACTCTCTCGATTGGTGCGGCGTAGCCGTGAGTTTCCGGAGCGTCCGGCCTGGTCGCTGCAAATCATTGCCTTTGTCGCCGCCCTCGCCCTGTGCGTGCTCGGCATTCGCGGGCGCGTCGGCATTTCTCCCATCAACTGGGGCGTTGCCTACACCAGCCAGAACCACACCCTCAATCAACTCGGACTCAACGGCGTCTACATGCTCGGCCGGGCGATCAACGAGGAGGCGCGCGACATTCGCATCCTGTACCGCGACGAGAACCGCCGTTTCCCGTTTGTGCCGTTCGCCGACGGTCTCGACACGGTTCGGGCCATGCTGGCCCAGTCCGATGAGACCTGGCTGGAGCCCGACTCCTCGCTGCTCCGCACCAAGAAGTCTCCCCCTCCCCCCTACGGCTTTAGACCGAATATCGTGATCGTCCTCATGGAAAGCTGGGCTGCGCGAAATACGGGTGCGCTCGGCGCATCGCGCCAACTGACGCCGCATTTTGACTCCCTCGCCTCGCACGGCATTCTCTTCACCCGTTTCTATGCCACCGGCACCCGCACGAACTATGGCATGCCCGGAACCCTCTGCTCCTGGCCCTCGCTCCCCGGCCGCACGATCATGACTCGCTACAATGCGCATCACCCGTTCCGCGCCATCTCCGAGATTCTCCGTGACCGCGGCTATTACAATCTCTTTGCCTATGGCGGCGATCTCGTGTTCGACAACGCTGAAGGGTTCTTTCGCGCCAAGCACTACGATCGTCTCAGTGGCGACACCGACTTCGGGCGCGACCTGGTCTTCGCCAAGTGGGGGATTCCGGACCATGTGCTGTTCGAGAAAGTGACCGCCCTGTCCGATTCACTCCCTCGCCCCTTCCAGGCCACGGTCCTGACGTTATCCAATCACGAGCCGTTCGATCTGCCGGATTCTTCCGTCCAGCGCTACCCGGACGCCTCCGATTCGTCGAAAGTGTTCAACGCCCAACTCTACGCCGATGACGCGGTTGGCCGTTTTCTCCGGGCCATGGCCGCCAAACCGGTCTTCGACAGCACCATCTTCGTCTTCACCGCCGATCACGCCCGTTTCGGCGGCGGAACGCTGGCGCTTGATCCGGTCGACTTCCGCGTGCCGCTTCTGATCTACGGACCGGCCGTCATCGGGAGTGCCGAGCGTCGCATCGATGTGGTGGGCGGACAGGTGGATATCATCCCGACGCTGCTGGGGCTTTTGGGTGACAGCTGCCGTCACGAGAGCTGGGGGCGGGATCTGCTCGAAATCGCGTCGTCTGATTCCGGCTGGGCAACCTTCAACTCTTCCGACCTGGTCGGCTACATGGAACAGAGCTGGTACTATCAGGAAGAAGTCGGCGGGGGACACGCGCTCTTCCGCATGAATGGCCCTGAGACCGTCAAGACCGATGTCGCTGGCGACCATCCCGATGAGCTCGCCCGCCTGCAACGTCGTCTCCGCATATACCTGCAGATCGCCGAGCAGTTGTCGACTCCGCTGGCCGGCCGCTGAAACGAAACGGGCGCTCCAGAGGGAGCGCCCATCTCACTACTCAGCGATTAATGGTTAGAGATTGATCTCGCCAACCGCGCTTTCGACCGCCTCCAGAATCGAACCATCGCGCACCATGTCGGTGACGATTTCGATGTCCGGATACAGCGGCCGGTCATCCACCAGTTTCGGCAGTTTCTTGCGAATGACCTCGAAGGCCGCTTCGGTTCCTTTACCGGCCTTGAGCGGGCGTTTGAAATCGAGCGCCTGCGCCGCCGACATCATTTGAATCGCCACACAAATCTCAGTGTTGCGTAGGATGGTCGTCAGTTTCATCGCCGTCACCGATCCCATGCAGACGTGGTCCTCCTGGTCGGCCGAAACCGAGACGTTATCGACCACCGCCGGATGCGCCAGAATTTTGTTTTCCGACATCAGCGCCGCCTGAGAGTACTGCGCCACCATCAGCCCGGAGTTCAATCCCTTCCCTTCGACCAGGAAGTCCGGCAGACCGGAAAGAACCGGGTTCATGAGGCGGTTGGTATGCCGCTCGGCCAGATCGGCCAGTTCGGCGATCGCGATCGCCAGGAAGTCCTGAGCCATCGCCACCGGTTGACCGTGGAAGTTCCCGGCGGCCAGATAGGCGTCCTCGGCCGTGAAGAACAGCGGATTGTCCGAAACGCCATTCATCTCCTCTACGTGCTGCTGGGTGCAGTACTGCAGTGCATCGAGAGTAGGCCCCATGATTTGCGGAATGCAGCGCAGCGAGTACGCGTCCTGCACTTTTCCGGCGTTGGCCGGTATGGTCTGCGAGGCCTGGATCAGCCGACGAATATTCTCCGCCACGACTTTCTGCCCCCGATGGTTGCGAATTTCGTGAACGCGCGGGTCGAACGCCGCCACTCCTGAACTCACGCAGTCGACCGTCATGCCGGCCGCAATCATGGCGTTCTTGCAGATCTTGCGCGCGTCATGCAGCGCCAGCACACCTACTCCGGTGAAGGCCTGGGTCCCGTTGATCACCCCCAGCCCCTCCTTGAAGCTCAGCACGACCGGCTTGATCCCGGCCGCGGCCATCGCCTCGCCGCCCGACATCCGCTTTCCCTGGTAATCAGCGCGCCCTTCCCCCATCACCACTTCCGCCAACTGCGACAGCGGCGCCAGATCCCCGGAGGTCCCCAGCGACCCCTTCTGGTAAATGACCGGGTGCACCCCCTTGTTGATCATGTCGGTCAGTGTCTCGATGATCAGCGGCCGCACTCCCGAATATCCCTTGCAGAGGCAATTCAAACGCAGCAGCATGGCGGCCCGCACGTTGGATTCCGGAATCGGATCCCCGACCGCCGCAGCGTGCGAATACACGATCCGCTTCTGCAGCTCCATGCCCTGTTCCGGCGAAATCTGTATCCGCGCGAACTCGCCGATCCCCGTTGTCACACCGTACACAGCCACGCCGGCCGCTACTTTGCGCTCGATAACCGCCCGGTTCGCCTTCACGGCCTCCACTGCCTCCGGAGCGATCTTGACCTTCGCCCCATGCCGGCACACCGCGTTCACATCGTCGACCGTCAGGTCGCGCCCATTGATGATAACTTCTTTCATACTTTCACGACTCTCCCATAAGGTGAGATATGTTCAACTCCACATTGTACGATTGGGAGCGGCGCTTTCGGGGCCGGCCGCAACGGCCCACATGGGACTATTCGTCCTGAAGGCCGGAGCCGGCCAAGGCATTATACCGGGATGCAAACGACTGAATCGGCTTGGTGCGAACGAACCCTCGCCGGGTTCCGGGGCAAATATGCTCCATACATATACCTCCGGCAGTAAGATAGGTCACAGATTACGATTGTCAATCGGATTGCAAACCCCCATCTTGCGGTATGGCCAATCCAACCCTACTCGACCATCGGCTCGAAGACATCGCGTTTGTCGCCTTTGACACCGAAACGACCGGCCTCTGGGCCCCTTCCCATCGGCTTGTGGAACTGGCAGGAGTTAGGTGCCGTCTGAGCGGCGAGCCCGACAGTATCTGGCAGTCGCTCATCAACCCGGGGTGTCCCATCCCCCCCGATGTCATCCCTATCCATGGCATTACCGACTCCATGGTGGCGGGCGCCCCTTCGGCCGAACGTGCCTTGGCCGATTTCTTTGCTTTCTGTGGCGACGACACCGTGCTAATCGCGCACAATGCGCCTTTCGACATCTCTTTCGTCGCGGCTGAAATGGACCGGGTCGCCCGGACCCTCCCCGCCAACTCCGTCCTCGACACCGTCGATCTCTATCGGCGGCACTTCACGGCCCTGCCGTCCTATTCCCTGGAAGCGATTGTACAGCACTTCAAAATCGGCTCCGTGCAAGCCCATCGGGCGTTGGCCGATGCCGAACTGGTCCGCCTCGCCTTTCAACACCTTCGGCAATTCTGGCCCTCGTCGATGACTTTCGGCGAGTTGGTCCGCCGTTGCGGCCAATACCACTTCTCCGATGGCCGCCTCAGGGAGGCGGAGCTTTCGGAGCAGTACGCCGATATCACGCTGGCCTGTAAGGAGCACCTGGCACTCGACATCGTCTATGCTTCGGCCGGCCACCCCCCCGAGTCCCGTCGCATCCGGCCGCTTCGCCTCTTCGAGCAGCGGTCGACCCTGTATATTCGCGCGTTTTGCGAAAAGTCGCAGGCCGAACGGACCTTCCGGCTCGACCGCCTGCGCGAATTCCATCTCGCCCGCTAACCACTTCTCTCCATCCCCGACCGGGCAATTCCTGCGAACCTCACACCCTTTTCGTGCGTTACACCCGTATCAGATACATGGAGCTACACAGTCCACTAACCGGTCGCGCGCTCGCGGGCCACCACTTCTGAGGAGATGTGCATGATGCGATGGTCAGCTGTAATCGTTGTCGGGGCTTGCCTGATGTTCACGGTGGGTTCAGACCCGTCGCGGGCCGCCACCCCTCTCCACGCGGTAGAGGTCGCCAATAGCCTCACCAGTCCCCTCTATGTAACCCATGCCCCCGGCGACACCTCACGATTGTTCATCGTGGAGCGGACCGGGCGGATCAAGATTTTGCGCAACGGGGCTGTTCTCCCCCGACCGTTTCTCAATGTCACCACCCTGATTACCTCATCCGGTTCGGAGCAGGGGCTGCTCGGCCTGGCGTTCGATCCCCACTATGCTACCAACGGGTACTTCTTTCTCAATTTCACGAACACCGGCGGCAATACCATCATCGCGCGCTTCCAGGTATCGCCCGATCCGGACAGCGCCGTGCTTGCCTCGCGCCACGACTTCCTCGAAATCGACCAGCCATATTCCAACCACAACGGCGGCATGATGGCTTTCGGACCGAATGACGGATATTTGTACATCGGGATGGGAGATGGTGGCAGCGGCGGCGATCCGCAGAACCGGGCTCAGAATCTGGACTCGCTTCTTGGAAAAATGCTCCGCCTTGATGTCAGCGCCGATACGATCATCGTACCCCCGACCAACCCGTACTTCGGTACTGCAGGCAACCGTCCGAAGATCTGGGCCTTCGGCGTCCGCAACCCATGGCGCTGGAGTTTTGACCGCGCCACCGGGGATCTGTACATGGGCGATGTTGGCCAGAGTGCCTTGGAAGAAATCAACTTCCAGCCGGCCGGCTCGGGCGGGGGCGAAAACTATGGTTGGCGTCGCAAGGAAGGTTTAAGCTGCTACGATCCGCCAGTGGACTGCGCGACCGGCGTGACATTGGTTGACCCGATTTACCAGTACGCTCATGCGTCCAGCCGCTGCTCCATCACCGGTGGCTATGTCTACCGTGGATGCGCAGTTCCGGACCTGCAGGGGACCTACTTCTTCGCCGACTTCTGCACCGGCGAGGTGTGGAGCTTCCAATACGATGGCTCCGGCATCTTGAATTTCCAGTCCCGCAACACCGAACTCGGCATCTCCGGCGGCGGGATCGCGTCCTTCGGTGAGGATGCCCGTGGCGAATTGTATATTGTGTACCTTGGCGGAAGGGTTCTCAAGATTGTGCCCGACGGAGTGGCCAGCCAGTGCAACACCGGCTGCTGTTCCGGGGCTACCGGCAACGTCGACAACGACCCGGGGGATATTGTCGATATCAGCGACCTCTCGGCCATGGTGGACTACCTTTTTTTCGGGGGAACGATCAGCCCCTGCGGGCAGGAGGCTAATGTCGACGCCAGCCCTGCCGGCGAGATCGACATTTCCGACCTCAACCAGCTCATCGACTTCCTGTTTTTCAGCGGCTCCCTCCCGTTCTGTCCCTGAGACCCGGCAAGCGAAAACCCCGGCCGACCGACCGGGGTTTCTCTGAATTTTGGTGGAGCCAGGGAGGATCGAACTCCCGACCTCTTGACTGCCAGTCAAGCGCTCTCCCAGCTGAGCTATGGCCCCGTTATCTGAGTCCCCGATTTTACGCGCCGGAGGCCCCGATGTCAACAGGTTTGTTGTCACCATTCCCCCGGATCAGGCAGAAAACCACGCCCAACAGGGTGAGCGCTCCGCCCACAAAAATCACCGGGCGATAGCTGGTGATGAAGATCAGTCTGGGGTCCGACAGATAGGCGTTCTGCTTCTCGAAAAAGGAGTAGAATGCCGTCGACAGCCCGACCCCAACCGACATCCCGATATTTCGGTTGGTGGCGAGAATACCTGAAGTGACCGCCTGCTGCGATTTGGAGACCGATCCCATCAACGCCGAAGAATTGGGCGTGTTGAACATCCCCACGCCGATGCCGAGAATCACGAGACACATGATGATGTACCCGCTGGTCGTGTCCAGCCCCATTTGACCAAACAAAAACAACCCTGCCGCCGTCAGAATCATTCCGGCCGAGGTCAGCACACGGTACCCCATCCGGTCCGAGAGGCGCCCCGCCAGGGGCGCCAGCACGAACATCAGCACGGGCAGGATAATCAGAAACATACCGACCTGCTTCGGTTCGAACCCCTTGACCCGCTCCAAATAAAACGGCATGAGCACCAGCACGCCGGAGGACGCGACAAAGTGCACCGATTGAGCCAGGATAGAGCTGGTGAACTGGCGGTTACGGAATATTTCGAAGCCAATCAGAGCGTGCTCCGGCTTCGACTCAATGAAGAAGAATGCCGCCAGGGCGGTGGCCGAAAGGACCAGCAACCCCCAGATGCGAGGATCGCTGAACGGGTGATCGTTGATCAGACTCAGGGCAAAAATGCCGGAAACGAGTCCTGTGGAGATCGCCACGGCACTGGGAATACGAACCCTTCGTGTCGCCTGCCCCGGAGGCAAAAGCGAGAAATAGCGATACACGAGGTACAAGCCGACCAAACCAACCGGCAGATTGACATAGAAGATTGAGGGCCACGACCAGATACCCAGCATAAGTCCCCCAACCGGCGGTCCGACCATGAAGCCGGCGGCCACCATCATCACCATCATGCCGATCCCCTTGCCCCGTTCCGATGCCGGAAAGACCCTCGCCACCATCCCCGGGCCGATCGCCGCGAACATGGCCGTTCCGGTCGCCTGGATGACCCGCCCCAAAATCAGCACATAAATGTTCCCGGCCACGGAACAGACCAACGACCCGGCCAGAAAGAAGATATATCCAAATCGGTATGCAAACGCGTACCCTTTCGCTTCGGTCCAGGCGCCGAATACCAGCATCAACCCGATCAGGGTCAGCGAGTAGGAGAGAACAACCCACGCCACCAAATCCACGCCGCAATTCAACTTCTCCGCGATCGTAGGAAGCGCCACATTGACGATGGAGCCGTCAAATGTCGACATGAAGGTGCCGAGGGCGCCGACCGCAAAAAACTTGTAGCGGTTGGCCTGGATCGTTAACTCGTCCATAACTTCTTATCTTTTAACGTGTTGCCCAAAAACAAGTTGACAATTGTCGGCGCTAAGCATAACCTAAACCTACTGCCGGGTCAATTGGTTTCCGGGGTATTGAACAATTTCAGGAGCCAATCGTCTAGAATGAGTGGAGTAACCGCGTTCGGGGTATGAATCAGACGATCCCGGAACTGGTCGAACGATTCTCGGGGGGTGACCCGGTTGCCTTCGGCGAGTTGGTGCGACTGCACCAGAGGAAAATCTATTCGGTGGCGTTTCGCCTCCTGGGGAATCACCTCGACGCCGATGAAGTGGTACAGGAAACGCTCGTTAGAGTCTATCGACGACGAAAGGATTTACGGAATGTAGGCAGCTTCACGTCATTCGTCCTTCGGATCGCCACCAATTACGCTATCGACCTCCTGCGTAAACGCAAAGGGCACGGCGGTGTGACCGACGATCCCTCCAGACTTCCCGGCGAGATCCAGATAGAGCTCTCCAGAAGAGTCCGGACGCCGAGTGACGAATACGATGACCAGAAGCTGATGAAGGAAATTACGAGTGCGATGGAGCAGCTGCCGCCGCGGCAACGCCTGACTGCGATTCTTCACGACATTGAAGGATACACCAAAGGAGAAATCGCCGTCATGCTGAACTGCCCCGAGGCAACAGTTCGGTCGAACCTGCACATCGCCCGACTCAAGCTCAAAAAGGTGCTGTCGAAGCGACTGAACGTGAAGGAGTAACGATGATATGCCGTGTCGTCCTGTCGCTGCTTGATGAATACATCGACCATGAACTGCCGCCGCCTCAAGCGGCCGCGTTGCGGGCTCATTTGGACCAGTGTCCTTCCTGCCGGGCCGAGGCTGATCGCTCTCTGCGTCTGAAGGATCTGCTGGCAGCGGCCCCAACCCGGGATCCCGGCTCGCAGTACTGGCACGAACTGATTCCGATCGTCAGGGCCAGGACTGTTGATGCCGATCCGTCATGGTCTTTGGGGGAGCAGCCACCCGCAAATCCTCAGCCGCGAACCGACCTGGCGCGTGCGATCGTCACCTGCGCTGCCTCGCTGGCGCTTCTAACGGCAGCCGTGCTGGTGGGAAGTCAGCACCAGAGCCAGTCGGCACGCCTCGAACAGGAGTACCGCCCGTTTCTGGTCACGGCTCCGCTCAGGGCCGTACTCGCCTCCGATCATACCACCCTCGTTACGGTCGATGAACAACAGACGATTGTCCGGGGCTCGCTTATTCTGGGAGCCCCCGGACCGCTGGGCAGATTCCTGGCTCTTCCGGAACTGCATCGGCAATAGGGGCTAACCACAGACGCTGGAGATGTACGTGAAAACAATAACCGCCACTCTCGCCACCGCGCTGGTCGGCGCCATTCTTCTCTCCTGCAGTGCGGGCGATAAGTCGATTGTCATTCGGTTCCGCTATGAACCCGGCCTGCAGCTCACTTATAGCCAGACCACGGAGCGCCGAACCGAAGTCTCCGAAGGCGGGAAGGTCGTCAAAGCCTATAATGCGACCATCCCCCTCCAGATCGAACAGACAATTCGCCGCGTCCTGCCGGATTCATCGGCCGAGCTGCTCGAACGAGACTCCTGGGACTTCACCGCCCCCAATGAGAAGGACTCAACGAGACTGGATACACTGAAAGGCAGTCGCGAACTCGTCCTTTATGTCATGCCGAACGGCAAGATCCTCGATATCGATTTCGTCTCCGAGATCGACAGCGCCTCGGCGGCCTATATTCAGCACTATATCGAGCAAGCCAGCCCGGTCTTTCCTTCTCATGGGCTGGCGATCGGCCAGGGCTGGACTCAGGAAACCAGCATCATGATCGATTCCGTACCAACTCGTGCCGCCACCCGATATGAGTTCACCCGCATTGAAAAACACATGGGCTACGATTGCGCGGTCATCTCCTACGATGGCACCCTGGCGATCCCGGTAAAACCCAGCCCGAAGGACACCACCCGGCGCCACGGCGTCGACCGGATACGCTCCACGGGCAATGTCTTCTTCGCCTGGCGCGAGGGATGCGTCGTCCTGCAGACCGAGTCGTGGACGCTCGAGGGCATCCGAGAGAAGCTGACCGACGGCGCCATGACCCCGTATCGGGTCGACACCCATCAGGAAACCCAGTTCGTCCTTAAGGAACGGAAGACGATCTAGGTATTCACCGGGTCAAGCGCGACGTCACCATGGCCGGTCCACGCGTTATTCTCATTATTCTCGATGCTTGCGGCGTCGGCGCCTTACCGGATGCGCCCGCCTATGGCGACGCCGGAACAGCGACTATTCCGCATATCGCCGAGGCCGTCGGCGGGCTGCACATGCCGCATACCGAACGACTTGGGCTTGGGCTGGTAGCCCCGATCAAGGGCCTCTCTGCCAACATCACACCCACTGGTTGCATCGGTCGACTCGCCGAGCGCTCTCCCGGAAAAGACTCTACCACCGGACACTGGGAGCTGGCCGGCGTTGTTCTAGACCAGCCGTTCCCGGTCTTTCCCCAAGGCTTTCCGATGGAGTTGGTCGCGGAATTTGAGCGCCGCACCGGCGTCCGCACCATCGGCAACTGCGCGGCCAGCGGAACCGAAATCATCGAGCGTCTGGGGGATGAACATCTGCGAACCGGCGCCCTGATCTTGTATACCTCGGCGGATTCCGTCTTCCAGCTTGCCGCCCATGAGGATCTTTGCCCACTTCCCCGTCTGTACGAGATATGCCGGATAGCTCGCGACCTAATGGTCGGGCCGTACGATGTCGGACGAGTGATCGCTCGCCCATTTATCGGTACCTCCGGGTCCTTCGTCAGGACCTCCGGCCGCAAGGATTTCTCCCGCACACCCCCTGCCGACACCCTGCTCGACAAGCTCACCGCCGCCGGCCAGGGCGTGCTCGCTATCGGCAAGATCTACGATCTGTTCGCCGGCCGAGGCATCACGAGAGCCATCAAAACCGCCAACAATGACGAGGTAATGCAGGCAATAGCGACAGCCGTTGCAGATGACACCGAGCACCGCCTGATCTTCGCCAATCTGGTTGATTTCGATCAGCTCTGGGGACACCGCAATGATGAGCACAATTTTGCCCTGGCCCTGGAGCAGTTCGACCGCCAACTTGGTCAACTCCTACCCCTCCTGCGGCCTGACGATCTTTTGATCCTGACCGCCGACCACGGCTGCGATCCCACGTTCAAGGGTTCAACCGATCACACCCGCGAGTATGTGCCGCTCATCCTGCACGGCCGGCCGGTCCGCTCCGGACTCCATCTGGGAACGCGCGACAGTTTCGCCGATCTGGGAGCCACCCTCGCCGAATGGTATGGTCTGCCGGCCTTGCCGGCTGGGCTCTCTTTTTTGGACAAGATTCTCGCGTGAAGAGACGATGAGGTGCAACCGTGAATTCCATACTGGCAAATCTCCCAGCGCGCTTTGACCACGCCGCGCTGCAGTCCGAAGTCGATGAGACGGCCGTTCGCCGCCTCTGCGAGGAGGCTCGCCAGCACGGGTTTTTCTCAGTAGCGATAAACCCGGCCTGGACCTCCCTGGCTGCCTCTCTGCTTGAAGGAAGTCCGGTCAGAGTGCTCTCCGTCTCCGGTTTCCCCTTGGGCGCCTCTCGTACCGATGTCAAAGTGGTCGAGGCCGTAGAGGGAGTGAACGACGGCGCCCATGAGATCGATATGGTGGCGAATATCGGCTGGCTTTGCTCGGACCAGTTCGAGGAAGTCGAGATCGAAATTCGCAAGGTCCGGCGCAATCTCCCGGACGACGTCGTTCTGAAAGTGATCATCGAGGCCGGGAAACTGACCGAGCGCCAGCAAATCGAAGCCACCAAGTGCGTTGTCAATGCCGGCGCTCAGTTCGTCAAGACCTGCACAGGGTTCTTCGGCGGAGCCACCGTGGAACAGGTGCGCACACTTCACGCCGCCGCGGCCGGAGTGATCGAGGTCAAAGCCTCTGGCGGCATCCGTACCCTCAAGCAGTGCCGCGAGTTGCTGGAGGCCGGCGCTTCGCGTCTGGGATCATCATCGTCGGTCGCCATCCTGCAGGAATGGCGCTCCCGCGGGGGAGTTTGAAAGCGACTCCAGCCCCCCCTTCCGCTTTACTTTCCCTCGTACGGTCATATATTTCCAGTATGGACAAGCCCGAGGAGCCGGTGCGCAAAGGCAGGCCGTTCATCGGCATGCACTTCCGCTGTTGCGGTGTGTATTCTCGGATTTACCTCAACCCCGCCGAGACTGCGTTTGTCGGCTGGTGCCCCAAATGTGCCCGCAAGGCCGAAGTGCGCGTGGGGCCCGATGGCTCCCCGACTCGGTTCTTTTCAGCCGGTTGAATCCCGGCAAGTAGAGGACAATGTCACTGCTGAAATCGAAAATCGTGGTCGTTCCGATGGGTGAGGTCGACTTCATGCTGGTCAACAAGCTCGCCTCCAATGTCGGCCCCATCTTCAGTCGGTCCGTGGATATTCTCAAAGGCATGAAAATGCCTTCGGAGGCGCTCAACCTCATTCGCAATCAATACTATGCCCAGGTGATCCTCTCCAAACTGGAGCGGACCAAAGCCAACAGCCGTGAGAAAGTGATTGGCGTCTGCGAAGAAGATTTGTATCTGCCGGATGAATCATACGTGATGGCGTGTGTCGACCGTCTGTCCGGAACAGCCGTCGTATCGTTATACCGCATACGCCAGGAATTCTACGGACTGCCGGAAGATGAGGCCAAGGTGTATCCCCGGCTCTTCAAAGAGGCCGTCCATCGGTTGGCTCACCTCTTTGACCTGACCGAATGCCGCAACCCAAGGTGCGTAAACTACTACAGCCAGATCATGCTGGATATCGACAATAAGAGCGACCGCTTTTGCGATATCTGCCGACGACAACTGACCAGTGTAACCTGAATGACGCTCGAACAGCTCATAGACTTTCTGAAGTCTGATCCGGTCATCAGCCGGAATATCTCTCATTGGAAAACCTTTCCGGCCCGGGCACCACAATTGGTCGAATTCCCCGATTGCCTCGACCGGCGTCTCGTCGAGTCGCTTCGCGCCCGCAACATTCAGCAGCTCTACGCCCATCAGGGGAGCGCGGTGAATGCCGTGGTCGCCGGCAACGACGTGGTCGTCGTAACCCCGACCGCATCGGGCAAGACGCTGTGTTACAATCTTCCGGTGCTCAACGAGATCCTTCGCCAACCCGAATCCCGCGCTCTGTATCTCTTCCCCACCAAAGCGCTGGCCCAGGACCAACTGAGCGAGTTGTACGAATTCATCCAGAAACTCGACGTTGATATCAAGACCTACACCTTCGATGGCGATACGCCGCAGACCGCGCGCCGGCTGATTCGCTCTGCCGGGCACATCGTCGTCACCAACCCGGACATGCTTCATGCCGGCATCCTGCCGCACCACACCAAATGGATCAAGCTGTTCGAGAATCTCAAGTTCGTCGTTATCGACGAGGTTCATCAATACCGGGGTGTCTTCGGCTCGCACCTGGCCAACGTCATCAAGCGGCTCAAGCGAATCTGCGCCTTTTATGGCTCCGACCCGCAGTTCATCTGCTGCTCCGCCACGATCGCCAACCCCGACGAACTGACCGAGAAGATCATCGGCCGCAAGCCGCAACTGGTCGACAACAACGGCGCTCCGGCCGGTGAGAAGCACTTCCTGATCTACAACCCGCCGGTCATCAACAAGCAGCTCGGGATTCGCAAGTCGGCGGTCAATGAAGCGGCCCGGCTTGCCTCGCACTTCCTGCGCAACCGCATTCAGACGATTATCTTTGCCCATTACCGCCTCTATGTCGAGGTCCTGCTCACCTATCTCCAGCGCGAATTGAAAGGCGACTTCGGCAAAGGCATCACCGTCGCCGGTTATCGCGGCGGTTACCTGCCCAATGAGCGGCGCCAAATAGAAGCCGGACTCCGCAACGGCTCGATCACCGGCGTGGTGTCGACCAACGCTCTTGAGCTGGGGGTCGATATCGGTTCGCTCGATGTCTCCATCATCGTCGGATACCCCGGCTCGATCGCCTCGCTCTGGCAACAAGCCGGGCGCGCCGGCCGGCGGGCCGGTGCTTCGCTGACGGTGCTGGTAGCCAATTCGACCGCCATCAATCAGTTTCTGTGCACTGAGCCGAAGTTCATTTTCGAGCGCACGCCGGAACTCGGTATTGTCGATCCGGACAACCTGATCATCCGCACCAACCATCTCAAATGCGCCACCTTTGAGCTGCCGTTCGGCGCCGATGAGACCGCGGCCGATGCTTCGGCCGGTCAAATCCTCGAATACCTCGCCTACCAGAATGTCATTCGCAAGGCGTCCGACCGATACCACTGGTCATCCGAAATTTATCCCGCCCAGCAGGTGTCCCTCCGTTCGGCCTCGCCGGACAACTTCGTCATCCTCAATGAGACGAGACAATCCGAGGTGATTGGCGAGGTTGACTACTTCTCGGCGCCGATTTTCCTGCACCCCGAGGCCATTTACCTCCACGCCGCCAACCAGTACCAGGTCACCAAACTGGACTGGGAGGGGAAAAAGGCCTACGTCAAGGAAGTTGCGGTTGACTACTACACCGACGCCGAAACCAAGAGCGACCTCAAGGTCCTGCAGGTGAATCAGGAGTCAATCCACCTCGATGACGCCCGGATGCTCACCGGGGAGGTCTCCGTGACCAACGTCACGGTACTGTTCAAAAAGATCAAGTTCGAGACCCATGAGAATGTCGGCTCGGGCATGCTGAACCTGCCCGAACTGGAGATGCACACCTGTGCCTTCTGGTACTCCTTCCCCGGCGATATCGCGCTGAAACTGAATCTGGGCGGCGATACGTTCGGGGGCTCCTTACGCGGCCTGGCCAATCTCCTGGGGAAGATCGCCCCGCTCTGGGTGATGTGCGACCCGCGCGATCTGCGTTCGATTTCGCAGGTGCGCGCTCCGTTCACAGAGCGCCCGACCGTCTACGTCTACGAAAATATCCCCGGCGGTGTTGGTCTGTCGGAGAAATTGTTCGGAGAATCCGAGCGGCTCTTTGAAGCATGTCGCCAGCATGCCCGGGGCTGCGGTTGCTCCTCCGGCTGCCCCACCTGCGTCGGTCCGCCCATGGAAGTCGGGGAGCAGGGACGCGATGGCGTCGTCAAGCTGCTCGATTACATGCTGGCCGTCATGAAATAGCTCTCGAAAGCCTGTTGATCGAAAGTGCCCTCGAAGAAGCAGCGGCCGGGCTTCGTCATGGGCTGTCCGGCCGCTAGAGATGGAAATCGCCTACTTGGCGGCTGAGTGTTCCTTGCGATACTGCTCGGTAGCCTCGTTCGAACGCTTCCCGAAATCGTGCAGTTTCGGCACAAAGGTCGAGTCCGGCGCCGTATACAAATTTACAATACCGTAGGCAGTCCTCACTTCTTCGATTTTCACCCCGGCCATCATATACTCCCCGTACTTGCTGCAATGACCGCACATGTTTGGCATCTTCCCGGTCTGCATCCCCTTGACCACTTCCTGCATCCCCGCCATAGCCTTGGCGAACGCCGGCACATAGGCCGAGTCGATATGGGTGATCGAGAGCAGCCCGTTGGCCAGATTGTGATACTCCGTGTTCATATGCTCCAACAAACCGGGTTGATCTCCAATCTGCTTACAAAAGGCGCAGTTTTTCAGATCGAACCACGGTTTCTCCTGCGCTCCGGCCGCCGCGGCGATCAGCAAGATCAGGCCGCACGCCGCTGCCCAGATACGTACGCTCTTCATCAACAACCTCCTTGATGTGGAATGGTATCCAAAAGTAGAGTAAACCGGTCGATTTGGCAAGCCCCGGGAATAGTCCCGAGCCAAAAAAATAGGTCCCGACTCTCGTCAGGACCCAGCTCTCCTCAAAAACCGACTCTCCATTTGGGCGATTTAACCGCCAAGAAAGACCGCCCGTGTGAGCTAAGCCGGAATCTCTTCCGGCTCTTCGCGGGGCCACAGTCCCCACGACCTCGGTTCTGGTGATGGTATCAACAAGAACTGTGCCGGACTTGGGTCAAAATCGTAAAGCGTTGGCTCTCACCGGGAACCAACGGAAAGTGCATTGCATGGCAAGGGTTCGTTCGCAGACTGTGCGGCAATTGGGCGGTCCCGACGGCAGATTCTGCGTACCAAGCAAAAGCCCTCGCTGTGACCAGCAACGAGGGCTCGAACTTTATCGAACGCGTGAGCAATCGTAGTCAGCTACGACCTTTAATTACTTCAGCAGCATCATCTTTCTCGTCATCTCGAACTTGTCGGCCGAGATACGATAGAAATACATGCCACTGGCTACCGAATTGCCGTCCGTGCCGTTGCCATCCCACGTCACCGTGTGACTGCCGGCCGGCATATCGCTGTCGACCAGCGTTCTGACCTGCTGGCCAAGCACGTTGAAAACCCTCAGCTCAACCTTCGACGCCGCCGGGAGATCGAACGAAATCTCGGTCGACGGGTTGAACGGGTTCGGGTAATTCTGCTTCAGATCGAAGCTCTGAGGCAGACCGGCTCCGGCTGTCAAGGCAAAAGCCGTCTTGTCAAAAGTCGGCTCGACTCTCTGCTGGCCGATCTGGCCGTTGGCGTCCCAAGTGTGATAGATAAACACCAGTGAGTGATGAGGATTCTCCAGCTTCACGGTTTCCAGCGAAAGCTCACTCACCGTCGGATCCGTCACCTCGAACACCAGATTGGCCACGGCCCCGGTGCCGGCTGACAGCTCCGGCTTCCGAGTCGGGGTCAACTGCGAGACCAGACCGATCACAACCGTCTTGTTGACATTGTCAATCCTGGCCACTTTCAGGTCAAAGTACGAGACCCGAGTGTTCTCGAAGTTAACCTCTTTGAGGGTCACCCCATCTGAGAATTTCAGCGGGATGTCGATTGCCATCAGGTTGTCGTCGTTGGAAATGGACAGCGGTACCGTCACCGTGCGATTGTCGCCCAGCGACACTTTGCCGGCCACCAACGCCTGGTTGTTCGCGGCACCTACCAGGGCCGGAAACACCAGAACGGCAGCGATGACTGCGAACATCATAATGCGTTTCAACAAGGCTCACCCCCTCAGGGTTAGCATGTGGTTAACGTTGTGGCTGTCGCATGCACGTACAGTCCTTTGCACGACGCAGCCGCTTTCTATCCGCAATACGAAATGCTATGTCCCGGCGGTTACTCTGTAAAACGCAATCGTGAGGATATGGTTGATTACCCCGTGTCCACTATCAGAGTAACACCAAACTAAACGTGTGTCAAGTATTTTGTGTTCAGTTCGATGCTCCTCCTGGCCCTCGCACAGCACTTCCAAGGCGGCATGCCGGCGACAGCCCGGACTCCTCAAAGCTCCAATCGTCCACCACCTAATACACCGGTACGGCGTCAAAGGTTCCCGCTGTGCGGCTTCTCCGCCCCGACTCCGGGCGCAAAGACTGCGCCGCTACCCTCTCGTGATTCAGGATGAGACACCGAATTGCCGCAAATAGCCGCGAAATGGACCATACGGGCCCACATCCCCACGCTCTGGCCGCGCGCGACTAAATGCTTGACAGCATTGAACTTCTGGCAGACATTATCCCCACATGAAACATATAAGCTCAGCCCTGGTGGAGGTCGCGTGAAACCTACGACCAATTCTGACGCAAAGTCGCCGGATTCCTTTAAACCATTCATTCCAGCTACCGAGGAACCAGCCGAAGTAACCACTCGCGCCCTGATCCTCGGCGTCCTGGTGGCATTGGTGTTTGGCCTGGCCAACGCCTATCTCGGCCTGAAGGTTGGCATGACCGTCTCCGCATCGATCCCGGCCGCCGTCATTTCGATGGCTATTCTCCGGGCTATGCGGAAGAAGCCGACCGTTCTCGAAAACAACATCGTTCAGGGGATGGGGTCGGCTGGCGAGGCCCTGGCAGCAGGAGTTATTTTCACAGTCCCGGCTTTCTTTATCTGGTCCGCGAGCTCCCAGTTGGCCGTCCAGGGATACAACTTCAATATTGCCCAATGGCAAATTCTGGCCCTGGCCATCCTCGGCGGGACCCTGGGCGTGTTGCTCATGATTCCGCTTCGCCGCTTTCTCGTGGATAAAGAACATGGCAAGTTGAAGTATCCCGAAGGCACCGCTTGCGCCGAGATCATCAAGGCCGGCGATGAGGGAGGCACACGGGCGAGAATGGTGTTCACCGGCATCGGCATTGGCGCCGGCTATAAGATCATCATGAACCTGGTCAAGGGTTGGCCGGAAGTCGTCGAGACCAACCTCAAGGGAATCTTCAAAGGCGGCGTCCTGGGCATTGACGCTACCCCCGCCCTCCTGGCGGTCGGTTATATCATCGGCCCACAGATTTCGGCAATGATGCTCTCCGGGGCAGTTCTCGGCTACCTCGCTATCGGGCCGCTGCTCGCCTTCATCGGCAATCAGGCCCCCGACATGATCATCTCCCCCGGGACGATTCCGCTCTCCCAGATGGACCCCAGCCAATTGCGTGGTTCCTATATCAAATATCTGGGCGTCGGCGCCGTCACGCTCGGCGGCTTTGTCTCGCTGATGAAGTCGTTTCCGATCATCATCGCCTCCTTCCGCGAGGGATTCTCGCAACTCCTCGGCGGTGGCGCCAAACCCGAGTCCGTCGCCCGCACCGCCCGCGACCTCCCGATGAAATGGGTGCTGCTCGGCGTGCTCGGCGTCATGATCGTCATCGCTTTGTTGCCCGGTACCGGCCTGCCGCTGGTCGGTGTCTTACTGGCGGTCATATTCGGCTTCTTCTTCGTCGTCGTCGCCGCGCGCATTGTCGGTCTGGTTGGTTCTTCCTCGATGCCGGTGTCCGGCATGACCATTGCCACCCTCCTCGTCACCTGCCTCTCGCTCGTCGGTCTCGGCTACGCCGGCCCGAAGGGGATGGTCGCGGCTATGATGATCGGCACCATTGTCTGTATTGCCGTCAGCATGTCGGGTGATATCTCCCAGGACCTCAAGACCGGATTCCTACTGGGCGGCACACCGATCCGGATGCAGCTTACCACCTTGCTCGGCATGGCCGCTCCCGCGCTGGTCATGGGCTTCATGTTGTTTTATCTGCGAGATACGTTCGGCTTCGTTGAAGGGCAAACCGCCCGCGCGCCCATGCTTGCCCCGCAGGCCAACGTCATGGCCACCGTGGTCAACGGAATCATGAACGGCAACCTTCCCTGGGCTCCCATCATCGTCGGCGCCATGCTGGCCCTGTCAGTTGAACTGCTCGGGATCGGCGCGCTGCCGTTTGCCATCGGCCTGTACTTGCCGCTGAATCTCTCGACTCCGATCATGGTCGGAGGTATCATCGCCTGGCTCGGCACCCGCAACACCGACTCCGCCACCGCCGACTCACGCACCATGCGCGGGACGCTCCTGGCCTCAGGACTGGTCGCCGGTGACGCCCTTATGGGGGTGACGGTCGCTTTCGTTATCGGGTTGTCGGAATCATATGCTCACTACTATGACGCACACGACGGTGTTCTGACATCGCTGACCACTGGCTATGGCCCGGCGGTCTCGCTCATTCTGTTCGGAGCACTCGCGTTACTGCTGTATCGCCAGATGATGGGCGGCAAGAAGAAAGCGTAACCCCGGTATTCAAAACGCCAATGGCCGCTGGTGGAAACCCCACCGGCGGCCGTTTTGTGTTTGGCAACGTTGGGGATTAGTACTTCGCCCGCCGCTCGATCATGTAATTCGATCCGGGCTTCTGCTTGGTGATCTTCTTCAGGTCCGCCAGCATCCGCGCCAGTTCCCCCACGTGTGAGAACTTGCCATTCTCGTTCACGATGACGGCGATTGAGATACTGAGTATCGGAAAACTCTCCACGACCCCGCGGCGATTGATGGTCGTGATGAACCCGCGCTCCCGATCCTCTTCCTCATAGCGGAACGGGATGATCGTATCAAAGCACCGGATCACCCAGCCGCAGACCTTCTCCACCAGATCGGACGGAATGATGAACATGAAATCATCCCCTGCGATATGCCCCACGAATCCCTCCGGGCACAGATCAAACACCACGTCCTTGAGAATCCGCGCGGTGAGTTTCACCACTTTGTCCCCTCGGAAGTAGCCGTAGTAGTCGTTAAAGGCCTTGAAATTGTCCAAGTCGGCGTAACAGGCCGCGAAGCTGTTCCCCAGGCTCATCTGATGGGTCAACTCCTGCTCGATAATAGCCGTTCCGGGCAACATAGTCGAGGGATTTACGGCCATGTCGCGGCGGTTCCGCTCGATCACTCGTCGCAGGCGAACATCCACCAGCCGATCCACCCACTCGCCGTAGATGAACTCCTCCGCACCATTCTCGTAGGCCGCCACCACCATCGTCACGGGCGGCTCCGGGTGGTACAGGATGATCGGGATGATCGACAGAAAGATGTTCTGTTTGATGCCGCGCACCAGATCGATCTCCCGGAGAAAGTCGCCTCGCCCTGCGATCACGATGGCACAGACGGGATACCGCTGGCAGACCTTGAGCAGTTGCTCGAAGGTATCAAAGTAGTGAAAGGAGGTCGGTTGATTGCGGTAGTACTGACGGATGTGAAAGTCAAGACTTACCCCGTTTTGCCGGACGGCGAAGTGGTACGTTCGGCTGTGCGGAGCCGGCAGGTCGCTGAGAACCGGCCAGTTCGCGAGGATGGTACTTTCGGTGCTCGGTAATAATGTAGTCACGGTCAAGTTTGGTATATACCTCTGTTGTCGATATATCGGCATGGCCGAGCATTTCTTGTACCATCCGCAGATCTGCCCCTCCCTCAATAAGATGCGTGGCAAACGAGTGCCGGAAAGTATGGGGCGTTACCCTCTTTGGGATGCCTGCCCGCCTCACCAGCCCTTTGACCATCTTCCACAAACCAACCCGGGAGAACCGCTTGCCTGATCGGTTCTGAAAAATGACTGTCCCCCTTGCTCCGGCCGGCCGGTTCGGCCTCTCGACCATATACCGGCTCAGGGCCTCCCGTGCATATTCACCGATCGGCACCAACCGCTGCTTATTCCCTTTCCCGGTCACCCGGACAAAGCCGGCTTCGAACTCGATATCCGACCATTTTAGATTGATGAGCTCGGATATCCGAAGCCCGCAGCCGTAGAGCACTTCAATCACCGCTCGATTCCGCGGGCCGTTCGCGGCCCCCGTGTCGGCGGCTTTGATTATCCGTTCGATCTCCTCGGGCGAAAGATAATCCGGATGATACCTCGATATCGTGGGAGCCGAGTAAGCGCGTGTCGGATCGTCCTTTCGCAACCCCGTTTCGCAGGTCCAGGCGAAGAACTGGCGCAAACTGGAGATTCTTCGGGCCATGGTCGCCGGCTTCCTTCCCAGGCCGTTCAACCAGGTGAAGTACCGGGTTACATCCGCAATGGTCACACCGGTAACGGTTTGTTTGGGATTCTCCTTGACGAAGTCGGCCAGGTCCCGTCGATACGCCTGAAGACTATTGGCCGAAAGTCCCCGCTCGAGACGAAGGTGCTGCAGAAACTCGCCGATGGCATTCTCGAACATGGCTGCCTACAGTCCGTGCGCCATGGCGATCACCGCCGGAACCTGGTACCCGCCAGCCATCAGGACTCGCCGGAGCTCCCGCACGGTCGCCCCGGTTGTCACGACATCGTCAACCAGAATCAGAGACTCCCCGCCCCCGACGTCCTCTTCCAGTTCAAACACGCCTCGGATGTTCTTCTCGCGCTCATCATGCCGTAGCCGCGCCTGCTCGCGCCGTCCCGCCATCCGCACCACCAGATCATCGCGCACCGGCCAGTTCAGCCGTTCTCCCAGCGCCTCGGCAAACAACAACGCCTGGTTGTAGCCGCGGGCGTATTCGCGCGTGTGATACAAAGGCGTGGGGACAAGTGCACAGGGACTGAATTGCTCCAGTCGGGCGCCGAACCGCTCGGCAAGCTCCCGAGCAACCGTCTCGGCCGGCGTCGTGATCCCCCTGAACTTAAACTGCACGACAATCTCCTTCAACGGGTCCAGATAGTTGCCGAAGGCATACAGCACAAACGACTCATCCCGGCAGAAACTGCAGGTCGCCGACTCATCCGCCATTTGGCCGCACAGCAAACAGATGGGACTGTTGAAACGGTCGATCCGCCTCTGGCACAGCGGACATATGCCGGATCGCTCTTCCGTATACACACCGCAACCGAGGCAGAGCGGCGGGAAGAAAAAGTCGAGCATCCCGCCCGGATCGGTCAATTTCGGTCGATGCAACGAGGACATGATCAGAAGCAATGGCCGCCCGCCCCCGATTTCAAGTAGAATCTACTTCCATCGGCGGAGGAGGTGACGCACGGAGAAGTAGAGAATGGCTCCCGCCAACGCCGCTGCCGCCAGGACCGAAACCAGACTGCTCCCCTCGGTCGGCAGCGAGGTGGACGAATAGTGAGGCACCACTTCGCAGAACCGGTAAACGGCGTCCAGCGCTATTCCGCACAAGAGCGCCATCACCACAATGGTGGCAAGATATCGCAGGGTTGAACCCACGCCGAGAATTCTCCGCACCACGGTGATTGTGGTCACATTGGTCGCCGGACCGACCAGCAGGAACACCAGAATCGCCCCCGGCGAAAACCCTGCGGCCAGCATGGTGGCAGCCAGGGGGGTCGATGAGGCGGCACAGATATAGAGCGGCACGCCGATTACCAGCGCCCACAGATACCCCATCCAGCCATGCACGCCGGCGAGCGCGGACCAGTTGCCGGGCCCCTGCAAGAGCGCACCCACCAGACCCGCGAGGAGAAACCCGAACGCCAGATAGGGAGCCAGATCCGCCATCAGGTCGAGAAACGCATAGCGAATCCCCGCCCCGATTCGCTGCGGCCATGGCGCTGCGTCCGACGCCGTTGCCCCCCCCGGTTTTCGACAAGTGTCGCAACAATCTTGCGGAAGTATCTTAGCCTCAGCAGAGGATTCGGAGCCAAAACCGACCTCCACCAGACCGGCGGCTGTCGCCGTCAGAAACGCCGAGACAGGTCGGGCGATCGTGAGCAGTGGATCGGTTAGGGATAGCGTCAGAAGTATCGAATCCACCCCCGATTCCGGCGTCGCGATCAGAAAAGCCGTAACCGCTCCCCGATCTACTCCGGACCGCCGCAATTGCGTCGCCACCGGCAACACGGAGCAGGAACAGAGCGGCAGAGGAACCCCAATGACCGCCGCCTTGATCACGCCGCTCCCCCTTCCCGCACGCAACAAGTTGGCTACGGTCCGCTCGTTGAGAACAAGCCAGAGCAGCCCGGCCAGGACCAGCCCGATAAGAAAGAGCAGGGCCGAATCCAGGAGAATACTCCAGGTAGATTCGGCCCAGCGAACCAGAAACGGCGTCACGGGATCAGCCGCCCATCTCCTTCAAAGCCTGCCGTGCTGCATCGGCAGCCTGCCCCCGAGGGTCGATCTTGAGATACTTCGTCCAGTATACTTTGGCCGAATCATTCATCTGCTGCTCGCGGTAAACAATCCCCAGATTGAAATGAGCGATCGGGTGGTCCGGCTTGAACGTTAGCGCCTTTTTGAACTCATCGAGCGCCCGCTGCGGTAAACCCATACCGTGCAGGCAAGCGCCGTAGTCGACCCGCACATCCGGCAGCGTGCTGTCAAGGGCCAGCGCCCGCTTATAGCATTCCGCGGCAATGGGGAAATTCTGCTCATCCATAAACTTGTTTCCTATCGTGATCAACGTGGGAAGATCCTGCGGCAGAGAATCGAGCATGGCCATCGACATCCCCTGATGCGGATCGGCCGGATCGCTCCCCATACTCCGTGTCGGTGGCGTTTCCGCCGGCCGGGCGGGCGGTTCCGGCTGCTCCTTAATCATGAAATAGGCCACCCCCACCGCTACCAGAGTCCCGCCAATGATCAGGAGGTCCCGAAGTCCGGTGGCCTTGGCTGGCTTGACGGACGGGGCTTTCGATCCCACCGGCGCGCCACATTCTGGGCAGAATTTCGCCCCCGAAGGGATCTGGGCGCGACAACTCGAACAGGCTATTGTGTTCATATGCATTCGTTCCTTCTTGGCTTGTACTGCCGGAAATATATGTCGGCATGACAGTTCCGCAATCGGTTTCGGCCCGTTTGAAGCCAAAAATCCGGCTGACACGGTCCAAAATGACCCCTATATTATCCACCCGTTGGAGAAAGGAACCGTATCCTATGAGACCGCTGCTCGCCATCCTGCTTTTGGTCACGATCTCAGCCACAGCGCCGGCTGAGACTCCCTATCCGATCACTGCCGACTCCGTATACAAACATATCGCCGTACTGGCTTCCGATTCGCTGGAGGGAAGGGAAACCGGGGAGATTGGTGAATGGAAAGCCGCACAGTATATCATCTCCGTCCTTCAGTCGGCCGGCCTGCAGCCAAGAGGGGAACACGGTTCGTGGCTTCAGCCGTTCGAGTTCACGCGCAGTATCTCGCCGGGCCCGAAATCGCGACTCCTGGTCAACAACCAGGAACTCAAGCTCGGCGACGAGTATCAGCCGCTCCCCCAGTCCGGGAACCTCTCGTTTTCGTTTACGGACATCGTACCGGTAGATTACGGCATCGTCACCGAGGATAGCGCCTACAACGACTACTCCGAAAAAATCGTTGCCGGCAAAGTGGTTCTGATCAAGCGATTCGCCCCGGATGCGCAAGCGAATCCGCATGTCGACTTCGACCGGTACAGTTCTCTCTCCGACAAAATCGCCATGGCCGTGGCCCGGAAAGCCGCCGCGGTCCTGTTCTACACGCCCCCCGGCCAGGATGACACCCTCCCGGTCACCGGCGTTACTCACGTCGCCTCCCAAGCGATTCCTGTTATCTTCCTGAGGCAGGCGGCGCTTCGGCGCCTCGGCCTGGACAGCACCGCTCCGGCCCTGACAGCCCTCGCCGGCGAAACCGAACTGGTGCGTGTTCGCGACACCGGCTATAACGTGATTGGTTACCTGCCGGGAAAATCGGACACGGCCATTGTCCTCGGCGCCCACTATGATCATCTCGGCTGGGGCGGAGCCGCCTCGCGCTACCAGGGCGCCGAGAAGATGATTCACTATGGCGCGGATGACAACGGCTCCGGCTCAGCCGGACTGCTGGAATTGGCCCGGTACTACGCCTCGCGGCACGAACAGGTGCAGCACACGGTCCTGTTTGCGGCCTTCTCGGGCGAAGAAAAGGGGATTCTTGGCTCCGGCTATTTCACCAGGCACATGACTGTCGATTCCTCCAAAATCCGCCTGATGATCAATATGGATATGATCGGCCGCCTGAAAGACCAGGAGAACGGCCTGGCCGTCTTCGGTGTCGGCACTGCTGCTGAGTTCAAACCCTGGTTCGACAGTCTGAAAACCGATTCCCTCAAGCTGACCTTTCGTGAGCCCGGCACGGGACCGTCGGATCACACCGCCTTCTACAACATGGGGATCCCCGTACTTCACTTCTTCACCGGCGCCCACGAGGACTATCACAAACCCGCCGATGTTGTCGAGAAGATCGACCTGAACGGCGTAGCCACCGTCGCCGGCATGGTAGCCGCCGTGGTCGATCATTTTGACCGAACTCCCTCGCCCCTCACCTTCCAGAAGACCAAAGATCCCGATGAAGGCAAGCGGCGCGCTTCCTTCAAAGTCACCCTGGGGATCATGCCGGATTACACGGCGGAAGTGAAAGGGGTCAAAGTTGACGGCGTCTCGGCAGACAAACCGGCCGAACGGGCCGGTATTCTCAAGGGGGATGTGGTCATCAAAATTGGCAGCTATCCCATCGAGGACATCTACAATTATATGAGTGCGCTCGGGAAGTTCCAGAAGGGAGACAGCGCCCGTGTACAGCTCCTGCGCGGGACCGATACCCTGGAAGTCAACGTCGTATTCAAATAGAGCGACGACGGGCAGTGGGGGCCGCTACTCGAGTTGCTCCTGAATTCCTCCGCGCGCCCGGCGGACCGAAATCACTCCCTTGACCTTCTTGACCTTGTCGATAATACGGTTGAGATGCGACAGATTCGCCACCTCCACCACGAACCGCCCCTCGCCCGTACTGTCCCTCGTAAACATTTCGGCCGCCCGGACATTGGTGTTGGCGTCGGCGATCGCCTGCGTCACGTCGCGCAGCATGTTCCGGCGGTCTTCGACGATGATCTGGAGTTGCACTACGAAGGACTGGTCCCTCCCGGTATCCCAACTCACGGCGATCTTCCGCTCCGGAAACTTGGAGGCAATGTCGACCGCCAAGGGGCAGTCGTTCTGGTGAATGGTGACCCCTCTCCCGCGAGTGATGAACCCGGTGATATCATCCCCCGGCACCGGTTGGCAACAACCGGCAAATCGGAACATCATGTTGTCCATGCCCTGAACGCGGATTCCCTTGGTGCCACGAATCCGCTCGATGACTCTGCCGACAAAGCCGGACTCCTCCTTCTTCTCTTCGGGTTGGATAAGCGTCTGCAGGGCCCGCGCCGAGACGGAACCGTTCCCGATTCCGGCCAGCAGTTCCACTACGCTCTTCCTCCCGAGCTGCTCCGCGAATTCCTGCAGCTTCTCGTCGGTCGGCAGCTTGGCGTGAACATCCCGAAGCCGCCGTTCCATGATCTCCCGACCCAGCGCCACCGACTGATCGAACCCCGCCTGTTTGATCCACCGCTTGATCCGGGTGCGGGCATTGGAGGTCTTGACCAGCTTGAGCCAGTCGTGCGACGGCGTACGGCTGGGATTCGTGATAATCTCCACCACATCCCCCGACTCCAGCCCGGTCGACAGGGGCTGCAGGCGTCCGTTGATTTTCGCCCCCGCGCAATGGATGCCGATCTCCGTGTGAATCGAAAAGGCAAAATCGAGCGGCGTCGCCCCGCGGGGAAGGTGAATCAGCTTGCCGTTGGGCGTAAAAACGAAAATGTCCTCTGAGTACAGGTCCATCTTCAGATACTCGATGAACTCCGAGGGATTGGTCATGTCCTTCTGCCATTCCAGGACATCCCGAAGCCAGATCATCTGCCGGTCATCCCGGCTCATCTGCTGCCGCCCCTCCTTATAGAGCCAGTGCGCGGCAATCCCGTTCTCCGCGACATGGTGCATCTGGTGCGTCCGAATCTGAATCTCCACCATTTTGTTCCGGGGGCCGAAGACGGTCGTGTGCAGGGAGCGGTAGCCATTCGGCTTCGGGTTGGCGATATAGTCGTGGAAACGGCCCGACACCGGCTTCCACATGGCATGAATAATCCCCAGCGTGTGGTAACATTCCCGCTCCGTGTTCACGATCACCCGGATCGCAAACAGATCGTAAATCTCGTCGAAGGGTACCTTGCGAACGCGTATCTTTCGATACACCGAGTCCAGGTGTTTGGCGCGACCGCTCACCGTCCCCAGAATGCCGTCCTTGGCCAGCGACTCCTTAATCGGTGTCACCACCTCGTGGATATATGCCTCGCGCTCCTCTTTGCGCTCCTTGATTCTCTCGGCCAGTTCCTGATACACTTCCGGCTCGAGATACTTGAACGACAAGTCCTCCAGCTCGATCTTGGCTTTGTTGATCCCCAGCCGGTGCGCCAACGGGCAGTAGACATCACGCGTTTCCAGGGCGATCCGCTTCTGCTTCTCGGGCGGCAGGTGCTCCAGCGTCCGCATGTTGTGCAGGCGGTCCGCCAGTTTGATCAGGATGACCCGGATATCCTTGGCCATGCTCAGCAGCATCTTGCGGAAATATTCCACCTGCTGCTCTTCGAACGATCGGAACGGCACCGCGCCGATCTTCGTCACGCCATCCACCAGTTCGGCCACTTCGTCGCCGAATTCCCGGCGGACATCCTCGAGTGTATAGGTGGTGTCCTCCACCACGTCATGCACCAGGCCGGCCGCGATGGTCGTCGAGTCCATATGCAGTTCGGCCAGAATAAAGGCCACTTCGAGACAGTGTTCGACAAACGGCTCACCCGACGACCGCTTCTGGCCGGCGTGCGCTTTGTCGGAAAACTCGTAGGCCCGGCGGATCAGCGGGATATCTATGTTGGCGTTGTAGGATTCAACGCGAATGATGAATTCTGCGAGATTCATGCCCTGCCGCCCGCCGCCCTGCCTTGCCCGATAACGCTCACCACTTCGGACATGACCTGTTCAGCCGTGATCGACTCCATGCACCGACAGTGATGTGACGGGCACGTGCAGTTGCTGGTCCTGGGTTGAAGCACCCGGTGCCCCTCACCGATCGGCCCCCAGCGGACCGGAGACATCACCACTTTACTCGGATAGATCCCCACCACCCGGGTCCCGACCGCAACCGCTAAGTGGAGAGGACCGGTCGAGTTGCTGACCGCCACCGACGCCTCCGAGAGTACGGCAGCCAGCGTCCGCATGTCGGTTTGCCCCGCGATCACTCGCAGCGCGCCGCGGCGCCCTTGCGCCAGACGATCAATCGTCTCCCGTTCGGCCTCCGAACCGGTCAAAACCGCCTGTATGCCCGCCTGCTCCAGGCGTTCAGCCAAATCAATGAATCGGTCTACCGGCCACACCTCCGCCGATCCGCCTGAGCCGGGGTGCAATGCCACGAATGTCCCCCCGATCCCGGCATCCGCCAAAATTCGCTTCGCGTTGTGGCGCTCTTTATCGATCAGGTGCACCGTCGGCTTCGAGACCAGAACTCCTTCCCGAAAATACGCCAGGAAGTCCTGATTGTATTCCGCCTCGTGCTTCAGATTCGCCTTCCGGCTGTGCATCAACCGGTGATTGAAATAGACCGATTGAAACCGCCCCAGCGTCCCCACCCGGTGCGGGATGCCGACGGCATAGAACAGCCGCGTAACGTTCGCCTCGGGATACAGCGCCACTACCACCCGGTAGCCGGCGGTACGGAGGCGACGGAGCAGGTCCTTGCGATACAGGTTGTCGGAGCGCAGGAGCTCATTCTGGACCCGGACTATGCCGTCGATCCGCGGATTGTGCTCCAGTACCGGCGATGCGTACAGCGACGCCATGACATCTACGCGGCACTCCGGATACCGTTCCTTCAGCGTCTCCACGAAGGGGAGCGCCAGGATCAGATCGCCGAGCTTATCCGTGCGACTCACCAGAATGCGATCATCGGGACGAAGGTCAAACCGTCTGGGCACGCTCACTCTCCTCTGCGCGCTTCTTCATCTTCCACAGGTGCCGCAATTTCGCGTACTTGACAAACACCGCGTTGGCCGACAACACCGACACCTGAAACCCCTCCATGCCGTCCATGAACCCCCGCTTGGACACATAGTGCTTGAAGAAAGAGAGCGGCGGCTTGAAAACAAGATCGTACCAGCGAGAGCGCTTGCCCGCCGCATACGCCTCCTGCGCGCCCAGCGTGGTATACCGGTCGGACTTGATCAGGTAGTGCTCCAGCGTTGGAAAGCTGTAGTGCAGAAGCTCACCGGTCAGATGCCCGGCAATACCCCGCAACTCAACCCGTTCGTGTACTACCGCCTCGTTGAACTGCCCGTACTCCTTCAGGAACAGCCGCATCACCGGGTCCGGATACCAGCCGCAATGGTAGATCCACCGCCCCAGAAAGCTGGTCCGCCGTCGCACGAAATATCCGTGAAAGGTCTCGTCTTTGGCCGCAATCTCCCGGATTTGAGCCGCCAGCTTCTCGGAAACCTCCTCATCGGCGTCGACCGACAGAATCCAGTCCCCGGTCGCCTGCTGGACGCCAATTCGCTTGGCCGGCCCGAATCCCGCCCAGTCGATCTCGATGATCCTCGCGTTGAATTCCCGCGCGATCTCCCGAGTCCGGTCGGTCGAGTGGCTGTCGACCAGCACGATCTCATCCGCCCACCGCACCGCTTCAAGACAGCGCGGCAGGTTGTACGCCTCATTACGCGTGATAATAACTACCGAGAGCCGCTTCATCTCGTTCGCACTCTCTCCGTACCAAACACCTGCTGGAACCGGCCAAACACCTCTTTTACTCCCAAGTCGGCAATACTGCGGGTCGAGTCCGCCAGTACCGCACCATCCCGCTGACCATACGGATACCACATGTGATAGTTATCCATGAACCGCGTATACAATCCTACTACGGGAACATGATAGGATCGGGCCGCATGCACAAGTATTGTATCGGGCGATATGAAACCTGCCAATTTCCCGATTACCGCACATACCGCCGCAATGCCCAGACCCGGTGGCACCAGAACACACCGCTCTTTGCATCCGGCCACGATGCGCGCTCCCCGCGGATGGTCATCCGGTGGGACGATCACGATCAGCCCGATATCCTTGCGTTCATCGACCAGTCGATTGATCAGTGCAACCCACCTGTCATCTGGCCACATCCGCATTGCCTCGCCGGCCGCAACATTGACCCCGATAATACGCCGGACCCCGAGTCGCTGCCTGCAATCGGTGATCAACTGCTCTGCCTTCCGGAGATCGGACTCCGATGCAAACGCCGGCGCATACCCCGCCTCCGCTCGCGCCGCCAATCCAAACGCCGACAGGACCCGGAGCGTGCTGTCGATGACATGCCCCCAGTCACTGGATCGATACGGATAATTGAAATCATAATACTGCGCCAGCGTATCCTTGCCCATGCCGATCCTCGGCTTGCCGCGGGCGGCCAACTGGGTGAGAAACAGGTTCGTCACGGTGTCGTTGCAGACCAGGTCAAGCACGACCTCGAAGTGCGCCGCCCGCAACTCCCTCACCATAGGGAGATCCCTGTTCAGGCTCTTGTGATACACGAAGACGCGCTCAAAGCGCGGATCGCCCTTCACCAGGCCTTCGCTCCGTGGCGATACAACGATGCTCACTTTCACGTTCGGCGCGAGGCGATGAATCTCGTCCACCAGCGGCAGGCACACGAAGACGTCGCCCAACTTCTCCGGACGGACAATGAGCAGTCTGCGAATCTCACTGAGCTCCAACGGCGGGAGTTTCTTCCCCTCGTGAAGAGTGGCCGCCAGAGCCCCGAGAATCCACCACTTGTACCGGCTCATCGACTCACCGTACGAACTTTCGCCACCATCGCGCGAAACGCGCCCAGCACTTCTTCCACGGTGATGTCGAACACGTTGTCGTCGAAACGCGACATGACCACACCATCGCTCTGACCATAGGGCCGCCACAGCGCCAGTCGGTGAGCATCCCATTTCGGATACAGCCCGACCACCGGTATGCCGACGGACCTCGCGACATGTACCAGCGAAGTGTCGGGGGTGATCAGGAACTCCAGCCGGCTGATCACTGCGGACACGTCGGCCATGCTCAAACCACTCGGCACCAGGAACACGGACCTCCCGAGTTCCCGAACGAGCCGCTCGCCAAGGGCTCGCTCCCCCGGTGTGCAGATCAGCACTATCTGGCTCCCCGCCTGCTCACGGAGAATCGTTGATAATAGACACTTGATCTTCTCGTCTGCCCAGACCCGTTCCGGTTTCCCCACCGAGAGATTGTAGCCGATTCGGTATCCCCCCTGTCCCGGCGCCGGCAATCCGTCAAGAAACCCCGCGGCCTTTTGATGCGACACTTCGCTCATGTGTATCGGGACCAGCGGCGGCACGGCACGAGGGTCTATTCCAAACGCCGTCAGGACCTTCAGATGCATGTCGATGATATGGTCGTTGGGCTCGGCCGGATAATCATACGCGAAATCATAGTATGCCCGGAAACGGGCCTTCCCGACACCGAGCCGCAACCCCTGCTTCGAAGCCAACTGTGCCAGGAACAGCGACGTCACCGAGTCGTCACCGATCAGATCGATCACGATGTCAAACCGCTGCTTCCGAATGCGGCGCATCTCGGCTATATCACGCCAGATCTGCTTGCGATAGAGAAACACGGAATTCAGGTTCGGGTCGTCCCGAAACACTTCCGCGTTGCGTGGTGAGCAGAGCACCGCCACCGCGCAGCCGGGCAGATGGTTCTTGAGTCCCGCCACAACTGGCAGCGAGCAGACAGCGTCGCCAATCCGGTCTTTGCGGATCAGGAGCACCCGCCGGGCGGTCTCGGGTTCGATCCGGGCGCCCGTCTTTCCCCGCTTGAGAAAGGGCCGGACGAGGTGAAACGCCAAACCCCGGAGGCGAACCTCCATGTCCTTGAGCCACGGCATACTAATCGTCGTTTCTGAACTGCATGGCGTAGAGCCGGGCATACAACCCGCCCTGTTGCATGAGGTCTGCATGCGTCCCGCATTCACGGATTCGTCCATCGCTCAGCACCATGATGCGCGTGGCATGCTTGATCGTGGAGAGCCGGTGCGCGATCACCAGCGTCGTGCGATTCGACATCAGCCGGTCGATCGCTTCCTGCACCAGCACTTCCGACTCGGTATCCAGCGAAGAGGTTGCTTCATCGAAAATCAGGACCTCCGGGTTCTTCAACAGCGCCCGGGCGATCGCCAGCCGCTGCCGCTGACCGCCGGAGAGCATCTCCCCGCGGTTCCCCACCACCGTCTGGTACCCCTTCTCGAACTGCATGATGAACTCGTGCGCGTTCGCCACTCGCGCCGCTTCGATCACCCGCTCCTCCGCCACCCCTGTCATCCCGTAGGCGATGTTGTTGAAAATCGTGTCGTTGAACAGAAATGTCTCCTGCGTGACGATCCCCATGAGACCACGCAGCGACGACAGCGTGAGATCCCGGATATCCAGGCCGTCGATGGTGATCCGTCCCTCCTGCGGATCATAAAAACGAGGCAACAGATCGAACATGGTCGACTTGCCCGCCCCCGAGGGTCCGACCAGCGCCACCACCTCCCCCTTCTTCACCTCGAACGAGATGTCAACCAGCACCGGCTCCTGCGTATTATAAGCGAAGCTCACGTGCTCATAGCGGATTTCGGTCTGGAAACTGCCGATCGTTCTCGCGTCCGGCTTGTCGGCGATCTGCTCCGGTGTGTCGAGCACTTCGAATATCCGATCCGCCGCCGCCATCCCTTCCTGCAGGCGCACGTGAATGTCACTCAGCGACTTCACCGGCTTGATCAGCGAAAACATCGCCAGGATAAACGTCATGAAGTCGCCGGCGTCCAGCTCCCCCTTGCCCGACATGATCTGCGAGCCGGCGAACAACAGAATCGACACTCCGGCGATCGTCGTGAGAGTGTCGTTAATGGGCGAGGCAAGCGCCCGGATTCGCGCCATCCGCAACAGCGCTCGGAAATACCGGTAGGTGGCGCCGAAAAATCTCCCGGCCTCAAACTGCTCCATCGAGAACGCTTTGACGATCCTTATGTTGCTGACCGCCTCTTCCAGCACCGAATTGACATCCGCCATCCGTTCCTGCGATCGCGCCGAGTACCGCCGCATGGTCTTGCCGATAAACCAGATGAACCCGAACACCATCGGCAAGACGATCATCGCCATCAACGTCAGTTTCCAACTCAGGATGACCAGGAACGAAAACAGCAGGAGCACGAATATCGAATCGGTCACCAATCGGTTGAACCCCAGGTCGATCGACTCGTTAAGCACCACCACATCGTTGGTAATGCGCGACATCACCTGCCCCGTCCGCCGCTGGTGGAAGTAGTCCAGAGAAAGCCGCTGGTACTTTTCGAACAACCGATCCCGAAAATTCTTCATCATCGACTGCTGAACGTAGATCGTGAAGAACCCCTGGAAATACATGAAGAAGTTCTTGGCCAGCACGACCGCCAGAATCAGGATACAGAAATTCAGCAGCATACCCGATCGCGTGTCCGAGGCCACCCACTGGTCGATCATCCCCTTCATGGCGTCCTTGAGCGCCGCCACCGCCGACGCTACCGAGCCCCAGAAGCCGCTGCCGCACTTCGGCAAGGGGGTCGTCGGAGTCGCCACATCAGGCATACCCGCCATCCCCTGCACCCGGAACAGGCTCATCATAAGCGGCCCCCCCAGCCAGACCAGAAGACCGGAGAACATGGCGTTCAGAGCCGCGGAACCGGAGGCCAACGCCAGTTGCTTCCAGTAGGGCCGAATGGCCGCCAGCGTCCGCTTGTACATATTCACCGCATAACTCCGTACATGATCAGGGGATAATCGTGAATTGAGACAAACAAGTCAACCGCCGAGGCCGGACCTCACGGCTCCAGCGGTGTGGCGTCATCCGGCCAACTCACTTGCAAACGACTTGCCGGAATCGCCACGCGGCGCTGCCCCTCGCGAAGCCGCGCCGTCAATCGGGTCCCGACGCCATTGTCGAAACGAAGTTCGCGAACTCGCCAGCCCGTTCGGTCCAACTCGTATACGAGATGCATACCCCACGGGCAACCGACTGCCGTTAGGCGAAATTCCTGGCGCTTTTTGCCGAGTTTCTCGACAGCCACGACAATCGATGAATCATGCGTTGCCTGATTCGCCGGTAACCGCAGCAGCTGCAGCGCGTCGAACGGGCGCACGCTGGTCAGGCACGACATGGTGCTAAGCAGATCGGTGATCCCATCGACGAGAAATTCGTTACTTGCCGGGAAGTACACGCGCAGCGAATCAGAGGTCATCCTTCCCCGCAACGCCCCCTTCCCCAGATACCCTCGCCCCCCCAATGCGACTACACTATCGGTGCAGAACAATTCCAGCCGAAACGAGGTCGGTTTCCCTTGCCTGATCAGCTTGGCGTCATACAGGAAAGCATCAACAATGACCCGGCCGGGTCTCGCCATCTCCTCCGCTGGTCGGGCTGCCTCCCCCCCGGGGCCAGCGCACCCCGAGACAATGAGCAGCGCTCCTCCGAGAACAAGCCACGCCGCCAGACTTCTACGCTTGGCCCAATCCATCGATTCTCCCGAAGTTCTCTCCGGCTCAGCCCATGCCAATGCCGGAAAAGAGCCTGACAAAAAACGTCACGAACGGCCCAATGATATAGGAGAACGCCCCAACCACGATCAGTACCATGAGCAGAATGGGCGCGATGCGATCCAGTCGATCGAGCATGCCGTCGTATTCCGGCGGTAGGAGACTCCGAAGGATGTGCGACCCATCCAGTGGATACAGCGGAATCAGGTTGAAGAACGCCAGAGAGCAGTTGATCATCACGGAGAAAAAGAGAAAAAGCGTCACGCCTTCAGGAACTTCCATCCCGGACGACACGACCGCTCGAAAAATCAGCCCGAACAACAGCCCCAAACCGAGATTCGACAGCGGGCCGGCGGCCGATATCCACAAGTCGGCCCATCGCGGATTGCGCAGATTGTGCGGATTGACCGGCACCGGTTTGGCCCAGCCGAACCGAAACCCCGAAAGAAACATCATGATCGTCCCGAAGAAATCCAGGTGCGCCAGCGGATTGAGGGTGAGCCGCCCCATATCCCTCGCCGTTGTGTCACCGAATCGAAACGCTGTCCAGGCATGAAAGAACTCGTGCACCGTCAGTGCGAAAAATATGGCCGGCGCCGCGATAAGCGCCCGCTGGAGAAATCCCGGTTCAAACATCAGTTGACCTTCAGCTTCCTCTGTCTTGTCGCTCCATCTTCCCCAAGGGTCCCGCGATACGTCTTCGAGACCGACCGGGGAAACGATACGGCCGGAGAATCGCCGTCAAAGTATCGCCACCATCGCTCCGCGCCCTTGCGAACTCCGATTCGTGCCGAGCATTGCACGTTCGTCACAATGTCGCCTCGGTCCTCAAGGTACAACTCGCGTCCGGTCAAATCCAGCCCGTTCTGCCGGAGCGTCAGCCCGAAGACCCGACACAGCTTCCCCGGCCCGCTCAACGTCTTATACCCCTGCACGGTTGAGGCGACACGCCCGCTGTCCGACTCAAATCCCATCTCTGCTTCGGCAGCCCGAATTAGCACGGCCGCCGGGATCCCTTTCGCCTCGGTGACAACATTCAGGCAGTGATACATCCCGTATATGAAGTAAATATAGGCAAACCCGGGCATTCCGTACATGATTGCATTTCGTTTGGTCGGACCACACGCTGCGTGGCAGGCCGGGTCCTCTTCCCCGATATACGCTTCCACCTCCACCAGTCGCGCCGTCCGCTTCTCGCCGCCGGAATTGTGGACGAGATATTTCCCCAGAAGCTCAATCGCCACCTCCTGAGTCGGGCGCGCGTAAAACGACCGCGGCAAGCGGCGACCGCGCAACATCAGTATCCCCCCGTCAATCGTCGCATCCGCCCATCGCCATGGGAATCAGCGCCGATGCGGCATCGAACTCGTAGCCGACATCCGAGGGCGCATGAGCATCCGAGCCCAGATGCAGGATCTCCACATCGGCCCGCTTGAGCGCATTGAGCAAATCGGCTTGCGGATAGAAGTCCGCCAGACCCTTGCGCAACGCCGCCGTGTTCACCTCCAGCGCCGTGCTGCCGTCCTTCAACGCCTGCGCCAGCGCCTCCACATGCGGTCGGTGTAAGTCCCGCACCTTGTCGATTCCGTAATACTGCTCGGCATATTTGCGATAATAGTCCGGATGCGCGATCGTGTCGAACAGCCCCGACCGAGCCGCGATGATCATGTCGGCAAAGTACTGCTTCACCATCTCCGCCGCCGAGTAGCGGTCGAAACAGCGTTCGAACTCATTGGCGCAGCAAAAGCAGATATTGTCCAGTTCGTGAATGCCGCAGAGAAGATACTCGAAGGGATACGTGTGCTTCAGCTGCTCGACTTCCCGTTCGCACCCCGGATACCAGCCCACCTCGAGCCCGAGCTTGACCGACAAACCAAGCGGGTAGTACTGCTCCTGCACGCGCAGCACATCGTCAACGTACGCGGCGAGGTTCTCCACCGTCGCCGGTCGCTTCTCCCCTCGCACCCGGATGAAATTGGCGTCTCCATCGGCCTGCGGGTTGGCGTCATAGTGGGTCGTGAAGCAGAGCTCCGCCAGGCCGCGAGCCAGGGCCGCCTCGCAGTACTCGTCGACCGTGCCTCGGGCATCTATCGAATAATCACAATGGCAATGCATGTCCGCCAGCCCCTGTATCTCAAGCGGCTGGACGATTTTCTTCTCAGGCAAAAAAGCCTCCTTGCAGGAATGGATTAGTGCGACGTTCGGCCCCCACAGTCGTGTGGGGTCCATGCCCGGGATAACAAATGACGGCATCCGGCAGCGTCAGAATTTTCTTCTGAATCGACTCGATCAGTGTCTCGTGCGAGCAGCCCGGCAGATCGGTCCGGCCGATCGACCCCTGGAACAAGGCATCGCCGCAGAACAGGACGCCATCGGTCTCGTCAAGAAAGCAAATCCCGCCCGGACTATGCCCGGGAGTCGCCAGCACGCGGAGCTGCACCGGCCCCCAGACTACGACCTGTTCGTCAGCAAGAGTCACATCGGGCCGCGGCGTGGTGATCGCCTGCCCCATGAACGTCGACAAGTTGGCTGCCGGGCTGATGAGCAGCGGCACTTCCTCCGCCGCTGCATATAGCGGCAGGTCGTGCTTTTCCATAACCTCTCGGACCGCTCCGATATGGTCGCCATGGCCATGGGTCAGAAGCACTGCCCTTGGCGTAATCCCGTAATGCGCAATAGCTTGGACCACGGTATCGCCATCGGCGCCGGGATCGATAATAACACCGTCCTTGGTCGTGTCATCCCAGTAGAGGTAGCAGTTTACCTCATACGGACCTACCACCAGAGTCTCGAGTCGTTTGCTCATGGCCCGAAGATACATGGTAGACCAGATTTGTCAACGAGCCAGCCCGACAAACGGCCTCGTCCCGAGTCGCTCAGATGGGGGTAAATGGGCATGGTTTTTGGGGGAATTCTGTTTGACCCCAATGACTAAACGGCATATATTTGTGCTTTATTTCTCAAGCCGGGAGACTGGAAAAGAGTATGATTGCCGAACTGAAGACAAAACTGCCCGAACTGCGAACTCGTCTCGACAAGTTAGCGAGGTATCTTTGACCTGGACACTCGGTCAGCCAAGATAACTGAACTCGAGGAGAAGAGCGCCCAACCCGGCTTCTGGGACAATAATCAGACCGCCCAGGCTGTCCTGAAAGAAATCGCTCAGCACAAACGCTGGATCGAATCACACCGCAAACTCGCCGCCGAGTTGAACGATCTGGGAGAACTCTCGGAAATCGTGGGCGAGGACTCCGCCGATGCGAAAGATCTCGGCACCTCCGTCGACAATCTCGAGACCGAGATACGGAAATTCGAGTTCGCTACCCTCCTGTCCGGCCCCGATGATTACCGGGATGCCATCATGACCATTCACCCCGGAGCCGGCGGCACGGAATCACAGGACTGGGCCGAAATGTTGTTCCGCTTGTACAATCGCTGGGCGGAGCGGCACAACTTCACGGTCGAGCTTATGGATTACCAGGCCGGCGAAGAAGCCGGGCTGAAATCCGCCACCATGGAAATCAAGGGGGAGTACGCCTTCGGTTATCTCAAAGCCGAAATGGGCGTGCATCGGCTCGTTCGCATCTCCCCCTTCGACGCCAATGCCCGCCGCCACACCTCGTTCGTTTCGGTCCACGTCTTCCCGGTGGTCGAGGACAACATTGCCATTGAGATCAAGGATGAGGACATCCGAATCGACACCTACCGATCATCCGGCGCCGGCGGCCAGCATGTCAACAAAACGTCATCCGCCATCAGGATCACCCACTTCCCTACCGGCATCGTGGTGACCTGCCAGACCGAGCGCAGCCAGCACAAAAATAAGGAATCCGCCTTCCTGGTTCTCAAGTCCCGGCTGTACCAATTACAGCGAGAGGAAGAGGCCAAGAAGATGGAGAAGTTCGAAAAAGCTAAGAAGAAGATTGAATGGGGCTCACAGATTCGCTCCTACGTGTTCCACCCCTACAACCTGGTGAAGGACCATCGCACGCTGCATGAAACGTCCAACCTCCAGGTAGTCATGGATGGCGACATCGATCCGTTCATCGAGGCCTATCTGTCGGATCCCGAGCTAAAAGGTCAAATGCTCTGACTGATCGGTCCGCGCAGGACCGGCCGCAGGGCAGGAGTTGCTGTATGAATGTCGTAACCAGTATAAAAGAAAAAGCCAAAGCGAAACGTCGGCGCGTGGTGCTTCCCGAAGGCATGGAACCCCGCACGGTCAAAGCCGCGGTCAAACTTGTCGCCGAAAAGATCGCCGATGTCACGCTGTTGGGTGACCTGGCGGTCATCGAACCGCTGGCCAAAGAGCATGGCCTCTCTCTTGCTACGGTCGAAGTCATGAATCCGGCGACCTCGCCGGACTACGCTGCCTTCGTCGCCGAGTTCATGGAGCTGCGCAAAGCCAAGGGGATCACTGAGGCGAACGCGAAGAAAGCCATGCTCTCCCCGCTCTTCTTCGGCGCCATGCTGGTGCGGCATGACCGCGCCGCCGCGTCGGTCTGCGGAGCGATCAACACCACCGGCGACGTCCTCCGCGCGGCCATCCAGGTGCTCGGTCTGAAGGAAGGGATCAATACGGTCTCCAGTTCGTTCATCATGACGCTGCCCAAATTCCGCGAGGTCACCGACAAGGTTTTCATGTTTGGCGACTGCGCCGTCGTCCCCAATCCCACACCCGAGCAACTGGCTTCGATCGCCGCTTCCACCGCTCAGACGATGATCAATCTCATCGGCGAGGAACCGCGCATCGGGATGCTCTCCTTCTCGACCCGGGGCTCGGCCAAGCATGACGATGTGGATAAAGTTCTCAAAGCCCTGGAGATCCTGAAACGCGACCATCCGCACTTGAAAGTCGATGGTGAGTTTCAGCTCGATGCAGCCATCATTCCGGAAGTGGCCAAGAGCAAGGCGCCCGGCTCCGAAATCGCCGGCAACTGCAACTGCCTGATCTTCCCCGATCTGGATGCAGGCAATATCGGCTACAAGCTGGTGCAACGGCTGGCCGGCGCCACTGCGACCGGACCGATTATCCAGGGACTGGCCAAACCGGCCAACGATTTGTCGCGCGGCTGTTCGGCCGACGATATCGTCGATGTTTCGGCTATTGCTACACTGATGCGAGGATAAAACGACATGAGTATCAGCCAACTGGCTCGTGAAATCAAAGAGTCGCCGACCCTGGCGCTGAATTTGAAAGCCCAGATTCTGCGCGACAAAGGTGAAGCCGTTGTTCACCTGGGGGCCGGCGAGCCGAAGAGCAAGGTCCCGGTCGACGCCATCCTGGCCGCCGCCGGCAAGCTCTCGACGGCCGACATACGGTACACGCCCACCGAGGGGATTCCGCAGCTTCTCAAGGCGATCGTCCGTTACACCGAGGAAAACTACAACAAGGTGGTCGGTCCGGAGAATGTTCTGGTCGCCAACGGCGCCAAGCAGGCCTTCTACAACCTGATGATGACTCTCATCAATCCGCAGGAGGAAGTCATCATCCTGGCCCCGTATTGGGTCAGCTATCCCGAAATCGTCAAAATGGTGTACGGCGTCCCCGTCATTGTGACGCCGGAGGACGGTCGTTTTCAGCCGCGCATGGAAGACATCGTCAAGTGTGTCAGCTCCTACACCCGCGCCATCGTCGTCAACAGCCCGAACAATCCGTCCGGTGCCGTGTACTCGGAGGAGTTGATCGCCGAGCTGGTCGCCTATTGCGAACGCAAGGGAATCTACCTGATCATGGACGACATCTATCACAAGCTCGTCTTTGATGGCGTCCAGGCACCGTCAGTCTACAAGTTCTCCAAAGACGACACCGACTCTTCGAAACTGATCGTAGTGAACGGCGTCTCCAAGCTCTACGCCATGACCGGGTTCCGCATCGGCTGGATAGTGGCCAACCGCAAAATCATGCAGGCCATGATCAACGTCCAGGCCCAGAACACCTCGTGCCCGCCGATCATCGAACAGGCGGCGGCGGCCGGCGCGCTGACCGGCGTGCAGAGCGGCGTCGAGTCGCTGCGGCTGACCCTGCAGAACAACCGCGATGTCATGGTGCGCGAGCTGAAGGCGTTTACCGGCGTCCGGCTGATTCCGCCGCAGGGGACCTTCTACTGCCTGCCCGATTTCAGCGCCTACGAGAGAGACTCCATCAAACTCTCCAAGTTCCTTCTGGAGAAAGCGCTAGTGGTAGCGGTGCCCGGCAAGGAGTTCGGCATGGAGGGACACCTCCGGCTGAGCTACTGCGGCACCATCAAGGAGATCATGACCGGCGTGGAGCGCATCAAGTGGGCGCTCGATCCGGAGTCCCCGAACGAGATCTACATTGGCGACCGCAAGATGAGGAGAGACTGGATATGAGCCACTACATTCTGGAACTGAAAACGCCGGCTCAGGATCAGGCCAAAGCGGTCAAGAGCGAGTACGGTCTCACGTATCACGGTCTGGGCAACCTGCACCAGGCCTATTGGAATCTCCCCAGTGAATCGCTGTATGAGGAAGCCATCTTCCGCTCGGAAGGGCGGATCGCCCATCGGGGACCACTGGTCGTCAACACCGGCAAGCACACGGCGCGCGCGGCCAACGACAAGTTCATCGTGCGCGAAGCCACCACCGAAGACCGCATCTGGTGGGGCCAGTACAACCGTCCCTTCTCGACCGAGAAGTTCGACATGGTGTACAGCCGACTGCAGGGGTTCCTGCAGGGGCGCGACCTGTTTGTCCAGGATGTCTACGGCGGCGCCGACCCCAATCACCGTCTGCCGGTGCGCATCATCTCTGAGTATGCCTGGCACAGCCTCTTCGTGCGGAACATGTTCATTCCTGCCTCGACGCATGATGAGCTGCGGAAATTCATCCCGCAGTTTACCGTGATGTCGTTTCCGTCGTTCCGGGGAGCGCCCGAGATCGACGGGACTGCGTCGCCGACGTTCATCCTGCTCAATTTCGAGCAGCGGCTCTGCATTATCGGCGGCTCGGGCTACGGCGGCGAGATCAAGAAATCGGTGTTTACCGTCCTGAACTATCTGCTGCCGCTGAACGGCGTGATGACCATGCACTGCTCGGCCAACGTCGGCAAAAAGGGGGATGTCGCGCTGTTCTTCGGTCTGTCCGGAACCGGTAAGACGACCTTGTCGGCCGATCCGAACCGATATCTGGTCGGTGACGACGAGCACGGCTGGAGCGACGAAGGGATCTTCAATTTCGAGAACGGCTGCTACGCCAAGGTGATCAACCTCTCCCCGACCTCCGAACCGGAGATTTACGCCTGCACGCGGCGGTTCGGGACGGTGCTCGAGAACGTGGTGTTCGATCCGGTGACCCGCAACCTGGATCTGGACGACAGCACGATGACGGAGAACACGCGGGCGGCGTATCCGCTCGATTACATTCCGAATTCGGTGCCGAGCAAGATGGCGGGGCACCCGAACAACATCATCATGCTGACCTGCGACGCCAACGGCGTGTTGCCGCCGATCGCGAAGCTGACGCCCGAGCAGGCCATGTATCATTTCATTTCCGGGTACACCTCGAAGGTGAGCGGCACGGAAATCGACATGAACAAGGAACCGGAGATCACGTTCTCCGCCTGTTTCGGAGCGCCGTTCATGGTGCACCACCCGTACTACTACGCCGAGATGCTGGCGCGGAAGATCGAGAAGCACCAGGCGGATTGCTGGCTGGTGAACACCGGCTGGACCGGCGGGCCGTACGGCATCGGCAAGCGGATGAGCATTCATCACACCCGCGCGCTGTTGAACGCCGCGCTGGAAGGGAAGCTCCACAACGCCGAATTCGAAATCGATCCCGTGTTCGGTTTCGCCATACCCAAGGCGTGCGAAGGGGTGCCGGACAAGGTCCTGTTCCCGATCAACACGTGGGATGACAAGAAGGCGTATCAGAATCGGTATCTGATGCTGGCGGCGCTGTTCATCGAGAACTTCAAGAAGTTCGCCGATGGCTGCCCGGCCAGTACGGTCAATGCCGGTCCCGTGAAGCGGGAGTTTTTGACGAAGTAGGGCGAGTGCGGCAGATCCCACCTGCAAGCAGGTGGGCCACCATCCCGCTGAAGCCGTCAGGTCACACGCCGCTCGCCCCGAAGGGGGACCGTCGCAGGACCTGACGGAACGCCTCGAACGATCCCACCCGCAAGCGGGTGGGCCACCACAGACTGATGAGCGGCAGGTCGCTTGTTCGCATGAAGACGAACGAAACGGCCTGCCGCTTTTGCGTCTCCCCTGCGGGCAGCGGACCCACCATAAGTGGTGGGGTACCCAACGGACTCCCCTTCTTGCTTCCCGCTGCGATCCCACCCGCAAGCGGGTGGGCCACCATCGCGCGGGGCATCTGCCGATGGACCCACCATAAATGGTGGGCCACCCTGCGGGCAACTGCCGACGGACCCACCATAAATGGTGGGGTACCCTGCAAACGCGTTTCGACTTCGCTCAACGCGACGACCCCACCCGCAAGCGGGTGGGCCACCATCCTGCGGGGCAACTGCCGACGGACCCACCATAAATGGTGGGCCACCCAACGAACGCGTTTCGACTTCGCTCAACGCGACGGCTTAGGCATCTTCTCTCCTACCCATATACCAATGGCCGAAAACTGATTGGTATTGTGCCTCGGACTAGTGAGTACTTGGTCCTGTTCCGGGGCGGCCGCGTGGCGGTCCGCGCCGAATGTGTCGCCATCCTTTCCTCGGGACTCGTGGTTGGCCCGCCTGGCGGCGGTGAGGCCGCGGGCGGACAGACGTGTCCCTATAAACGCCGACGATTCGGTTATCAGAGGCAAAGGCACTGCGATTTTGCGGGCTTGTGGAGGCGGCAATCAGGGTAAGCCCCTGTCTGCCAACATGGACCAGTTCGGACCGGGAACGGCGATGCCGGCTTGCTCGGCACACTTGGGGCTAAATTGATGTTCTCCAGAAGTAGGCATTGAGTCCGGGCGGCTGAAAGCCGATAACATGGATATTGATTTCATTCCGGTTCGGTCGGGTGTCCCGCCCCGGTTGCCGGATGGCCAGAGCATGGCAAGTTTGGACACGTTTCAGAAAGGAGTTCGGGATGCGCACAAGTATCCTTCTGACGATCAGCCTTGTGGCGCTGGTTCTTGTCTCGTGCAGTGACAAGGCGACCAACCCGTTGGCGCCGTATTCTCCCGAGGTGACCAACGCCACCGACAATTTCCAGTTTCAGGCGACCGGGATGCAGAACGTGACTTTCTCGCACGATTATGCCTGGCGGAATACGGGCGACACTGCGACGGTGAATCAGTCGGTGAGTGCCGGGTCAACCGGGACGCTGACGCTCGAGATACTGGATTCGCTCGGAACGCAGGTGTACACGAAGAACCTGACGCTCAACGGGACATTCGGTACGACGGAGCGGGCGGTGGCGGAACCGGGGTTATGGACGCTCCGCGTTCGGTTCACGGGTGTCACGGCGACGGTGAATTTCCGGGTTCAGAAGGCGGGCTGACGGCGGACTGGATTCCCGCTTGGCGCGGGAATGACAATTTCGAAGAATGAGACGGCGGACCATGAGGTCCGCCGTGTTTGTCTGAAGGAATCTGCACAGGGCCCACTTGGACTATGAAATCGCACACTTCTTATTAATGGCTTCGATGATCTGCTCACCTTCAAGATTGGATGCGACGGAGTCCCGCTCGATCCCTTCCAGAATACTGATATCCATGTACGCGATTCGTCTGTCGATTATCATGCGCATAACTAAGAGTGCTACAAATAGGCGAACGCCTACTAATACGTCGCCGAGGGTCAAATTCGACACAAGATTGGTCCAATTGGCAAAGAGAAACACCGCCGAGAGTAAGAGTTCCACACAGAATCTGATTACTGCTAAGGATCGGAATCGGTTAGTTTTCGCTACATCGACACGGCCCGTGTCATTGTGTGCTGCCGCCGTTATCCCAAGCTGCTTGAGCATCCAGTCTATCGAAAAGGAATGTAGAACGATAGTGAGTATGAGGAGTGCGATCCACATAAGCAGATAGAACTTGAATCGAAGAACCTCCCAGCCCGTAACTAACAAAATGCATATTAGAGTCAAATAGAGGGAGCGTTCAAAAACGCCCCACTTTGCCACGGAATACAACTTTCTGGACTCAACGACTGGCAAGATGGACGATGACGTATCCGCGGCTTCGATTTCTTCAAGGTTTGCCAAAAACACCATCAGCGCCCTAATGGGACGAGCTGACATTAGCGCGACGACAAATAGAGTTACTAATGCGATCAGCCGTTGTGGTGTAGCGGTAATGATTGCAGCTGGTTCAATAACACTGTATAGCAGTAACCCGGAAGCGCTTCCCAAGGCAAAGAAGGTATATCCGTCCCTATCTCGCTGAGCCCGTTGGCGATCAATGAGTTTCCCCAAATAATCGAGTGCTTCGCTTCGTGTTGCCATTTGTTCACTCCTCCCGTTAGACGCCTTGACGCTCCTGACCCGACTTGACCTATTCCACGGTCCATCTCTTGAGAAATATGAGTTTTCTAAACTGCTTGTCAACCGACTTGATTTATCGGTGGCGGGGCAAAATGAAAAGTGATTGCATTCAATTCAACTAATCCTGTAAATGTGTCCAAGTGTTATCAGGGCGACAGGAGGAATCCAGTGTTTTCTGGTGTGAACTTTCTTAGCTTCGGACTTGGCCTACTGGGCTATTTGCTCAGCTTCTTCGACAAGGACAAGCACCCTAAGACCTATAAGACGGTACTGATTTCATCTGCCGCCTCGTTCTTAGTTGTATTCTGGATGCAAGCAAAGGAATCCAGCGAGGTGCTAGTGGCAGAGCAAACTTCCAATGGCCAGCTAACTGCCAGACTGGACTCACTTCAGACGATTTCCGACACAAGTTCTGTGAAATTAGATCAAGTACGATCAGAGAATCGTCGCCTTGCTGAAAAGGTTGATTCGCTGCTAGCGTCAGCATCTGCGCTTAGGATCGATCAGGATTCGCTGCGTGCCTTGCTGGGACCATTTGTCCTTGTCGCCCTGCAAAAGTACCCAAGCGAATCAGAGGTCGAGGGACTGCGACGGCTTGCATCCGACATACCAACTTTGCTCCAGGGAGTGAATCAACTGCAGCAGAAGCTGCTCTTCCTGCAAGATCGAACAGAGGAGTCAGTCTACCCGGCCACCGGCGGGTTTCGGACGCGGTACACATTCCGGTCACAGGCTGGTCTACTCAATGAAGTGCGGATCGACATGGTATTCTCCGCTCCCATAGACTCGGTGCGGTGGACCATCGGGGAGGGAAACCGGATGCAAATCGTAGAGGATGTCCAGGTCAGTGGGATAGAGAACGGAATGGGGTATAGGCTTGTCACGAGCAAATTATACCCAGGCCATGACATAGCTGTTGACGTCTATTCAAGACAGCGTCTCGAGATTAGAAGGGTGCTAACGCTCCCTTGACAGCACCCCTCCGAACTTTCCCCTTGCCCAATTGTTCTATCCGTCCGATACTGGCCCATCGGGCCGGGTACGGCCCGTTGCCGTAAGGAGTAGCCTCCGATGCCGACATACCAATATCGCTGCCCGACCTGCGGGCATGAGTTCGAAGAGTTCCAGAACATGAGCGACGAACCGATTCGCGTCTGCCCCAAATGCCAGGGGGAAACGCACCGCGTGATCTCGGGCGGGATCGGCTTGATCTTCAAAGGGACCGGCTTCTATATCACCGACTACAAGAAGAAAAGCGGCGGCGAAAACGAAACATCCGGCTCCAAGCGGCACCACCTCCGGCCAGAATCATCGGGATCATCATCCGGTTCGTCCTCGGAATCATCGTCGGTGAAATCCGAGGGCGGAACGAACTCCTCGGCATCGTCGGGAGACAAGGGCAGCGCCAAATCGACGGACAGCGCGTCCAAATCATCCTCGTCATCGACCTCCTCAACATCAAAGGACTAGTATGGCTGGTCTGAGCGGCGGCATGGAGACCACAGAGAGACCATTCGATTTCGGGCCGCTCCGGAGCCGTCTGTCCTCCCCCACGCTTCTCACGACCGACCTGAGCGGCCTTGACGCCTATTTCCACGACGCGACCGAGTTCAGCGGCCAGCCGCTGGCGATCCTGTTTGCCGAGAGCACGCAGGATGTGATCGAAGCGATGAAGTTCTGCCATGAACGCAGGATACCGGTCGTGCCGCGCGGGGCCGGGACGGGGCTCTCGGGCGGCTGCGTGCCATCAAGTAACGCTTTAGTATTATCCACTGAACGCATTAAGCAACTTATAATTAACGAACGTGAACGAACGGCCATTTGCGGGCCGGGGTTGATCACGAAAGAGCTGCAGGATGCGGTGGCCAAGTTCGGCTTGGCCTATCCGCCGGACCCGGCCTCGTACGCGGAATCGACGATGGGCGGGAACGTGGCGGAGAACGCTGGGGGGCTTCGGTGCAAGCGGTTTGGCGTGACCAAAGACTACGTGATCGGGCTGGAAGCGGTGACGATGGACGGGCGACTGCTGAAAACCGGTGTGCTGGCGAACGGCCGGGGGTTCGGGATCGGCGATCTGCTGTTGGGGTCCGAAGGGACACTGGCGGTGATGACGCAGATCGCGGTGCGGCTGGTCGCCTCTACCCCACGCGGCACGACGATCCTGGCGTCGTTCGATGACGCGGCAGCGGCCGGGCGGTCGGTGGCGGAGATAACGTCATCGGGGTTGATCCCGACGGTACTGGAGTTCCTGGACGGTGACGCGGTGGCCTGCTCAAACGAATACGAGAAGACCGAGGGGTTGGAGCAGGTGGCGGCGCTGCTGCTCATGGAGACGACCGGGGAAGCGCGGGAGGCACAGACGGAAATCATTACGAGAATCTGCGAACGAAACGCCTGCAGCGGGCTGAAGCTGGAGCCGGATGCGGAGGCGGCGGAGACGCTCTGGAAAGTGCGGCGGAACCTCTCGAAAGCCATTAGATCATCGGCGAAAGCGTATGTCTCCGAAGATGTTGCGGTGCCCAACAGCCGCTTCGCGGAGATGGTGGCGTTTGTGGGCGAGATGCGGCAGCAGAGCCACATTCGAGTCAACTCGTTCGGGCACGCGGGGGATGGGAATCTGCATGTCTACTTCGTGTCGACGACCGGATCGGATGAGGACCGGGCGGAGATGGCGGCGCGGGTTGGTCAGCTCATGGTCCGGACGCTGGAGCTTGGGGGGACGCTGACCGGGGAGCACGGGATCGGGCTGGCCAAGCGGGCGTATCTGGCGCTGGAGTTCGACCGGCCGACATTGCGACTGATGCAGGACATTAGAGTGTTGTTTGACCCACGCGGTCTGCTCAATCCTGAGAAAATCTTCGCGGAAGATAAAAAATAGTCCATTTAGTCCTCGGTACCGGCTTGACAGGAAGTTGTAAGGCGGGTAGTTTTGGTGCTGAATCGTGCGTTCGACGGATGGTTGCTGTCGGGCGGACGGTATCCGGGCGGAACATATTGACAACAGGTGAATCACTGTTTGATCTACTGAGGAAGGATTTCCCATGGCCAAGACACTGAAGCAGCGCCTGGCGGAACAGATTCCGCTGCTGCGCGAGGAACGCTCGACGCTCATGAAGGAGCATCGGGACAAAGAGATTTCCAAGGTAACGGTAGAGCAGGCGATCGGCGGGATGCGGGGCGTGCGCGGTCTGGTGTGCGACACGTCGGTCGTGGAGCCGGACACCGGTCTGGTGATTCGCGGCATACCGATCAAGGATCTCACCGAGAAGCTGCCGGAAGAGATTTTCTGGCTGCTTTTAACCAGCGAACTTCCGACCAAGGAAGAGCTGGCCGGGCTCCAGAAGGAATTGCGCAAGTACAGCAAGGTGCCGGATTACGTCTGGAAAGTGCTGAAGGCGATGCCGAAGACCTCGCACCCGATGGCCATGCTGGACACGGCGATTCTGGTGATGGAGAACGAGTCGCAGTTCCGCAAGCGGTACGACAAGGGGATGCCGAAGTCCGAGTACTGGGAGCCGACGCTGGAAGACGCCATGCGGATTCTGGGGACGATTCACACGATCGCGGCGGGGATATATCGGATCAAATTCAAAAAGGGCCCGGTGATCAAGCCGTCGCTGAAGCTCGACTGGGGCGCCGACTATGCGCGGATGCTCGGGCTCGAGAGTCTGAAGCCGAACAAGGGGAAAAAGGAAGATATCTATGCGATGATGCGCCTCTACCTCGTGCTGCATTCGGATCACGAGGGCGGGAACGTGTCGGCGTTCAGTTGTCATACGGTGGGTTCGGCGCTGTCCGATCCGTACTATGCGGTGTCGGCCGGTTTGAACGGCCTGGCGGGCCCCCTGCACGGTCTGGCCAACCAGGAGTGCCTGGGCTGGGTGCTGGACACGGTGAAGAAGTTCAAGGGGGTGCCGACCGAAGAGGAGCTGGCCAAGTACGCGTGGGAAACGCTGAACAGCGGCAAGGTGGTGCCGGGGTACGGGCACGCGGTGCTGCGGATCACCGATCCGCGGTTTGACGCGTTCCGGGCGTTCGGCCAGAAGTACATGCCGAACGATCCGGTGTTCCAGACGGTGGACCGGGTGTTCAACGTGGTGCCGAAAGTGCTCGCCGAACACGGGAAGGCGAAGGATCCGTGGCCGAATGTCGACGCCGGTTCGGGCGCGATTTTGCACCACTATGGTCTGAAGGAGTTCAGCTACTACACGGTGCTGTTCTCGGTATCGCGCGCGATGGGGATGCTGTCGCAGCTGGTGCTCAACCGGGCGCTGGGGACAGCGATCACGCGGCCGAAATCGGTGAGCACCGAGTGGCTCAAGAACAAGGTGAAGACGGCGTAAGCGATCTTTCCCGTTTCGATGTGGCAAGCGGCAGGCCTTCTCGGGCCTGCCGTTTTCGTTGCGGGGAGTGCGATAAATCGGGAGGGATTGGGCCCGATCGTCAGAAATTCATTGACACCGCCATTCAACGGCGCTATGCTGATGGTGACATCTGGGGAAAGTTCATTCGAGAGACAAGACCGTGATCGGGCGCGGTGCAGACCGTTTCGCAGCGTAGTTTGACTGCGTCCGGCACGGGAACATCGACAACACACACCAGCGACCGCTCATGTTGGACGCGTGGCATGGTCGGGGCGTGGCGCTGCCGGTGCGCCGGCGACGGGAGGTGATACACAGTTCCACATGTGCGCCTGAAGGGGGCTTACGGCGTCGCCCGCGGAGCGATCTTCGCCGCGGCCACGCCGGCAATTCCATTATGCCTTTGGCATGGAGGAGGTACGAATGCCTGAAGTAAAAGCAGGAAACGCAGCGATGATCGCCGAGATGGAGGCGAAGTACGGTTTCAAGGGAAAACGGGGCAAGCTGACAGTCAGTCGGGGGGCGTATACGCTGACCGTGGGGGCCAAAAAGACACGCCTGGACCCCAGCACCATGATCTCCGATCAGCCGCTGAGCAAACTGGTCAAAGGGACGCGCGATGTCATCGTGATCGGCGGCGGCGGGGTCATCATCATCATAATCATCATCATCGTCAGACCACCGCGCCGGATCCCGATCATCTGCTACATCCCGGTGCCGGATCTTCGCCGTCGCATCGACCCGATGATCAAGGAGGCGCTGCTGAAGGAGATGATCAAGAGCAAAGTGATCACGGAAGTCCTCGGACGTGACCTGATGAAGGGGTTCAAGTAGGACGGCCGATGGCACAGGTCAACCACGAACTCATCAGTTTGGAATTGACCGAGGGCTGTAATCACGCCTGCCGGCACTGCTACAATTTCTGGCGTGCCGGCGGGCGGATGATTCGCCGATCGCCCGGCCCCCGGTTGAGCCGCGAGGACATTCGGCAGATCGTCGATCGCATTCGGCAGGAGACGCCCCTCCGCTACGTCGCGCTGTCGGGCGGGGAGCCGCTGCTGCGGAAGGATTTCGCGGGGATCGTCCGCGATCTCGTGGACATTGGATTGCATCCCATTGTGATCACCAACGGGGCGCTGCTGACCTCCGGGCTGCTCAAGCGGTTGCCATCGGAGGTGACTTATGAAGTGTCGTTGTTGAGCTATCGGGAGGCGGAGCACAACGCCTTGTCCGGCTCGGCATCGTTTTCATCGGTCGTGGCCAATGTGGCGCGGGCGGCGCGCCGCGGGTCCGGACTCACGGTCGGGTTCGTGGCCATGCGCCAGAACGTGTTGGCGGCCCGGCGGACCATGGAACTGGCGATGGTGGCCGGGGCGACCGGGTTCATGTACAATCGGGTGAATCTGTCGTCGGGGACGGTGGAGGCGGCGCGTGATCTGATCCCCTCGCAGGGGATGCTCCGCGAGAGTCTGGGGGAACTTCAGGACGGCAAGCGGAAATACGGGATGTCGGTGGTCTGCAGCGTGCCGATACCGGCTTGCGTTGTGGCACCATCGGAGTTCCCGGACATCAAATTCGGCTGGTGTCCGCGCGGTGGCAAGAACGCTTACTACACCATTGGGTGCGACGGTCTGCTGAGACCCTGCAACCATTCATCGCTGCGGCTGGGAGATGTGCGAAGCGAGTCATTTGCGGCGCTGACGACCTCGCCATCGGCCCGACGTTACTGGCGGATTGTTCCGAAGGAGTGCCGCGATTGCCGTCATCCGAACCGCCGGGAGTGCCACAGCGGATGTACGGCGGCGGCGGCCGAGGCGCTTGGCTCACAGCGGCTGATGGACCCGTTCATTTCTCTGGCCCTAGGTCGGGAACCTCGGTCGGACTCGTTGGCGGATCGGGAGTTACCAGGGACCATCAGATTCCTATAGACGGAAGGCCGATCTTCCGATATAGTGGATGTATCAACCCATAGCCGGGAGCCGATATGTCCAAGTTGATGATTTTGGCGATTACCGCCGGGGGCTGGCTGATGTCGTGTTCGTCGGATACCGCCGGGCCGTCGCATGTTACGGCCGCGGCGATCGTGGCCGATCACAGCGCGGTGGCCTCCTTTGACGATATTCCCGCCGAGGTGATCAGCCAGATCAAGGCGGACTATCACATATTCTACGGTCATACCAGCCACGGAAGCCAGGTCGTGACGGGCAAGAATATGCTGGCCGCCGAGGACTCATTCTATGATTTCGGCGGTTTCACCGAGTACGGGGATGATTTGGGAACGCAGGGGGATACCTCCTGGGTCCCGATCACGCGCCAACGTCTGGACCAGCCGGGGAACAACTACAACATGGTGATGTGGTCGTGGTGCACGGGGCAGTCCGATAACACCGAGGCGGGCGTGAATATCTACCTGCAGGCGATGTCGCAATTGGAGCAGGACTACCCAAACGTGACTTTCGTGTACATGACGGGACACCTGGACGGCGGCGGCACATCCGGTACGCTTTACCTGCGGAACAATCAGGTCCGGCAGTATTGCCGCGATAACGACAAAGTGTTGTTCGATTTTGCGGATATCGAGAGTTACGATCCATCGGGGACGTACTATCCCGACGAGACGGACGCCTGCGGCTGGTGCACGACGTGGTGCGGTACGCACGACTGCCCGACCTGCGGAAGCTGCGCCCATTCCCATTGCTTCAACTGCTACCAGAAGGGGAAGGCGTGGTGGTGGATGATGGCGCGGGTGGCGGGCTGGAACGGCTCGACCGGCGTTTTGGGAGAGGTCGAGGGAACGCTGCCGGTTTCGGCCACGTTGGCGGCCAACTACCCGAATCCGTTCAACCCGACCACAACGATCGCTTATTCGCTGCCGCGGGCCAGCGCGGTGACGCTGGAGATCGTGAACGTCGCCGGGCAGCGGGTCCGCCGTCTGGTCTCGGGACTCCAGTCGTCGGGAGAGCACGCGGTGGTCTGGGACGGAGCCGATGAATCCGGCAGCGTGGTGGCCTCGGGTGTATATCTCTATCGTCTCGCGACCGAGGTCGGCAGTGTCACGAGGAAGATGCTGCTGCTGAAATAGCGGGGCGGATCAGACGGGGCCAGGGCTCAGGACATGGGGAGAGTTATCACGAACTCGGCGCCGCCGAGTCGGCTCTCCCCTACGCTGATGGCGCCATTCAAATCCGTGACAATGCGGTGGACGGTCGGCAGGCCCAGGCCTGTGCCGGCTTCTTTGGTCGTGAAGTAGGGGGTAAACACTTTCTGCCGCAGTTCCGGCGGAATTCCCGGGCCGCTGTCGCCGAACGTGAGGCGGAGTGCGCCCTTCTCGCGTCGGGCAGAAAGCGCGATCCTCCCTTCCCGTCCGACCAGCGCCTCTTTGGCATTCAGGTACAGATTCATCAGGAGCTGCTGGAGGGCATCGGGGTCTGCCGCCAGCGGCAGCTCCGGATCGAGATCCAATTCAAGGGAGATACGGAGTCGGTCCGCCTCGGCCTGCACGAGGGTGGCAAAGGCTCGGACTGATTCGGTCAGATTCGCCTCGACCCGCCGCCGCTTGTCCTCACGGGCGAGGGCCAGGAAGCGGGTAATAATATCGTTGAGCCGTCTGGTTTCACTGCGAATTTTCTCGGTGAAGGCGAGGTATTCCTCCCGGTTCGTTTCGGGAGAAAACTCGGCGGCGAGCCGCTGCGCGGCGATCGCGATCGTGTTGAGCGGATTGCGGATTTCGTGGGCGACGCCGGCCGCCAGGCTCCCCATCTCGGACAGCCGTTCGCGACGGTTCGCTTCCCGCTCGAACTGGCGGTACATGGTCAGGTCGTAGGACACCACCACGACACCGGTACGCCGTCCGTCCTCATAGGAGACGCGCGATCGCGCCACCAGGAGAATGCGCTCGGTGTTGCCGACGGTCAGCGGCGCCTCGAACTGGTCGGCGTCCTTGTCACTCTCCAGAAACTCCTCCAGGCGCAGGTGACGCAGGACCGGCGGTGTCGTCCACGGCTCGCCGACTACGCGGCCGAGACCGAACGACTCCAGGAATGATGCATTCGCGAGCCGGATGACGCCGAGGTGGTCGACCGCCATGACGCCGACCCGCATCTGTTCGAAGATCCGGTCGGTGAGGGTCTTGATATCGCTGTATTGGCGGCTGATCTCCCGCCTCCGGTAC